>ENA-ORXM01003522-ORXM01003522.1-marine-metagenome-genome-assembly--contig:-NODE-3522-length-15391-cov-8.346546_pt1 | contig 15391 bp, 9 predicted proteins | sample MGYA00237867_ERZ511480 | MGnify/ENA primary metagenome ERZ511480 (study PRJEB26309, sample SAMN06266103) | marine metagenome | isolation source: Algal blade | place: United Kingdom:Sidmouth, United...
CGCCTGCAAGGCCGTAAATAACGTCATTACCTGCAAGGCCATTGATAACGTCATCAGCCGACGTCCCGTTTAAAGGAATATCATTACCCGCCGTGCCGTCAATAGAACCTGATCCGGTGGCAAGCGTCTGAGTCCCGTCCGAAAATTGTAGGGTCTCTACATTCGTCACGGTATCTGTACCTTCGCCATTGACGTTATCTGTGACCGTATAAGTGCCGTCATTATTATCAGTAATGGTATAGTCAGCTTGCGCGCCGCTATATGTGGCCACATCATCACCCAGGCCGCCATCAATCATGTCGTCGCCCGCGCCGCCAACCAGTACGTCATCACCCGCGCCGCCATTGAGCGTGTCATCACCTCGGCCCGCATAGATTTGATCGGCATTAGCGCTGCCTGTAATGTTGTCATTACCGTCGCCAGTATAAACACCTTCAATATCTGAGAAAGTAATGGCCTCGCCGTCAATGTTGCCCGTTCCTGCGCTCATATCAATCGTCGCGGCTAGTGTCACAGCCGCCGCATTGAGCCAATCTATACCAACGCCGCCAACAAAATTGGTGACGTGGCCAGCGACACCTGCATAATCTGAATACTCATTGGTAAAGACAAATAGATCATCATCGCTAATAGCGCTTCCGCTAAAGGTTAGATTAACGTCAGTTACTGTAATTGTGCCCGAAGCTGCACCGTCATCATTTCTGAGCTCAACAGTCCATTGGCCTGCACTATTTTCGCCGCGAAAACCAACTGCGCCAAAGTCCCAATCACCGCCGCTAAAGCTAGCCGTATCGCCTGTATCACTTAGAAGCTGTATTCGTGTGCCTGAGGGCGAAATAACAAATATTTCCAAGTCAGCCAAATCATCCGCCGTAAACTGCAGATTCAAATTAACATGCTCGATGATCATGTCGGTCGTTTCTGTTGAGGCAAAACTTGTAAAGACGTCTGTGAGCGCCGTCGCACCACTAGCCCCGTCCATATCTTGAGAGGCGACGACATCATTGGCGGATGTTGATTCCAGCCTCCAACTTTCAGCCATACGGACAGCCGCCAGAGCGTCCACCATACCAAAGCCGTAATCATTAGAGACATGCATGCCCCCGCCATTCCAATTGCTGGCATCATTCCAATACCATGAGGACCCATCCAGTTGTGTGGCCTGTTCGTGGCCCCCATTGGACGCCGCGCCTGTATTAGCGGCGGCTCCAACTTCAGACCCTGTATGGCGGGCCGACATCGTCAGGATGGTGTGAACATCGCGCCAGCCTAGATCCGCATTCGCCTCAAGCATGAGCGCAACAACGCCCGCTACTTGGGGCGCAGCGGCTGATGTACCGCCAAATGTACTCGTATAGTCCCCAGAGCTGTAGCCACTGGTACCTGTTCTATCCGTTGAGAAAATAGAGGAGAAATTGTTTATATTGTCCGCAAAAGCAGAGACAACAACATTCGCGCCGGGCGTTGAAAAATCCGTAACCCAGCCATCTTGGCGCATAGCGGCAACGTTGACGGAATATTTTGAACTATCCATCATTTCGCCGACGCCTTCCTCGCGGGAAGAGCTGTTAAGCGCGGCGCGGCTATTGCCTGAAGATTTAATATAAAGTGTGCCTAAGCCGTCGCGGCCTTGCTCACTAATAGTCTCAAGCGCAGCTACAGCATTGGCGATATTGGTGGAGCCGAGAAATACATTTGAGCCAAAACCGCCGCTGACGCTGATAATGTCCCCGGCATTTGCAAGATCATTCCCGTTGGTGTTGTTAATCCCATTGCCCAAGCCCGCAGCATCGAGAAGTTGGTCGTCAGCATTGGACGCGCTTAACGCGAAGCCGCGATATCCAACCAGCTCTACGCCATAAGCAACACCGACGCCTCCCTCTGTATTCTGCTCGGCCCCTATAATTCCCATAACGGCTGTGCCGTGATTATCATTGGAACTGGCTGGCAGAGGCGTAAAATCATTGCTCGAATAATCATAGTCGATGGCGCTGTTATAATTGTCGTCCAAATCGACATGTAAATAATCATAGCCATTATCAAATACGATGACGCGAACTCCATCGCCTGTATAATCATCCCACACATCAGTCACATTGATGTCGAACTGTCCTGCCGCTGTATTGTTCAGATACCATTGATTGGAAAATAAGGGGTCGGTCGGTAGAAATTCCTGAGCCCCTGCCGGGTCATTATCAATGGGCGCTATGGGATGAGTGTCAGACAGATACAGACTCGGGTCGTCATAGTAGAAGTTAAAATCACTTGGCAAAAAAGCCGTAGCGACAGATGACGCGGCAAAGTTATTAACTGGCGCAGCGGCCAATGCGCTGTCTAGCTGCTCGACAGTGAGATCAATATCAAAAGCTTCGGTTAGGTTATTAAATAATTTGCGCATTGTCTCTACTTTCAATTGTTTCAGCCAGTTATTCCCACATGAGACAAACTTAAACGCTGCCCAGTTAAAACCGTATGTTATTTTTCCCAGGACTGCAAAATGTCACCCTTGGCTGATATCCAGTCAATACGTAACCAGTCAAGGGTTTGTCCTTGTTGACAAAAACTGGCAAAAGGAATGATCGGATTTGCAATCATGATGTTTAACTTAGCGCCAGCTTCAAAAGTCTGAGGCATTGATGGAATAGTGTATAAGGTGCCATCAGCTCCGCGAACGGCAGGACATTCCACACCTTCCGACGTCATAACTGTGTTTATCGTCAGAGTTGACCCTGCAGGATATGTGTCTTGGTTTTGTTTGTCTGAGGCTTGTTCATGAGACATCTGAGTAGTCTCTTCCGCTGTATTTTCTAATGCGCCTGAGGCCGTGCAACTTGTCAGCAAGGTCAGGGCAGTCACTATGGTCATTCGTTTAAACACATCAAAACCTATATTCTACAATTAAGAAGATACAGAAAAGCCCCCGCCGGTCAACTGAACGGCAGATGTTCCCATAATATTTATCTCTTATGCCGCCCTTATGTCGTCCAAGATCGCCGCACATCAACTTCATGTGAACAAGAATAACTTTACTCTGATTGGAAGGCTATCCTATCTATCATCCAACGCTACGGTTATTTAACACCCTAAGCCCGTTTTCATGCGTAAACAGGTTTATAAAGTCATGCATAAGGTCACGGGTTAGTGAAAATTTTCAAAACGTCTGCTCTGCAATCTTTGCAAATGGCTCCCCTGCTATGCCTGATGGCCTGCGCCTCTATTGATGTGCCTGCCGCGCCTGAATTTGACGCGGTCACACCCGCGCGCAGCACCTTTGTCTTTGCTATGGACGAGACCGCAACCGTCACGCCGACATGGTGGCGGCAATTTGATGACCCGGCCCTAGTGTCGCTTGTCGAATTGGCGCTGAAAGAAAACAGAACACTGGAAGCCGCCCGCGCAAATCTTGCCGTGGCCGATAGCACTTTAAAGCGCGCCAGATTAGAGCGCTCTTACAACGCGGGAAGTTCAGCGGATCTTAGTCTGGGTAACAGAAACGGTTTATCAGATGTTGACTTGAACCTTAGCGGGGCGCTCTCTGCCTCTTGGGAATATGACGCCTTTGGCCGTATTGACGCGCAAATTCGCTCAGCTGAACTTAACCGTGCCGCCATGGCAGAAACCAAACGCGATATCGCCGTGCTTGTCGCCTCGCAAACGGCGCAAGCCTATGTCGATTTACGCGGAGCGCAGCAAAGATTAAAAGTCGCCGAAGCCAGCGCGGAGCTGCAAGCGGAAAGCTTGGGCTTATTGCGCGAGCTTGCCGATGCTGGACGATCAAATGATTTGGACTTTAACAGAGCCGAGTCGCTTTACCTGACCACGCGGGCCTCCCTGCCCGTCTTTCGCGCCAATGTCGAAACAGCGCGCACACGCTTGGCCGCTTTGACCAGTATTGCGGCAGGCAACCCACGTCCTATCATACGCCCTTTATTGAAGACCGGGGATATTCCTGTTCATCGCGGCCCGCTCAGCTCGGGCACCCCAGCTGACCTTATTCGCCGCCGTCCTGATATCCGCGCCGCCGAAGCGCGTATTGCCCAGCAACTTGCTCTTGGCGAAGTTGAGCGCAGCAGGCTCTTCCCCGTCGTTACCTTTAATGCCAGCCTGAATAGTTTCTTTGACAGCCTGCGCGATGTCTCGAATGTAAACAGTTTGGGGTTTGGCATCGGCCCCGGCATATCGTGGGAAGGTCCTGATTTAAGGCGTGTCCGCGCAGATATTGACATAAATGATATGCAGACCCGCGCGGCGATTGCGACCTATGAACAAACGGTCTTTGACGCTTTGTCAGATGTGGAGAGCTCTTTAGCGCTTTATAAACGCGAGCTTGAGCGCCGCGATGATTTGGTGGGGGCCAGCGAAGCCGCTGAGAAAGCCCTCAACCTCGCGCAATTGCGCTTCCAAGAAGGGCTGGATGATTTTCTGGATGTTCTGGATGCCCAGCGCACATTGCTGGAAACGCGCGATGACCTTGTTCAGAATGATATTTTAATGACCACCTATGCCATCTCCGCTTACCGGGCTTTTGGCGGTATGTGGTCGGATAAAGAATTGCAAGATATTCGTTACACTGATCCTGACTCTGATCCTGACCTCGCGCTAGCCCCAAAAGCGGCGATCTCTAACACGGCAGATGTGCTTGAAAGCCAGACACTATGACCCACTTAAATTCACTTTGCTTAAGCTTATTAGGCGCTGTTCTTATCTCTGCCTGCGGCGGAAAATCTGACGAGACGGCCAGCCGAGGCGGATCGGGGCCGCGCATGGCAAATGTTTTCGTTCAGACCTTACAAACACATGAATTTGAATCGCGTATCGAAGCCCTCGGAACACTGGCGCCCAAAGAGCAAGTCAATTTGACGCTAAATGCGGCTGACCGTGTTGCGAGCCTTTATTTTACAGATGGGCAGCGGGTGAAAAAAGGACAGGTCTTACTGCGCCTCGCACAACGCGAACAACGCGCGCTTGTCGAAGCCGAGGAAGCCCGTGTCGCAGAAGCCCGCCAACAGCTCGCCCGCATGAACCGCCTCATCGCCAGTAAAGCCGTCAGCCAAGCCGAAGTCGATGACGCGCGAGGCACGCTCGATAGTGCCATTGCGCAAAAGGACGCTGTGCTGTCCCGCCAAAAAGACCGTGTTCTGGTCGCGCCTTTTGACGGCGTCCTCGGCTTTCGCCAAGTCAGCGTCGGCTCCTTTGTTCAGCCTGGCAATGTTGTCGCGCGACTGGTCGATGATAGCGAAATGAATTTGGAATTTGATGTCCCCTCGACCTTCCTGCGCCTGTTAAATACGACGTCAGAGATTGTCACGACAACGGATGATTTACCGGGCCGCATATTTGCGGGCACAATTACATCTGTTGACAATGCAATTGATCCCGTCACGCGCGCCGTCACTGTGCGGGCGACCCTGCCAAATGCAGACCGTGTTCTGGTCTCGGGCATGTTCATGACTGTGACCGTCAAGGCCGACCCGCGCACAGTTCCCGCCGTGCCCGAAGAAGCCGTGCAGCCTGTCGGGCCGCGTAATTTTATATATGTCGTCGAAACACAGGGCGACACCCTGATTGCCAAACGTAAAGAGATACAAATCGGCACATTTCAGGACGGCCTGATAGAAATAAAATCTGGCGTCACATCTGGCGAACGTATTGTCGTTGAAGGCTTACTCCAAGTCAGAGACGGCGCGCCCGTTAAGATACAGTCTCCCGATATTTTAAACGCGGCAAAAGGCGGAAGCAGCACGTCAAGCGCCTCCGACCATAGCGCAACAGGAAACTAACCCGTGATAATTTCCGATATCTCCGTCAAAAGACCGGTCTTTGCGTCGGTCATTTCATTACTTTTGATTATCTTTGGAATTATTTCCTATGACCGCCTGTCCTTACGTGAATATCCCGATGTTGACGCCCCTATCGTCACAATCGATACGAATTATAGCGGGGCCTCGGCCTCTGTGGTTGAAACCCGTATCACCCAACTGATTGAAGAACGCATTGCCGGTATCGAAGGTATTCGTACTGTCAACTCTACCTCGTCAGATGGGCGCTCTCGTATCAGCCTTGAATTTAATGTGGGACGAGACATCGACTCGGCAGCCAATGATATTCGCGATAGGATTTCGGGCATTGCCGATAACCTCCCCTTAGACGCTGACCCGCCAGAAGTCGAAAAAGCGGACTCAAATAATGATGTGATTATCTGGCATAATCTGGCCAGTACCGACCTGACCACGTCAGAGCTCTCAGATTATGCAGAGCGCAATCTTGTTGACCGTTTCTCAGCCTTGAACGGTGTAGCGCGTGTGCTTGTCGGCGGCTCGCGCAATTACGCGCTCAGGGTCTGGATTGACAGGCGCAAACTGGCCGCGCGCAATCTAACGGTTTCAGATATTTCAACCGCGCTCAGATCAGAAAACATCGAGTCGCCCGCAGGAACCCTGGAAAGTGAAAAACGAACTTATACCATGCGTATTGACCGTTCATTCCTGACGCCAGATGACTTTAAAAACCTTGTTATTGCAGAAGGTGATGACGGCTATCTGGTGCGGCTCGGCGATGTCGCACGTGTCGTCAAAGGCACAACTGAGGACAGGAATTTATTTCGCGGCAATGGCGTGCCTATGGTCGGCATTGGCGTGGTCAAACAATCCGTCGCCAATACCGTCGATGTGGCGCAAAATGTGCGCGACTTAGCCGATACGATTAACCCAACCCTGCCCGAAGGCATGTCCATTGAACGCAGCTATGACAGCTCCGTCTTTATTTCCGCCTCGATTAAAGAAGTTTACAAAACGCTTTTTATTTCCGTGGGTATGGTGACGCTTGTTATCTTTCTTTTCTTAGGCAGTGTCAGGGTGACAATTATCCCGGCGATTACTGTTCCTATTTCCATCATTTCCACCTTCACCGTTCTCTTTGCGCTGGGTCTTTCGATTAACTTGCTCACGCTTCTGGCGATGGTTCTGGCTATTGGTCTTGTCGTGGATGACGCCATTGTCGTGTTGGAGAACATCGTGCGCCGTATTGACGAAGAAGGCGAGACGCCGTTGGTCGCCGCCTATCGCGGGACGCGCCAAGTCGGCTTTGCCGTCATTGCGACGACCCTTGTTTTGATTGCCGTCTTCGTGCCCATCACCTTTATTCAAGGCGAGATTGGTCAGCTCTTCCGTGAATTTGCTTTTACAATTTCAGGAGCTGTGCTGTTTTCAAGTCTCTTGGCGCTTACGCTCACGCCGATGCTCGCCTCGAAGCTGCTATCTGATAAACCTGACACAGGCATCTTTGCTAAAATACCACAAGCCATTGATCGCGGATTTGGCTTTGTGCTGAAAGGGTATGGCTGGATTATTGATAAGATTTTACTGCGCCCCTTTGGTGTTGGCCTGGCGCTGCTTCTGCTGATGGCGGGCGCATGGCAATTTACGAAAACCATTCCGCAAGAATATGTCCCGACGGAAGATCGCGGCGGCTTTTTCGTCAGCATACGCGGCCCCGAAGGCGCGTCCTTTGATTATATGGAACGCTATCTCGACGAGATTGAGCGCCGCCTGCTCCCCTATACCGAGACGGGCGAAATGCAGCGCCTTCTCATTCGCGCGCCCGGCTTTGGCGGCAATTCATTCAACGCAGGCTTTGTCATTGTCAGTCTTGATGATTGGGCCAATCGCCGCCCGGCAGATGAGATCATCAAAGAAGTCAATGGCAAGATGTCTGACCTGCCCGGCATTCGCGCCTTTGCACGGATGCGCCAAGGCCTTGGCGGCGGCACAGGAAAGCCTGTTCAATTCGTCATTGGCGGACCCTCCTACGAAGTGCTCACGCAGTGGCGCGATACATTTGTTGACGCGCTTGAGGCCAACAATCCCGGCATTGCCGATATTAATTGGGACTATAAGGAAACGCAGCCGCAATTTCGCGTGAAGGTTAATTATGACCGCGCCGCCGATCTTGGCGTAACCGTCAATGAAATCGGCTCAACCCTGCAAACCATGCTCGGCTCCCGAAATGTGACAACATATATTGATCGCGGACAGGAATATGATGTCATCCTCGAAGGTGTTCGGTCTGAGCAAAACAGCCCAAGCGATGTTGATAATATTTATGTGCGTTCCAGCCGTTCTGGCCAGCTCATACCCATGTCCAATCTGGTCACCATTGAATCCATCGCCGATAGCGCGAGCCTAAACCGGTATAACCGCGTGCGCGCCATTACCATTGAAGCCGACCTTGAGGACGGCGCGGTGCTGGGCTCCGTTCTGGAAAGTATGACCACGATTGCCCGCGACGTGCTGCCCGATGAGGCAACCATAGGCTTTAAGGGGCAATCGCTGGATTATCAGGATAGCGGCAATTCGATGATATTCGTTTTTGCTGTCGGGTTGATTATCGTCTTCCTCGTCTTGGCCGCGCAATTTGAAAGCTACCGCCACCCTCTCATCATTATCCTCTGTGTTCCCGCGACGGTCGCGGGCGGGCTCTTAGGGCTTTGGATGTCAGGCAATACCATCAACATTTATACGCAAATTGGCCTTATCATGCTGATCGGTCTGGCCGCTAAAAACGGGATTCTCATTGTCGAATTTGCCAATCAATTACGCGATGGGGGCAAAGAATTTGAGGCCGCTATCAAAGAAGCGGCTCAAGTGCGCTTCAGGCCTATTATCATGACCAGTCTGACCACCGCCGCCGGGAGCATCCCGCTCATTTTGTCATCAGGCGCAGGCGCAGAAACCCGCGCCGCCATTGGCTATGTCATCCTCTTTGGGGTCATCGCCGCAGCGGCCATCACGGTCATATTCGTGCCCACGGCCTATGCCCTCATCGCCAGAGGGTCAGGCTCCTCACAAGATGTCGCCCGCAAGCTCGAAGCCCAAGCTAAGGCCGCAGATGAGCCCAAAGTGCTACCCCCCACAACCGCGCCAGCGGAATAAGGGTCAGAGTGTTTGGCTAGTCAGGGTCTATATCCTGGGTCATTATCACGCCTCATAGACCGCGAGAATTTAATTCACGCGCAATCGGAATTATCGATTTTGCGGCTTATAGAGCTGAGCCAAGTGAGCGCCGCGTGAGTTTCGCATTACATTTCTTCGTAAATTATCAAAGCCGCCATAGGTCCAACACGGCAAATTTGCGGTTTTTGTATATAATGTAAGAGTTCAAACCTACGGAAAAAATCACTCAATCTTAACTTTGATTTTTTAGCTGACCTTAAACTTACCCCCTTATAGCTAGCATCATAAATAACTAATTAAACGGTGGGAATATCATGAAAAATCAAATTAAAATTGCGGCTCTATTGTGTCCAATGGTCTTAGCATTGGCATCAAGCAATGTTATCGCAGCTGAATCAACAGGCACACTTGTTGTCGAAGCAACTGTAACTAACGTCTGTAGCGTTTCTACAACGCCTGTCACCTTTGGTGTAGTCGGACTGACTAACGTAAATGGCAATGGCAGCATCGCTGTTACATGTACTGTCTTCTCGCCATTTGCCGTTGCGCTAGACGGCGGAACTACAGCCGACATCAATGATCGCAAAATGGATAATGGTCTTGGAGATACAATCGACTATCAGCTTTACACAGATGCAGCCAACACAACAGTTTGGGGTGACGGCACGGTCGGTTCGACTGTTTCTGGCGTAGGACCATCACAAACGCTCACAGTCTATGGCGCGACATCATCAGCACCGGAAGCTGCCGGCGCTTACTCAGACAGCGTGACTGTTACTGTCACTTATTAATTCACGCTCTGTTAAGGCTAATTCAGTCCTTATTAGGATTTTTATGGGAGTAATGTGAGACTTTTAGGAGGTCTCACATATGTTGAAGAAATTTTTACTCGGTTTGCTCGGATTATGTCTGACAGCCGCACCTGCTTATGCAGAGGGAATTTCTATCTCCCCCATATTATTGACGGTATCCGAATCTGGAGGCCCGGCTTCATTAAAAGTCGGGTCTTCTCGTACATCTAAGGTTCTCATTCAGGTGAGAATTTATAATTGGAGCCAAGAAGACGGCGCCGATATCATGACGGAGGCGGCGGAAATCCGTTACGCCCCTGAATTTTTCGAACTTGATCCCGGCGAAGAAAAAACAATACGTATGCGCTTGCCGGATACGGACGGTGAAGGCATTTGGAGAATTGTCTTGGACGAATTGCCGTCAACGGAACAAGTTGATTCGGCTTTCTCTGAAAAGAATGCCGGCATGAACATGCGCGTGCGCTATATCGTGTCGATGTTCGCCTCAGACGTTTCTGATGGTGACGGCTTGGCCTTTGATTTGACTCAGAGCGGGGAGACGAAACAGCTCGCGATTACCAATAACGGGTCCTCATATGCGCGCATCTATGCCGTGGAGCTTGAAAATGCGGCGGATGTGGCCAACACGCCTGCCCCTGCCCCAGAGCCAAAAGCCGGCGAGCTTGCCGCGCAAGAAGTGAGCAACACAGCGCTTAGACCTCAATTGATTTATGTTCTGCCGGGCGCCACAATATCAGCCGACATTCTTAAAGCACCCGCAGCCCCTGACACTGTGTCTTACAGCATCGGTGAAGAGCGCTTTACAGATCCGCTAAAGTAAGATGTTTAGGCGTTTTCTATGCGGCGGGGTTATGTTGGCCTGTTTGGGCTATGCAGGATCTCCATTTTCGCTAGGCTCTAATACAGCCGGAGACTATCTCGTTGATATATATGTTAATGCTAACCCCACAGAGGTGTTGGCGGATTTACGTATTGATAAGACAGGCCGCGCCTATGTGCCTGCCCAATATCTTAGAGAAGCCGGTTTTAACGTGGACGATGAAGGCGAAGTTGAAATTGGGGCTAACTTTCCGATTGATTACCGCTTTGATGAAAATGACCAAAAACTTGACCTTTATCAAGCCGAAGAAAATCCAAAACTGAGCCGATATGAATTGTCTGCCGCGCCCGAGCTCTCACGCGAACTTCCTGCGATTATTCTCGATTATGGGCTGAGCTATCAGCGCGTGAATAGCCCTAACTCAACGCATGACACTTTTTTTGGGAATGCGGATATTATCGCCACGCGAAACGGCTGGGTTTTTGATCACAGTATGGTTGTTAATGCCAGTGACAGCGATACGGATATTATTCGGCTTCAAACCTTATTTGAACGGGATTTTTATGACAATCTGACCCGGCTTAGTGTTGGCGATAATTTCTACCGCGCGCCGTCTTGGGGACGCAGGTCGACTTTTGTCGGGGTGCAATATGGACGGGACTTCTCCCTGCGCCCGGAAGATAATCAACGCCCTTTCGCGCAGCTTCAAACCTTGCTCAAAGAAGAATCTGAAATCGAGGTTGTCGTTAACGGCGTCACCCAAGACGTTCGGACCGTCAATCCCGGAGTTGAGCTTATCACGCCAGAACAGGCTGACGGCGTTAATCTTGTTCAGGTGCGCATACGCGACGCGCTGGGCGTTGAGCGCGTTGAGAATTTAAATTTCTTCTCCGCCCGAAGCGCTTTGGCCAAGGGCGTGCATGATTATAGTTTCAGCGCGGGCGTGCCGCGCACATTTAATGGGCTAGAAAATAACTATGAGGATTACCTTATCGGCACGGCCACGTCGCGTTACGGGGTCAATAACTGGTTTACCTTGGAAACAGCCGCAGAAGTTAGCGGGCGCGTAAATACGGCAGGCGCAGGCGGCTTGTTCACCCTTAACTCCCTCGGCGCTTTGTCCCTATCGCTTTCCGCAAGTGACAGCCGTTCAGAAGGTTTTGGCACGCAATTGCGCGCCGGGTTTGAGCGCAGAAGCCAAAATGGCTCTATTCAAGCTCAAGCCCGCTTTGCTTCATCCGATTATAGCGATTTGGCGAGTGAAAAAGGCGTTCCCTTTGCGGATCGCCAATGGTTTGTCCGTGCCAGCCGCAGGACTGATCTTGGTAATTTCAGACTGACCTATAATGAGCGCAATGATGATATTTTGTCAAAGCGCAGCTTCTTAACCGCCGGATGGGATTACAATATCAAAAACGGCCCGGCCCTTTTTGCCAATAGTTTTAAAGATTTCGCGCAGGATAGTTTTGGGTTTAGCCTGGGGCTGCGCTATGCGTGGGACAAATATTATAGCCGCGCCGCTTTAGAGAGTGCTGGTTATTTGCAGCGCGCCTCGGTCAATGCTGGTAAATCACGGGCTGGGCGAAATGATTGGCAATATTCCGCCTTTGCTAGCGCAGGTGACGGCCCGGCGCTGATACGGGGGGATGCGTCTTACCTCTCCGATTACGGCGAATATTATGCCAGCGCGAGTAAGCTTGGCTCGACCAACGATTTTGCGGTAGGCACACGCGGCAGCGTTATCGGGGTCAGCGGAAACTTGAGCTTTAGAGAGCAAATCGGGGATAGCTTTGCGCTTGTCAAAACACCTGGCCTCCCCGGTCAAACCGTTTTCAAAGACTTCCGCGACATTGGAAAAACCAATAAGAACGGCGAAATATTGGTCACCAATTTGCGCCCCTTCCAATCCAATACGATTTCAATCTCGCCAGATCAGATCTCGCTCGACTATACCGTCGGCAATACGTCCATTGATGTTGTGCCGCCGCGCCGCGGGGTCGTCGAGGCCACTTTCGACATCACGGCGGATTCGTCTTTATCCTTTGAGGTTCTAGAAACTGACGGCAAAACCATCGAGCTGGGACTGACCGTTGGCCTCAAAAATGCCGGAACCCGCAGTGTTGTAGGCTATGGCGGACGCGCCTTTCTAAGCCAAGCCGATGAGGATGATATTGTACAAATTTTTGGGAAAGACCTGCTCGCGGAAATGACCGTTAAAGAGCTTCGTCAAAGCCGAGAAATCTTTGTCACGACAGGACCACATGCAAGACCGGAGTTAGAGCCCGCGGCTGAATTAGTCGCAGAACTTGTGCCAATACCAAGATTAAAATCTGAGCCAAAATCGAAAAAAATGCCGGAGCCCGACGCAGAGTCAGCGGCAGAGCCTATCCTTTTAGCCTCCGTCACAAAGCCTGTAGGGGAGTCATGGCCGCAACCGGCTATGGTGTTAGCGCCCGAACAGGCTTCAGATCCGCTATTAGCCGCCTTGCCAGTGCAAAGATTAAAATCAGTCACTAAATTGGTACTAGCGTCAATACCGACACCAAGATTAAAATTTGGCTCCAAGACGCCTGAACCACAGAAATCTGAGCTGAAGACTCCTGAGTTAAAAACATCTAAGCTAAAGATGTCTGAGCTAAAACAGTCTACGCCTGCGCCAAAATCAGCCGAAAAATCTGTCCTCGCGTCAGCCGCAAAGCCCGCAACATCGTCAATGCCAGCGCCAAGCTTGAAACCCGGATCAAAATTGAGAGCCGTGAAAAATCAAGCGCCCGCGTCAGTCGCAGAGCCGGTAATAGACTCTGCACAAGAACTTCTGCTCGCCTCCGTAGCAGACCCTGCACCTACGCCTAAGCCAAAGCCGTTATCACCTGCAAAACCAAAACAACTATTGGCCTCAATACCAACGCCAAAATTAAAATCAGTCCCCAAAGCGGTCGTCACCTCTGTGCCGACTCCAAAATTAAAGTCTAGGAAAAGGGCATGAACAAGACTGCCCACATGATGAAAAGAGGCGCTGTGATAGGCGCGCTTATCATGCTCACAATGGCACCTGAAGCCTCCGCTCAAGTCAGCTGCACAACCTCCTTCACGACGCTAAGTTTTGGCGCTTACCGCCCTTTCATTGAGAGCCATACCGACTCAGCCGCCGTCATCGTCATCAGGTGTTCCGGCCCCGCGGGCACGACAATCCCCTATGAAATTCGTATGTCCGCAGGCCAATCCGGTGACATTTATAACCGCGCGCTCGCGAGTAGCGAGACATTATACGACTTGTCCTATCAACTCTACACAGACCCCTCATACAGCGCCGTCTGGGGCGACGGCATAACAGGCTCCTCAAGCGCAGGCGTCATAGTTCTCCTAGCCCCGACACGCATCGCAATAAGAAACGTCTATGGCCGCATTTTCAAAAAACAAGCCGTAATGAGCGGCTATTATTCGGATAACATCACAATGACTGTCGTTTTTTAGGGCGCGTGAATGTGGGATGCATTCTACCGTGTCTAAAATTCTATTGATGAAAGTATTTTAGAGCGATGAATGTCACCGGCTTTTGGACAGGCGAATATAATTACGGCGCGGGCAGCCCAGCTAAAGTCAGCTTCGATGCAGAGCTAACCCAAACGGGCACAACGCTGTTTGGCCATAGCACGGAACAAAATACCTTTGACGTCAAAGCCGGGCAAATCCTCATCGCCGATTTATGTGGCAAAGTGAGCGGGCATGATGTCAGCTTTTCCAAGAGCTACACAAACACCTCATCTATTCGCGACAAAATTATCTATAAAGGGGCTCTATCAGATGACGGGCATCTCATCACAGGCAGCTGGAGCATTATCGGGGTTTTCACAGGCCGTTTCCGTATGACCCGCGCCATAGAACAAACCCCAAAAGCCAAGGCGGTCACAGCCAAGGAAACTGAGGATGCGTAAATGATAAAAAAAAAGCTTTTGGTAAAGCCAATAGGGGCTTATATATGGTCAGAGAGCGGGATTTAACCGTTCTTTGGGGCCAAGGGCCATAGAGAGGTCTGGCTTTCACCCGATGCGCTATTATCAATCGAAGAAGCTTGGCCCTCGGCATTAGGGCGTTGGGTAATCCAAAAAAGCTCTAAACACTAACTTGGCAGTGTTGAGGTGATAGGGTTGAGGGTAAGCTTGTAGGTATGTTGAACCGCTGTAAAAACTACTTTTTGTCATGTAGCTTATGTTTTACATCAAGCCAGACGAGATAAAAATTATTACCCTCAAAGAAACCATGAACCCTCTCACCAGAGCCAACATCAAGCCCATACATTTTTTTGTCGGGGCTAACATTAGCTGGAATCTTTTTGGATGCCCCTTTATGCGCATGGCAAGTTTTAGTTGTTGATGTGATTTGGGACTCTGTTCTTTTCGACATTTTTTCGATGAAAGCTGAAAATGACTTCAGGGGCTTTGGTCCCCATTTCGAAAAACACTCATGGGAACGCTGATAATATTTTAAGTTTACACCAATAAAATTGTCCTCACGATCTGGAATCGCAGATACGTTCACTGGAGCAGGCTTCGCAGCCGCGCCAGCTTTAGACTTAATTTGAAAGTCGGGCTTTTTCTTCTTTGCCAAGGCGCTTAGCGTAAAAATTTCTGATTAAGAGCTTATTTATGGGCGTGTCGCAACGGGCTTCAGGTGCTAGTGCTCCTCGTGTTTGTTTCCATGGCAACTCTTTGTGCGTCATTTCTTCGAGCATTTTCGCGCCAAATTTTCCATACTCATCATAAACCGCGTTAACGAATGGTCGCACAACACTCGGAAGATTGCTCTTC
>ENA-ORXM01003525-ORXM01003525.1-marine-metagenome-genome-assembly--contig:-NODE-3525-length-15380-cov-3.430373_pt1 | contig 15380 bp, 14 predicted proteins | sample MGYA00237867_ERZ511480 | MGnify/ENA primary metagenome ERZ511480 (study PRJEB26309, sample SAMN06266103) | marine metagenome | isolation source: Algal blade | place: United Kingdom:Sidmouth, United...
AGTAACAACAGATATTGATGGAGATGTTCGCCCAGCAATTGGTGCTGCTTCTGTAGATATTGGAGCAGATGAATTTACCCCTCCATTGAATGACGCTGGTGTAGTTGAGTTAACTAGTCCAACTTTACCAATTACAGGTGGTTTTGCTTCAGTAGAAATTGTTGTTAGAAATTATGGAATTGCTCCATTGAGCTCTTTTATGGTTGACTGGACAATTGACGGTACAGTACAAACAACAGTTCCTTATACAGGCGCACCAGTTCCTGTAGGGGGAAGTGTAAATATGATTTTAGCGAATTTGAATTTCCCTGCAAACACAACCAACTTAGAATTTTGGACTTCAATGCCTAATGGAGCTACTGATGAGCGTCCAAGTAACGATACCTTGACGGTAGGAATATGCCCAGGATTATCAGGTACCTATTCTGTAGGACATCCCTCTTCTGATTATCCAACTGTATCTGAGGCAATGAATGCTTTGATGAGTTGTGGTGTGAGTGGTCCCGTTACAATGGAATTTGTAGCAGGAACGTATGTTGGACCTTGGGTATTAAACGAAATACCTGGCGCCAGTCTTACAAATACAGTAACTTTTGATGGATTGAATTCAGCAAATGCAACAGTAACACATGATGCTTCTGGTTCTATCAGTGCTGCAACGGTTACTTTTGATGGAGTAGATTACTTTACAATCAAGAACTTTAGAATAGAAAACACGGGAACAACAACTCCTGCTTATGGAGTCTTGTTGACGAATCAAGCAAATTATAATGTTGTTGATAACAACGAAATTATAGTTCCTATAGGTACACCAGCTAATGTGGTAGGTGTTTTAGCTTCTAATAGTTATACGGCTAGTGTTGGTACTGCTTCAGAAGGAAATAATGCGAATTATACTACTATTATTAATAATGATATTAGTGGAGGTGTTGCCAATGTAATCTTTGAAGGAGGTGTTTCTAACTTTGAGAACATGGGGAACAAAATCATGGATAACAATATGCATGATGCAGATGATTATGGTATTTACGCAGATGAGCAAGACAGCTTTGTGGTTAGTGGAAACACTATTTACAATTTGAATGCTACGACTGCTGATGCAGTACAGTTACAAGATATTCAAAACTTCTCAATCTTAGCGAATGATATTACTTCAAGAGACTATGGTATTGCCATCTTTGGAGGTTTTGCAGCTGGAGATGAAGTTAGAAATGGTTTAGTAGCAAATAACATGGTACTTTGTGGTGCAGGTGGAGAGGCATTTTACTTGCGTGAAGCAACCTTGATTTACATCTACCACAATACATTTAGTGGAACACGTGCTTGTTGGTTAGACAATCACTTTAATATTGATTTGCGTAATAATATTTTAAATGCAACAACAGGAGAGTGTTTCTACACCTTGGATCCAGTAAGTATGAGTGGAATGGATCATAACTTGTACTTTATTAGTGGTACAGGAGGTAACGCTGTTCGTTTTGGTACACAAACTTATGCTACGTTAAATGATTGGCAAACAACAGGAGTGGGGTATGACTTAAACTCAGTATCAGGAAATCCTAACTTTGTGAATGGATTATACCTTGGTGGATCTTTGGCTGTTGATACAGGAGATGTTAGCTTAACAATTCCAATTACAACAGATATTAATGGTGATGTTCGTCCATTGGGACCCAAACCAGATATTGGAGCAGATGAGCATATTATTATTGCAAATGATGCAATGGCAGTAGCTTTAAAATCACCAAGTGGTTGTGGGTCTGTAGCAGATGATGTTATTATTTCAATTGCAAATGTTGGTTCTACTTTAATTTTGAGTGCTCCGATTACTGTAAATGTAACAGGAGACGCTACCGCTACGTTTAATGTTACTCACCCGATATTAGTATCAGGTATAACAATTGATAAAAACGTAGGTACGATTAATACAGAAGCAGGTGGACAATATAATTTTGAAATTATCATTAGTGCAGGAACCGATTTGAATCCTTCTAACGATACGCTTAGAACGTCAGTAACGATTCCTCCGAGTAACCAAATGGCTTTGTCTATGACAGGAGATACATTGGTTTGTGATAGTAGTGTAGCAATGGTATCTGCTTTAGCTAGTTATGCACCTTCTACTATACTTTGGTACGATGCTCCAACAGGTGGAAACTTAATTCACGTAGGAGATGCATTTACAACACCTAACCTTTCTGCAACAACAATGTATTATGCAGCAATTCAAGGATGTACTTCTCCTAGAGCAGTAGCAACAGTAGATGTTGACTTACTGGGAATAGAAGTAGATTTAGGGGCAGATCAAACCATTTGTGGTGGTTCTGCTGCTACTATTACTCCAACCGTAACTGTTTCACCAGTTACTTCTTTAATGTGGTCAAATGGTTCTCAATCTGCATTTATTGAGGCAACAGCAACAGGAATGTATACAGCAACGGTGATGAACGCAAGTGGTTGTACGGATACAGATACAGTTGAAGTAACAGTATCTACTGCACCAACAATTGCAGATGCAACAGGCAATGTATCTTGTGGTACTGCTGCTGATGGCGCAATTGATTTAACGGTAACAGGGGGAACAGGACCTTATTCTTATCAATGGAGTAATTCAGTAACAACGGAAGATTTAACAGGTCTTTCTGGTGGATTCTACAGTGTGACAGTTAGTGATAATGGAACAGCTTCTAACTGTGCTTATGTAATGACTTATCAAGTAACAGAGCCAGTCGTTTTAACTGCAAATGTAGATGCAACAAGTGTTGCTTGTAATGGAAACGATGGATCAATTGATATTACAGTTGCTGGAGGTTCTCCAAATTATACTTACAACTGGTCAACATCTGCTACAACAGAAGATTTGACTAATGCTCCTGCTGGAACACATACCGTATCTATTACAGATGCAAACGGTTGTCAAACAACAGCAGTGGGAACAGTTGCAGCAACAACTCCTATTGTGATTACGATTGATACTATTTATGCTGAAATTATGGCAATTGCAGGTGGTATTGATGTGACTGCAACAGGCGGTAGTGGAAACTTGCAGTACAACTGGAATACAGGAGCGATAGGATCTAGTATTACAGGTTTGGTGGCCGGTACTTATGATGTAACTGTAACGGATTTGACAACAGGTTGTCAACAAGTAATAACAGGTATTGTTGTACCTTATCAATTACCTGATTTTGTGAATACAATTCCATCTTTAGATGTCTTCAAATTATATCCAAATCCAACAGAAGGTCGTGTATTTGTTAATATTGTATTGACAGAAACGACAGAAGTTCAATTGGAGGTAATCAATATTACAGGACAGGTATTACAATCTTTTGAGCCACGTGAAAACTTGGAGCAAAACTATGAAATTGATATGACAGATTATCCTTCTGGTGTTTATTTGGCAAGATTTATTCTTGACAGCAAGGAGGTAATCACTGAAAAGATTATTGTTGAGTAAAATCACTCTAATCTTAATAAATTAAAATGGGAGATGTCTTTTAGGCATCTCCTTTTTTTGTATTTTTATAGCTGGATAGAGTATTTTTTGATTCAATTTCATATAATTAATTAGAATCCATCCACGAAGTATTGTAAAATAGAAGCAAAACGTAAATGATACAGACTAAAAATTTAAAATTTCAGTACGATGCTAAACAGCAGTTTGAATTTCCAAATATGCATTGTGAACAAGGAACGCACTGGCTGGTTTTGGGAGAGTCGGGGTGTGGAAAGACTACTTTACTACATTTGTTAGGAGGTTTGCGTCAGCCAAGTAGCGGAGAAATTGTCGTTCAGAACGAGGATATTTCTAAAATAAGTGGCGAAACGTTAGATCATTTTAGAGGACAAAATATTGGAATTATTTTTCAACAATCGCATCTAATTAAAGCCCTAACCGTAGAGGAAAATTTATTAACCGCTCAATATTTGGCAGGAGCCCAACAGGATAAAGCAAAAATTAGAAGCATTTTAACAAAGCTTAATTTAGAAGAAAAACTACACTCCAAGCCAAAGAACTTGAGTTTGGGAGAACAGCAACGAGTCGCCATTGCTAGAGCATTAATTAATGATCCTGTATTAATTTTGGCAGATGAACCCACTTCTAGTTTAGACGATAAGAATTGCCAAGAGGTAGTGAAACTATTGTTGGAGCAAAGCCAAAATTTTAATGCAACTTTATTGATTGTAACGCATGATGGTCGTTTAAAAGAGTTGTTTGAAAATCAAATTTTGTTAGAAGCTGCAAGAGTTTAGTTATATGTTAGATTTTGAATCTATAACGTATCTTAAAGAAGGAACTCAACAGCAGCAGTTAGCCTATCAAGAATTGATGGATTTGAAGATCATGGATGTCTTAAAATATTACCATCCTATTTTGGTAGGAACAATACCAATTCATATTGATTTGCCGATAAGTGACTTAGATATTATTTGTACTTGTAAGAACTATTTTGTTTTTACTGAAACAATAAAAGAACATTATCAAACACAAAAGGATTTTAAAATTAAAATAAGTGATGATGGCGAATCAATCGTTGCCAATTTTCAAGGGAAGCATTTTGAAATAGAAATATTTGGACAAATGAAGCCCACTAAGGAACAAAATGCTTATCGTCATCTACTTATAGAGCATCGTATTTTGGAATACTATGGGGAAGATTTTAGACAAAAAATTATACGTTTGAAAAAAGAAGGGATGAAAACAGAGCCTGCTTTTGCTCAAATATTGCAGTTGTCAGGAAACCCTTATCAAGCATTACTGAACATAAACCTTAACGAGTTGTTGATATAAATTCAGCTAAAATTTATGGCTTTGTTGTTCAATTACTAAAATACAATTCATGTGTACACTTACTTATATTCCAACTTCAAAAGATACCTTTATTTGGACGCAAAATAGAGATGAATCGCCTTTGCGAACCGCTAAGGATTTAATTTATGATCCTAATAATGCTTGGGTATATCCACAAGAACCACAAAGTGGTGGAACTTGGATTAGTATTACCAAAAGTGGGAGAGTCGTGAGCTTACTAAACGGCGCTTTTGAACAAAATAAATATGTACCATCTGTTAAGAGTCGTGGTATAATGGTTTTGGATTTTTTGACTTACACCTTCTTAGAAGACTTTGTCAAAGCGTATGATTTTAAGGAAATGGAGCCATTTACAATGGTTGTGTACGAACATAATTCTTTGTGGGAATTTCGTTGGGATAAATCTAAAAAATATCTGAAAGAATTGGAAGCTTCAAAACCACATATTTGGTCTTCTTCAACCATGTATCCCCAAGCAATTAAAGAGTTGCGTCGAAGTTGGTTTTCCGAATATCTACAGGAAAATTCAGCACCTACGAGAAGTAGTGTCTTAGATTTTCATAATCATGCTGGTACGGGAGATCTTCGAAATGATTTGCTTATGGATCGAGGAATTGTTAAAACAGTGAGCATTACAAGCATAGAAAAAAACAAAGAAGCGTTGGATATGACTTACTATGACTTGGTTCACGGAGGCGTTTCTAAGGAGCATTTATTAACTTCTGTGTAAATTAGTTATTAATAAAATAAGCTTACTTATAACTTATTAACTTTTACTCCAATAATCTTTTCTAGCGTTTTCTTAAATCGTTCGACATCGCTCTGTCTAATTGTCATCAGCAGGGTAGTTTTATTTTCATAACTTGCATTAAGAATCGTAAAACCTTCATTCTTAATGAAATTCATGACATCACTAGTTGCTACATAGTCAAAAACAACATGAAACTGATCTTCGACTATTTTTTCAACAATTTGAGCTTGTTCAAAAGCATCTTTTGTAGATTCTTTGTACGCTCTTTTTAAACCAGAAGTGCCCAATTTAGTGCCACCAAAATAACGCACGACTACAGACAAGACATTCGCTAAACCAAAGCTATCAATTTGCCCTAAGATAGGACGCCCAGCAGTTCCAGAAGGTTCTCCATCATCATTCGCTCTAAAGCGTTTTCCATCGAGTCCAATTCGGTAGGCATAGCAATAATGTCGGGCCTTGAAATGCTCTTTTTTGACTTCTTCCAAGCATTCTTTGACCTCTTCTTCAGAATAAACAGAAAAGGCATAGGCAATAAATTTACTGCCTTTTTCCTTGTATTCTCCAATACTAGGTGCTTCTATTGTAAGATAGGTATCTTTCATACTATTGCTATTTATGCCACAAAAATATCTATAGCAGGTTTTTTAATCAAGCCGACTTGCACAGCAGTATCAAATAAATATTGAATGGCTGCTTTTCCTTTTGTACCTAAATCTACTGAAAAATCATTGACATATAAACCAATGTGTTGTTGAATAACGGCTAAATCCATTTCTTGGGCATGAGCACAAACATAAGGCAAAGAAACTTTAGGGTTTTGAAAAGCAAATTCAATACTTCGACGCAAAACCCGATTAATTTTTTGTTGCAATTCTAAAGAAAAGCTGCGTTGTACAACGATGCCTCCTAAGGGAATGGGGAGTTGAGTTGTTTCTTCCCACCATTCTCCCAAATCAATCAACTTTACCAAACCTTTATCTTGATAAGTAAACCGATTTTCGTGGATGATTAAGCCAGCATCGACACTTCCATTAATAACCTGTTCTTCTATAGTAGAAAAAAGCGTTTCTTGTTTTTGTTGTGCCTCTGGAAAAGCTAAACTCAATAAGAAATTAGCTGTAGTGTATTTGCCAGGAATTGCAATGGTTTTGGTATCTAAATCCTCTTTAGGGATGGCTGATTTAGCAATTAATAGAGGACCACAGTTATTTCCCAAGGCAGAACCACTAGTTAACAAGGCATAATCTGAAATTAGATAAGCATAAGCATGATAACTTAGTTTGGTAATGTTTAGTTCGTTGGCAAATGCCTTTTGATTAAGTTGCTCTACATCGCCCAAATGAACCTCAAATTCTAAACCTTCTGTATCAATTCTATGGTGTATCATAGCATCAAAAATAAAGGTGTCATTCGGACAAGGAGAATAGCCAAGTGTTAGTTTCATTGGTTTGTTATAGGAGTACTAATAATTTTTTGTGCAATACCTAGTATTTCTTTAGCAGCTTCTTGATCGTTTTCCTCTACTTCTTCTGTTGGAAGATCGCCTTTTAAAGTAGCAATTAAGATGCTATTTTTGAATAAATATTGATAAGCATCTTTGTGGATTAAAACAACTTTATTTGCCAACCAATAAATAGTGGCAGAATCTCCTGTTAAGTAGATAATGGTCGTTTTTAGAGGGCTTACTTTAGTCTCTTCTTTGTAATAAGTTGTTGATTCCGCTACAAATGCAGCCACTCCATCTCTAGTAATATAGTTAGAAAGACTGCCATCATTTCGTTGATCCTCAATTTCTTTTGCTGCTAGGATAGATTTTTTGATTTGTGCTGTTAAAACGGCCGCTTCATCTACTTGGTGTTCTGCTCTGTTGTCTACAGGAATCTTTTTAGGAAATGCACTTTGCGAAGGATCAGAACTACAAGAGACTGTTAGGAGGAAAAATAAAAAAAGTAAGCTATTATATTTCATAATGAATTGTTGAAATCTTTTTTTGCTTTAGATGTAATTTGGTCAGCATATAGTGTTAGAAAATTTTAAAGTGTCTGACACTATATGCCTAACTACAATACTAATGTTTGACAAAAGGTTTAGAAAAAGTAGCAACTTGCCCCTCTGATTCTAAGGTTAAAGTATAAAAGTAAACACCATTGGCTAAGTTTCTAGCATCAAAGGCCACTTCGTATAAACCAGGTACTTGCTCTTCTTGGCTTAAGGTTTTAATAATTTGCCCTAAGTTATTATAAATTACTAAAGTAACGTTTTGAGGTCGATTTAGTTGATAACTAATGGTTGTTGTTTGCTGAAATGGATTCGGATAATTGTTAAACAGTTCTAAGCCCATTTTTTCTGCTTTTGTAATAGAATTTGGAGGAGAACAGGCCATTGCACAATAACCACAACGGTTCGGTAAGGTACAGTCCTTTACGAATGGATTGACTTTGTTGCTTTGGAAAGGAGCAATTCTAGCCGTACGTTCCCACTCTAAACTATCAACAGGATCTGCTAAATGCCATTCACACAATTTTGCCTTTTGTAGATTAAAGAAGTTTGGATCAGCAGCATTTGCCTCTGATTGATACATCGTATAATAATAAAATATAGCTCTAGCTGCATCGCCTTTGTGGTCATCTCTAGGCTCAAATAAAACGTTGTTTTGTTGTTTACTAGACAAAGGTAATATATTGGCAGCAGGTGGACTAGTAAAGGTATTTTCTTTGTAATACCATTTGTCAATATTATTAGATGAAATTTCGCCCAAAGGGATAGAACCACGACCATTGTTGGCTGCTCCACGAGTTGGATAAATATGATGTAAATCACTTCTTCCAGCATTATTAATTGTCTTACTTTGTGGGTAAGTATGCTCTGCATTGATACTAATAGAACTATTATTATCTAACATAACGGAGATTGGATTCGTTGCATTAGAAGGTAGATAACGTTTGAGTCCTGTATAAACACAAGTAACGGTGTCATTAGATGCGTCAATATACTTGTACATATTGTTTCTTGCAGTACTATAGGAAGGAAGGTTAGATGGTTTGTAGTTTAATCGTAAATTAGTCGTCAAAGTAGTTCCTGATTGACCTAGCAAAATATCTTGGTGACTATATTGTGCTGTTAACTCATGGATTAAAAAAAAACTAACTAAGACGAAAAAGTATAATTTATGCATTGGTTGTAATTGCAAACTAAATCAATGAAACACATGAAGTAGTTAATTAGAAAATCTGCTTAAAAAGCATTGCTAAGCTAAATTGTGCTTAGAACTTGGACAAGATATTGCTTTTTTGGGAGTTTTGGAAAGATATGGCAAGCAAGCCTGTAGATAAATAGTCATAATTTTATTTTTGATATCCAAAATTTCGGTCTATTTTTAAAGATGTAGGCGAACTTATTTTTTGATGAATCTGTTTGGTTAAGAATTCCAGTAAACTACTTATTATCACCTATAACATCAAAACTATGGCAAAATTAACACTCAAAGAGTTGGAGAATTTATCAAGGCTATTACTAAGTCCTGATGATACTAGTGTGGAGTTAGGGGTGGAATTATTAAAAAACAACAGAGCGGCTATACCTATGTTGCGTCGTGAATTGATTTTAATTTGGCAATTGCATGAGGAATTTACCTTTCAAGCTGCAATAGAAGAAATGCTAGCTTCAAAATATACTGATAAGCAGTTGTTGGATTGGGAAAAAGGCTTCGCCATTTTTATGGAGCTACCTTCTATCTATCGTTATAATATGAGAGTTCAAGAATTGATTAAAGCCCATGAAAATATTCGAGCAGATTATCAAAAATTGATTGAGAGAAATCCAACCTATAGTTTAAGTTACTATGCGATTGCCTATAAATTGCATCGACGATTAGAGAAACACCTAGACATTGCCGAAATGTATTATAGGATTGTCTTAAAAGCGAATCCAAGGCATGAGGACACGTTATTTTATCTAGCCTATTTGTTGAATAGTTCAGAGTCTGGGAATAAAGAGTCATTGGAGCTTTATTTGAAAGTCGAAAGTATCAATCCAACAGCCTCGGCAACACTTAATAATATTGGGCTCATCTATGATCATACCGATCAACTAAATCTGGCTTATGCTTATTATAATAAAGCTTTAAAAATTACTCCTAATCAGACGATTTATATGCGTAATTTAGCAACTTTGTGTACGACAAGAATGCAGGGAGGGGAGTATAAAGAACGAGCAAAAGAACTGTTACTTCGATTATTAGAATTAGAGCCTAATGCGGGGACAAATTGGAATAGCTGGGCAGATTATCTTTGGAATGTAGAATACAAGTATGATGAAGCGGAGGAAGCTTACCTGAAAGGTTTGGAAGTGGAGCCTAATAATGCTTGGTTGGTTGGAAATCTTGGGGAATTGTATATTGATATCCGAAGGCAGTATGATAAAGGTTTAGAATTGTATGAAAAAGCTTTGGAAATTAAACCTTCTCCCTATCGTCTAGTGACCATGATTACCTTGTTGGTCAATCATTACAAAAAATATGGTACTGCTAAAGATTATTACAAACAATTGATTCAGCGTTCGTCACCCGATCCAATTATTCGAGACCGTTCGCTTCGAGACGATCAATGGGAAGCTTTTTTAGCCGCAGAGAAGGTGTTGTTGAAGGAGCTAGGCAGGTTGTAAAAGTGCTTGCTTTTAGAGCATATAAATTTAAAAATTGTACAAATAATTAAATGTGTTTTAAGAATATAATATTTTGTTTATATTTGATTTTTTTTATTAAAATAATACTTAATAACTATATGCTCTCCATAAAGTATTATAAAAAACGACATTAAAAAACAAACTATTATGAATTATTTAAAAAGAACATTGGACCGTTATCATTTATGTTTTTTTGCTCTTATTGTATTCACCTTAGCTTCCTGTCAAGAGAAGGATGAGGTAATAACAAACGCCATTATTGAAGCTTTCAGAGCCGATACAGGTATAGATGCAGTTTGGGTATCTGACACAATATTATTAAACACAGTCAAAGGCTGGCAAGGATCTGGTGATTATCCAGGTGTTGATGAATGGGCAACTGCTACTATTCCTGCTGGAATAGACTTGTATGGGGGACTTCCAGGACAATCTGAATATTATACCATTGATCAAACGTTGATTGATGCAGATACTATGAAAGTTTCTTACTGGGAAAGCTTGCAGGTAAAGGCGCATCCTACTTTTGGCTATCGCCCAGATGTAGGTATATTTGACCTCAATACGACAGTAACTGTAGCGATTGCTCGTACGCTTGCTAATCCACAGTATGGTGCAGGTGGAGCTTGGCAGATTTATGTAGAAAACTATACTACTGATCTTACAGCTTTAGATACAATCGCCTTACAGTAATAAATCCATCCATAAATGATTGATGTAAAAACAGGACATCTTTTAATTGACAAAGAACACCGTATTACTCCTCAAACGAGTTTGGCTATTATTGAGAAGTGGCAACTTGGTACTGCTCAGGAGACTCGAAGAATGGGAAATAACTGGACTTGGGTCGATGTAAAAAATTTGAAAATTGATAAACTATACCTCAATATTTCTTTCCTTTTTAAGAATGAAAAAATAAATGGTTTTACGTTTGTCTTCCAAGACAAGCCTTATGATATAAACCCAAGTTGGGCTTCATGGAACAAGGAAGTTGAACAAACAAACCTAGTTCGTTTTAATCATTGGTTGAATGAACAATTTGATGAAGTACGAAAATTAGAATGGGGTGAAATTGAAGCTGTCTATGATTTAAAATCAACAGGAAGTTCTATTAAATTGACCTATATTTAATGTTAAAAAAGGCAAGGTTTGATTTTTGTACAGGAGAATTTTTAAGAATCTCTTCTAATAAAATTATAATTACCGAAACTATACTTCTATATAAAAAAGAAGTATGGTTTCGGCTTTTTTATTCAAAGAACTTCTATGCTAAAAAAGGACAATAGTTCTACTCAAAGAATGATTATTTGTTTTCAATTGTAAGGTGTAAATGCCTTTGGGTAAGTCTTGTGTTTTCCAGTAAGTAGATAAGGTGCTGTCTGATTTTTTTAGCCTTTGTTGTTGAATCAAACGACCATCGATGGAATATAAATTAAAATGAACAGTTCCTTTAATATGCTTAGAAAAGGTAGCTGTAAAACCACTAGACGCAGGATTGGGGAAAATAGTTAAAGCATCTGTCTTTTTTACGTTTACTAAGTTTGACATTATGCCATATTCCACCGCTCCAATATCAGGAGTAGAACGAAGGTTGCCCAAAATATCTTCCAATGGAGCTTGACTAGCAATAGCTGCATCTATAACAGAACTACCCGTTGCAGGTGTACCATAATCGTTGACCAAACGCTCAAAGGCAACACGAATATTGGAAGAACCATCGTTGAATTGATTGGCATTCGAATTAAAATGAGGAAGGACTAAATTGGTTTGATTTCCCAATAATGGGTCGCTTACAATTCTATTAGCATCATCTGTATAGTTGATTAAATCATTGGAATTACTAGGAATTGGATTGTTATCATTCCAATATAAATTGTGATCTAAAACAAAATGATCGCTTTCTGATAGGGGACAGTCTGAAAAATCGTTCATAGTACCTGTTGGGTCAGACCAAATGTTATTGTACAAATAAATACTATCGTTGTTAGGATTACTACCCTCTGTATTAAATCGAAATGCAAAGGCATTACTAGGCATATCACCAACGACTGTATTGTTTCTAAAGGTAATGTTTTTTCCTCCTTTGATGCCAAAGGGTGCACGCATAGAATTGTTACTGTTTCCTAGCAAGAGATTGTTTTCAATCATAATATCAGAACCTTCATAATAAGGATTTCCATCTTCTCCTATCAAGACAAAATTAGTACCTGTGTTGCCTTCGTAATTTAAAAATACATTTCGACGAATGTCAACATTACGAGAACCTACATATAAATCACTATTTCCGTTGCTGTCCTTGATCACAATATAACTACTTGTTGTGTTGGTATTTGGGCGACCGCTACTAACAAAATCATTCATGAAAATATTATCTTGGATGATTAAATTCTCGACACTGTTGCCATCAATATGTTCATCGCTTCCTGTTTGGTTAAAAAACAAATTTCCTTGGATGGTAATGTTATAACAACTGTTGTTTATTTTTGCTATGTCATTATTATAACTATCGTGTAAAATACAGTTTTGATAAGTAATATCATGCACAGCGCCCGTTCCGCCACCATCAATATGAACAACTAATGCAGCAGCACCAGCACCACTATGTGCTACATCAAAGCCGTCAAAAGTAATTCCATGGCAACCACTAGAATGTGTATAAGCCGTCATAACAGTTCCGCTGTGTCGCAATTTTGCTTCATAAGGTACTTGAGATTTAACCAAAATACCATTAGGGAAACTTCCTCGAACCCGAATACGACCATTATAAGTACCTGGCAAAACCCATATAGTACTGCTATCTGTTGCATTATCTAAAGCATATGTAATAGTCGCCCAAGGGGTATTATTAGAACCGTTTCCGTTGGAATCATCACCATTGGTGGCAACATAATAATTTTGTTGTGCAAAAGAAGTAGTGGAAAAAGAGCTTAAGAGAAAGAAAAACAAGTATACATTTTTCATAATAAATTGGTGGGGGATAGATTCTAAAATTGGGTCAGATAGGGAAGGGGTAAACAATTATACTAATTAAATATTGATTTTGAAGAGTTTTAATTCAGAAGCTTAGTACAAAGTACTAGAAGATACGGTATATTTGAATCTTTTAGAGTGGCTTGAGCAGTAATATTTTTAGTCGGTCTTGTTTTCTAATTCTCCCTTTTATTAAATTATTCCTAAAACTCTCTAAGCTATTTTGAATTATAAGGCGTATTAATCTTATTTTGGCTAATCAAGAGTTTTTTTGAGTTTTGGTTAGGAATTAAAAAATAAAAACAAAAAGAGTTGAGCAAAGAATCAGTAGATTTAAACCCAGATTTTAAAGCTTGTTTGCACGAGATGGAGCGCACAAACAACTGTCTATTTATTACAGGTAAAGCAGGAACAGGAAAATCTACCTTACTAAAATATTGGCGAGCACGAACTCGCAAAAAAGTAGCTGTTTTGGCACCAACGGGAATTGCTGCTTTGAATGTAGAAGGACAAACCATTCATTCCTTTTTTGGCTTTCCGCCAAGACCTCTAAAAAAAGAAGAAATAAAAGTTCGACGCAATCGTAGGATGTTTCAAGTCTTGGATACCATTGTAATTGATGAAATATCAATGGTTCGAGCAGATATGATAGAGCAAATAGACTTCTTTTTACGAGTCAATCGAAGCAATCCTGCACCTTTTGGTGGCGTTCAGATGATCTTTTTTGGAGATTTATTTCAATTGCCTCCTGTGGTCGCTTCAAGGGAAGAAAAAATGCTGTTTCATCAAAAATACGATAGCCCTTATTTCTTTTCTGGAGCTGTGTTTCAAGAGTTAGAAATTAATATGATAGAACTGCGCCAAGTCTATCGCCAAGATAATCTACGGTTTATTCGACTCTTAGATTCTATTCGTCTGCGTCGTATTGATGAGGAAGAATTTAACGAATTGAATGAACGTTATCAAGAAGAATTGGAAGACGAAGATTTTTATGTGATTTTGTCGGCCCGAAATGCAGAAGTAGATAAAATTAACAAACAAAAATTAGAAGAGCTTAGGACAGAAACATTTTCTTATGTCGCTAAAATTACGGGATCTGTTGGCGTCTTGCCCGCAGAAACGCCTTTAAATTTAAAAGTAGGAGCGCAAGTCATGTTCTTAAAAAACGACCAGAAAAGACGTTATGTAAATGGTTCAGTAGGGATGGTGCATGCACTAGGTCCCAATTCGATTAAAGTAGCAATTCTGAAACCGAATGGAACAATAGGTTATATTGATGTAGAACCTTTTGAATGGGATGTTGTTCGCCATAGATTGAACGAAAAAAGTGAGGTAGAAACAGAAAATGTAGGTACGTTTACACAATATCCGCTTCGTTTGGCTTGGGCAATGACGATTCACAAAAGCCAAGGGAAAACCTTTGATCGAGTGATTATTGACATGGGAAAAGGAGCTTTTGAATATGGTCAAACCTATGTAGCTTTGAGTCGATGTAGAACCTTAGAAGGGATCGTTTTGCGTCGCCCTTTGCGCCCTCAGGATATTTTTGTGGATGAACGAGTGGTTGAGTTTTATGAGCAGCATTTTTAGCGTTGGCTCAATTTTATGACCAACATACAAATAATAGTAATTATAAACCCAATTAAAAAAACGGTTAAAAACATGACAAAGGCTTGAAACCAAGGACTTAAAAAATAACTAGGCATAGTCGACAGCTGTTCTTGCATCTGTTGCCACTGTAACGCATCCATATTGGCTTTTGACCACAGCATAAAATCATCTCCTACAAAATAAAAAAACAAAGTACTATACACATACATAAAGGTTGCGGTAATCGCAGAAATACCTAGCCCAAGGCTAAGTATTTCTGTTGAAGAAATAGCTGTTGTAGGACGTTGCTTTTGATAATATCTAATACTGAGTGGTATCATAGACAAAGCCATTATAATAGATAAATAGCCAAAGATTTCGCTATTGGTATAGTCTAAGGTGTTGGAAAGAAAACACCAATTTATAAGACTACAAAATATTAGCATACTTCCTGCCCAAAGACTGTATTTTAGTAAGATACTTTTCATCTTTATTTTTCTTTACTGAAATCCAATTTTTTTCTTCTCCACCTTTTTCATTTCCTCCTTGACTGCGCACATTCGGATGGCG
>ENA-ORXM01003526-ORXM01003526.1-marine-metagenome-genome-assembly--contig:-NODE-3526-length-15379-cov-3.438962_pt1 | contig 15379 bp, 9 predicted proteins | sample MGYA00237867_ERZ511480 | MGnify/ENA primary metagenome ERZ511480 (study PRJEB26309, sample SAMN06266103) | marine metagenome | isolation source: Algal blade | place: United Kingdom:Sidmouth, United...
AAATTGTGTTTTCCGAACACTTCAATTGGTAATTCGCCTTCTGGCGTTTCAAGAAGTGTTTGTCCGTTTTCAACCGTGTATTTTGGAGTTTTGTATGCTATTTTTCTAATCGTATTTTCGCTAGCTTCTACAACACGTTTTACTTCTGGGTCTTCGTCGTTGTAATTAATACTTCCACCTTTTACAATAGAATCTATAAAAATACTAAACTGCTCTAAGTAGTTTTCATAGGTTGGAAATACATTAATATGATCCCAAGCAATACCACTTAATAGCGCGATATTGGGTTTATATAAGTGAAATTTTGGTCGTCTGTCTATCGGTGAACTTAAATATTCATCGCCTTCAAGGACTATAAAATCATTTGTTTCTGTAAGTTTAACCATAACATCAAAACCTTCTAATTGTGCACCTACCATATAATCAACTTCTTTATCATGATAATGCATAACATGAAGAATCATAGAGGTTATGGTTGTTTTACCATGACTTCCGCCAATTACTACACGCGTTTTATGTTTGGATTGCTCATAGAGAAATTCTGGGTAGCTGTATATTTTAAGTCCGAGTTCTTGTGCTTTTAAAAGTTCTGGATTATCTTCTTTGGCGTGCATACCTAAAACGATAGCATCCAAACTTGATGTAATTTTTTCTGGATACCAACCGAATGTTTCTGGCAATAACGCTTTAGCTTCTAACCTAGATTTTGAGGGTTCGAAAATAGTATCATCACTTCCAGTTACTTGATATCCCTTATTATGCAATGCTAGGGCTAAATTGTGCATTGCAGATCCGCCAATGGCTATAAAATGTACGTTCATGTAACAAATATCAAACTACATAAATCAAATTCCAAATTATTTATGGATTAGTTGTTTGGACTTAAAAAAATATCTCGCAAAGGTGCTGAGAGACCGAGCTGTTGTGGTAAAAAACCAAGTTAACAAGTATGCCTGCTTAGGTATTGAAATGGATAGCCCAAAGCCAGACCTAGGAGGTACGAGGACTTGGAATGGAAAGCCCGACCCTTCCTGATAGCTATCGGGAAGAGTAACGTACACAAATATTAAATTTTTAAAATTCGCTCCTTCTCTTCTTTAAAAAGTTTGATTTTTGGGAGTTGCTCTATCGCTAAATCAATATGTTTTGAGGCAGTTTCTTTGTTGTTTTTATGTGCATGAATTTGCGCTAAACGGTAGTGCGCCCAAGCTTTAGGAACGCCGTCTTGGGCCGAATAGTTTTTAATATAAATTTCCAAACATTGCTCGCCTTTTTCAAGCTCAATATTATATTCCGCAGCCACCTTTCCTATTTGATAATGCAGTGCATTTCGTTGGTGCTTTTGTTGTGCTGCTTCAATATTTTCAATAGCTTTTTCGGGTTTTTTTTCGTTTTCGTAAAACGTAGTAAGTTTTTCGAAACAAGTTAGAGAACCGCCTTCTTGAATGGCCATTTTATAAAATTTTTCGGCTATTTCAGGTTCGTCATCATATTCGTTAATATAGCCTTTTGCGAGGTAACCATCCACTTTAGAAAGCTTTTCAAGCTCTTCAGCATATTTTATAGATTTGCTTTTACTACCCCCGAAAACACCTGGCAGTTGCATGTACAACTCTACCAATGCCCATCGGGTTTCTATGTGATTTTTATCTAGTTCGGCAGCTTTCGTAAACGCCTCTTTTATATCGCCGATTAAACCAATAGCTTTTAATTTATTTTGTAACGCTTTCATACCTAAAACACCACCATACTTATAGTGATAATTGGCAATATTTGGTTTAGCTTCTACTAACCTTTTATACGTATTTATAGCTTCATCCCATTTTTTTTGTTGACCATAAGAATCGCCTAAAAGTTCAATAGCATTAATATTATCAGGATGTATTTTTAAGAAGTTTATTATCTGTCTTTCTGCTTTTTTAAACTCTTTTTGTTTTAATAGTGTTTCTAAATCACCAAGATTATCTTGTGAGTAAGATAATAATGGAAGTAATAAAAAGAGTAGTATTTTTTTCATAGGTTTTAAGACATTAATACAAAAATAGGCTTTCTGCAAATAATTCGTTTTAGGATTAAGATAATCTTAAGAATTTATCATTTTAGTAATATGAGTTTTTGTTGTTTTACTTACAAAATGATTAACTTCACTCATCAAACGCCTTAATTCACTAATTTATTATTTTTTGGAACGGCTTTTGGACATACTTTAGAGACAAAATTAAATACATACTGAAATGAATTCAGCACAGGTGAAGCATTCACTATTTATATTTATGATTATACTTTTTTCAACGTTTATTGAGGCTCAAAACTCCAACTACGAGGATTTATGGTTTAAGGTTGATAAGTTTGAAACTGATGGCTTGCCAAAATCTGCTTTAGAGATTGTTGATGTTATTCAAAAACAGGCTATAAAAGACAAAAACAACCCACAACTCATAAAAACGATGCTTTTTAAAAGCAAGTTTGCTCTAGTTTTAAAAGAAGATGCGCAATTAAGTATTATTAATGATTTTAGAAATCAAATTTCTGAAAGTGAATTTCCTATTAAAAATGTTCTAGAAAATATATTGGCTAATTTGTATTGGCAATATTTTAATCAACATAGATGGCAGTTTTATAATAGAACAAAAACGGCAGAAAAAATAGATTCTGAAGATTTTAGAACTTGGGATTTGCAAACACTTTTTGATGAAACACATTGGCATTATCAAAATTCCTTAGCGAATGGTTTGATGTTGCAACAGGAGGATTTAAAAGTGTACAATGTTTTATTAAATGAACAAAATGGGTCTAAAATTTACAGACCGACATTATTTGATTTTTTAAGTCATAATGCACTAGTATTTTATAAAACGAACGAAACGCAAATTACCAAACCTGCTTATAAATTTCAGATTGATAATCCTGATTTTTTAGCTGACGCTGAAACGTTTTCTATTTTAAACATCACGTCTAAAGATTCGACTTCACTTCAACTTAATGCTTTAAAAATTTATAAAGATTTGATTCGTTTTCATTTGAAAGATGAATCGCCTTTTGCTTTAGTTGATGTTAATATTGAACGTTTGAAGTTTGTAAATCAACACGCAACTTTTACTGGTAATCAAGCCCTTTTATTACAGGCTTTTAAAACCGAAAGTGAACGATTGAAGAATCATGAAGTTTCAGGTCTGTATGATTTTGAAACGGCTTCGGCTTACTATAATAAAAGTCAATCTTACCGTCCTGAAACAAATAAGGAGCAGCGTTGGAAAGCTAAAGAAGCTTTAGAATTATGCAATAAAGTTATTTCAAAATTTCCTAAAAGTAAAGGTGCTGAAAAATGTGTTGTTTTAAAATCTCAAATTGAAGCATCAACTTTTCAAATTACTACGGAAGAATTTCTCCCTACTCAGCAACATGCGCGATTATTATTAAGCTATAAAAACTTAGATGCACTAAAATTTAATGCTTATAAAATTTCAGAAAAGCAGAATGAAACATTTATTAAGACTTACAGAAAAAATGAACAACTCAATTTTATAAAAAGCTTAAAATCTGATAAAAACTGGGATAACAAACTGAGAAACGAAAATGATTACCAAAATCACTCTACGGAAATATTAATTCCTAAACTCGATAATGGTAGATATTTGGTTGTGGCTTTTATAGAAAATAATGAAGACTCCTTTGCTTTTGCCAATATTCAAGTAACCAATTTAGCCTTGGTTGAAACAGAGGTAAATGACTCTAAAATATTTCAAATTATAAATAGAAATAATGGTTCGCCAATTGCTAATGCTAAGGTTGAATTATCTTATTATTCAAGAACTAATAAAAGTGCGTTAACGGAAAAATATACCACGAATTATTTAGGTGAAATTAAAATTGACAAAAACAAAAATTGGAGTAGAAATGTAAGACTAAAAGTTGAAAGTGATAATGATTTTGGTTATTTTGGAGACTATAGTATCAATCAAAAATATAATCAGCCTGAAGATAAAGTCAATTATAAATCATTTTTATTTACCGACAGAAGTATTTACAGACCTGGGCAAACGGTTTATTTTAAGGCGATTGCTATGAAAACTGAAGATGGAAAATCTGTAATTTTAGAAAACGAAAAGGTATATGCTACATTGTATAATGTAAATGGAGAAAACCTTAAAAAATTAGAGTTTAAAACCAATGCGTTCGGTTCTGTGTCAGGGGAATTTATATTGCCAAATATGGGTTTAAACGGGAATTATTATATAGAATTAAATTCGGATTCTAAAATATATTTGAGTAGTAGCATCTTCTTTTCTGTTGAAGAATACAAACGTCCGAAGTTTAAAACTAAATTCAAACCTGTTACTGAAACCTTTAAAATCAATGATTCTGTAACCGTAAAAGGAAATACTTTGGCTTATGCTGGAAGTAATATTACCGATGCAAAAGTAGTATATCGTGTGCATAGAAAAGTGCAATATCCACGTTGGTATTTTTGGTATAGACCTTGGGTAAATAGCGAACCTCAAGAAATCACTCATGGAGAAGCTTCTACCAATGATAAAGGCGAATTTGAAATCACTTTTAAAGCACTTCCAGATGCAAGCGTTGATAAATCTAGCCTACCAATATTCAATTATGAAATCACTGCCGATGTTACCGATTTAAATGGCGAAACCCAAAGCGCAACAACTGTTGTGAATGTGGGTTATCATGCTTTGATCGCTAACATGACAATTAATAACATTTTAGATAAAACTAAAAAAAATCACAATATTTCAATTGACACAAAAAACCTTAACGGCGAATCTGTCTCTGCAAAAGGCACGATTAAAATTTATAAACTTAAAGCCACAAATGCTGTTTTAAGACCGCGACCATGGGCTGCTCCAGATTATCAAGAATTTTCTCAAAGTACGTTTAAAGATTTGTTTCCTCATGACGCTTACAAAATTGAACATAATTCTAGCAATTGGAAAAAAGGCGAACTCGTTTTAGAAAAATCGTTTAACACGAAAGACTCCAAAACCTTAGAACTTGGAAAAATGAAAAAATGGGAATCTGGCGAATATATTATCTCTTTAGAAAGCAAAGATAAATTTGGTCAATTGGTTAAAGATGAAGTCAAAACAACATTATTTAGTAAAGAAGACAAAATTCCTGCGGACAATCAATTGTTTACTATTTCTACAGATAAATCGTTTTACAATATTGGAGATACTGCGAATATAACACTTGGTTCTGCGGCCAATAATGTATCGGTTACTGTTTCAATTGAAAAGGATAAAAAAATTATTAAAACAGATATTATCACGCTAAATGCGAATAAAAAAACAATTTCAATTCCTGTTACCAAAGATGATTTAGGTGGCTTTGTTGTGCATTATAGTTTTGCTGTTTTTAATAGTTTTCAATCGGGTTCGCAAGCTATTTCAGTGCCTTATCCCAAAACAAATTTAGAAATTGAAACACTCACGTTTAGAGATAAATTACAACCAGGAACAGATGAAACGTGGCAATTCAAAATTAAAGGACCTTATGGCGAAAAAGTAAGCACCGAATTATTGGCAAGTATGTATGATGCGTCTTTAGACCAATTTAAGCCTCATGCTTGGAATTTTAATCCGATTCAAAATCCTATTTATTATGCTTATAGCAGAAGAAACGCCAATACTAGTTTCGGCACAAAAAACTTTAGAGTGTACCATGATCGACCTCGTGCTAACTATACAAATCAATCTTATGACCAATTAAATTGGTTTGGGTTTAATTTTGGGAATAATCGTAATTTGAGGATTAGAGGTCAAGCAAGTGTTTCAAAAAATCTTAGAGGTCGTGTCGCAGGTGTTCAAGCTATTCCAGAATCTATCGAAATTGTTAATGATGAAATGGAATTAAATGAAGTTGCTACTGTTAGTTATAAAACTTCAAATGCACCAATAGAACAATTAAATGCAGGAGAAGATTTAGAAGAAAACAAGTTAGATGATAAACAAGAAAAAACAAGCTTCGATAATATCAAAATTCGTAAAAACCTTCAAGAAACTGCGTTTTTCTTTCCACAGTTAAAAACAGATTCAGAAGGCCTTATAAGTTTTAGTTTTACAACACCTGAGGCTCTAACACAATGGAAATTACAATTATTAGCACATACTAAAACTTTAGAGACTACTACCAAAACATTAACCACAGTAACTCAAAAAGAGTTGATGGTCATTCCTAACGCACCTCGTTTTTTACGTGAAGGCGATCAAATTACAATCAGTACTAAAATTGCTAACCTTACAGAAAAGGAACTTTCAGGTGAAGCGAAACTAATACTAACGGATGCTATTTCTGGAAAAGATATTACGAACAAGTTGCTCAGTTCTCCCCTTTCGGGGGAGTTAGAGGGGGCGTCATTTACTGTTCCCGCTTCAGGCAACACACAAGTATCATGGTCTTTAAATATTCCAGAAGATGTGCAGGCGGTGCAATATAAAATCCTTGCAAAATCAGGAACATTTAGTGATGGCGAGCAAAATGCATTACCTGTTTTAAGTAACCGTATGTTGGTTACAGAAACATTACCAATGTGGATTAGAAGCAATCAAACCAAAACTTTTACTTTAGATAAGTTGAAGACGAATACCTCAACGACTCTTAAAAATCATAAGTTAACTTTGGAAATGACTTCCAACCCTGCGTGGTATGCCGTTCAGGCTTTGCCTTATTTAATGGAATATCCTTATGAGTGTAATGAGCAAACGTTTTCAAGATACTACGCAAATGCTTTGGCAAGCCATATTGCGAATTCAAATCCAAGAATTCAGGAAGTATTCAACCAATGGAAAAATACAGATGCTTTGCTTTCTAACTTAGAAAAGAACGAGGAATTAAAATCTATTTTAATTCAAGAAACCCCTTGGTTACGAGATGCGCAAAGTGAAACGGAACAGAAAAAACGTATCGCTTTATTATTCGATTTAAACAAAATGAATAATGAATTGCAATCTGCTATCAAAAAATTAAAGAATAATCAAATGTCTTCTGGTGGTTGGTCTTGGTTTAAAGGCGGTAGAGAAAATCGATATATTACACAACATATTATTTCTGGTTTTGGCCATTTAAAACAGCTTAAAGTTGATACGGATTTTAATTCTGCAATGATTCAAAAAGCCATCAACTATTTGGATGATGAATTTGTAAAAGAATATAAAGACATCAGGAAATATAATAAAAATGTGGATTTAAGTAAAGACCATTTAAGTCCTACACAATTGCATTATTTATACATGCGAAGCTTCTTTTCAGACATAAAAAAATCTAATGAAGTTGAAAAAATAACGGGTTACTACCAAACACAAATTCAGACCTATTGGTTATCACGCTCTTTATATTCCAAAGGATTAATGGCTTTAGTATCACATCGAAATAAGGATACTAAAACAACATCCAAAATTTTAAAATCTCTGAAAGAAACGAGTATTACTTCCGAAGAACTTGGTATGTATTGGAAAGCAAATACGAATTCTTGGTATTGGTATCAAGCACCTATTGAAACGCAGGCGTTGCTAATTGAAGCTTTTGGCGAAATTGAAAATGATACTGAAACAATTAATAATCTAAAAATCTGGTTGCTTAAAAATAAGCAGACTAACCGTTGGAAAACAACCAAAGCAACTACCGAAGCTGTTTACGCTTTATTACTTCAAGGAAGCGATTGGTTATCTGTTACCGATATGGTCGATGTGGTAATTGGCGGACAACAAATTGAGCCTTCAAAATTAGAAGATGTGAAAATAGAAGCTGGAACAGGGTACTATAAAACCGCTTGGACTTCTGCTGAAATTAAACCCGAAATGGGGGAAGTTAAAATTACCAAAAAAGGAAAAGGTATTTCTTGGGGTGCGTTATACTGGCAATATTTTGAAAATTTAGATAAGATAACTTCTGCTGAAACACCACTTAAACTGAAGAAAAAATTATTCCTTAAAACCAATACAAGCACTGGCGAACAAATTTCAGAAATTGATTCTGAATCGGACTTAAAGGTTGGAGATTTGGTTCGGGCTCGTATTGAATTGCGAAGCGATAGAAATATGGAGTTTCTGCATATGAAAGATATGCGCGCTTCTGGATTAGAACCTGTAAACGTATTAAGTCAATACAAGTGGCAAGATGGGTTAGGATATTATGAAAGTACTAAAGATGCATCAACAAACTTCTTTTTTGATTATTTACCAAAAGGTGTTTATATATTTGAGTATGATTTAAGAGTAAATAATGCTGGAAATATGAGTAATGGCATTACAACGATTCAAAGTATGTATGCACCAGAATTTAGCAGCCATAGTGAAGGTGATAGGATTTCAGTAGGTAATAAATAGTAGGTGAAATTTGTGTTTTATGCAGTTTAGAGTTTTAAATATATTTTCCATAAAAACATTACCTATTGGTTTTATCGTCATGTGTATATTCTGGCTCTGCATGTCTTGTGGTAGTAATAAAAATTTCAATCATTCTAAAAATGAGATTCAAAGCACTCCTAAAATCTTATTTCTAAATTATAGTATTGAAAACAATTCCAATGGAAAAAAGACTATTCAGTTTATTAATAAAAAAATTACAGATGGTAAATTGAAAGCTAACTCATTTGAACCTATTGAAAATGGTGTTTTTGGTGATTTAGCTTTTACTGAATTTGATAAGAAGTCTAAAATCCTCAATGAAATACTCATTAAAAACCCATTAATTAAAACTTTTGAGTTTCTAGGTGACTCAAAACAGTTTCAAAACAAAACGATTACATCCGACAAAATGCAGTTTTCCATAAGGTTACAACTGAAAAGTAATACTAAATATATAACAATTAGTAACTTTGCTGAAAACGCACCCCTTATTAAAACCCAAATTAACTAGTATGAAATCTTTTTTCTGCATTTTGTTTATTACGTATAACAGTCTACTTATTTCTGCTCAAGTTTTTGAAGTAGAAGATATAAAAGTTTCTGGAGCTAAAGACACACGTATTAATTTAGTATTTATGGGAGATGGTTATACTTCTCTAGAATTAGATAAGTTTATTACAGATGCTACTAACTTCTCGAATAGTTTGTTTAGTCAAAGCCCCTTTTTAGAGTATACCGATTATTTTAATACTTATGCTATTAAAGTCATATCTAACGAAAGCGGAACAGATCATCCTGGAACTGCAACTGATGTCACAGAACCCCACAACATTCCAGTAAAAAGCGTAGACACTTATTTTAGTACCTCCTTTGATGTAGGTGGCTTTCATAGGCTACTTTACACTTATGATTCTGCAACTATTTACAATGTGCTAGCTGACAATTTACCAGAATTTGATCAACCTATTATTATAGTTAATTCTTCAGAATACGGAGGTGCTGGTGGGCCTTATGCTACATCATCAACTGGACTCGATGCTAATGAGATTGTTATTCATGAAATAGGTCATTCTCTATTTGATTTAAAAGATGAATACTTTGATAGTAGTATAATATTTCAAGAAAAAATTAATATGACTCAAGAAAGTGACCCAAGTCTTGTGAAATGGAAAAATTGGGTAGGAACAAATAATGTCGGTATTTATCCTTACGGGGCTTCAGGAATTGAGGCAACTTGGAATAGACCACATCAAAGATGTAAAATGCGCTATTTGGGAGACCCCTTTTGTTCCGTTTGCAAAGAAGGAATTATTGAAAAAATTCACAGCTTAGTATCACCTATTGATAATTATACACCAGATAATACAGTTGACGACCCAACATTTCCTTTAGAATTTAAACTTGATTTGATTAAACCGAACCCAAATACTTTAGAAAGTGAGTGGACGCTTAATGCTACAACTTTTGCGAATAATGTTGATGACATTTCTGTGCTTGAAAGCGATTTGATAGAAGGTACTAATACGTTAACAACTGTTGTTAATGACAATTCTCCTTTTTTAAGAGTTGATAATCATGATAGTTTTCATGTTTATACTGTGACTTGGACTATAAACTTTTCTTTGCTTGGTATAGATGATATTGAAGATAAATTAAATAATTTTAATATTTCATTATACCCAAATCCTGCTAATACTATTTTGAATTTGAAGTTTGAAAGCAATACATCTTCTGATTTGAAGGCTGAAATTATTAGTTTGGACGGAAAAAAAATAAAGTCTTTTAGCCTTTCTAATTACGAAAATACGGAGATTGATATTAGCCAGTTAAGCCAAGGTATTTATTTAACTAATTTCTATTCTGGAAATGTGCTTATTGCTAGTAAACGTTTGGTTAAAAATTAATACCACCTCGCTTATATAATTACCTTAATAAATTATAACTTATCTAACCTATTTTATTTCTGGAGGATATTTTGACAACACTTTTTCTGTGATGGCATTTAATCGTGCTTCTCTTTTTTCTGGAGTTGCTTTTGGATTAAAACTAGATTCGCTAATGGCTTGCCAAAAAAGCTGTTTTTTAGCTTCGTCTACAAAATCGATAATAATTTGTCGGCTTATATTGGCTTGACCGATTGGTAAACCTATGGAAATTCCGCCACCAACGTTTCCGCCACCGCCTCCTACTCCAACCCCTACTGTTTGCCTTTGTGGTTCTTGGTATTCTTGACTTTTAATATCTATAAAAAAATCTGGAGATTCTGAAATACTGAATCCTTTTGCTTTCAGTGTGTTGTCTATAGCATTTAATAATCGTTTTGTGTCTAATTCACTAAGACCAGTTTCCATATCACCAAAATACTGATAGGTTTTATAATTATTAAAATTGGTACTTTTTTCATAATCGTAATTTACACGGATTGGCGCGCATGATATAATTAATAAGGCTAGAATAGTGGCTTTTAGAAATCGCATAATTTTTATTTTAATTTGATAGGGTTCTTATTTTTTTATCAGATTGAGTTCAACTAACAATTACAGAATTGAAGTTTCACTAAATGAATCAAAAATTGTTCCAATGTTGATTTTTTAGTTCTACTATTGCGTTAAGGATTGAGGCATTTGTTGAAGCTCTTTTTGTGTTGTTGCACTTATGCAACACAAAAAAGCGACTGCCGAAAGCCTGACCCTTGTGGTAACGCCCAAATAATTTAAATACGGTTTAAAATAACGCCCACATCAATTAGTAAAATACTAAACACGCCTGCTACAATAATAAATTTTAGGATGTTATGTAAGATGAGATAATGTGTTTTGGTTTTTGACATCCATAGCAACATTAGGAATACAACTAGTAACAATAAACTTAAATAGAAAAAGAAATACATGTAACCTATTTGAAAATAGAACAATAATAGATAGATTGGGATTAGAGTTAAACCAGCCAAAATGGTAAGCATTACTTTTGATGTTTTTTCGCCATAAGCTACTGGAATGGTTATGTAACCTTGAACGATATCGCCTTTTATATTCTCTAAATCTTTGGTAAGTTCTCGCATTGAAATCATTAAAAATAAGAAAACAGCATGTACAAAAATTACAGTTTCGAAATTTTTATAATACATGAAAATGGCAAAAAACGGTGTTATGGCAAGGATTGCAGATGTTAAATTCCCTATAAAAGGGAGTTTTTTAAGTTTATGCGAGTAAAACCAAATGCCGAAAATGTATAGTGAAAAAAATATTACGGCTTTAAATGACACGTAACTTGCCATTATTACTGCTAGAAAATTAAGTATGAAATAAAATGAGAGTTTTGTATTCTGGCTTACTAACCTGTCTAACATTGATTTTATTGGGCGATTTATTAAATCTTTTTCCGAATCATAAAAGCTATTAATAATATAACCACCTGCTATGGTTGCTGCTGATGCGAGCACAAGAACTAGTAAATTTAAATCGAAAAGTACTATTTTTAAAGGTTTATCGTATGCTAATATATATACGGCTGTTAGGTATTGCGCAATTACAACAATGAGAGTATTATAGCCTCTTACAACAGAAAACATACTAAAAAACTTAATTAATATATGTTTCTGTCTTCTTGATAACATCTTTAAAATTTTGATGAGATCCTGAAATAAGTTCAGGATGACAGTACATGAAGTTTAGAAATTGTAAACAACTTCTAATTTATAATCTGAAAGCGATTGTTTTGCTTTGTCGATATCTTCAGTAAACCCTAGAATATAACCACCACCACCAGAACCGCAGAGCTTTAAGTAATATTCATTCGTTTCTATCCCTTTTTTCCAAAGAGCATGAAATTGCTGAGGAATCATAGGTTTGAAGTGGTTTAATACTACCTTTGATAGTTGCTTTGTGTTTTTAAACAACGACTTAATATCACCTTTTAAAAAATCGTCCACACAAGCATCGGTACGTTTTATAAATTGGTTTTTAAGCATTTTTCTAAAACCTTCTTGTTTCATACTTTCCATAAACAGACTTACCATTGGTGCGGTTTCTCCAATAATGCCGCTATCAAGTAAAAACACAGCACCTTTACCTTCTATTTGTTGTGCTGGAATCCCTGTGGCTTCAATATTATCTTTAGAATTAATAAGGATTGGAATACTTAAATAACTGTTTAAAGGATCTAAACCAGAAGATTTTCCATGAAAAAAAGATTCCATGGCTGAAAAAATAGACTTTAATTTTAAAAGTTTTTCTCTGGTTAAATTTTCAAGAACTGTAATTTTATTAAATGCATATTTATCATAAAGTGCAGCAACTAAAGCACCACTACTACCAACACCATAACCTTGAGGTATTGAAGAATCAAAATACATACCAGAATCTACATCTTCTTGTAATTGTTTATTATCAAAACGGACAATAGTATTGTCTATGTTTTGAATATAAGTAGTAAATAGTTTTAAACTTTTGTTGGATTTAATAGCTTCTTCTGAAGGATTTTCATCTTTTTTTAATGCGCCATTATAAAAATTGTAAGGGATTGATAAACCTTTAGAATCTTTAATGATCCCGTACTCTCCGAAGAGTAATATTTTTGAATAATAGAGAGGTCCTTTCATAAATAACTTGTGACTTGGTTGTGCAAAATTACAATAGTTTTGCTCCAAAACCAATTTTATCGTTAATATACTGACCATTCTGACAAAATGCAACTAATTCATTTTGAATGAAGTGTAAAACTTCTTTTTTTTCACTTTCTGGGTATAATATATGAACGTTTGCTCCTGCATCTAAAGTGAAACATACTTTAGAGCTTGTTTTTTGTCTAAAAGCCCATATTTTATTTATAATCTCTAATGTATTTGGTTTCATTAATATGAAATACGGCACACTTGTCATCATCATGGCATGAAGTGTTAAGGCTTCACTTTCTACTACAGCAATGAATTTATCTAAATTACCATCTTCCAAAATTGAAATCATGTCGGACAAATTTTGATTTGCTTGTATAAATCGTTTTTGCGCGAATGGATGACCGTACATTAAATTATGCCCAACCGAACTACTTACTTGTTTTTCGCCTTTATCAACTAACAGGATGGTGTCATGATAGTTTTTGAAATTTTGATGAACTTGATACGGATACTTTACACCGAATAGATCTGAACTGTTTTTAATTGCTTCGTGCTTTCCCCAAACTACTAAATCACCTTCTAAGCTTCTACATGCACTTCCTGAACCCAAACGTGCTAAGAACGATGCTTTTTGGATAAAATACGTGTCTGATTTTAGTGTTTCGTCCACATAGTTATCAGGAGCGATCGAGCAGGCATTATTATTCAACTTTTTTTCAATACTCATTAAACACGAAGCTAAAGCACTCATTCCAGATGCCGAGGAAGCAATTCCAGAACTGTGTGGAAATGTGTTTGATGTTTCAATTTTGAAATGATAATCTTTTAAAAATGGCAAATAAGCTTCAACACGTTTAAAAAATGTTTCTATTTTTGGTTTAAAATCCTCTTTTTGTTCGCCATCTAAAAATACTTCAAATGAAAAACTATCTTTATTTTCTTTTTTTAAAAAACTCAACTTTGTTGTCGTCTTACAATTATCAAGCGTAAAACTAATAGATGGATTTTCTGGAATTTGGTTTTCTTTCTTTCCCCAATATTTAACTAATGCGATATTACTCGGAGATGACCATGTGAAACTTCCGTTTTCAATAGTATTTGAATATTTGTTTGGAATAAAATCTTTTTCTATCATAGTTATTATTCTGCCAGCAAAGATAATAACTTTACCATAATTTTATTGCGTCTTACTGTAGCTGTAATTTTTAATTCTAAATTTTTAATGTTTTCTTCTGAAGATTTAAAAATTACATTTCCACTTTGAATATAGGTTTGAATGTTTTCTAATCCCGCTTCAAAGAGTATATCTGTAAGATTTACCATTGGAATTTTTTTTATCCGCTAACGTTTACACCTCTTAAAAGTGCGATGTATGTGTGCATTTATTTTGAAATATTTTGAGCCGCAATATAAGCCCCAGTCCATGCATTTTGAAAATTAAATCCACCTGTAACGGCATCAATATTTAATACTTCTCCAGCAAAATAAAGGTTTTTAACGAGCTTACTTTCAAAGGTTTTAAAATTAATTTCTTTAAGGTTTACACCTCCCGCAGTTACAAATTCTTCCTTAAAGGTGCTTTTTCCATTAACTTTAAAAATGGCTTGTGTTAATTGACTTGCTAAAGATTCTAATTGCGTTTTATTCAAGTCTGCCCATCGTGTTTCTTCGACCATATTGGATGCTAAAACCAGTTTATGCCAAAGCCGCTTTGGTAAATCAAATTGCGGTGATTTAAAAACTGTTTTTTTTGCTAAATCGTGTTTTAAAGTTTTCAAAATATCTAAACACCCCTCGAAAGACTTTTTAATAAAATTTATTTCAATTTTAAATTTATAATCTCTTTTCGCAAATTCTAAAGCACCAAAAGCAGAGAGTTTTAAAATGGATGGTGCGCTTAACCCCCAGTGTGTTATTAACAATGGTCCATCACTCCATAAATTGGTTTCTAAAACTTTTACCTCAACATTTTTAGCAACAACTCCTGGAATATCCAGTATACGCTCATCTTTAATATTGAAGGTAAATAATGAAGGTACGGGTTGCGAAACTGTATGCCCTAAATTTTCTAAAAGTTTCCAGATTTTAGGATTACTGCCTGTTGCTATTAAAATTTTTTCAGATAAAAAAACACCTTGAGATGTTTCAATTTGGAAAGCTTCATTTTTAGGTATAATAGATTTTACCGAATGATTATATAATATTTCAACCTGATGTTTTTCCGCTTCACTTAAAAAACAATCGATTATAGTTTGTGAAGAATTTGAAACAGGAAACATACGTCCATCATCTTCAATCTTAAGTTCAACACCGCGTTCTTCAAACCATTCCATAGTATCACCCGTCATAAACTGATGAAAAGGCCCTAATAATTCTTTTTCACCTCTAGGATAATTTTGTA
>ENA-ORXM01003527-ORXM01003527.1-marine-metagenome-genome-assembly--contig:-NODE-3527-length-15378-cov-4.503758_pt1 | contig 15378 bp, 17 predicted proteins | sample MGYA00237867_ERZ511480 | MGnify/ENA primary metagenome ERZ511480 (study PRJEB26309, sample SAMN06266103) | marine metagenome | isolation source: Algal blade | place: United Kingdom:Sidmouth, United...
CATCTAATAATGTAGCCCGTGTTCTTGTTAAAAATGGAGAGGCAAAAATTGGATGTTTAACGCGCTCCTCCGTTGATTCTGCTAAAATGGATTTGGCCAACGCTTTGAAATCGACTTTTGAATTGGCTCGTTTTGATGTTGAGTTTAGTGGCACCTACCCTGGATGGACACCGAACGCTAATTCTAAAATACTTAAAGTAGCGGAAGAAAAATACAAGACTCTTTTTGGTGAAAATCCTAAAGTAGCAGCTTGTCATGCTGGTCTGGAATGTGGAATACTAGGTCAAAACTATCCGGAAATGGATATGATCAGTTTTGGACCTACAATTTTAGGAGCCCATTCCCCTGATGAGCGTGTTAGTATATCTTCAACTCAAAAATTCTGGAAGTTTCTTCTGAGCATTTTAAAAGATATACCTAAAAAATGACGCATAAAAAAAGGGTTTGCCGTTTGGCAAACCCTTTTAAATTTATTTTTTACTTAAACTAGACCTTTTGCAAAGTTGGCTCTTCTTCAGCTTTTGGATTTGCCCCATATTGGTTATCACCTGGCTCGCTATCCGTACAAGCCAAAATAAAACTATAGATAGGCACCAATAAAAACCATCCACTTTTACCTACATCATGCATTCTTCGTACACCTACCGCGATAGTAGGAATCAAAACACCCAATAAATAGATTACGGACAAGAACAACAGGGCGGGAACCTCCATAACAAAGGCTAAAATTTGCAAACCATAAGCAATTGCTAAATTGATAAGGCTAAACATCCAATATTCTTTTCTTCTGGCGCGGCCTTCAAATCCGGCATAATTTTGTAATACTTTTAGGTACCAATTCATAATTTAAGATTTAGGGTTAACTACTTATGAATGATACAAACGAGCATACTCCTGATGTATTATGATTTTTTAGATGAACTACATGAAAATGGATAAAAATAGATTATTCATAAAATCGTGTAGGCCCTCAGGTTGAGATATAGATGGTTTGAATTTACTTAAAGGATTGGTTTTTCTCTAACATTTCATCTTTAACCATCTGTCCGGACTGTGTAATTTCGCTTTCCTGCCATCCTCCTAGTCCACTGGCACCTGGTTTTAATGCAGCTGAATTCTCTTCTTTATCAGCCACAGACCAATTGCACCAAGAGATGTCATTAGCATCTAAAAATGTCCACCACTCCTCTACCGAGGTTATATCTATCGCACCATCTCCTGTATACTCAGTAACGCCATATTCGGTAACAAATAAAGGCACATCATTGTCTAAAGCTGTTTGTGCGGCATTACGCAAATCCTCTTTATGAGTTGATGCATAATAATGTAATGTATACATAACGTTAGGGTCATTAAGCTTGTTTCCTATAACCTCGGACACACCTTGAGACCAGTTGCGCGTACCACAAACTACTATATTGTCCGGGTCATACTTTCTGATTTCTGTAACTACCTCTTCATGATACGGTTTTAAAACACCTTCCCATGATACATCTAAAGGCTCGTTATAAGTTTCGTAAATCAGGTTAGGATATTCCCCATATTTCTCTGCTACTTCAGCAAAAAACATCTTAGCTTCCCCCACGTAATCCTCCGCATGATGACTATGCCAATCTACCAGAATATAAATCCCTTCTTCAATTGCCGCATCTATAACCTCAAATACTTTAGCTTTTTCAGAAGCTCCATTAGTCAAATAACCACCATCATCCTCAACACCCATTGCAGCCCGAATAATGGTAACATTCCAATCTTCCTTTAACCATTTTACAGTTTCTTTAGTATAGTACTGTCCCATCCACTGACTCCAAAACAAAGACATACCTCGCAATTGTACTGGATTTCTATCCTTATCCACCATATGATTTCCCTCAACACTTAACTGCCCATGTTTTTCTACGACGGTGCCGATTATTGTTTCTTCAGGAACCTCAACTTCTTCTTTTTGAGATTCTATCTTTTCTTTAGCTTCAGAAACCTCATCCGATTTAGAGCTACATCCTATAAATACAATAAAAACAAGTGTAAAAACGAACTTAACCAACTTCATATTTTTATGTTTTATGGTATTGGTATCTAGGGTTACTGAATAAATATCTGAAGATACAACCTAGAACCTAATCGATTTTTTTAATATAATCATAAAATTTTAAAACTATCGGGTATAAAAAAACCCGCATATAGCGGGTTTTTACTTTTTAAAATCGTCATTACTCCACCTCTCCTGTTATCTCAAGGTCAAATACCAAATCTGCACTTGGCGGTATTGGGCCTGTACCCTGCGGGCCGTATCCTAAATGAGAAGGAATGAAAATTCTTGCTTTATCACCAACGTTCATATTTAATAGACCTTCTTTGAAACCAGCTATTAAACTAGCGTCAGGGCTATAAATCATTGGAATTGGCTCATATCCCCCTCCTTGCTTTCTTCTTTCATCAAATTTCTGGTATTTGGTAGCTATATCCTCGTAGTTACTATCAAATAAAGTTCCATCTTCTAGGTACCCAGCATAATACACCAACACTTGACCGCCAATAGAAGGTTTCTTACCTTCGCCTTCTTTTAACGTCAATATTTTAAGACCGCTAGGCAATTCTTTTGCCTTTGCTTTTTCACCTTCCAACGCCGCTACGAAATCTGTTTTCATTTTTTCAAAGGCTGCGATTTTCGCTTCTTCCTCTGCAAAATAATCTGTCATCACCTGAACGGCATCAAATTTCTTGGCCGCTTTTCCATTCCGAACTATCTCTACGCTATTCATTACCACATCTACCAAAGGTTTGTCCTGTGATGCCGCGTCTTTTGAGGTCTCTACAGTTGCAATTGAATCTACAACATCCATCCCTTCTACTACATGACCGAACACGGTATGTCTTCCATTTAAAAACGGGGTTTCTTTGTGTGTTATAAAAAACTGGCTTCCATTTGTAGTCGCTCCAGAATTTGCCATAGACAAAATCCCTTTTTTATCGTGAACCAATGAATCATTAAATTCATCCTTAAATTTATACCCAGGATTACCGCGACCTGTTCCTGTAGGGTCTCCACCTTGAATCATAAAATCTTTAATGACCCTGTGAAAAATAAGACCGTCATAAAATTTCTTCCCTTTTAGACTATCCGATACAAACGGACTATCCCCTTCCGCCAACGAAATAAAGTTGGCTACGGTAACGGGTGTTTTTTCATACTCTAACTGAATAATGATATCTCCTTTACTGGTATGTATATCGGCAAAAATGCCATCACCCAATTCTGCATACTGACTTTTACAGCTAGCTAATAAAATTACTAGGGTCAATAAGTAATAGACTTTTTTCATGTTTTAATCCTTTGTTTTATATGTTACTTTTATTATTTATTAGGCAATCTTACTCTGCTAACTTTTCTTCTTTTTCAATTTTAAAAATCGATAAAGTAACTTTGAACGGTACGTTTATTCCAATCTTATCGTTATCACCATGATAACCATACCCTAAAGATGACGGAAAAAGAAAAGTGCCTGTCTCGCCTTCTTTTAACATCTTAACGCTATTTCTTAAACCAGGAAACAAATCTTGCTTATCTACCTTATAGGTAAGTGTACCAATATCATCCATACTATAAATAGTATCATTCTTTAGGCCAACAACATTATAGGTCATTACCACTAGATCATCTGGTTGTGGTGTATAAGCAGCTTCTTCATTCTTAACATCATAGTAATACCATGACCCACTGGCCGAATGAGTATACTCATGCAACGAATCATTGGCCATTACATCTTGCATTAGCTTTTCTTCTTTAGCCAAAAGTTCTTTGCTGCGTTTAACGGACTGTTTAAAAAAACTGCCCGACTTAACTTCCACCGGTCTTCTTGCTTCCGGTCCGCCACAACCTACCAATGTTATTAAAAAAATAAGACTTAAAATTCTCATGCTTGTAATTGGTCTTGATGATTTTCTAAAAGTGATTCAAAATAAACAGCAGTATCCTCTAGTGATCTGTCGCTTTTTCCACCTGCAGCGTTATTATGTCCACCGCCCTCAAAATAGGTTCTAGCAAATTCATTGACATTAAAATCTCCTATAGACCTAAAGGAAATTTTTATAATTCCCTCTTCCTTGTTTTCTATAAAAATAACAGCAAAGATAATACCTTCAAGAGTAAGTCCGTAATTTACGAAACCTTCTGTATCTCCTTTTTGGTACTTGTATGTATCTAACTCTTCTTGACTTAATGTAATATAAGCTGTCCTGTACTTGTCATGAATAACCATGTTTTTAAGGGCGCATCCTAAAAGGTGCAACCTTCCCGGTGTATTGGTATCATAAACCCTATGGTGTATTTGAGTATTCTCTGCTCCTTTATCTATTAAATCCGCAATTATACGATGTGTTCTGCCGGTCGTAGACCTAAACTTGAATGATCCTGTATCTGTCATAATACCAGTGTAAAGGCAATTTGCCATATCCGCCGTTATTTTGTCCACATCGCCCAAAAACTCAATAAAGTTATAAACCATCTCGCAAGTAGAGCTCATTTTTACATCTGAGTACATAATCTCTGCGTAATCGGCAGGTGCCTGATGATGATCTATCATAACAAAAGGAACCGTTAAGTCTTCCAAAACGGATTGCATCTGCCCTATCCTGCCCAAATGATTGAAATCTAAAGTAAAAACCACCGTTGCTTCAGCTATTTTCTCTTTTGCTTGCGAATTATGCTTTTCAAAATTTAATATATTCTCGTTACCGGGTATCCATTTTAAAAATTTAGGATAGTCATTAGGTGCAACTACAACAGCCTCCTGCCCTTTATTTATAAGGTAATGGCATAAAGCCAAAGTAGAACCAATGGCATCACCATCTGGGTTTTTATGCGGTACGATTACGATTTTTTGCGGTTGGGAAAGTAGTTGCTGAACCGCTTTTATAGACTCCAAATTCATGCATGCAAAGATACAATTTAATAACGTAGTGTTTTAAGGCAAAGTCTTATTTTTGCAGTAAGATTTTAAAATCAATATATGTTCAATAAATACATTGCCATCTGCTTATTGGGTCTTATCATTTCCTGTAAAACCCAAAAACAGCCTGAACCAACGGTAAAAACAACGGTGGCAACCACCTCCCCTAAAGCTGATTTTACATTGGCATTCGGTTCTTGCAACAAGCAAGATGAAGTAAACTTACTCTGGGACGATATTCTTAAAACCAAACCTGATGTTTGGGTTTGGGGAGGCGATAATATTTATGCGGACACTGATAATATGAGGCGATTACGCGCTATGTATGCCCAGCAGAACGCTATAGAAGGATACCAAAACCTTAAAACCAAGGTGCCAGTAATAGGTACTTGGGACGATCATGATTACGGATTAAATGATGGCGGGGTTGATTTTAACAAAAAGAAAGAAAGCCAGCAAGAATTCTTAGATTTTATGGGAGTCGATATAAATGACCCTAGAAGAGTGCAAGAAGGGGTTTATACATCACATACCTACAACACGCCACAAGGAAGTATAAAAATATTGGTATTGGACACCAGGTATTTTAGAACTGACCTTACTCCAGATACGGAAACAAAAAAACGTACCATTCCTAACGACTATGGTGTAGGTACTATTCTTGGCACAACGCAATGGAATTGGCTAACCGAAGAACTCAAAAATTCAACTGCCGATTTTAACGTCCTAGTAAGTAGTATTCAAATATTATCTAATGAACATGGGTTTGAAACCTGGGGCAATTTCCCCCATGAAGTAGATAAACTGAAGAAACTAATTGTTGATTCCAAAGCCAAAGGTGTTATAATACTCTCTGGAGACCGTCATATCTCTGAGTTCTCTAAAACCGAAATAGCCGGAGTAGATTACCCCTTAATAGATTTTACCAGCAGCGGCCTTACACATACCTATACGAAATTCAATGGCGAGCCCAATCCGTTTAGGGTGGGCGACGTTGTTTTCACTAAAAGTTTTGGACTAATTAAATTCAATTTTAAAACTAAAGAAGCGCAAATGCAAATGATCGGGAACGACTTAAAAGTGATGGGCGAACTACATCAAACCTATTAAAAGTTGCCGATTGTTGAATAAAGCGTATTTTTGCAAAAAATTATTACAATGACAAATAGAACATTTACGATGATCAAACCCGATGCAGTCGAGAACGGACACATTGGTGGCATATTGGAAAAAATAACTTCCGCTGGCTTCAAGATCGTCGCCATGAAATATACGCAACTAAGTACAAGAGATGCACAAGCATTTTATGCCGTTCATAGTGAGCGTCCGTTTTACGGAGAACTGGTAGAATTCATGAGCCGTGGCCCTATTGTTGCCGCTATCTTGGAAAAAGACAATGCTGTTGAAGATTTTCGCGCATTGATCGGAGCAACTAACCCTGCAGAAGCAGCCGAAGGAACTATTAGGAAATTATTCGCTACTAATATCGCTGAGAATGCGGTGCATGGTTCAGATAGTGATGAAAATGCAGCTATTGAAGGTGCTTTCCATTTTTCTGGAAGAGAAATTTACTAACAGCTCTTGCGTTTATAGAAAACCTGTAAGCTTCAATTTTTTGAGGCTTACAGGTTTTTATCTTAATACAAGTTTCCGAACTAATTCCTTGCCCAAATCTTCATTGAGCATCTTTACTATCTTAGATTTACCCAAACTCAATTCTTCCCTAAGTACAGAAGATGACAATGCTACAAAAAGGGTGTCTCCCCTAAGCTCTATCTCTGTTGTGTAATTATTTACACCGTTTCCCATAAGATTTCGCCAGGCTTCGCGAGCATCTACCTTATCCATTCCTTTTTGAAGCCTATTCTCCTTGATAAATTCATTAAGGGCTTGGCTCATATTCAGGTTTTCATTTCTTCTTTTTGCCATTCTAGTTGATTGAAATAGGTTCAAATCTTTTGTAATCGTACCGAATACCTTCTTTGTTTACTACGGAAAAAGTAACATCATCCAAATCAACCAACTTCTCTGACCACTCACTTAGCTCCGTTTTATAATTGATTGAAAAATCTTCATCGTTTTTGGTAATCACAAATGCTTCGGCATCATCAGAGGTTTCATAAGTGCCATCCAGCCGAGGTTGCATTTTTTTTCTAAAACCTTTTTTTCCATCGGTAGAAATATAATCTACAGTTGTATTCAACTTATATTCCTTTTTTTGACCATCGGGCAAGGTAACTTCAGTTATTTCCCAATACCCATCAAGCTTATTTAAATCCTGTTCCGAAATGCCAGAAGTACATCCGAAGAACAACCCTATAAATCCTATTAAAAATATCTTCTTCATCATATTTATATCTGCTCCTATAAGTTAAATAATTTATAGGTTTGGTGTATTTGTTTTACAACTTCTTCGGTACGTTCCGCGTGGGTGTCACTAATGAAAATCTGACCGAAATTCTCATTGTTCACCAAAGCTACGATTTGCGACACCCGATGCTCGTCTAATTTGTCAAAAATATCATCCAACAATAAAATAGGTGTGGTTTTAGAACGCGCTTTTATAAATTGGAATTGCGCAAATTTCAAGGCAATAAGAAACGATTTCTGCTGCCCTTGACTTCCGAATTTTTTAATGGGGTGCCCAGCAATCTCAAAACCTAAATCATCTTTATGAACTCCAACGGAGGTATATTGCAAAGCCCTATCTTTTTCTATAGACCTTTCTAAAAGTGTCAGCAAATCATCATTGAGCAACTTGCTGTCATAACTTAGGGATACCTCTTCCCTTCCTCCGGATATAGCTATATATTGCTCTTTGAAAATAGGGATAAAAGCCTCTAGAAAAGAAACCCGTTTATCAAAAATTCTAGTTCCATAATCACTTAGCTGTTCATTATAAACCGCTAGGGTATCCTTATTAAATGTGTGGTTGGCCGCAAAATATTTTAAAAGTGAATTTCGTTGGGCCAAAACCTTATTATATTTTAATAGGTCCTGTAGATAGCTTTTATCCGATTGGGATATGACCCCGTCAATAAACTTCCTCCTGGTATCACTACCTTCTATAATCAAATCCCGGTCTGCTGGCGAAATTATTACCAACGGCAACAAACCTATGTGATCAGACAAGCGGTCATATGCTTTCCCGTTGCGTTTAATGATTTTTTTAGCTCCTCTTTTTAAGCTGCAAACTACCTTTTCTTCACGGCCATCTTTTTCAAATTCCCCTTCTATTACAAAAAAATCCTCGTCGTGTTTTATGTTCTGTGTGGAAACTGGATTAAAATAACTTTTACCAAACGAAAGATGATACACCGCATCCAAAACATTGGTCTTCCCTACTCCATTGGGCCCTACCATACAATTGATTTTTTTATCGAGTTCAATATCCTTTGAGTCAAAGTTTTTGTAGTTGATAAGGGATAATTTCTTTAAAAACATACGTTATAATTCCAGTTTTGACGGTGCTTGGTTCATAAACCTCAAAAATAACGAATAAATACCCTTTCGGTTTTGGATAAAACCTTTATTTTTGCGCGACCAATAAAATTAGAAAATGGCAACATACAAGAAACGGGGTTTTAAACCAAAAGATAAGGTTGAAGAGCAAGAGTTTACAGAACAAGAAAGCGCAACTGCGGAAGTCTTTAGTACGTTAGATGAAAGTGCCTCTAAAACCGAAGCTTGGGTGGCCAGTAACCAGAATTATATTCTGGGTATAATCGGTGTTGTTGCGGTTGCCGTTCTTGGATATTTGGCATATGCCCAGTTTGTTGTTAAGCCAAAAGAGGCAAGTGCTGCAAATGAAATGTATTATCCTCAACAGTATTTTGACCAAGCACTTAATAGTACAACTGCAAAAGATTCTTTATACAACCTTGCTTTGAACGGTGCTGAAGGAAAATATGGTTTTCTGGATATCATAGACGAATACAGTGGTACCAAAGCAGCTAACCTAGCGAATTACTCTGCTGGTATGGCATATTTGAACATGCAAAAATATCAAGAAGCGATTTCACATCTTGAAAATTTTAGTTCAGAAGATGATATTCTTGGCGCATTGGCCAAAGGTGGTCTTGGAGATGCTTTCATGCAACTAGGTCAACCAGAAGATGCTTTAGGGTATTATGACAAAGCAATTGCTCACAGTAGCAACAATTACACAGCTCCAAAGTTTTTATATAAAGCAGGTGTTACGGCACTAGAATTAAATCAAAACGATAAAGCACTAACGTATTTTCAGAAAATAAAAGATGAATACTCATCTTCTGATGAAGCGCGCACAGTAGATGCTTTTATTGGAATGGCTAAAACCAGCAATTAATGGCTACGGCAAATAAAAATCTATCGGTTTACGATAAAACAACAATCCCAAACGCGAAGAATCTTCGGTTTGGGATTGTTGTTTCTGAATGGAACACGGAAATTACCGAAGGCCTATATTCAGGTGCTATTGAGGCACTTTTAGACTGTGGAGCGTTAGAATCCAATATTTTACGCTGGGATGTTCCCGGGAGTTTTGAACTAACTTACGGTTGCAAAAAATTAGCAACTACACAAGAGGTGGATGCCATTATTGCCATTGGCAGTGTGATACAAGGTGAAACCAAACATTTTGATTTTGTCTGTAGCGCTACGGCACAAGGAATAAAAGACCTTAATGTATTGTTGGATACACCTATCATTTTTTGTGTATTAACTGATAATAACATTCAGCAATCTCGAGAGCGCAGTGGTGGTAAACATGGCAACAAAGGTACAGAAGCAGCTATTGCCGCTATTCAAATGGCATGTTTAGGCAAATAATTGCTTTAAACGCCCACAAACTACATTTAAAAATCTTACGAATTAGATAAGGCGTATTTCAAATTTATTACGCAAAACAATTCTTAGCCTGTTATTATACAGAATAGCCTGCGATTTTCACTCCTACATTTTCACTTCTTAGGTAGTGTTAACAAATTTTAGCAGCAGTAACACGCCATATTTTTCGATTTTAAGTAACTTTGACGTTCATGGGAATGCTAAGTAAATTCACACGCTTAAAGCGTAGTAAGAAGTTTGAATACACCCCTCGTTATTATGACGATAAGGGCAAAGGCAATCCGTTCAAAATTGAACCAAAATTCGATCAGTACAGAACCACGTTAAATCCCGCAAGGGGTTTAAAAGGTAAAGTGGGTAGCGCCATGTCCGATATGAAGCGGCAAGGTGACACCAACATTAAAAAACGAATGGCAATCATTTTGGCTATTTTAATATTGATTGTACTTTTTATCATCGATTTTGACATCTCTATATTCTTCCCTAACTAATGGCAGATATCATAAAACTTTTACCGGACCATGTTGCAAACCAAATTGCAGCTGGTGAAGTGGTTCAACGTCCTGCCTCTGTTGTAAAGGAATTGCTCGAGAACGCTATAGATGCAGGTGCTACAACCATAAAACTAATTATCAAAGACGGTGGTAAAGTTCTTATCCAAGTTGTTGATGACGGTCTTGGCATGAGTGCTACAGATGCCAGATTAAGTTTTGAGCGCCATGCAACATCTAAAATTCAAAAGGCGGAAGACCTTTTTAATTTAAACACAAAAGGTTTCCGTGGCGAAGCTTTGGCGTCTATTGCAGCCATTGCCCACGTAGAGATGCAAACCAAACCCGAAAAGGAAGAGTTGGGTACTCATTTAAAAATTGAGGGCAGTAAAGTTATATTTCAAGAAGCCAGTGTCACGCCAAAAGGAACCTCTATGGCGGTAAAGAATTTATTCTTTAATATTCCTGCACGCCGTAATTTCCTAAAAAGCAATCAAGTTGAACTTAGACATATTACAGATGAATTTCATAGGGTAGCTTTGGCACACCCGGCTATTACTTTTCACTTTTACAACAACGGAAATGAGCTTTTTAACCTGCCATCTGACAATTACCGTAAGCGGATCGTAAACATTTTTGGCGCCAGAACCAATCAAAAACTGGTTCCCGTAGAAGAAGAAACACCTATTGTGGGCATAAAGGGTTTTATTACCAAACCTGAATTTGCAAAGAAAAGCCGTGGAGAACAGTTTTTCTTTATCAATAATCGATTTATAAAAAGTCCGTATTTACACCATGCCATAGTTGCTGCGTTTGAGGGACTAATAAAATCTGATAGTTATCCTGGTTATTTTCTTTACTTGGAAGTAGACCCAGCATCTATTGATATTAACATTCACCCTACCAAAACAGAGGTTAAGTTTGATGATGAGCATAGTCTGTATGCCATTTTAAGGTCTACCGTAAAACATAGTTTGGGGCAGTTTAACGTTGCTCCTGCACTAGATTTTGAGCACGACCCTAATTTACAGACACCTTATGAGTTCAAAAATAAATCAGTCGTTCAGCCTAAGGTAACGGTAGATTCTGGATTCAATCCTTTTCAGGAGGCCAAAACCAGACCTTCCCCTTCGCGTAGCTATCAAAAGCCAAATACAAAAAGTTGGGAGAGTCTTTATGTGGGCATGGAATCTAAAATGGGTGCTAATGACGATTCTGAAAGCATTAGTTTTGAATCCGATATTATTACAGGCTCTATTTTTGAAGGTGAAAAAGAAACAACAGAAGCCGTAACTACCACCTTTCAGATCAGAAGAAAATATATTGTAACCACTATTAAGTCCGGTATGGTCGTCATAGACCAAAGCCGAGCGCACCAAAGGGTACTTTATGAAAAATTCTTAAAGAACAGCACGGTAAAACAAGCAGTTAGCCAACAACTGTTATTCCCTTTGAATTTATCTTTTTCAAAATCGGAAATCAATGCGCTTCAGGAAATCGAAGATATTTTAGTTTCTATTGGATTTATATTCGAAGAAATAAAAGGCGAGTCTATTACAGTTACCGGTGTTCCCTTATTAGTGGCAGAAAGCGAAGTTGGCATGATATTAGATCAATTAATATCAGACTACCAGCAAGAACTCACAGAAGAAAGCTTTTCTCATACAGATATCCTTTCGAAAACGTTAGCCAAGACTCTGGCGGTCAAAACTGGAGAAACACTGGACAATGTTTCTCAAATCGCCCTTGTAAACGATTTGTTTGCTTGTAAGGAAGCAATGGTAAGTCCGTTTAATAAACCGGTATACATCACCATTACCGAAAATGACATTGATAAAAAATTTATTTAGATGGGAAAACTGACCGAAGCCATAAAACACCTGCTCATAATCAATATTCTGTTCTTTGTGGCTACGTCCTTGTACGGTGATCAGATGTATGAATGGTTTTCTTTATGGTTTCCCAAAAATGAAAATTTTGCTTTCTATCAGATTATAACGCATATGTTCATGCATGGTGGCTTTATGCATATTGCTTTTAACATGTATGCACTATGGGCATTTGGAACACCATTAGAACAAATGTGGGGTAGAAATAAATTTTTGTTTTTCTACTTCTCAGCAGGCCTAGGTTCGGCACTACTCCATACGGGCGTTAACTACTACTACTTTAATGAAGGAATGCAAGCTTTGGTAAGTAGTGGAATGACCGAGAGTAATGTTATGGAAATAATATCTTCTGGGCAATACAGTCCGGATTGGTATAATATCGCATCTAAGAGCACCATAGACAACTTCCTGTCCGCTTACAATACTCCGGCAGTAGGAGCATCAGGGGCTATTTATGGAGTTCTAGTAGCTTTTGGCATGATGTTCCCTAATAGCGAATTATTCTTAATTTTCCTTCCTATTCCCATAAAAGCAAAATATTTCATTCCTGTTCTGATAGGATTGGATTTATTTTCAGGGGTAACAGGTTATGCTATTTTCGGTCAAGGTATTGCTCATTTTGCTCATATTGGCGGTGCATTATTTGGCTTTTTGATGATGTGGTATTGGAAAAAAAATCAGTTTAACAACAACCGCTGGAACTAATATGGCAAACGGAGACTTAAAATATCAATATGCACGATTGAGCGTTTCAGAAAAGCTCATAGCCATTAACGTTATCGTTTTTATCGTCATGGGCCTCATTACGGCACTTATTAGTCCAAGCGTTGAAAATTGGTTTGCCTTGCCCAAAGATTTTTTCGATTTTTTAATGCAACCTTGGTCCATCATAACCTACTCCTTTTTACATGGGGGCATATTCCATATTCTTTGGAATATGTACGTACTTTATGTGGCAGGACGTATTCTGTTAAACCTTTTTGATGGCAGAAGATTTTTGAATATCTATTTTCTAGGTGTGATTTTAGGCGGATTGTTATTCCTTTTGAGCTATAATATTTTTCCAACCTTGATTGGCGTAAATGCCTCCCTCATAGGTGCTTCAGCAGGAGTTATGGCTGTGCTTATTTTTGTATGTACTTACATTCCAAATCAAGAAGTACGCCTTTTCTTTTTTAATGTGAAGCTTTGGCAAATAGGACTTTTTGTTGTTTTGATGGATTTAGTTCAAATCCCGTTAGGAGGAAATATAGGAGGTAGAATTGCGCACTTAGGAGGTGCCCTTTTAGGATATATGTATGCCAGACAACTGTATAACGGACGTGATATTGGGGAAGGATTTTCAAATTTTGTTGATGGTATTTTGAATCTATTCAAGAGAACCGAAAAGAAAGCTCCAATGAAAACAGTTTATAAAAACCAGAAAAAAACTGCTGCAAAACAAGCCACCTACGACAAGCAAACACACCAGAAAAAGATAGATGCTATTCTAGATAAAATCAGCAAATCCGGATATGAAAGTCTCTCCAAAGCGGAAAAAGACTTTTTGTTTAAGGCGGGCAAGGAGGACTAGCGTATGAGAGGATTGTCGTTTTTTAATAAAATTATTTTTTTCTTTAATATTATCTTTGCCGCAGTGCTCCTTATAGCCTGTGCCGTACCCTATCTTTCCCTAGAAACCTTTCCTTTTCTTTCCATTTTAAGCTTAGGTGTCCCTGCGTTAGTTTTAGCAAATACCCTATTTTTTCTCTATTGGTTATTAGGGCTTAAAAAACAAGCATTCACTTCTTTATTTGTTCTAATATTAGGCTATTTTATTCTAGGTACTTTTTTAAAGTTCACACCAAAATCTATTGACTTTCAAAAGGATGAATTAAAGTTGATGACCTTTAATGTGCGTGGTTTTAACAGGTATAAGTTCTTAGACAATGATAGTATTCCTCAGCAAATTGAACGCTTAATCAGAAAGGAGAATCCTGATATACTCTGTTTGCAAGAAGTTGGTTACGATATGCAGGAAGACTACTTGGATTTCCCATATCACTTTTTAAAAAAAATACATACCGGAGATAAGGTGCATCTGGGTATTTTCTCTAAATATCCAATTGTACATGCGGAAATCATAGACTTTCCCAGCAGCATAAACAATGGTTCTTATGCCGATATTCTGTATAAAGGCGATACGTTACGACTATACAATCTACATATGCAATCGCTTGGAATTACTCCTGGCACGGGAGTTCTACGGTCACAGTCTTCGGAAAGGCTTCTGAGACGAATGACCAATAAATTTAAAAAGCAGCAAGAACAAGCTCAAATTATAGAGGAACACAAAGCTAGTAGCCCTTATAAAAATCTGGTTTGTGGTGATTTCAACAATACTCAATTTTCTTCGGTCTACCACACCATTAAAGGAGATATGCAAGATACTTTTATTATAAAAGGCTCTGGTTACGGGCGTTCTTACAACTTCCTGAAAATTCCAATTCGGATAGACTTCATTATGGCCGATTCTAATTTTGAAGTAATGACACATAAAAACTACGATGAAAAGTATTCAGACCATTTTCCCGTAATGGCATCATTTAGATTGAAATAGAAAGAAACAATCCGTAACATCCGCTAAAATATGGATCAACAGAGCCAACCCGTAAATCCTAGTTTTTTTGTAAAAGAACAGTCCAAAATAAATTGCAATGGCCCAGTAGCTATGTAACGGGTGAAAACCTATACTACAACGGTCTGGGTCAAAAACAGGATTCGCAAACAAGTGGTCTATATCAATTACAATACCCAGCAATAATATGAGTATCGCCTTTAGACGATATTCTTTATAGCAATACCAGCCCACAAATATGGGTACTAGAAAATGAATACCATAATGCATGATAAATCTAAGCATTCAAGAAATCTAGTTTTTGATTCTTTAAATAACTTAGCGCGTTAGTTCCTTCATTAAAAAGCAAATCCAATATACTGGTATTTTGAGAGAACTCATTTCTATCGGAAAAAACTTGATTATACTCTTGCTGATCAAATGCTAGTTTACCTTTTGGATTCACAAGAAACCTACCGTCATAAATATTACTAGGATTTTTCTCATAAATTATAGTCTTTTCTAATGGCATATCCATCTGAAGACAATCGCAAATCGTATGAATCGTCAGCAAGTTGTAATCTAATAAAAAATCATATCGTTTCTCATAAAGCGGAGCTATCTCA
>ENA-ORXM01003528-ORXM01003528.1-marine-metagenome-genome-assembly--contig:-NODE-3528-length-15364-cov-35.844247_pt1 | contig 15364 bp, 14 predicted proteins | sample MGYA00237867_ERZ511480 | MGnify/ENA primary metagenome ERZ511480 (study PRJEB26309, sample SAMN06266103) | marine metagenome | isolation source: Algal blade | place: United Kingdom:Sidmouth, United...
TGTCTTGAAATGAGGACTCCAAATCAGGTAGCCTTCGGTATTACACCCTCTGTTGCACTTGGGATTTGAAACCGCCAGGTGGAATCAGTGTTCAGTGGCTTGCCTTCAACAGGCGCGCGGAACAGCGTCCAGCGCCCGTCGGTCACACAAACACCTTGCCCGAAAGTGCCGTACAGAAGTGCGTCGTGTGGCGCCTCGCCCCCGCCTTCGATCAGCGGCATCAGGCTTCGCGAATGACGATTCGAAGTTGGCACCTCGGCTCCTGCCGCATCGATGAGGGTAGCGAACAGATCGACCGTCTGGGTCAACTCCGCGACGCGAGCGCCTCCGCCCGGATGCGCCGGATGCCAGACCAGCAGCGGAATGTTGGCGTGGCTGTCGTAGTGTGGAAACTGCTTGCCAAACGCCTCACGCTCGCCGGGATCGTGACCATGGCGGTGGTAAAGATCACCATCGTGTCTTTCCATAACGACAGCGCATCGAGCCTCGCCATGAACTTGCCGAGCCAGGTGTCCATCATGGTGACCTTGCCCATGTACTGCGAGCGCAGGAACGCAAGTTCTTCATCGGTGGCCTGTGCCATGTAACGGCGCAGGTTCTCGTAGACCTGATACGGGGGCCAGATGTTGGAGTCATCTTTGCTCCCATCCGTGTACATTGAAGCATAAGGCTCGGGTACATCGAAGGGCTCGTGCACATCGAAGCACTCGACCTGGAGGAAGAACGGTCCCTTGTTGGCAGTCTCGTCGAGCCAAGCCATGGCACCAAAAAGCCCTTGGCGGTGAAGTAGTCCTCTTCGCCCTCGAACTCCTCCCAGTAGTGGTAGTGGTCGGTGACCATCGCGGTATTGAAGCCTGCGCCGGCAATGCACCTCGGCATGCGTGGATCGAATACTTCCATACCCGCACAGGGGCGCCAGAGCAACTCCTTGCGTCCGGCCATGATCTCGCGTCGCGCCGGCATGCAAGGCAGGCTGCCCACGAAATGGTTGTCGAACACCTGGCTGCGTTCGGCAAGCTTGCTCACGTTCGGTGTCCGACAGCGGGTGCCGGGCTCGTAGAGCGACTATCCTTGTTCAAACTGTCGACGAGGATGAGAATGATGTTCATGAGTCTCCCGGTTTCGGCAGGCGCAGGTTACCGAACGCAGGGGATCGTACTACCAAGTGCGACTGCGCAACGATCGGGTAGTGAATGAGGGATCCGAACAGCGCGACGACGCCGCACAGGTAGCAGGCCAAATCCGCATCAAAGCGCAAGTCGTCCACCATTCTCGTTGATCACTGCCTGTTCGAGTGCTTCGAGCACGCAAGCGGCGACCATCGGCACCTTGTAGCGCGTGTTCGGCAAGGGCTTGCAACGCGCCGTCGACACCTTGGCCGCCGCTGCCAGAGTTTCATCGGTTGCGTCAACATCCGCCAACATCTCTTCGACTTCGGTCAACCGGAAGGGGATGTTGGCGACGCCTCCGATGCCAACCCTCGCTTCCCTGATTCGCGTACCGTCCATGATCAAGCGAACCACCACTTCAACCGCCGGCCACTCGGCCCAGGCGCGGCTCATCTGCCTGACATAGGCTGCCTTCTCACCCTGCGTCGCGGGTGGCAGCTCTATCGCGGTGATCATCTGTCCGGGCTGCAGGGTGTGGTCACGGCGCACATCCCGACCGTCGCCGACTAGCTCAGCGACCGAGACCGACTGATCAGCGTTGATCTGCACGGTGGCGTCATAGGTCAGCAAGGCACAAGCTATCGATGACGGGTGCGGGTAGACGCAGGGGCCAAAGTCGAAACACACGCCGAAATGATGATCGCCCTCGCGCGAAGGACAGGTAGCGGTGTTGCCTTTCTTGGGACAGCCCAGTTCAGGATGGCGGTAGTAGGTGCACCGGGTTCGCTGACACAGGACACCACCGACGGTTGCCATGTAGCGCGTCTGCGGAGTGGCGAGCGTCTGCGCCGGCAGCGTCAACGCCGGGTAGTCGCGCTGCAGCCGCTCATGCGCACCGATCGCAGCGATTTTGCACAAGGCGCCGATCGTGACGCCAGACCCGGTGAAGTCGATACCATCAAGACCCTCGATGGCGAAAATATCCACAAGTGATGCGCCGGCAGTCCGGGCGCGCAATCGTTCCTGAAGATCGGTGCCTCCTGCGCGATACTCTCCGGTCGCGCCGACCGCCTGATCTACCGACGTGGCGAATGTGTACATGTCAGGCTCCCATCGAATGCAGGTGTTCGATCACACGATGCGGTCTGAGCGGAAGGTCTGTCGGTCGCCAGCCTGTTGCATTGAACACGGCATTGCCCAGTGCAGGTGGCGTTGGCAGTGTCGCTATTTCCGATAATCCACAAGCCCCACCGCGCATCCTCTCGAAACCGGCTTCGTGATAGTGGATATCGATCTCGGGGATATCCCCCATTCCGGGTATCCGATAGTCCTCCAGACCGATGCTCAACAGGGTGCCGGTCAAGGGATCGTAGCGACGCTCTTCAGTGAGTGCGAAGCCGAGGCTCTGAACGACCGCCCCATGGACCTGACTATCGGCGAGTTCCGGGTTCACGATCTTCCCGACGCTCATTCCCATCCACACCTTTTTCGGATGTACCTTGCCGAGCCGGGTATCGACATCAACCGCCACCAGGGAAACAGCACCGGTCATGCGAAAGAGTACACTGACCCCTAGATCACCTGATGGCATGCGGCCCAGCACATCCAGGTTGCCGTTGCTCCCGCGCTTCTTGGAGAGCACATCGGCAGGGGGAAGCTCCTTGATCAACTGATCGAGCGACAGATGGCCCCCTTCGTGCCGGATGCCGCCCTTGTCCCAATGCACAGACTTGAGTTGCAAATGCTTGCTGGCGAGTTCGAGAAGCCGGCGCTTGAGCATCCCGGCCGCCTCGATCGATGCCGGAAAGATCGATGCAGTAGAGCGACTGGCACTGGAGATGGGACCTTCGACGTAGCTGGATCGCCCGACGTCAATCTGGATGTCGTGCGCCGAGACACCGAGTTCCTCGGCCACGGCCTTGCCGATGACCGAGCGAGATCCCTGGCCCATATCCTGAACGGCGCATTGCGCGACAAGCCCCGTGGGCGAGGTGCTGATCTTGACTCGTGTGGAGTTGTGAAACGCATTGAACCAGTTGCCGATGGCGAAGCCGATGCCGCTCCTGAAGCGTCCTGTCGACGCTCCGGCCTTGCCACGGTGGCGCCACTCCGGGACCGACTCCGCCCAGTCGTACAGGGCATCACGGACATCGGAACCTTCCCACTTGCGCCGAAGCGCGACAGGATCCGTTTGCAGCTCGTGCGCCAGCGCGTCCACACACGACTCCATCGCAAAGAATGCCGGTGGGCCACTCGGCGCGCGCATGGGCCTGGCGGGGCCTGCGTTGGTCGTTACATCGAAATCCTCGCCGTGTTTCGGCCCGCCGTAGGTGAATCTGACCCAGGGTGCTACCTGTGACTGTACGGCGATTCCGCAGTTGCCCCAGGCAAGACACTGCATGCCGCGCTGTTGGTGTTTCTCGTCGGCTGCCAGCGAAAACGCCACCTGTGTTTCCGGCCGGTATCCACCGAGGGTCATCTCCTCGAGTCGATCAAGCATCAGCTTGACCGGTGCCCTGGTGATCTTCGCCAGATCGATCGTCGCGGTGTGCTCCAGCCGCAGACCCTGCTTTGCACCGAATGCTCCGCCGGTGAATTCAGAGACCACCAGTACGTTTTCGCGCTGGAGCTTGTAGTGACTGCAGATCTCATTGGCAAGCACATACACGGCCTGCGTACCGGTGTGCACGGTTAGCGTGTCATCGCCTTCCCATCGGGCAACGCAGCCGTGGGGCTCGAGCGCGCAATGCGTTTGCGCCGGTGTCGTGAAGTGGAGATTCACGCATGTGAAATCGGTATCGTTCGAATCAGACGGTGCGACGGCATGCTTCGCCTTGCCCTTCTTCCTCGACCAGGCCTTGTTCGCGAACGGGGTGCGCACATTGCCTTTCCAGGTGCCCGGCGGGATCGGCCCTTCCGATGCGTTCGGCGTCAGTTTCTTCTTCTCCGGAAATACTACCGGGGCATCTTCCTGCATCGCACGCGACGCATCGATGACGAAATCCTTGCGTTCGTACTTGATGACAATGGCTTCAACAGCGGCCACAGCGGCATCGTCGGAGGACGCGGCAATCGCCAGGATCGGATGGCCTACATAGCGAACCACGCGGTGAGGATCATCGAGCACATCGACAATGGCCTTGACGCCCACCATGCTGTCGGCACGACTGGTGTCGATTGACTTGACCCGCGCATGGGCATGGGGAGAACCCAGAAGCCTGGCGGTCAGCTGCCCCTCGTAGTACACATCGGCCGTAAACCGTGCACTACCGGTGACTTTCTCGATTCCTTCGAGTCGCGGGTAGTTGAACGACTCGATGTCATCGAATTCACCGGCGCATGCACTCCTCACCGCCTCGTAGATCCCCACATAGGCCCCACAACGGCAAAGGTGCCCCGACATGGCCAATGCGATGGCTGCCCTTGACGGTGACTTGCCCTTGCCGTGTCGTGCCTGCCACTGTTCGTAGTAGGCAATCGCTTCACTGATGAAGCCTGGTGTGCAGTAGCCACACTGCAGGCCATCATGGACAAGAAACGCCTTCTGGACCGGGTGCAGATTGCTCTCATCGTGGTATTCGACGGTCTGCACTTCGGCATCGGCGAGTGCGGACGCCGGCATCATGCACGCCGTCACGGGCGTGCCGTTCACGCGAACCGTACACGCGCCACAGACACCGGCTCCGCAGACCAGCTTGGCTCCTGTCAGCCCCGCCTCGTCGCGAATGACATCCAGAGCACTCGCACGCGAATCGTGTTCGAAGACGGCCTCCTTGCCGTTGATCGTGGATTGGGTTCTGCAGCGATCGGGACGGCTAGCCATGTTTCTCTTCCGGGTAGATCAAGATTTCTCGCTCATCGCCCCGATTTCCAGGGTGCTTCCGTCAGCGCCTGTACTGACCGCGACACCGAAGCCATCCGAATCGTAGCTTGAGGCGGCACTGAGGAGGCTCGACAACTGATAGACGACGCGGTCGAGCGAGAGCAGGCGGTAGGGAAGGGTGCCACGAGCATCCTCGTTCACCAGGAGATCACGCTTGGGACGTACACGACAACGCATTCGAATTTTTTTATTGATAACAGTACGGAACTGGATTAGTGTGACAACGCGATGATTGCTGTTCGCTGCTCACCTAGATTCCATTGTCAGGAGTTTGCTCATGATCCCGATCCCGGCCCGCTTCCTCGGCGCACTGACCTTCTCGCTCATCGCTTGCGCCAGCGTCGCCGATATCAAGGCGCCGGGGGATGTCACGGTCGAGAATCTCACCGTTTCCAAGTCTTTGTCGGGGACGCCGGGCGATCCGGTCGCCGGGCGCGCGACATTCGCCGACAAGTCGCTCGGCAACTGCCTCGCTTGCCACGCAAACGCCGATCTCTCCGATCAGCTCTTCCACGGCGAGGTCGGGCCTGCGCTCGATGGTGTCGCCGGACGCTGGACGGAGGAGCAGCTGCGGGCGATCGTGGTGAACTCGAAGGCAATATTCACTGATCAGACGATCATGCCGTCCTTCTACTCGCTCGATGTCGGCGAAAACGTCCGTGAGGATCTTGTCGGCAAGACCATCCTGACCGCCCAGCAGGTCGAGGACGTCGTCGCCTATCTGACCACGCTCAAGTAAGCACGCTCAGGTAGTCGCGTAGTCGCGCCTTGACAATATTCCCTTCAGGCAGTTACTGAACCCTTCCAGGAGTCGACCCCATGCACTCATCTCCCCAACCAGGCCGACGACGGCTGCTTGGTACCGCCGCCGCCACTGCAGTCGTCGCTTTCTTCGGCACGAGTGGGCGCAGCTTCGCCGCGATGGAGGACGTGGAAAAGGCCATCGGCGAGTTTGGCAGTGGTGCCGAGGCCGTCGACGGCATGATCACGTTGACCACGCCCGAGATCGCCGAGAACGGCAACAGCGTGCCGGTTGCCTTCACGGTAGAGAGCCCGATGACCGAGGACAGCTACGTCGAGTCGGTCATGATTCTCGCCAGCGACAACCCGAGTCCCGAGGTTGCTACCTTCAACTTCACGCCGCAAAGCGGTGAGGCGAAAGCCTCCACCCGCATGCGCCTGGCCAAGACTCAGGACGTCGTGGCAGTGGCGAAGATGAGCGATGGAACGCTGCACCGGACGTCCGCCAACGTCAAGGTCACCATTGGCGGTTGCGGCGGCTGATCACGCTGACGCACCACTGGCAACGCCCGACGGACAACCCCACCGATACACGAACAGAGAATTCCCCATGGCAGCCAAACCACGCGTCAAGGTCCCCAAGAGCGCCGCTGCAGGCGATGTCATCACGATCAAGTCCCTGATCAGCCACAAGATGGAGTCCGGTGTGCGCAAGGACAGTGACGGCAACACGATTCCGCGCGACATCATCAACAACTTCACCGCAGCGTTCGACGGGGAAGTGTTCTTCTCTGTCGACATCGATCCGGCGGTTTCGGCCAACCCCTATCTCGAGTTTCCGGCCAGGGTCGACAAGGCTGGCACGTTCACTTTCACCTGGACCGACGACGCGGGAGTAGCGATTACCCACGAGCAGGACATCGCGCTCAAGGCCTGATCGCTGGTCGCCTTTTCTTACCCTGTCGTCAGATCACCCCTTGTCGGTACCGCTAGTCGGACCCCTGTTGTTATCGCTACCCGGAGATTGCCCGTGATTCGATTCCCGCTCACCGCAAGCGCCATGGCAGGCGCGCTCGTCTCGCTGTCCTCTCTCTGTGTGTTTGCGGAGCCTGCTGACGACACCCTCCTCATCGACGGTGAGATCGAGATGACGACTCGCACCGAGTCCGTCGAAGGTCATCCCTTGCCTGAAGTGATTTCCGGCTGGCACTACCGTACGGACGACACACGCGTGCTCGAGCAGGACTCTTTCGACAACCCGGGAATGCTCGGGGTCGAGGCCGGTGAGGAGATCTGGAACACCGTCGACGGCTCGATGGGGAAATCCTGTGCGTCGTGCCACGACGACGCTGCCGAGTCGATGGCAGGCGTTGGCGCGAGCTATCCGAAGTGGGATGCTTCGACGGGGAAGCCCACGAACATCGAGCAGCGAATCAATCACTGCCGCGTGGAAAACATGGGAGCCGACCCTTACGCTTTCGACAAGAGTGGCCAGAAACCGCTGACGGCTTATATCAAGCACCAATCCCTCGGACAACCGCTCAAGCTCGATCTGGATGAGGGCGACATGCAGACATGGCGTGACAAAGGGGAGGAGCTGTATTACACGCGCACCGGGCAGCTCGATCTTTCCTGCGCGACCTGCCACGAGAAGTACAACGGCAAGCACATCCGCGCCGATCACCTCTCCCAGGGGAACGTCAACGGCTTCCCGACGTACCGGCTCAAGCAGAGCGATCTCGTGTCGCTGCACAATCGCTTCCGCGGCTGCATTCGCGACACCCGTGCGGAATTTCCCGAGGCGTTTTCAGACGATCTGATGGCGCTCGAGGTCTACACGACCTGGCGCTCGCAAGGACTATCGGTCGAGACACCGGCCGTTCGCCAGTAAGACTTCGGGTCGCGCCCGGCTACCGATTCACCGACGTACCCCCGATCGCTCACTTCGCTACCCCGAGGCATGCCGCCCGATGAGGTTCTCGCGCCGCGACTTCCTGCAATACGCCGCCGTCACGGCTGCAGCCACCGCACCGCTGCACCGATTCGGCGGTGGCATCACACGCGTCGCCGCGCAGCAGCGTCTCACTCAGGACGATCTGCTTGCCTTCGACGCAAAAGGCACGCTGACGCTGCTTCACCTGACCGATATCCACGCGCAGCTCAAGCCGGTCTATTTCCGACCGCCCGACACCAACATCGGCGTCGGCGACTACGCTGGCATTCCGCCGCATCTTGTCGGCGAGGCGTTTCTCGAACACTTCGGTATCGCTCCGGGGAGTGCGCTCGCCTACGCCCACACCATGGTGGACTATGTCGACATGGCGCGTGCCTACGGGCGCATGGGCGGCATCGATCGCATTGCCACGCTGGTCAAGGCAATCCGCGCCGAACGCGGCGATGCGAACGTACTGTTGCTGGACGGCGGCGACACATGGCAGGGCTCGTACACCTGCCTGCAGACGGATGCGCAGGACATGGTCGACTGCTTCAAGCTCTTGAAGCCCGACGCCATGGTCGGGCACTGGGAGTTCACGCTCGGGACCGAGCGTCTGCTCGAGCTCGTCGAGCAGATGGACTATCCGTTCCTCGCGAGCAATATCGTCGACACCGACTGGGAGGAGCCGGTGTTCGAGTCGACGTCGGTGCACGACGTCGGCGGGGCTCGCGTCGCGGTCATCGGTCAGGCGATGCCGTACACGCCGATCGCCAATCCCCGCTGGATGTTTCCCGAGTGGTCGTTCGGCCTGCGGACCGAGGTGCTTGCGGCGAACGTCGACCAGGCCCGCGCGGATGGCGCCGACGTCGTCGTCCTCCTCTCCCACGATGGCTTTGACGTCGACCGGAAAATGGCGAGTGTGGTGCCCGGCATCGACGTCATCCTGACAGGCCATACACACGATGCGATACCCGAGGCAATCCGTATCGGCGAGACGCTCCTCCTCGCGAGTGGCTCACACGGGAAGTTCCTCGGGCGGGTCGATCTCGAGGTCAAGAACGGCAAGGTCACCGATTACGCGACGACGCTGATCCCGGTGTTCGCGGACGTGATAGAGCCGGATGCGGAAATGACGGCCAAGGTCACCGAGGTGCGTGCCCCGTACGAGGCGGAGCTCGGGCGCGTGATCGGCCGGACCGACTCGCTCCTTTTCCGCCGTGGCAATTTCAACGGCACCTGGGACGACCTGATCTGCGAGGGCCTGATGACCGAGCGCGACGCGGAGCTCTCGCTGAGTCCGGGTTTCCGCTGGGGCACGACGCTCCTGCCCGACAGCGACATCACCGTCGAGGATCTCTTCACACAGACGGCGATGACCTATCCGTCGGTCTACCGCCTCGAATTCACCGGCGTTCAGATCAAGGAGATTCTCGAGGACGTCTGCGACAACCTCTTCAATCCCGACCCGTTTTTTCAGCAAGGCGGTGACATGGTGCGGGTCGGCGGAATGAGCTACGCCTGCGATCCGGACGCCGCGATCGGCGCGCGTATTTCCGACTTGACCTTCCTTGCCAGCGGTGAGCCGATCGAGCCATCACGTGCCTATGTCGTTGCCGGCTGGGCTTCGGTGAATGAAGACGTCGAAGGACCACCTGTCTACGAGCTGATGGAAAAGTGGTTCGGTTCACAGAAGACGGTTAGCGCCGCAGAAGGCGACACGGTCGACGTCATCGGGCGCTGAGGCTGACGTTTAGAGCGCGAGAACAGAGCGACGACGAAGGGTCGTGAAGCCGTACAACGCAGGACATCCAGAGACACGGGACATCACGGAGCGCCTTTGACGACCGAGCGGGTCCGAGCATCCGAAGAACACGACAACACGAGCGACACCATGACCAGGAAACGAGGAAGTGAATCGTCAATCACCTCGGACTCGCGCCGGGCGCTGTTGAAGGGCGGGCTCGAGCTTGGCGGAAGCGTCGCCGGCGCCGCGCTCGTCGGGAGCAGTGCGGTGCGGGCGGCGACTCCTGATCCGCTGATCACCGAAGTGCAGGACTGGAACCGCTACCTGGGCGATGGCGTCGATGCGAGCCCGTACGGGATGCCGTCGGTGCACGAGAACGAGGTCGTTCGCCGGAGCGTCTCATGGCTGACGGCCGATCCGAAGTCGTCGGTCAACTTCACCCCTCTGCACGCGCTTGATGGTGTCATCACGCCTAACGGGTTGTGCTTCGAGCGCCACCACGGTGGCGTCGCCGATATCGCCCCGAGCGATCACCGCCTGATGATCAATGGCCTCGTCGACACGCCGCTCGTGTTCACGATGGAGGATCTCGCCCGCTTCCCGCGGGAGAACCGGATGTACTTCCTCGAGTGCGCGGCGAACTCTGGCATGGAGTGGCGCGGTGCACAGCTAAACGGCTGCCAGTTCACCCACGGCATGGTGCACAACGTGATGTACACCGGCGTGCCGTTGAAGCATTTGCTTGCCGAGGCGGGAGTAAAGGCGAGCGGCAAGTGGATCTTGCCCGAGGGGGCGGATCCAGCGCACATGACCCGCTCGATCCCGATCGAGAAAGCGATGGACGACTGCCTCGTCGCGTTCAAGATGAACGGCGAGGCGCTCCGGCCCGAACAGGGCTACCCGGTCCGACTCGTCGTACCCGGCTGGGAGGGCAACATGTGGGTCAAGTGGCTACGGCGCATCGAGATCGGTGATCAGCCCTGGCATCAGCGCGAGGAGACGTCGAAGTACACCGATCTCCTTGCTGATGGCACGGCGCGCCGTTTCACCTGGGAGATGGACGTCAAGTCCGTTATCACGAGCCCGAGCCCGCAGGCGCCGATCGTTCACGGGCGCGGAGCCACCGTGCTGACCGGTCTCGCCTGGTCGGGGTTCGGCACGGTCAAGCGCGTCGACGTCTCGATTGACGGGGGGCGCAACTGGACGACTGCCCGGCTCGACGGGCAGGGGCAGTCCAAGTCCCTGTATCGCTTCTATCACGAGTTCGACTGGGACGGCTCTGAGCTCTTCTTGCAGAGCCGCGCGATCGACGAGCGCGGACATGTGCAGCCAACCAAGGATGCGCTTCGCGCGTCCCGAGGGGAGAATTCGATCTATCACAACAACGGCATCCAGACCTGGCACGTGCGCCCCGACGGCACGGCCGAGAACGTGGAGATCTCCTGAGATGTGTCGGCGCAGCGAAGGCTTTCGCTCATCGTTACGACAAGGGCCGGGGCGATTCGCCTCTGATGCCCTCGTGGCATTGTTTGGCATCAGCTGCATCGCGAGCGGTTCGGTCCATGCCGCCGGCGACGCGGCGGCGGGCGAGGCCCTGTTCACGCAATGTGCCGGCTGTCACGTGCTTGGCCCTGATGCCGCGCACCGCTTCGGACCGCAGCTGAACGGTGTGCTCGAGCGTGGCGCAGGTGCCGCCGAGGGTTACGATTACTCGCAGGCGCTCGTTGGCGCCGTTGCCGGCGGGCTCGCCTGGGATGAAGGCACGCTCGATGGCTATCTCGACGCGCCGATGGAGGTGATGCCCGGTACGAAAATGGCCTATCCGGGGCTGAAGTCGGCCGACGATCGTGGCCACGTGATTGCCTACCTGGCGTCATTCGCGCCCGATGGCTCGCGCCTCGGGCTCGAGACCGCCGAGGCGACAGCGACTGATCAGGCAGCGGTAACCGGGAACGCCTTGACCGAGGAGCCGCGTCCGCTCGCCCGCGATGTACCGGTTCCCGAACACGGCGTTCTGCACCTCGGACGCCCGGCGCTTGAGGAAGAGGTACTTGCCTGGGACATCGACATACGTCCGGACGGTACCGGTCTGCCTGTGGGCAGCGGCACGGTTGAAGCCGGTGGTGAGCTCTACGACGCGCAGTGCGCAAGCTGTCACGGTGTGTTCGGAGAGGGCGAGGGCCGCTGGCCGGTGCTCGCCGGGGGTCACGATTCTCTGACGGACGATCGGCCCGAGAAGACGATAGGCTCGTATTGGCCCTACCTCTCGACGGTTTACGACTATGTTCGCCGCGCGATGCCGTTCGGCAACGCGAGGTCCCTGTCGGACGACGACGTGTATGCGCTGACGGCCTATCTCCTGTACCTCAACGATGTCGTCGTCGATGAGTCTTTCGAGCTGAGCTCGGCGAACTTCGGTGAGATGGCCAATCTCCCGAACGAGGCGAACTTCAAGCCGGACGATCGCTTCGATGAGCCTGCCTACGCGCCGCTCGAGGAGCCGTGCATGAGCGATTGCGCTACCGCCCCCGCCGAAGTGGTGCAGCGTGCTCGAGTGCTCGACGTCACCCCCGATGGCGAGGGGGACGAGGGTGGTGCCGGTGTCGACTGAGACAGTGCTTGGCAAGTCGGGGCTTGGCAGGATGGGGCTATTTGAAACGGAGCTACGCCTGTGAGAGTCGGGTCTTTGCGAGCGGTCACCATAGCGCTCTGCAGGCAGACTAGACCGTTCGTGCGCACGGGGTCCGTCCTGGTTGTGGCGCTCGCCCTGTCGGCGCTGATCGGCATCTCGCCCGCCGGCGCGCTCGAACCGGATGCCGAAGTGGAGCGCGTGCTCGGGCTTTCGGACGACGTCGACTGGGGCGAATACCTGGCGGGCGAATGTGTCACGTGCCACGCCGCCGACGCGGCGACAGACGCCGAGGCACCCCGAATCCACGGGGCTGAAGCGCCCTACCTGGTGCGTGCGGTGCTCGACTACCGGGGTGGTGTGCGAACGAACACGACAATGGGTAATGTCGCCGCCGCACTGGGTGACGAGGAGATCGCGGCGCTCGCGCGCTTCCTGTCGGCGGCGGTGCCTGTCGCTGTCGACAAAGACGCGGCTGACACGGACGATTCAGCAGCCACGGACAGCGACATGAGCGACACTGATGAAAATGCAAGCATGGCAGTGGCTATCCGTCCCGACGTCGCCCGCGTTGTTGTACCGACGAGCGACGGCGAGGCCGTAGTCGAACGAATCCAGGACACCGCGAACGTCATCGCGGGGGAGTTCGCACGCACCTCTCGCCCGTGCCCACCGTTCTGCATTCAGCCGATCCGCCCCATCGACGGGGTCGAGACGATCGGTGAGCTGGAGTTGCTCGCCATGCTCGAGGATCCGGACGGCATCGTTGTCGACTCGCGCGAGATCGACTGGTATCTCGACGGCACGATACCGGGCTCCACCCACATTCCCTACACCGAGATCGCCTCGCGCCTTGACGAGCTCGGCTGCACGCGCGAGGGCGACGCGTGGCGCTGCGACGACGCGGCGACCGTTGCGCTGTTCTGCAACGGCCCCTGGTGCGGTCAGTCACCAACAGCGATCCGCGCGATGGTGCGTGAGGGATACCCCGCAAACCGCATTCGCTACTACCGTGGCGGCATGCAGGTCTGGCAACTGCTCGGACTGAGTGTTGTACAAGGTGATTTCTGAATCCGGAGGAAGTGGAACAATGAAAATTACACGCAGAAGGTTCACCACGCTATTGGGTACCGGCGCCATGTCGCTTGCCGCCCCACCGATCGTACTTGGGCAGGGGACGCCCAAAGTCGTCGTTGTCGGTGGCGGGGCCGGCGGAGCGACCGTTGCGCGCTATCTCGCCAAGGATGCCGGCGACGCCCTTGACGTCACGCTCGTGGATGCCTCGGATACTTACACGACGTGCTTCTATTCGAATCTCTATTTCGGTGGCGTCCGGGACCGGGCGTACATCACCCACTCGTGGGACACCCTTGTAGATGAATACGGAATCACGAAAGTCACCGCGCGGGCGACGGAGATCGATCGAGCGGGTCGCACCGTGACGCTCGATGATGGCAGCACGCTTTCCTACGACCGGCTTGTCGTCGCTCCCGGAATCGAGATGATGTTCGACAGCGTGCCAGGCTACAGCGAGGCGGCGGCGGAGATCGCGCCTCACGCCTGGCAGGGCGGCCCGCAGACCGATCTCCTGAAGACGAAGATCGACGCGCTCGAGAACGGCGACAACGTCGTCATGGTGGCCCCGCCGAACCCCTACCGTTGTCCACCGGGGCCGTACGAGCGCGCCTCGATGATCGCCCACGTGTTCAAGACGAAGGGCTTCACGGACAGTCGCATCACGATCCTCGATCCGAAGCCCAAGTTCTCGAAGCAGGGCCTGTTTGCCGAGGGTTGGGAGAAGCACTATCCGGGTATCGTCGAGTGGATCCCGGCGGAGATGCACGGCGGGGTGATTGCGGTCGACGTCGAGGCGGGCACCGTCGAGACCGATCTCGATATCTTCGAAGGGCAGCTCTTGAACATCATCCCTGCCCAGCAGGCTGGAGCGATTGCGACCGCCGCGGGTCTGGCTGACGACTCCGGGTTCTGCCCCGTCGACCCGGACTCGATGCGCTCGACACTCGACGAGAACATCTTCGTGATCGGTGACGCGAGCATTGCAGGCGCCATGCCGAAGTCCGGCTTTGCGGCGAACAGCCAGGCCAAGGTCGCCGCATTGCACGTGCGCGGGGATCTCCTCGACGCGCGTACCTTCCCGGCGAAGTACGCCAACACCTGCTGGAGCCTGATCGATGCCGAGGACGCGGTGAAGGTCGGTGCGAGCTACGAAGTCGTCGACGGCGCGATCGCCGCGACCACCTCCTTCGTCAGCCAGACGAGCGAGACCGACGAGGTCCGGCGCACGACTTACGAGGAGTCGATCGCCTGGTACGAGTCGATGACGAAGGACATGTTCGGTTGAGTGCCGATCCCGGTCGACGTCGCTTCGTCGCGGGCGCGCTCGGTGTCGCGGCTGGTACGGTAGCGGCGATCGGCCTGCGGCCGCTCGACGCGTTCGCGCAATCGAGTGACGCGATTTCGTTCGGGGATGGCGAGCTGTTCATGCTCGGAGACGGTCGCATGCGGCTGCCGGTCGGCTTCCTCGTGCCGGAATCCCTGCCCGCGGCCGAACGCAACGCCGCGCTCGCGCTTGCCGGTATCGATGGCGACGTGGTCGAACGTCCGCTGAACGTGACGCTCTGGCGGCGGGAGGAGCACACTGTGCTGTTCGACGCAGGGTCAGGCTCGCAGTTTCTCGACGGCACCGGGCGGCTGGCCGAAAGCCTGGAGGTGGTGGGCGTCGATCCGACCGAGATCACCGACGTCGTGTTCACGCATGCCCACCCCGATCATCTGTGGGGTGTGCTGGACGATTTCGACGACTTGCTCTTTACCGAGGCGACTTACCACATCGGCGCTCGCGAGCACGATCACTGGATGGACGACGCGACGCTTGCGCGCACGCCTGAGGAGCGACAGGGCTTCGTTGTCGGTGCACAGAACCGACTTCCGTTGATCGACGATCGCTTGCGACGCTTCCGTGGCGGTGAGGAGCTGCTGCCCGGCATCGAGGCCGTCGACTCCTTCGGGCACACGCCGGGCCACACGTCCTTTGTGTTGCATGCCGAGGGCGGCGACCCGATCATGGTTATTGGCGACGCGCTCGCGCACGATGTTCTGTCGTTCGCACAACCGGCGCTGCCGTTCAGCGTCGACGAGGATTCGGATGCGGCGGTCGCGACGCGCCGGGTACTCCTCGATCGATTGGCTGGGGATGGCATGCGGGCGATCGGGTACCACCTGCGGGCACCGGGACTCGGTCGCGTCGAGCGCGACGGCGACGCCTACCGTTGGGTAACAGGCTGAGCAGGACGAATAGAGA
>ENA-ORXM01003529-ORXM01003529.1-marine-metagenome-genome-assembly--contig:-NODE-3529-length-15363-cov-14.977430_pt1 | contig 15363 bp, 10 predicted proteins | sample MGYA00237867_ERZ511480 | MGnify/ENA primary metagenome ERZ511480 (study PRJEB26309, sample SAMN06266103) | marine metagenome | isolation source: Algal blade | place: United Kingdom:Sidmouth, United...
GGGTGAAAAACAATATAGAAAGGGTAGAGACAATCCGCTCTTTCATATAGGAAAATTTGCAACCTGACGGCTATGGCAGGCCTATGCGTGACGACGGAGCATTTGACCGTTCTCTCCTTATTTTTGAAATGATAAATAGACAGGTTTTTTTATGTCCACGAAAACTCCCAAACTGTTTTGGACTGAAAAACTTCGCCCACATCTAAAACAGTGGAGGGAAAACGGGGGAGGTTGGGCGCATTGGCACAGTGTTGGGCTTCCAAACAAACGCAATCGTGCTTTTTATAGAGGATTTTATCTTTGCCCATAATGCTGCCAACATAATTGCCACTGTATAAATGCAAAATGGGTTCTGTGGTATAAACTTTGAGCTTGCGCCCACTGAGCGGATCGGCAAGAAGGGCGGCGAGATGGATGGAAACGGCTCGGTTTAAAACAAAGGAATGGTCAAAGCCTTGTGCAATGTCAATTTGTTTGTGCGGAATGTTTAAGCGTTTACCGATAGGATGAACTTTTCTGAAATCAAAACTTGTGTCGTGTACCTCTGTGATTTGACCTATAGGAATTTGCTGTTTGTTGGTGGGTAAAAAATAATCTGCGTTTATGAATAAGTCGTGATTTAAAATGGTGTCTTTGACATTGCCTGTCAAATTAAAACTTGCATGATTGGTGAGGTTGATAATCGTTTTTTTATCGGTAGTGGCTTTATACGTAATCTCAAATTTATTGTCTTGCGTTAAAAGATAGGTGATTTCAATATCTAAATTGCCTGGATAGCCTTCGGTCTGGTCGGGACTCAAATGTATTAACCTTAAACCAAGAGAAGACTCTTTTTTAAAATGGTGAATTTTCCAAACTACTTTATCTAAGCCAACCGTACCGCCGTGTAAATGATGACCGCCATTGTTTTGGGTGAGTTGATAGGTTTGGTGATTCAAAGAAAATTTTCCTTTCTCCATGCGATTGGCATAGCGTCCCACAATCCCACCCAAATAAAATTGGCTGTCTTCATAAGATTGTAAACTCGAAAATCCCAATACAATGTCTTCAATACTTCCATCTTTATCAGGCATCTTTAAACGACGAATGACACCACCATAACTCAATACTTCAACCAACATGCCATTATCATTGGTCAAGGTAAATGCATAAATGATTGTGCCATCTTTTAAAGTCCCAAATTTCTCTTTTGATACTGTCATATTTTGTTAGTGACGAGTGACGAGTGACGGGTGACGAGTGACGGGTGACGAGTGACGGGTGACGAGTGGCAAGTGGCAGGTGAAAACTAAAGCAACAACTACAAAAACTACTTAAACCACAAAAACCACAAAAACTAATTTAGTGCGCTTCCAACCAATTAGCACCAGTACCCATTTCCACAATAATCGGCACATCCATTTTCACCGCCCCCTCCATATTCTTTTTGACCAAAGCCTTTAACGCTTCCAACTCATCTTTGCGAGCATCAAAAACCAATTCATCATGTACCTGTAAAATCATCTTAGATTGCATCTTCGCCTTTTTCATCGCTGCATGTACTTTAATCATCGCCAACTTAATCATATCGGCAGCAGCTCCCTGAATCGGCATATTAATCGCAATGCGTTCTGCAAAACTTTTGACGGTATGATTGCGAGAGGTGATGTCTTTCAAATAACGTCTTCTACCCAAAATGGTTTCAGCATAACCTTTTTCTCTTGCATTTTTCACAGAATCTTCCATATAAGTTTTGATGTTAGGATATTCTTTAAAATAGGCTTCAATTAATTCTGCTGCTGCTGACCGTTTAATGCCCAGACGTTGAGACAAGCCAAAAGCACTGATGCTATAAATGATGCCAAAGTTTACCATTTTTGCCTGTCGTCTTTTTTCGCTATCGACATCTTTTAATGGAATATTAAAAACTTTTGCAGCCGTTGCAGCGTGAATATCAATGCCCTCTTTAAACGCATTTTTCATCGCTTTGTCGCCACTGATTTCCGCAATAATACGCAATTCAATTTGAGAATAATCGGCAGCCAATATTATATGGTCTTTGTCTCTTGGAATAAATGCTTTTCTCACTTCTCGTCCTCGCTCGGTACGAATCGGAATATTTTGGAGGTTGGGATTTGAGGAACTCAATCGCCCTGTCGAGGCAACGGCTTGATTGAAGCTGGAATGAATGCGCCCCGTTTTTGAATTAATTAATTTGGGTAAAGCATCAATATAAGTATTCAACAATTTATTCATCCCTCGATATTCCAAGACCTTTTTTACAACAGGCTGATCGTTGGCTAATTTTGCCAAAGTTTCTTCATTGGTTGAATACTGTCCCGTCTTTGTTTTTTTGCCTTTGTATGGAATTTTTAAGGTGTCAAATAAAATATTCCCCAACTGTTTGGGGGAATCTAAATTAAATTCTTCCCCTACAATGTTCTGAATGTCGGTGGTCAATTGTCCGATTTCTTTGGTAAGTTCATCGGAGTAGTCTTTCAAGAAATCAACATCTAACGCAATGCCTTCATGTTCAATATCCGTCAATACTTTGATAAGGGGAGCTTCCATGGTACTGTACAATTTTTCTAAATCGTGCTTTTTCATAATGGGCGAAAAATGCTCATACAATTGCCATGTAAGGTCAGCGTCTTCGCCTGCATATTCCTTGACTTGTTCGATAGGAATATCCTTCATGTTTTTTTGATTCTTCCCTTTTTTTCCTATTAAAGATTCAATCGAAACAGGCGTGTATCCCAAATACGATTCCGACAAATAATTTAAATTATGACGCATATCAGGCTCAATCAAATAATGCTGAATCATGGTATCAACAATATCGCCATTGACTTCTACATCATACCATTTTAAAATCAACATATCGTACTTGATATTCTGCCCAATTTTTGTGATTTTTTCACTCTCAAAAAATGGCTTAAATAGCTCAACTACTTTTAAGGCATCCGCTCGTTCAGGGGGAATTGGCACATAATACGCTTCGCCCGCTTTAAAGCTAAAAGCAATACCAATTAAATCCGCTTCATTCGCATCTAATCCCGTTGTTTCCGTATCAAAACAAACCGCTTTTTCCTTCAATAATTTTTTCACTAAATCCTTTTGTGCTTTTGCCGTATCGACTAAATGGTAGGTGTGTTCTACCGTCTCAATATTTTTGCCATGTTGCACATCAGCGACCAATTCCGCTTGTGCAGCATTGGGTGGAGCAGGCGCAAATAAATCCAATTGTCCTTTGGCACTTTTTGCCTTTTTACTTTTGGTTTTGACTTTCGTATTTGCCGTAAAATCTTCCCCTAAAATTCTTTTTCCAATCGTATTAAATTCGAGTTCTTTAAACAATTCGGTCAATGCCTCTTTATTGGGATTTTCGATTTTAAACGATTCAAAATAATACTCAACAGGCACATCCAAAATAATCGTTGCCAAACTTTTAGAAATAATGGCTTTATCTTGATTGATTTCTACTTTTTCTTTGAGTTTACCCTTGAGTTGATCCGTATTTTTGAGCATATTTTCAATCGACCCAAATTGTTTGAGCAGCTTAATTGCCGTTTTTTCACCGACACCCGGTATCCCCGGTATATTGTCCGAAGCATCGCCCATCAAACCCAAAATATCAATTACTTGGAGTACATTTTCAATATCCCACTTTTCCAAAATTTCAGGCACACCCAAAATCGAGCGAGGTTTTCCCCATCCAGCAGGTTTGTACATAAAAATATTCTCACTCACCAACTGCCCATAATCCTTATCAGGCGTCACCATATAGACCTTAAAATCCTCCTTCTCCGCCGCCTTTGCCAACGTCCCAATAATGTCGTCCGCCTCATAACCCTCTTTCAACAAAATAGGAATATTAAAAGCCTCCGCCACTTTTTTGATATAAGGAATCGCCGTCCGTATATCCTCAGGCATTTCCTCCCGATTTGCCTTATAAAATTCGTGTTCCTGCGCTCGTTGTGTCGGACCAGGTGCATCCAAGACCAAAGCCACATGCGTAATATATTCGTTCCGCAGCAAATCCGTCAGCGTATTCGTAAATCCAAAAACTGCCGACGTATTCATCCCCGTTGAGGTAAGCCGAGGCGACTTGATAAAAGCAAAATAAGCCCGATAAATCAACGCAAAACCATCCAACAAATAAAGTGTTTTTTCATTACTCATAGCTATAATATTTAAGAGAAAATAAGAACAGCGAAATTAAACAATTTTGCGAGTATAATCTATTTTTTTTTAGGAGAGAACGGTAGAATGCTTCGTCGTCAAGCATGCTCCCGCTGTGCCATCGGGTCTATTTTGCACAGACAGAACTTCTAATAGAAAAATCTTAAATAAAAGAAATTGCTAACATTCCCTCCGTCCCTTGTCCCTTTCGCCCCTCATCTTCACTTTATATAAACTTATATGTGCTTAAATGGTTTATAAACTATATTTTTGCATAAAAAACAAAAGACCATCAGTACCATACAAAAAAAACAACAAGGCACACTATCCCGCATCGGAAACAAAGTAATAGACTTAACCCTATTTAAAAAAGTCCTTGCCCTCGCCAAACCATTCAAAACCGCTTTTTGGGGAACAACCCTTTTAGCGATAGTCTTAGCAATATTAGCACCCTTATCGCCCTTCCTTATCCAAAAAACAGTAGATGGACCCATTGCACAAGGAGACGGCACAAGTTTACAGCAAATGGTCGGTTTATTACTCATCGTATTGATTGTGAACGCCGTTTGTCGTTATTTCTTCATCTTCCTATCCAATTGGTTAGGGCAATCCATTATACGAGATTTACGAGTCAAAGTATTTGCCCACATATCCTCCCTACGCCTACGTTTCTTCGACAACATCGCCATAGGAACCGCCACTACCCGAACCATCAACGACGTCGAAGCCATCAACAACGTATTTGCCGCAGGCATCATCAATATCATTGCCGATGTATTGACAGTACTTGTCGTTTTAGGCTTTATGTTAACAACCGATTGGAAATTGACCTTAGTGAGTTTAGCGACCTTTCCCATCTTTATCTATGCAACCTACGTATTTAAAGAAGGTATCAAAAAAACTTTTGAAGTCGTCCGAAACGAAGTCTCTCGCATGAATGCCTTTTTACAAGAGCATATTTCAGGTATGAGCATCATTCAAATTTTTAGTACAGAAGAAAAAGAACTAAAAAAGTTTAAAGCCATCAACAAAGGACACAAAGACGCCAATATCAAAGCAATTTGGTACTACTCCATCTTTTTTCCCATCATTGAGATTATTTTAGCGAGTGCGATGGGCTTAATGGTCTGGTTTGGTGCAAACTTAGTCATCACCAACCAAGCATCCTTAGGAATCCTCATTGCCTTCATTTTATACCTAAACATGCTTTTCCGTCCACTCCGCATGCTCGCCGATAAGTTCAATACCTTACAAATGGGTTTGGTCGCAGCAGACCGAGTCTTTACGATTTTAGAAACGGACGAAAAAATCATCAATACAGGAACAACCATTGCCCAAGACATAAAAGGTAAAATCGACTTTAAAAATGTATGGTTTGCCTACAACGAGGTTGATATGGTTATCAAAGATGTATCCTTTGAGTTAGCAGCAGGACAAACCTTAGCCATTGTAGGCGCAACAGGCGCAGGAAAATCATCCGTCATCAATATCCTCAATCGCTTCTACGAAATCCAAAAAGGCACAATTTGCATAGATGACACAGACATAAAAGCATTTGAGTTATCCTCCTTACGCTCCAACATTGGCTTAGTGCTACAAGACGTATTCCTCTTTTCAGGCTCAGTAATGGAAAACATCACCCTACGCAACCCCAAAATCACCGAAACCCAAGTCATAGAAGCAGCGAAAATTGTCGGTGCACACGATTTCATCATGAAACTGCCCGAACAATACAACTACAACGTCATGGAAAGAGGCGCAACCCTCTCCTTAGGACAAAGACAGCTCATCTCCTTCATCCGAACCCTCGTATTCGACCCCAAAATATTGATTTTAGACGAAGCGACCTCCTCCATCGACACAGAAACAGAATTACTCGTACAAAATGCCATAGAAACCCTCGTAAAAGGGCGTACTTCCATCGTCATTGCCCACCGCTTGTCCACCATCCAACATGCCGATAAAATAATGGTTTTAGATCAAGGAGAAGTCATGGAAATTGGCAATCACCAAGAACTCCTCAAAAAAGACGGCTACTACAAAAAACTCCACGACATGCAATTTGTAGGAGAACAAGAGATGTAAGACCCCACCACCACAAAACTACTTATATCAATCCTTTCTAAGAATGCCAGCGATTTTAAATTACCTTAATTAAAATAGGTAAGCAAATGGACGACATCTATAAGATGGCTTTCATTTACCTATATAAAAACAAAAGATACTTTTTGTTAAGAAAATCATAAATCTCATATACTTAAAACAATTTTACCAAACAAACGTTTGGTAAAATAAAAACAAAGGCCTAATTTTGTACCAAGATGCCGAAACAGAAAGTTACAGAAAAAGAAATCCTATACAAATCCATGAAAGTATTTGGAGCAAAAGGCTACCACAATACATCAATGGCAAACATTGCTAAAGAGTGTGGACTCTTAAAAGGAAGCATGTATCATTACTTTTCAGGCAAAGAAGCCCTAATGCAAGCCGTCATCGAGTACCTACACAAAAAATACAAGGAAAAAGTTTTTAGCATCGCCTACCAAGAAGACCTTACAACCCGTCAAAAATTAGAGCAATACATTGGCTTCTCCGAAAAATTCTTTTTGGGATCAAACGACGGGTGCTTGATGGGCAATATCGCCTTAGAAACGGTCAATACCAATGCACAATTCGCCGAAAGTTTCAAAGCATTCTTTCAAGAATGGATCAATGCAATGGCACACATTTTCAAAGAAGAATATGGAGAAGAACAAGCCATCGCAATAGCAAAAGAATGTGTAGCAGAAATCGAAGGAGCTTTAATGCTAAAAAGAGTATTTAAAGACGATGACTACCTACACAAAGCACACCAAAGAATCCTAAATAGACAAAAAAATATTAATTGATAGGAGCGAAAGGTCAGGAGCTTCGTCGTTACGCCAAGTCCTGCTATCCGTTCTTATGGCAAAAGGAACAACCAAAATCACGTAAGAACCGCAACGACTTAAACTACTTAAACCACAAAAACGACTTAAACTATTTTGCCATACCACTACTATCAGGGCTATTCTAAACAGCCTCAATCTTATATCAATGAAAACAGACAAAATAAATTAAAATTAAAAATTTCGTAAAGGATTGAGCAAAGTGATATTCTCAACGTCACTTGTCACTTGTCACTTGTCACTTGTCACTCGTCACTTGTCACTTGTCACTTGTCACTTGTCACTTGTCACTTGTCACTTGTCACTCGTCACTCGTCCCTTTACAAATAACACCAAATAAATTTTATAAATATTATGACGCAAACCGCAACAGCAGGAGTACAAGTCATTCCTGCACACAAAAGACGCATCAACAAAGTAGCTGTGTTGGGGTCAGGTATCATGGGATCTCGTATCGCGTGCCATTTCGCCAACATCGGTTGTGAAGTCTTGTTATTAGACATCGTACCTTTTGACTTAACAGACGAGCAAAAGAAAGATCCTAAACACAGAAATCGCATTGTAAACGATTCTTTGACAGCGACTTTTAAAGCAAATCCTGCCTCTTTGTATCAAAAAACAGATGCAAGCAAAATTACAACAGGAAACTTTGATGATGATTTGGCAAAAATTGCTGATTGTGATTGGGTAATTGAAGTGGTTATCGAACGCTTAGACATTAAAAAACAAGTCTTTGACAAAGTAGAAAAATACCGCAAACCTGGTACGTTGATTTCTTCTAATACTTCTGGAATTCCAATTCACTCTATGTTAGAGGGAAGAAGCGATGATTTCAAAACGCATTTTGTGGGAACACACTTTTTCAATCCACCACGTTACCTTCGTTTGTTAGAAATCATTCCTACGGCTGAAACAGATCAAGAAATTGTTGATTTTTTAATGCACTATGGAGATTTATTTTTAGGAAAACAAACAGTTTTATGTAAAGATACACCTGCTTTTATTGCCAACCGTATCGGTATCTTCTCCATCATGGCTATCTTCAAATTAATGGAGGAGATGGATATGACTGTTGAGGAAGTTGATGCATTGACAGGACCAATTGCAGGTCGTCCAAAATCTGCGACGTTTCGTACAGTTGATGTTGTTGGTTTGGATACCTTAGTGAAAGTAGCCAAAGGTGTTTATGATAACTGTCCAAATGATGAGCAGAGAGAGATGTTTAAAATTCCTGGGTACATCACAAAGATGGAGGAAAACAAATGGTTAGGTTCTAAAACAAAACAAGGTTTTTACAAGAAAAGCAAAACGGCTGAAGGTAAAAAAGTCATCGAAGCATTGAATGTAAAAACGATGGAATATGCACCGAAAGCAAAACCTCGTTTCAAAAGCATTGGTAGTGCGAAACCAATTGATAATTTAAAGAAAAGAATCAAAGTCTTACACAAAACAGGCGATAAAGGTTCTGAGTTCTTAAACAAATTGAGTTTCCTTTTATTCCAATATGTTTCTAACCGTATTCCTGAAGTATCCAATGAAGTTTACCAAATAGATGATGCTTTAAAAGCTGGATTTGGCTGGGAATTAGGCCCATTTGAGTACTGGGATGTATTGGGTGTGGAGAAGACAATCAAGGAGATGGAGAAAGCAGGCATGAAACCAGCAGCTTGGGTTTACAAAATGTTGGAAGAAGGCGTGACAAGTTTCTATAAATCAGAGAAAGGGCAAAGAAAAGTATATGACCCTGCATTGTACGGACATTATCCTGTACCTGGTGGCGATTCTTTTTTGGTGTTAGATAGCTTTAGAACAGAAACACCTGTTTTCAAAAATGATGGTTGTACTGTTCACGATATTGGTGATGGCGTGATGTGTGTAGAATTCCAAACAAAAATGAATGCCATCGGTGGCGAAGTTTTGGAAGGCATCAATAATGCGATTGATATTGCAGAGGATAAAGGTTGGAAAGGGATTGTTTTAGGGAATGATGCGGCTGCTTTCTCGGCTGGTGCAAACTTAGGAATGATCTTTATGTTGGCAATAGAACAAGAGTATGACGATTTAGAACATGCCATTCGTATGTTCCAAAATACGGTGATGCGTTGTCGTTATTCTTCTATTCCTGTTATTGCTGCTCCACACGGTTTGACATTAGGCGGTGGTTGTGAGTTTACAATGCACTGTGATCGTGCAGTTGCTGCTGCAGAAACCTACATCGGTTTGGTGGAAGTGGGTGCTGGGGTGATTCCTGGTGGTGGTGGAACGAAGGAATTCGTTTTACGTGCGCATGATGCAAGCCCTGGAGACATTAGTGCTATCCAAAAAGGATTGATGACGATTGGACAAGCTAAAGTAGCGACTTCTGCTAAAGAAGCTTTCGATATTGGTATCTTGGAAAAAGGGAATGATAAAATTGTGATGAATCAAGCTCGCCAAATTGCAGACGCAAAAGCTGAAGCCTTGAAATTATTCAACGATGGTTACACAATGCCACAACAACGCAAAGACATCAAAGTATTGGGTCGTCAAGCATTAGGTTCTTTATTGACAGGAGTAGATGGAATGGTACATGCGAAGTACATTTCTGAACACGATGCGTTGATTGCAGGTAAATTGGCTTACGTAATGTGTGGAGGCGATCTTTCTGCACCAACACTTGTATCGGAGCAATACTTATTGGATTTAGAACGAGAAGCTTTCTTACAATTGTTAGGAGAGAAAAAATCGTTAGAACGTATCCAAAGTATTTTGCAAACAGGAAGACCGTTGCGTAACTAGTCGTTTTCGTTTAAGTGGTTTTCGTTGGGACAAGGCATGCCTTGTCCGTACAGAAAAAAAATATGTAAACAGCGATAGAGACCATGCAAAATAGACCCGATAGTAGTGGTATGGTGGCGGTGCGATGGTAGGGGCAGACCCATGTGTCTGTCCGCAGCGTAGATTTGGGTAATCCCTTGCGGTTGCCCAATAGCCACCATAAGAACGAATAGCGGGACCATACAGAACGACAAAGGAACAAACCATTGTCTCCAAAAGAAATAAATTTAAAAACAAGGGAGTTGAAAAAGTGACGAGTGATAGGTGACAAGTGGCGAGAGAAAAAGCATTATTTGCTCCCAAATTATAAATATCAAAAATGCAAGAAGCATATATTGTTGCAGGCTACCGAACAGCCGTCGGTAAAGCCAAAAAAGGCGGGTTTCGATTTACAAGACCCGATGATTTAGCAGTAGACGTCATCAAACACTTGTTGGCATCTGTGCCAAAATTAGACCCTGCTGAAGTAGAAGATTTAATCGTTGGAAATGCGATTCCTGAAGGAGCGCAAGGCATGCAAATTGGGCGTATGATTGCGGTCAATGTATTGCCAGAAACAACGGCAGGGATGACCATCAATCGTTACTGTGCCTCTGGTGTAGAAACAATTGCGGTTGCTGCTGCTAAAATCCGTGCAGGAATGGCGGATTGTATCATCGCTGGTGGTACAGAATCTATGTCCTTAGTGCCAACAGTTGGATGGCGCACAGAGTTGAACTACGAAATTGCAAAGAAAAATCCTGAATACTATAGCAGTATGGGACAAACGGCAGAAAACGTAGCCAACGACTTTAAGGTATCAAGAGAAGATCAAGATAAATTTGCATTGGCATCTCACGAAAAAGCATTGAATGCGATTGAAAAAGGCTATTTCAAAGCTGGAATTTGCCCGATTACCGTCAATGAAGTTTATGTGAATGAAGAAGGCAAAAGAGCCGAGCGTTCTTTTGTGGTAGATACGGATGAAGGACCAAGAAGAGGATCAAGCTTAGAAGCATTGGCGAGATTACGTCCTGTGTTTGCGGCAGGTGGAAGCGTTACGGCTGGAAATTCGTCTCAAACTTCGGATGGTGCGGCTTTTGTAGTGGTCATGTCTGAAAAAATGGTGAAAGCGAAAGGATTGACGCCAATTGGACGCATGGTGACGGCCACAACGGTAGGAGTTGATCCTCGTATTATGGGAATCGGTCCTGTGGCTGCCATTCCTAAAGCATTGAAAATGGCAGGATTGAAATTAAAGGACATTGATTTATTTGAGTTAAACGAAGCATTTGCATCTCAATCATTAGCAGTCATTAGAGAAGCAAAATTAGACCCAAGTAAAGTGAACATCAATGGTGGGGCAATTGCCTTAGGACATCCATTAGGCTGTACAGGTACGAAATTGACCGTCCAATTATTACACGATTTGAAACGTACCAACAAAAAATACGGTATGGTGACAGCTTGTGTCGGTGGTGGACAAGGAATCGCTGGAATTTATGAGCGATTGAACTAGTAATATTAAGATTTAATAGAATATAAACAGTCCCTGATGAACTTTGGTTTGTCGGGGATTGCTGTTTTAAGGAATAAGACATTTTGGAGCACAAAGTGTTGAGATAAGATTTTGAAAAAATATAAATATTTGTAAATCAGTATATTACATTTTAATAGAAAAGCTGCATTTGGTATGATCGTGACATTTTATTCTGAAACTTTTTGTGTTAAAAGATAGTATAATTGAATATTTATGCTTTCCTTAGTTTTTCATTCTGGATATGATTTTACATTATAAACGAGAATGTATATTCAACTAAAATATATGTAGCTATGAAATTTTTATTGAACATTATTTTGCTTCTTGTTTGTTGTAGTGGGGTACTACAAGCCCAAGAAAGCTTATTCAATCGTTTTATCAATTCATTTGATAAGATGAAAGTACCATTTGCCATAGATGAAAACTATATGTCGAGTCGTTATGACAATCCAGATAAATTTAGGCAAATGGACCCCATATTCTTTGAATTTATCTTTGATGAAAAAGACAAACAGCGTATTTTGGCTACTTGTGGCGGATATGGTGACATCAAGGAAAAGTTACACCATGTCTTTATTGGAAGACCTGCTATCTCTCCCAAATTTCATTCGGTAGTGTATGCTGAGACCTTGATCGACGAAACAGGCGATAATACCACATACTATCTCAATACCTACTCTTTGGATGGAAATTTAATCTCTCGAACAGCTTTGGCTAAGTTTGAGAATATCGGAACAAGTGCCGTTTCAGAAGGGTATATTTTTGGATTAGAAAATATCTTTAAAATCAATAAGGTTTATAAGAATCCCGAATCAATCCAAAGCCTTTCTAAAATGAAACTAAAAATCAACAACCGTGGTAAAGTAACTGAACGACAAGTTTCTGGTTAAAAACCATACTCGAATAAAAAAAGAAACCAAGCCTCAATTAACAAATAGTTAATTGAGGCTTTTTTGTATCTTTGCGCCAACTTTTAAAAAACACATTATGGCAAAGAGTCGAAAAAGAAAGAAGAAAGGCAAATCAGGAGGTAAACCACAGCAGTTTATGTCGCCTGAAAAATATATCAAAACCAAGGGGCGAGGTTTAGGCATTGGAACTTGTTATGTTACTGAAGGATGGAGGTCGCATGGCATGGCACAGGTCATTGTGCCACGCATCCACCCACAAGGTCAATTGACAGTTGGGTTATACCTTGTAGATTTGTATGCAGCAGGTGTCAAAGACACTTTCCATAGATTCAGAATTTCTCAAGATGAATTGCAGGAAACCATTTTAGATGGGTATGATTTTGAAAAAATTAGCTATGATTTAGCACACAATATTATTTTTGGAGCGATAGAATTTGCAGAAGAATACGAATTCAAACCTCATAAAGACTTCGATAAATTATACAAATATCTTTTGCAGGACAAAGATGATCCAGATGTAGAATTTATAGATGTAGAGTTTGGTAAAAATGGAGAACCATTTGTCGTATACAGAGATGATAATTCGCAAGACTGGATTATGCAGCATCTGGATAGAGTGGTAGGACCTGATGGCTATGACAAAGTTTACATAGGCGATTTGGCGGATGAGTATGATGAGGAATATGACGGTGGTGAGGAAAGGCTTAGTATAGAAGAAGATGTAACAGATATTGTTGATGCATTGTACGATGAGAAAATTGGCGACTTTGAAAAGGAGTATCATATTGATGAACTATTACCCAATGATCTCAAAATTGTTGAGAATACAAATGAGTTTGAGGATATAGATCCTTCAGATATATTTGAAGATAACGAGTTAGAAAGTTTGGAGGCTGATAAAGTCATAGAAGTCATAACAAAAAAGATAGAAGAACACAAGTTCCCTCTATTGTATCCCCTTTTGGCAAAAATCAAACTGGACAGTGACGATAATGAGGGCGCAAGAAGCGTGTTGAAAGAAGGTATAACAGCGTATCCTGAAAACAATACATTGAGGTTAATGTATTTAGATCATATTTTGAGTCTTGTAGGACTAGAAGCATTAGAGAAGCAAGACTTGCCTTATAATTTAGAAAGTTTTCTAAATGGCAAAGAGATTGAAGAAAGATATATGATTTTCTATCTCCGTTATCTCGTTCAGAAACATGCCGAAGCAGGAGAAGTCCAACAAGCCACAACAATGTACACAGAACTCTTAGAATTGGATTTATCCAGAGAACTTTCTATCGTAGCAGGCATACAAATCAGAGAAGCCCAACAAAAAGCGTTAGAAGAAAAAGGCTTTATGCCAGAAAAAGGATGGGAAGACTACATCAACGATATGTTAGAACAGTTGTACAAAGAAGACGACGAAGATTAAAAAAATAAAAAAAGGTATTTCGAGAGAGATGCCTTTTTTTATTATTATTTTTATTTGGAGACAACGGTAAAATCCTCCGTCGTCAAGCATGCTCCCGCTGTGCCATCGGGTCTATTTTGCATGGTTTATTGGTGTAATATAGCAATCCTATTTAAAAATGGAAAAAGTGTTTTTCACACAAAGACCACAGAGTTTCTCGCAAAGGCAGCAGAAAGATTGGTTTCTGTCGAGCTTTGCGCTTCTTTGCGTTAAAATTCTTTGCGCTCTTTGCGTGAAATAAAATTCCTGAACCGAATTAGGATTGCTATAGTACTGTTTTTTGTTGGTGCCGTAGTGCTGTTGTTTGTAAGTGCCATAGTTTTTTTATTGGTTCGGTAATATCATAGTTTGATTGGTGTCACAGTATTTTTTTAGTAAAATTACTGTAATAATTACACAAATAAAATAAAAACCACAGCACCAAGCACCAAGCACCAAGCACCAAGCACTAAGCTCGCACCATCTCCACATGCGGAATCATATCCTCCAAATAAAGCGAACTCACCTGTTTGAAGCCAAAACCCTCATAAAAATTCAATAAATAGTATTGAGCCGCAATACGAATAGGCACATCGCCGTATAAGTGTTTAACATACGCAAAAGATTCCTGCATCAATTTTTTCCCCAAACCCGTTCCCCGATAGGTAGAAGCCGTGAGAATTCGACCAATAGAGACCTCTTCAAAACATACTTTTGGCGGTACAATGCGAGCATAAGCTCCCAATTCGTCCAATTGTGGATAAGCCAGTAAATGATGACAGTCAAAGTCCCATTCATCGGCATCCAAATAGGGGCAATCTTGTTCCACTATAAACACCTCTTGTCGCAGTGCCATTAATTTGTATAACTCCTTGATAGATAGGTCTTTAAAGTGTTTTTTTTGCCAAGTGATTGATGTCATTTTACTAAGTTAAAAGTTAAGGAATTTTATTTTTATGATTATAAATCATTTTATGTGAAAAATGTGGATAACTATGTGGATAACTCTATTTTCAAGTGAAATACAGCTATGATTTTCATTATCTTTATCGCATAATATTTTTACTCTTTCAAGAAAAAACAATATATAATAGGAATCTCTTAAAAAATCAGGAAGTACACTACAAATCTCTTAATACCTAAACATATTGCAAAAATCTTCTAAAAAAGTATTTTCGCCCCTCTAATCAATCAGCTCAAAAAATAGCTGAATTTGCTCAATTACAATTTTTTGCTCTTGTTCTTGCAATTCATAGTAAAAAGGCAAGTGCAATATAGAATCACTTGTATTGACTGTTATAGGCAGTAATCTTTTCCCACAATCAATTGCTTGCTGAATATACGTTGTTTCTTTTCCCGTTAAATAAGGTTTATTAAAAGGAATGTTCATGCTTAGTTTTGGTCATTAAAAAAGTTATGTAGTGGTTCAAGTCGTAAGTCTCTGATAGTTAAGTTGAGGTATTTTTGAGCAAATACAAGGCATCTTGAGGAAGCATAGCCATAGCTACGTGATTGAAAGATAACGAAGTAGTTGCTCAAAAAAACAAAACTTGGGCTATCAAGGATTTATGACTTGATCGAGTAGTCGTA
>ENA-ORXM01003530-ORXM01003530.1-marine-metagenome-genome-assembly--contig:-NODE-3530-length-15362-cov-3.431272_pt1 | contig 15362 bp, 11 predicted proteins | sample MGYA00237867_ERZ511480 | MGnify/ENA primary metagenome ERZ511480 (study PRJEB26309, sample SAMN06266103) | marine metagenome | isolation source: Algal blade | place: United Kingdom:Sidmouth, United...
CGCCCTGCGCCACTTGTGGGTTGGCCGTTCCCTCACCCGGTACGGGCGGGGTGATATAGCGTGAGGCGTAAAGTTTTGTACCCGCGGCGTTAATAGCCAAATGCCGAACGTTGGCACCTACATTGAGCGCTGTCCCGCGCCGTGCACCGCTCAGGGCGTCGAAACGTAGCACCAGCCCCATAGCCTCGAGGGCCACATAAGCGTTGCCACCACCTGGCGCAAACACAATGCCGTGCGGCTGCGAAGAATTAGGCAGGTTTACAGTTTGCACTACGTTCATGCTTGCAGGGTCGATAATGCTGATACTGGCCGCGTGTTTGGCCGTTACCCAGATGCGACCGTCGGGCGCTTTGGCGAGCGCGTAAGGCCCATCAGCCACGGCAATTTCAGCTATTTTAGCCCGAGTCGCACCGTTGATAACGCTGACCGTATCGTTATCAGGATTAACATTCCAAACGCGGCCCTGCCCCCCTGCCTCGTAAAGGATACTCATAGAGGAATTCGGGCGCTGCGAGCTTAGCGGCGCGTGGATAAGTTGCACGAACTGCTTTGAAACCTCGTCACCGCGATCATCTTGGGCCGTAACAGTGACCACATAGCGACCTGTCGCCCCGTAGCTGTGACTTGCGCCCAAGCTATCTGAAAACTCTGTTTCGTCACTGCCGTCGCCAAATAACCATTTGACACGTGGGTTGACGCCGCCACTTACAGGCGCCGAGTAGCTAAGGGCATTATCCAGCACTCGAGGCAAGGTGTTTATGTCAGCCATGCTCAGCGCAGGAACAGCGCTGACCTGCCATGTGAACGTCACGCTGTCACTGCCACCCCGCCCGTCACTCACTGACGCGGTGACACTGTAAGTCCCTGGGGTTTGCGCGACACCGCTTATTACACCCGTATCAGGATGGATTTCCAAGTTAGGGGGTAGGTCACTCGCAGTGTAGCTAAGCGCGTCACCGTCAGGATCGGTTGCAACAAGTGCGAGCGATACGGTTACCCCGTTGGCACTGTCCTGGTCTGCGGGCGCTTCTAGGCTGGGCGGGCGGTTGGTAACACCGACTGCCCAGGTGAAGGACAGTTCGTCGCTCAGATCACCGTCAGTGACGGTCGCGGTCACTGCGTAATTACCCGCTGAGCCAAAGGGCAAAGTACCGCTGATTAGACCCGTCGACACGTCCAGGCTCAGACCCTCGGGTAAACCTGTTGCACTGTAGGTTAGGGGGTCGCTATCCGGATCACTTGCTGGGAGTTGATAGCTAACAGTTTCGTCCTCATCGTTACTGCGGTCACCGGCTGTGCCGAAGCTGGGAGGCTGGTTAATAGGCTTGAGTAAAACAGTTTTCTCACTCGCGTTTCCAGGAAAGTCACCCTGTTTTAAAAGCTCCCAGGTCATACCGTCGTTGCTGCCGTAGAACTTATACCCTGTAAGCCTTGCACTCGAGCTGCCCGATTGGTTGGGTAAATAACGGAAACCACCGATAACTTCGCCCCCACCCAAGTTGACCGTGAGCGAGTGAGGATGTCCATTGGAACCGCTGCGCCAAAGCGTACTGCCGTCACCATCAATAGCCTTGGTAGCGTTTTCTTGACCCGCCTTGCTACTGGCAAAGGCGTTCCAGCTTGAACGTGGCAGGGGTTCGCCGCTGCCATCCAAAAGATTGAATTCGGCCACGGCAACATCAGCCGAATTTCCTGAACTGGTTAGGGACTCGAGTTTCACATAGCGAAAACTATCGGGGGGCGTTTCAGCTTGAAACAGAACCGAAGCTGGAATATAACGTTTAGCAAAACCCGGCCCCTTATAGCGAACAATCATCTGGTCGCCGCCCGATACTTCGTAGTAGGTCACCGTGAATCTGTGGTCACCCTTACTTAAGCTCACGGTTCCCGACGCCTCGTTAGGGTGCTTCGACGTTAAAACGAGGTTGCCATTGACCCAGACTTGACCGCCGTCATCAGCGCGGTGGTAAAAGGTATAGTCGCCCGCTTGCGCGACCCGCAAAATACCGTCGTAACGAAAGCCGAACTGATCGAGGCGGTTTCGGGGGGCAATGTCTAAGGTTGACACCGTACCCACCTCGACGGGCAGGTACTCATCAAAATCAGGCGGGTCGTTTAGAACCCAATTACCCTCGAAATACTGGTAGCTGAGCCCAGGTTGGTTACCCGAGGTGTATACGATCCAATCAAATACAATACCCGCCGTTTCGTTGCCGTCATTCACGCTCAAACTCACGTTATAGGAACCTTCAGCCCCCAAGACGCCTGTAATTTGACCCGTTGCCGCATTGATGCTGAGCCCTGTAGGTAAACCTGAAGCGCTGTAACTGAGCGTGTCATTGTTAGGGTCACTGGCAGCAATACTCAAGTTGACGCTCTCACCTTCGACACTCGACTGGTTACCCGGGTGGGTCAACTTAGGCGCTGTCGTGCGAATTTGAATGACCTTGGCAAGCGAGGGTGTGCCTTGCGTGTTCATGGCGAAAAGCATCCAGTAACCTGGGGTAAGTACGTTGACATTATTGCTTAGGCTAAGGTCATAATTACCTGGGCTGGTTTCGAGCATGGTGGGCTCGAGCCGCCGTAAATCCGAGTTCAAGTGGTGGTTCGTTGCCGACATTTTCACCAGACTAAAGCTGTCCAGGCCTGCCGCTGCCTGCACCTTAATAACCTGCCCAGGCGAGGCCGAATCAGGTGCACCAGTAATAAGCGGTCGCGTTGCTAACGACCCGTCAGCGTTATAAAGATAGGGCGGCGAATAAACCTGCGCGTTCTGGTGGTCCGCAGCGCAGTTACAAAGCCCCCCACCGGCTGACAAAACACGTCCGTCGGTGAGCAGTAGCGCCACCGAGTGGTAGTTACGCGGCACCGACATATCCGCTAGAGAGCGCCAGCTTTGCGTATCAGGGTTCCAAATTTCAGGCGTAAGCGCTGAGCCCCCGTCGTTAAATTCGATACCCGAGGTGTTACCGCCGACAATCAAAACCTCACCGTTAGGTAAGACCGTACCGTTACTGAACTTGCGGGCAAACTGCATGGGCGCAACCGAGCTAATTTGCGGACTCGAGCCATTCAAATCAACCACGAGCGCCTTGTTATACGCTGAGCTAGGGCCGTTGCCCCCGTCGTCACCGCCGCCCGTAATCAGTATTTTGCCCTCGTCGTACATAAGCCCCGTGCCGTACTTGAAGTACCAGTCAGCCCCGAACCCCGTGGGGCTAATATTGCCGTTACCCGTGGGGTTAAGTACGTTCATAGAATCAGTCGGCCCCGCGTGAAAAACGCGCCCATTGGGCATCAGGTGAAGATAGGGTAACCAGTCTGCCTGATAACCCGAGCGGTTCAAAATAGCGCCCGTCAGGTTGGCGCCTGCGAGTAGGCGCCAACCGCCCTCGGGCGACCAGAGTTCGGGGTAACGGTCTCCCCCACGGCCCACCGCCGTGACGACTTCGCCACTCGGCAGAGCAACGCTACCCGGATACCAGCGGCCACGGTTCATAAGCTCCTGGTTTTCCCACTGATTGGTTTGGTAGTTGAAAATACTGGTGAGCTGCGAATCGTTACGCCCGCCGTTGACAAAAATACTGCCGTCCTCGAGCATCGTCGTAGCGGCGCAAAACATATCGTGCGAGTTGTGAGGAACCTCTAAAAAGCTGCCATTTGCGGGGTCCCAAACGGCGGCGTAGGTATACTCTTTACCCGTCGGAAAGCTTGTCTTTTCGTTTGAGGCAAAGGTCAGTACGCGCCCGTCGGGCAAGTTAGCCGCCGATACCGCGATATGCGGCCAGTCAATGACCGAACTCCACTCACCGTAGAGGTCGCGGTCGGTGACCGCCGCAACTTTCAGGCTGTTTTTATCAACGACAAAAGGTTTATAGTTTTTAGCTAATTCAGCGTAATAAGCGTCGTCATGCGCGTGGTCATGACCGTCCGAGGCCGGTCTGGGACCTGGATTTAAAAAGCACCCCGATAAACTTAAAGAAAGAATAGCTGCCAAAATGGCAAGTAAAATGGTTCGCATCATATAACCCCTTGAGACTCTGACAAAAAATAGACCTCTCTAAATTCAAGTGTATGCGACACCACAAAACATAGAAGTGACAGTTGCACATCAGTAGCTCATAAACTGCACAGTTCGAATTTTTCACGGGTTAGTAGTTTATCTAAACTCGACGCCACTTCGCATACAGGAGTTGGCGACATTCATCCTTTGAGAGTCAAAACGTCTTGTGCAAAACGTCCGTGCAAAATGCGGAAAGCGAGGTTGCAAACTTCTGGCTACTGAATTCTGAATACTGGCTACTTTTGTATTGAACATCGAAACTTGTGACAGATTAGAATTCTCATCATCGTCAGGCGTCAACGGCCTAAGCTTGAACCGTACCCCGCAAGTCACTGTGCGTCCCCAGCAGCCGAACATAATCCGCCTGGGCGAGTTCATCTTTGGCCTGGTCTTTAACAAGGTCTGCCTCATCGAAAAGAGCTTGCCGGAACACAGGGTCGTCCGTCAAACGGCTCATTTCGTTCAGTACGTTCATAAGGTGGTTCAGGGTCATATAATCCGCTGCGCCGTAACTGCGAATAGGACCGAATAAACGCCCTACCAGAGCGGGGGGGTCGACCACGGGAATAACGAGACGCAGCTCACCTTCCTCGTCAAAGCGGTAAGGCGAAGGCAAATCGCGGCTGGCAAGCAGGGTAAGGTTATCGCCAATGCGGTCGATACAGCGCATAGCGGTAATGGGGTCGTTGACGCCTGGCGACAGGGCGCGTAGCGCGATTTCTAAGAGCTGATCGAACAAAAACTCTAAGTCTTGGTCGGGGGTGCGGTGGTTACCGAGCGCAAACTTATGTTCCAGACGTTCGCGGCTGTCCTCGAGGGCCGAACCGGGGTAAACCTCCAACAGTGGCCCGCCGTGCATGATGTACGAGCCAGGACTATGTAGTAATTTGAGAATAAGTTTTTCTTCTTTAGCGGCGCGTAACAAGCCCTCGTCGTCAATGGTGCGCAGATAGCCACCCTTGCCTGAGCTGAGAACGGCCGACTGCTCTGCAAAGGCAGCTGGCAAGTTACCTGCGCCCTCGACATCTGCAACGTCTTGACCCACCGTTTCCGGAAATACTGCCCTCTCCTCAAAATTCTTTTTAATCTTATGCGCTAGCGTGTCTGCAACCCTGGAAATAATCGTCGACGCCTGAATATTTTCGGTGGTGTGATGAATAAAATAAACGAACGCCGCCAGGTTGATAACGGCCAATGCCAGCGCCACCGTGACCGAAAGCTGCGGCACGAAAGCGGCTGAGTCCAAAACGTCGCCCCCGCCCCGCACCGTGCGCAAAACAAGCAGACAGTATAAAAAGGTCGAGGTAAAGCTGCCCAGCACAAACTGGTTACCTCTGTCCCGCATGAAGTTACTCAGCAGGCGCGGCCCGAACTGTGAGGAGGCCATCGTCAGCACCACCATGACAATCGAAAAGGTCAAACTGGCAACCGAGAGCATCGAACCTGCTACGGTGCTTAGGAGTGCGCGGGCACCGTCGGGCTGACTCAGGAACACAAGCGGGAGAGAAAGGCCGGCGAAGTTGACGCGTTCATCAAAATAAACTGTTAAAGACGACAAAATAAGGGCGCCGACAAGCATGAGCGAGGGGATAAACCAGTAACTCGAGCGTACCTCGGAAACCAGGTTTAGAAAACGGGCGCGCACTGCTCAGCTCTGAGGCGGCGCTTGCCCACCTGTGTTTTGCTTACCTGTCTCTGAATCTTCTTTAGAATTTCCATCTTGTGAACTCAAACGTTTGAGTGAGGCACTGATACGCGCAGCTTTAGGCGCGTCGCCCTCTTTAGGAACAGGCCAACCCTCACGCTGCCGCGTGCGGTCCCCATCGGTTTCTTCGGTTTGGTCATGAAGCAGCAAGACCTGGGTCGGGTACGGCATATCGATACCGTTGTCATCGAGCAGATATTTTACAGACGTAAGCACTCTGTCTTGCGTTTTAATCACACTGGCGCGGTCCGGCTCCGTCCACCAGCGCATACGTAAGTTAACCGTGGCGTCTGCCAGGGCAACAACCAAAACCTCCGGCGCGGGTTCCTTTTGAACACCCTCTATACTCGTCAGTTTGTCAAGAATAAGCTCCCTAGCACTTTCGATATCATCCCCGTAACCAATACCTACGTCGTACTGACTGCGGCGTTTATCACGCGCCGTATTCACGGTGACAGAGTCAGTAAACAGGTTTGAATTAGGAATCACCACGCGCCGTCCATCGTAGGTTTTCATAATGGTCGCGCGCGTCTCGATTTCTTGAATCGTACCCACAAAACCGTTCGAGGTTTCTATTTGGTCACCCACTTTAAACGGTTCACGCCACAGCAAGATGATGCCCGCAAAGTAATTTTGCAAAATATCTCTAAATGCGAAGCCAATCGCCACGCCACCTACGCCGAGTACGCTCAGCACATCGGCAGGTTTGACCGAGGGAAACGCGATAGTTATAGCAACTAAAAAGCCGCCAATAATAATGCCGAGCTGGGCCAAACGTCCAAACGCCTTACCCGCCCCACTCTCACCCGACGCCCCTTTAATGGCGCGTTTTACCGCCCAGGCAATCAGGTAAAAAATAATAAAAACGACGACGCCCAGACCAATTTTAGGCAGTAGTCCAAAAAAACCGTTTATCATCGTTTGAATAGACTGCGTCGCTTGCTCAGGATTGACGTCGATACCGCTGGTACTTGTTGTTTCTTGCATAGCGTAAAGTCTAACGGGCTAGCTACTAGGGCAATCTCAGTCGTCCTTACAAACGGTCTCACGAATGTTCTTACAAAGCAAAACTTTCCCACTAGTTAGTCTGAAGATAGCTGTCTCTACCGCATTTAGACTTTCACCAAAGCGCTATCATGAGAAAGCTAAGAAAAGGGGAAAAGCTATGAAAAAAATTAACTTCCTGCTTGTTGTAGTAACTATGCTGGGTCTTATAGCCTGCGACGGCTCTGCTAGACAAGAACTCGAGAACGAGCTGAACGAAGCGCGCGGCGAACTCACCGAGTCGCGTGAGCGCTTGAACGAACTCGAGACGGGTTTAGCCGAAGCTCAGGCCGAAGCCGAAACCTTCAGAGACCAAGCCGAAGTTTTAGAATCTTTAGCCGCAGAACTGCCGGACGGTGTCGACGGTATCGAGGGTTTGCGCGTACGCGTAGGTGAGTTAGAGGATGAATCGGCTGAGTTTATGGAAACTCAGGCTGAACTCGATGAAGAATTAACGAACGCTCGCACCGAAGTCGCCGCGCTGCGCGACGAAATAAGCGGTCTTAGCGAAGAGAAAGCCGAGCTTTTAGAGCAGCTTGCCGAGGCGCAGGCGCAGGCTGCCGAGGCTGAAACAAGAGCCGAAAATGCCGACGACCTTGCCGAAACGCAAAAAGCTGCCCTCGACGTTGCAGAGAGTTCGGTTGCCGAAGAAACCGCCGTTCTGGAAACGCAAATTGAGACCCTCACACAGGAACGTGTGGCGGCCCTGGATGAGCTAGAGGAAACGCGCGCCACCCTTAGTGAGTTGCAAAACGAACTCACCACCTTCCAAGAATCCCAAGCTGAACTCGAGCAAGAACTGCAAAGTTTGCGCACTGAGGCAGCGGCGCTGCCGGACGAAGACCAAATAGAAACCTATCAAACCCAAATCGATGAGCTTCAAGAAGAGCTTGCCGAGGCGCGTGAACAGGTCCGGGCGAGCCCACCTGCCGACGCCCTCGAGACTGCCAACGAAGAAATTGCCGAGTTGCGCAGCGAACTCGATGCCCGTCCCACCGTGGCCGAATTCGAGACACTTCAGGCAAGACTCGACGACGTTCCCAACCCCACCGCGTTTAACGATTTAGAGACGCGCCTTATAAGCGCTTGTGAACAGCTTGGTGAATCCTTTGCTGATACCGACAGCTCGAGCCTTGCCTACTGCGAAGGGTACTTTGACGAGTAAAAACCCCATCCGATAAGCCTGAAAGCTTTTATAAAGGCCGCAGTGATGCAGAACGTCGCTGCGGCTTTTATTTGCAAACCTTCTTGAAGCGTCAACCTGAGATTTCACCTTCCTTGTTCTAGCAGACCTGGTATCCTGCTCGGGCAGAAAGAAGGTTTGCCGTGACGTACGCCCATTTAAATGTTATCGACCTGCATTGCCACTTTCCTATTGAAAATACCCTGGGGCGCGAGCCTACGGGTAAAGAGCGCCATCCCTTACTCGTTCAATACTCTGAAAGTCGCGGCGCACGCATGCGCAATGAGTGGAGCACCGACACCGCACAACCCGTCGCTAAAACAGATGCAGAAGCCGCAGCACTACTTGAGAGATGGGTTGGCGAGGTCGAAACCTACGGCTTGCGCCACGTCAACTTTGTCACGGGCCAGGGTAATAACAAACTCTCTTCGCTCATCTCTCAGCACCCAAACAAGTTCAGCGGCTTTGCTCACCACGCGCTTGTCCCCGGCGCGCATACCGAACTGAAACGTGCTATAGAGGAATTGGGACTGAAAGGCTATAAACTCATCGGACCCCTAACCGAGTATCCGTTTGAACACCCGGAGTTGCGACCTGTTTGGGAATACTGCGCCGAAAAACGTCTACCTGTTCTTATCCACTTCGGCTGGCTCGGACGTGGCGGCGGTATTGTCGACCATCCGCGCATCAGCCCGCTGTCGCTGTTTCAAACCGCTCGAGACTTCCCCGAAATCCCCTTCGTCATTCCGCACTTCGGCGTGAACCACTGGAATGATGTTCTGGCGCTGTGCTGGAGCCTACCCAATATTAATATCGATACCTCAGGCTCGAATCAGTGGATGAAGTGGATGCCCTACCCGCTGACGCTCGAGGACCTCTTTAGAAAAGCTTATGAAAACTTAGGCCCCGAGCGAATTCTATTTGGGACAGACTCATCCTATTTTCCGAGGGGCTTTTCGGTACGCTACTTACAAGACCAGCTCCGCGCCTGCTACTCACTGAACTTTAAAGAAGAAGACATCAGAAATATTTTTGGAAATAATGCGGCGCGATTGCTAGGTTTGGAAGTGCTATGAATTTCATGCGCACCCTGAATATTGGGAGTTTAAGAAGCGTTGCCCCACATCTAATGTCCAATACTGAATTACCGCACTGTAGGGGCGCACGGCCGTGCGCCCCTACGCTAAGCTTTGACGTTAACTGGCTTTGGATGGGGCGAACCTGTTTCCAAGGTATTCCATTTCTAATAAGCGAGAGAGACTGTCTTACGCAGAAATTTGTTAAACACTCACCCCTACATCATCCTCTCCACCGTCCCTCCTCTCCCCTATGACCTTCCACCCCACCTACAGCGACCACGTCCTCATGCCAGACTTTCGCTTTGCCAAGCAGCATTTAGCAGAACATTTTTTAGACGCTATGACAGCGCACGTACGAACCGTCAAGCGCCTGGAAGAGCCCAAGATTAAAGCCCATCAAACTGATATTGAGAAACTCGAGCAGGCCCTAAGCGACCTGAGAACCGAAGACCTTCCCGACTATCACGCTGACGTACCCGACCTCTATTTCGCATTCAACAAGAGGCTCGAGTCGCGCTTGGGGCAGGACACCGTGAGCTTTTTGCGCATGGGTTTAAGCCGCAACGACCTCGATATGACCGTTTATAAACTGCGCACGCGGGACTTGCTCCTTAAAGCTATTAGCCACATGGGCAACTTGCGCAGCCTACTTTTAGACGGGGCTGAAACGCACCTAAAAACTATTCTCATTGCCAAAACCCACCATCAACCAGGTCAGCCCACCACCGTTGCCCACTATTTATGTGCCATAGACAATGCTCTATCACGTGACATGGACAGACTTTTTGACGCCTTTGCCCGGTTGAACACCTGCCCCCTGGGGTCAGCCGCGCTTGCAGGCAGTAGTCACGCGCTCGACCGGGACTTTACGGCAAAAGCACTCGGGTTCGACGCACCTGTCTCTAATACCTACGACGCCGTGGCCTCATCAGATTGGCAGGTTGAGTTTGTCGGGGTGATGCAAAGTATCGCGCTTACTTTGTCGCGCTTTATTAATGACCTGATCGACTGGGCTTCGCGCGGGGTTTATGTGCTGGGGGACGGGCTCGTGCAAGGCTCATCTATCATGCCGCAAAAGCGTAACCCGGTGGCACTCGAGCACGCCCGAACCCGCTTTTCACGCACGCTAGGCAGCTCTCAGATGGTTCTCTATTCGTCACACAATATTCCCTACGCTGACTTAAATGACTTCGGTCCTGACATTCAAGGGGCACTTATCAGCCTTTTTATTCAGATGGATGGCGGTATGGCGCTATTGGGTGCGTGTTTAGAGGAGGGGCATTTTGATAGGGGGAAATTGGCAAGAGAAGCAAGCTGCACCGACACCACCGCCACCGAACTCGCAGACGTTCTTACCAGGGACTGTAACTTAAGTTTTCAGGAAGCGCACCGACTAGCTGCTGCCCTCGTCAAAGAAACGTCAGCGCAGGGGCGTACGCTACAAGAGGCCACCATAAAAGACCTCATGACCATCGGCGGCCCTGAAATAGACGCTACATTTTTGCACGACGCCCTCAACCCAAATGCGTTTGTGCGGAGGCGTAGCGGCGTCGGTGGCCCTGCGCCCGACACGGTGAAGGCGCACGTGACAGTTGCCCGACAAAGTCTAAGTCAAAACCTTGATAGATTAGCTCAATTACTAAGCGGCTTTGCCCAGATTCGCAAAAACCTGGCAAATCCGCAGTGATAAAGTTTTTGGAGGGAGCACGTATGAAACATCTTTTACACGTTTTTTTAGCCGCTTCTATGCTCGCCAGCCTTGCCTTTGCGCAAGACGTCACCATCACCTATTGGCAGTACGACTTTGGGGCCAGGGTCGACGCGATTACTCAGCTTATCGAGCAGTTCGAGGCTGAGAACCCCGGTATCACGGTTGAACAAGAAACCTTCCCTTATGACAACTATCAGGAGCAAGTCGCTGCATCTCTACCCGCAGGCACAGGACCAGATGTAGTACAGCTTTTCTACGGCTGGCTACCGACCTGGGCGCGTAGTGGCTACGTTGCCCCCCTGCCCGAGCAATATTTCGACGCCGCAACCATCGACAGTGAATTTGTGCCGATGGCGCAAGCTGCTAAATACGATGGCGAATATTACGGCCTGCCCACGGCGGTGCGTAGCTTAGGTCTTTTCTATAACGCTGATAAGTTAGAAGAGGCTGGTTACTCCGAGCCCCCCGCTACTTGGGATGAGTTCGTTGAGATTGCCAAAGCCCTGACCGAAAAACGTGGCCCCCGCTTTAGCCAGGTTGGTTACGGCATTGCGCCAAACGGTCAAGACCATCACCTGGTGCGCGAAATCTTGACGCGTCAGTTCGGCACGCAACCTTATAGTGATGACAATACCGAGGTTCTTTACGGTGACGAAGCAGGTTTAGAGGCTTTTAGCTTTTACACAAGCTGGATTACCGACGACGAAATCGGCGTGCCCGAGTTCGTTCCTGGTAACAGCGGCTACCGCGACGGCTTTAGAATTCAGGAAAACATCGCCATGATTATCGACGGCTCGTTCGCCATTGGCGCAACCGAAGAAGCTGCCGAGTTCAATTGGGGCGTGGCAGAAATCCCTACACTTGACAATGGCGTCAAAGCCAACTTCGGTTCCTTCTGGATGAACGGCCTTAGCCCCAACGCCTTTGAGGACGAAGCAACGCTTGAAGCGAGTGCAAAATTCTTGGAATTCGTTACACGCCCTGAAGCCATGCAGTTGTGGTTAGACACGGTTGGCGAACTACCCGCACGCCAAGCGCTTATCGAAGACCCCGAACTCGCAGCCGACCCTGTTTTCGGTCCCTTCATCAGCTCACTTGCTTACGCCACAGCAACCGAGTTTGTCGATGAAACCGCGCAGCGCGACATTATCGTCAACGCGATTAACCGTGTAGCACTAGAAGACGCTGCTCCTACCGATTCGTGGCAAATTGCTGTTGATGAGGACCAGGCGCTACTAAACGAATTCTCGCAGTAACCTTGTACGATCAAGCCGTAGGGGCAGGTCTTGTGCCTGCCCTCTCACTTTCAAATCGTAGTGAAGGGTAACCACGAGGGTCACCCCTACAGGTTGGACAAAAAATGCAGCAAGGACTCGAGCAACCCACCGCCCACGCCCGCACTGGTATCTCCCTGGCGCGGCGCGAGGCGATATGGGCTTATATTTTCTTAGCCGTACCCCTGGCTTTCTATCTGGGCCTACGTATCTGGCCCGCGTTTCAATCTTTTTATTTATCGTTATTTAGCTGGCACGTTGACGCCGCCCAACGTGAGTTCTTAGGGGCGCAGCAGTATGGGCAAATGTTGTCTGACCCAAAACTCCACCGAGCGCTGCTTAATACTCTTTTATACACAGCCATTATCGTCCCTGCGCAGCTCGCGCTGGGTCTTGGTATTGCCATGTTGCTCAATTCGGTTGAGAAATTCCAACCGCTGTTCCGCGCTATTTATTTTGCGCCCTACGTCACCCCTGCCGCTGCTGTTGCCTGGGTTTGGGGCTGGATGTACTCAGTGAACTTCGGCGTTATTAACAATGCCATTATCGAATGGGGTATTTTCTGGGAGCGCCTGGGCGTCAATTTTTTAACCGTTGACCCGCAGCCCTTTCTGACCTCGCCCAAACAGGCGCTCGCCGCTGTTGCGGTTGTCGTTATCTGGCAAAACTTGGGCTTTCAAGTCGTTATTTTTCTAGCAGGACTCAAAGGTGTTCCGAAGATGTTTTACGAAGCTGCACGGATTGACGGCGCGAACCGCTGGCAGCTTTTCAAAAGCATTACGATTCCCCTACTCAACCCCGTTATTGTATTTTCCCTTATTATTTCAACGATTGCCTCACTGCAACTATTTGACCAGGTCGTCAATATCAACTTCACCGATCAGGGCGGACCCTTAAACAGCACACTCACCATTGCGCTTTACATGTATCAGGAGGCGTTCTCGAGGTTCCGTTTAGGCTACGCCGCCGCCATCACCGTCCTTTTATTCGGCCTCATTCTAATTGTGACGCTATTGCAACTCAAATTTGCTAGTCGGAGTGTGGAGTACTAATGGCCATTCAAGTCGACAGACTCCCTGATGTCAATCGCCGCACTCAAGAACCGCGCAAAAGGCCATCTGGCGGCTCTATTCTCGCTTATATCCTGTTAGCCCTCGGCAGCATCGTCATGTTTTTTCCTTTTCTGTGGATGCTTCTCAGCTCCTTCAAAGACATCCGCGAGATTCTTGACATTAACTTTTTCCCGCAAACTTGGACACTGGCAAACTACCGCGAGGTCATCTTCGACACACGCTTTCCGCGCTGGTTTTTTAACAGTATGGTGGTGGCGCTAGCAACGACCCTATCGGGCCTCTTTTTTTGCTCACTTATCGGTTATACGCTCACCCGTATGCGTTTCCCAGGGCGGCAAGTTATTTTTATCCTCATCCTTTCAACCCTGATGGTGCCCACCGAAATGCTCGTCATCCCTTGGTTTGTTATGTCGTCAGATTTTGGCTGGATTAACACTTTTTGGGGGATTGCCTTTCCGGGGCTTATGCCTGCCTTTGGTGTTTTCTTGATGCGACAGTTTTTTCAAACGCTACCCAGGGACCTGTTCGACGCTGCCAGGGTGGACGGCATCGGTGAATTCGGCCTTTTCTGGCGTATTGGTTTGCCCCTTGTAAAACCTGCGCTTGCCGCGCTTGGAATTTTCGCATTTATTGGCAATTGGAGCGCTTTTTTGTGGCCCCTCATCATTGCCAAAAGTGCCAGTATGCGCACCATTCCGGTAGGAATTGCATTGTTTTCTGGGGAGGCGGGTACAGCCTGGAATCTTATTATGGCGGCGAATGCGCTGGCGATTATTCCAGTTTTACTGGTTTTCTTTGTTTTTCAAAAACAGATTATTGAGGGTGTGGTGTTGACGGGAACGAAGGGCTAACGATTCGGTTTTATAAACTTCCGAAACTCGATCTTATCTCGTGAGGTAAAATGTCTTTATAATGAAGACAGAGACACGCAATTTTCCTATGGACATTGAAGCAACTTTTCAAAGAAAGCTAGGGAACTTATGCTCACTGACGAAGAAAAGAAACGTATCGAGGAAGAGGAAGCGTACCGCGCGGAAGTGCAAGCTGGACTCGAGAAGCCCAAAACGATAGAAAAAGGTCAAGCTGTAAATACGCTCGAGGACAGACAAAAGCAAGCTCGGCGCAACAGCAATTACATAGCTTTCTGGATTATCGTGGCCTTTATCGCCGTTGTCCTGTTTTTTTCACGTTGATAGATAACAGAGCTTTGTATTTAGAGGATTCAACACTCGTTTATCAGCCTACTGCCTTACTCAATACAGAGACTACGTAACTGTTCAAACTCACGCCCTCGGTCTCGGCACATTGGGCCAACCGACCATGCAAGCTCTTAGGGGTGCGCACCAGAAACTTACCGCTGTAACGAGAATTGGGTAGGGGGATTTCTTCACCACTTTCCAGAGCGTCTTCTAACCAAGCCGCTTTAGCATCTTCAATCATTACTAAAGCTTCGTCTAGTGTCTCACCCTGAGTGATACAGCCGGGTAGGTCGGGTATCTTTGCTACGAAGCCATCTTCCTCAGCAGGTACAAGCGTGACCGGATATTTCAACTTCAAAGCCTCCGCCAAGTTCATTCTTTCTCCAATCCAAGCACTCTGATAATTTCTTCTAAATAAACGCGCTTGACTACCTGACCGCCTTTAATTGCTATAGTGATGCGTTTACCGTTACCTTTGTAGACACGGTGAGAAGTACCCTGAGTATTTGAGCTAAAGCCGTGCCATTTCAACACAAGCTCAACTTCAGAAAAACGCATATCAGTAGGGCGGGAAAGCAGTTTTGCAGTGAGCTTGTCTTTCCTTGACACAAGATATGATACTACATTTAGTATCACTTCGCTGTTAATGTTTATGATCTCGAAACTTAACCTGCTCTAAAACATCCTCACCTAAGTTTCAGGGTCTACAATGCGCTATGGATAATGTAGAGCGCAAATACGACCTGTACAGCCAGGACTTTAAACGAGGCGCCTATAAAACCTTCGCCAAAATGCGCCAGGACGACCCCATTTTGCACCAAAGCAGTTTGGCTGGCGACGAAAAAATCTGGTTTTTTAGCCGCTATGAAGATGTAGAGGCGATTTTGAAAGATGAGCGCTTTTCACGCGATTGGCGTGCGCCCTTGCCAGAAGGTCATACGTATCAATATGCCTCCCTGGAAAACCTTATTGACAGCCATATGCTCAACCGCGACGGTGCGGACCATCAGCGCTTACGCAACCTCGTCAGC
>ENA-ORXM01003531-ORXM01003531.1-marine-metagenome-genome-assembly--contig:-NODE-3531-length-15361-cov-4.774535_pt1 | contig 15361 bp, 13 predicted proteins | sample MGYA00237867_ERZ511480 | MGnify/ENA primary metagenome ERZ511480 (study PRJEB26309, sample SAMN06266103) | marine metagenome | isolation source: Algal blade | place: United Kingdom:Sidmouth, United...
TGACCGCGGTGAGACCGCCGAAGCGCCTGGTGACCTTGTCGGCGGTGAGGATGGCATCGGGCTTGGCCGAACCAGCGCTTGAAGCGTTCGCCCCAGACGTTGGGGCGAGCGGCGATGTTCGCTCCGTGGCCGACGAGTCCGAGCAACGGGCCCCGTCGCAGGAGGTGCTTGAGGTGGAAGGCGTAGTTCACCACGAGTCGGCTCGCTTGTTCGACGAGGACGAGGTCATAGGTCGAGGCCTCGCGAAGCACCGGCTGGTAGATCAATTCGACCGGCCCGAGGCGCAGGACTCGGTTGTTTCTCGACAGCGCCCAGTCGGGTTCGACGCTGTCGTTCTTGGACTCTTCACCTGGGCTGGGTTCCCCGTGGATCAGATCGAAGTCGATTCCGCGCCGGCCCAGCTCTTCTTTCAAGCCGAAATAGAAGCCTTCTCGGTAGTGATGAACGTGGCGCATCAGAAAGGCCACCGAGGGCCGGGATCGACTCATATGAGCACTTTATGAGCGGTTCTGGCCGTCGGATGGGTCGGTGCTCCTTGGTCACGCAGGGCCACTGGCGACCGCTTTGGGTGAGAAATTTGCTACAGGGGCATGACAACCGCCCCGAAACATTTGGGTATGTTCACCTCTTCCTCTTTAGCCGCTCGAATTGGTCGGCCGCTCATGGTGGCGATCGCTATCATCTCGACCTTCACGGCTTTTGTCCCTCAACAGGCTGGCGCAGCGGGTAGGACTCACGATGTCGCCAGCGTCGCTGCGTGGCATAAGGCAGTCCGTGACGCTCGCCCGGGCGACACCATTCGCTTGACTGCAACGATCAACGCTTCGCTGCAGTATCGAGGTAACAACGACGGACGCGGAACACAGACCGGCGTTCCCGGCACAGCGTCGAACCCCATCACCATCACGGCTGCCCCCGGCGTCTGGATCGATCCGGGCAATCGATCCAACAACGTCGCCGGGCTCGACATCCTCTACGTCGACCATGTCCACGTCGACGGTGTTCGAGTGAGGAACTCTCAGTTCGGTATTCGGTTCATGCAGGTGAACGGCACATCGAACGCCCCGATCCGGGTGGTGAACAACCGGGTCGAAGACATGGGCCACGCCGGGATCCACTTCGCCGGACATTGGGATACGCATGCACCGAGCAACCACGGGCTGATCTCGGGGAACACGGTGCTTCGCACCGGCCTGAACGCCGCCCACTACGGCGAGGGTATCTACATCGGATACGGCGGAGTCGAGTGGATCGACGAGACCAGCAACCTCATGGTCTCGGGCAACGACATCTCGTTCACCGGTGCCGAGGCGATCGACATCAAGCCGGGAACCCGGCAGATCGTGGTCCAGGGCAATCGCATCCATGACATCTCCCCGGTGTCGGGCGGAGCGATCTCTGCTCACTACGTGAGCATCGATGCAAACCCTAAGCCCGGAGAGCTGGACTACGTGTTGATCAAGGACAACGACATCTGGAACATCAATCTCGACGGACGCTCAGGCGCCAACGACTGGCCGATCTGGGTCGGCCATGGTGGTATCGACATCGTCGGCAACCAAATTTGGGGTCTGCGGGCTGATCCCAACCGGGCCCGGGCAATCCGCATCCGTGCGATCCGTGATTTCGGCCCGCACCCGATCCGCATCACCGACAACACCTTCTGGACCGCAACCGGTTGGATGGCCGAGGGATCGCCGAGCGGCGCCTCGAACGTCCAGGCCAGCGGCAACATCGGCTACGTGGGTGCACCTGGTACCCAACAGGTCCCGGCCTCACACTTTGCTGGTCCCGTCCCTTCCATCGGTCAGGGCGGAACAGCCGATAGTGGTGCAGGACCGGGCTCGGCCTTCCGCCTCGCCGGTGCTTCTTCCACCCCGACCACGGCAGCTCCGACCACGACCACGACCGCTGCACCGAGCACCACAGCCGCACCAAGCACCACAGTCGCACCAAGCACCGCGAAGCCTCGTCCGGTCGTGTCGACCACGGCACCGCCGTCAGCAGAACGATCTGCTGCACCGGCCACGACCGTGGCGCCGACGTCGACATCGACCTCTGTTGCACCGGTAGCGGAAACGGCTGCTGCGACGGCTGCGACCGTGGCGCCGACGTCGACATCGACCTCTGTTGCTCCAGCTGCCGACGCTTCCGGCACCGTGGCTCCAGCCCCGATCGCCAACGATGAAGCAGAAGCACCGCGCGCCGTTGCTGCCAACGATGCCCCTCGAACCGCTGCGGGTCCAAACGACTCAGTGACGGCAACGACTGCGTCGGCCGGAAATCGTCCGGTCGTGAGTGATCCAGGCAAAGAGTCAGCTGATGAGGAGATAGCTCCAGAGTCCAGAAACGGAATCGATGGTTCGCTCGAACTCGACGAGAGAGATCAAGCCGCCGATCAAGCCGCCGACGGTGTCCCGACCCCTGCTGATGAAGTCATGGAGTCGAACAGTGAGACTGACGTCGACGCTGCTGCACCCGACGCGCTCGCCTTCGACGAGACCACTGCCATGGTCGAGATCGTCGACACCGATGGCAACAACGGTCTGTCACTCTTCCAGTTGCTTTTGATGGTCGCCGCCGCCGCTGGCGCCCTGGTGCTCGCCTCCTATGGCCTTCGCCCGGTCCAGGATGCTGTCATCCGTCGGCGGTTCTGAAGTCCCTGTTCATCGTGACTGCGTCCGTCGATCGGTAGCATCGACCGATTCGCCGTAGAACTGAATTCGCAGCGAGAGGAGCTCGGTCGAGATCGGCCGAGTCTTCGAACCACGAAAGGCACAGTATGAAGACCATCATCGTCACCGGGTCGGGTGGCCTCATCGGCGCCCAGTGCGTCCGACACTTCTCGAAGATCGCTGACCGAGTCATCGGTGTCGACAACGACATGCGGGCCTACTTCTTCGGCGAAGGCGCCTCGACGTCATGGTCGGTCGAAGAGTTGACGTCCACGATCCCGAACTACGAGCACCGCTCGCTCGACATTCGTGACCGCTCAGGTGTCGATGCGCTGATCAGTGAGTTCTCGAGTGACATCAGCCTGATCGTCCACACTGCGGCGCAGCCTTCTCACGACTGGGCGGCGAACGAGCCGTTCACAGACTTCGAAGTCAATGCAATGGGCACGCTCAACCTGCTTGAATCGACCCGGCAGCATGCTCCGAAGGCAACATTCATCTTCACCTCCACCAACAAGGTCTACGGCGACACGCCGAACCGGCTGCCTCTGGTGGCGCTAGAGAAACGATGGGAACTCGACGAGTCCCACGAGTGGTTCGAGCACGGGATTCCCGAGGCGATGACCATCGATGACTCGACCCACAGTCTCTTCGGCGCATCCAAGGTCGCCGCAGACGTTCTTGTCCAGGAGTACGGCCGCTACTTCGAGATGAACACCGGGGTCTTCCGCGGCGGTTGCCTGACGGGGCCCGGTCACTCGGGTGCCGAACTGCATGGCTTCCTCGCCTACCTCATGAAGTGCACGGCGACCGGTTTGCCCTACACGGTGTTCGGATACGAGGGGAAACAGGTCAGGGACAACATCCACGCAAACGATCTGGTCATGGCGTTCGAGCACTTCGCCAAGGCGCCACGCTCGGGCGAGGCTTACAACATCGGTGGCGGACGGCACGCCAATTGCTCGATGCTCGAGGCGATCGACGTTTGCGAGCGTGTGGCGGATCGCACGCTCGAATGGACCTACTCCGAGGACAACCGGATCGGTGACCACATGTGGTGGGTCTCCGACATCCGCAAGTTCGAGGGGCACTATCCCTTGTGGGGCCTGACCTACGACATCGAAGGCATCGTGCGAGACATCTTCGACGAGGGTGTCGAGCGCTGGGGAGCATCGGTTTGAGCGGTCTCCCTGAAAAGGCGGACATCTTCGGGGTCCAGATCTCGATCACCGACTACGCGAACGCCACCGAGGCCATTCTTGACGCAGCGAAGGCTCGTCGATCCCTTGCAGTGAGTGCACTTGCCGTCCACGGATTGATCGAAGCCGTCACCGACAAAACATTTCGGGCACAGGTCAACTCGATCGACCTCACCACACCGGATGGGCAACCCGTCAAATGGGCGCTCAACGCGCTGCATGGGGCAGGTCTGGAGGATCGCGTTTACGGACCAGATCTCACCTGGCACGTGATCGAAGCGAGCGCAGCGTCTGGTGTCGGGATTTTCCTTTTCGGGTCGACGCAAGAGACATGTGACGCGTTCGCAGTCGAGATCGGTCGACGCTTCCCTGCCGCTGTCATCAGCGGGATACAGGCCGACCGCTTCCGCGAGGCAACCGCAGACGAAGACGCTGCGGACATCGAGCGGATGAACGCCTCTGGCGCCGGAGTGGTGCTCGTTGGTCGCGGCTGCCCCCGCCAGGAGCGATGGGTCGCTGACCATCGAGGCAAGGTCAATGCCGCCATGCTGGCCGTTGGAGCAGCCTTCGACTACGGCGCCGGTCTCTTGGAACAACCTCCGGCGTGGATGCAGCGATACGGGCTCCAGTGGCTGTATCGGTTGGGGCAAGAGCCGGGTCGGCTCTGGAAACGCTATCTCGTGACCAACTCGAGATTCTTGTTCGAGTTCGGCCGGGCCTACGCCAAGAGGAAGCTGCTGAGGTGAATGCAGCCCACATCGCTCCCTGCGACGGGTCTCGAGCTCACGGTCTTCGCCCGTGAGCTCAGCGCTGAGGAGCCGAGGTGGCCGGGGATATCCCCTTCGTCCGTTTCAAGCGGATCGACGCATCGGCTCCCAAGATCGCCGAACTTCGGCCGTAGTATCGGACCTCACTCGCCTATCTGGCTTTTCTGAAAGCGTGAGAAGAACCGCTGGGGGAGATGCATCGAACAGTTCCGTTCATGCTCGTCTCCGTCAGCTGGAGCAAGTTCGCTCAGGCACACCGCTCGCTTCGGTCGACGGTCTCGAGTTCACCGTTGGTCCGGTCGGTGGCGGTCACCGAATGCCTAAAGACTGCCGCTCGGCTACCTCGGTATTCACCCCGCGACTGAGATCGCAAGCAACGCTCACGTGCGAACAACCAGATGGAACAGCAAGGCCCGCCAGAGATACCAGCGAGCGGCGCTCGTCGCGGTTGCCAATCCCGAAACTGCGCGCTTCGCTCGGATCCTCGGTGCCGTCGACGTGCCATCGAGGCCGACGAAGGACTGACCGACCTGTCTGCACTCCCGCACCTCTGGCTTCGTTAGATGAGGGCCTGAGACTGCTACGGATCGGACGTTCGATGCCCCGCAAGGGGCTCCGACCTGCCCTGGCAGCGTTTGAGAGCGCTCGCCGACGATGCGGGATAGAGCTGACGATTGTCGGTGACGGTGGGGACCGGGCGTTGCTCGATTGTCTGGCCAAGTAGCGCATCTCACTGAGGGAACGAACGTGCCGCGCGACAGGCTCCAGCAGGTCAACCGTGTTGCTTAGATAGTCGAGCAGCTCGAGCGGATCGCTAGTGTTCAACCCGAGTGCTGAGACCGCTGCTGATCAGGCTGCGTGACTGCCGAGTCCTGCATTCGGGGGAAGTACTGTCTGTCGTGGCCGCAGTCGCTGATCGGCAGAGACCGAGAAGACAGCGACGCAGAACATCATCCATGCCGTACTGTTCGAGAACACACCTGACTCACTGATCGAGAACAGCAGCGCAGTCGAGAAGAAGGCGAGCGGCCAGCGACCAACGGGTCCAGGATTGTCGCGAATTGTGCGGATCGCCCTCGAGATTGCTCGGGTGAAGAGAAACAAGTAGGCGATGATCCCGACGACGCCGAGCTCCAGGCCCATCTGTAGGAGGGCGTTGTGGGCATGTGACGGGTCCCAGCGATTTTGGATCCACACCTCGTGGATGGGGCTGAAATAGCCGCCAAATGCCCCGCCATAGCCGTAGCCGATGAAGAACCGGTCGAAGAAGATGGGAATGAGGTCCTGCCACAAAACCGTTCGTCCCGTGAGCGTGACGTCTTTGTCAAGGAACTCACTCAACAACGCAATATTCGCTGTTGCGAACGCAGTGGCGAAGGCTGAGGCCGACGCCAAACCGAAGATCACGGCGCCTCGAAGCGTTCGCTTTGCCCGAAAGCCGCGATAGATGACCATCAAGGCCAATGTCGCCAGTGTGGCAACGAGCATGGTTTTTGACTGCGACCCGAGAAGAAGGACGACGTGGCCGATAGCTGCTGCGTAGTAGAGCACCGAGAATCGACGATGCTCGCGGGCGACGGTCACGAGTGCGGGGACAGCAATGACGGCAGCGAATCCGAGAGCGTTTTTCTGCGCAAAGACGCCGTCCCACGTTGGTGTCTGGACGGCGTACTGGGGAAAAGCAGCGACAAACACCAAGTTCGTGATGGCGCTGAGGACGAACATCGCTGCCAACAAGCGCAGGATCTCGTTCAAGGCGAAGCGCATGATGAGATAGGCCGCGTAGAGCGTGACAGCGAGGAGGACAATGCTGTCTTTCGCTGTCAGATAGAGATTGCTCGACCAGAAGGTCGATGCGAGCGCCAGGCCGACGAGAAAGGAGATCGCTGGCTCCAGGCGCAGCGTTTGGTAGAGCGTCTCGAAGTCACCGGCAATGCGCATCACGGCAAACCCGATGAGCACCATCTCCAGCACGAAAAGAATCGGATTACCACCATCGGTTTGGAGAATCTCAGCTCGCGTGGTGAACCAGGTGTTGGGGAGCCCGTGCAGAACGACGAAGGTCGTGATGACGACCATCAACCGCTCGAACATGCCCGGTCGAGCGATGACTGTCCTTTGGATTGGCGCCTCGGGAAAGGCCTCGACGAGCTCGGGATCGGTGAGCGTCATGCGTCGGATCCGTTGGCCTTCTCATTGCGGTAGTAGGCGAACTTGCGTCGGTTGAACAATCCGCCCCGTTTGAAGCGCCGACGGTTCATCACTGCGCCAAGCACGGTGGCGCCGCTTCGCTCCAGATCCGATCGAACTTGAAGCAGCTCCGTCGTCTCAGTTCGTCGCGTGTCGACCACGATGAGCACGCCATCGACAAAGCGAGCGGCAGCGAGAGCGTCTGCGGTGCTTAGGATCGGAGGCGTGTCGATGATGGCGAAATCGACCTCGGATTCGAGCTCCTGGACAAGTTGCTCGAAGCGGGGTGATCCGAGCAGTTCGCCGGGGTTGGATGGGGGAGCACCAGAGTGCACGAGCCAGAGATTCGGGATGTCAGGGACCTCGATGGCATCGAGCTCGGAGCCCTTGCCGAGGTAACCGGACAAGCCGTCGCCTGAAAGCTGGACTCCGAAAAGCTCCTCCTGTGTCGGGCGCCTCATGTCGGCACTGACCAGGGCGACACGCGAGCCGCCCTGTGCAAGAGAGATTGCTAGGTTGGCCGAGGTGACGCTCTTGCCCTCGGCGGGCGACGCGCTGGTGACGACCATGGTGCGAACGTTGCTGTTTGAGTTGAGGAATTGCACCGAACTCCGAAGGCGCCGGAATGCCTCGCGACTGGAGGCGAGTCTTGCGTTTCCGCCTCGAGTCAACATCACGAGCGCAGAAGCGCCGGACCGGTTGCTGAGGCCGAGCATCGGCAGGGACCCGATGACTCGGGTGCCAAGTGCGAGCGCGACGTCGTCGTCATCGCGAGCCGTTGTGTCGAGACGATCAATCAAGAATGCTGTCACGATTCCGAAGATCAAGCCGAGGAGGAGCCCGCCGATGGTGAAGATATTCGTGCCGAGACCGTCAGGCGAAGACGGTGGCGTGGCAAGTCGTAGGACCTCTGCTGACGGAGTGCGTGTTGCCAGTTTGCTCTGATCGGACCTGAGAGCATTCTCGAAAGCCCGTCCGCTGGTACGAAGGCTGCTGATGTCGGCACGAACTTCAGTAGCAGACGCGTCGAGGTTGGCAATCGAATTGTCTCGATCGGGACCCGGCTCCTCGTCTCTGATGATGTCTCGGCGCATGTCAAGAAGGGCGTCGAGATCGAGGCTGAGCTGAGCGAGTTCGACGTCGATCGCGTCGAGCTGGGTTTGCGATGTCTCGATTGCGCCGGAGTAGAAAGCGACTGCCTCCGTCTCCCGTTGCGTTGAGTACGCAGTCGAGAATCCGTTCGCCACCTCAGCAGCCGTCTCGGGATTCTGTGAGGTGTAGTCGACGGTGAGTACATCGGTGTCGGGCCGGAATGCGACACGAAGCTCCGTGAGTAGTGATCCAGGATCTCCGGTGAAGGCGATCAACGAAGCCGCGTCGATGGCCGTGCCGTTGGAAAGAAGGATTTCTCGCTCCTTTTCGAGATTCGGCGTCACGAGACGATTCGCATCCAGAGAGCCGACCGGTGACGGCCCCAGCAACACGCTGCTCGAGGCCGTGTAGCTGTCGGTGCGTGAGGACGCAATAAGGAAGGCCACCGTGGCAAAGGCAAGCGCGCACCCGATCACGACCAGCTTGTGCAGCCGGACGGCGCGGATGTAGTCCTCGAGCCGCGCACTGTCGTTGGCATTCGCTGCCGGTTGATACATCAATGTTCTGAGACCTGTCCTAGTCGCACTCCGGCCGAGATACTACCGGGCGTCGGCTTCGCTGCTCACCGTTTGGGTATCTCTGCGGGCGCGCTCCTCGCTCAAGGCCGCTGTGATTCCGTGCCAGGCTCCTCGCGCCTTTGCATGGGCCACTCTCCCCTCGAGCTCGCGTTCTTGATTCCCGATCATCGATCCGACAATTCGGCCCGCAGACCCGGTTATCGCCCGACCACAGGCAACGAGGAGACCCCGGAGTACAGAAATGAAACCGACCGGGGCATTCGCCCGGACGTAGTTCGACATGGCGGCCTCGGCCCGAGACTCGACCCAGTCGGTCGTGATGCGGGAGGCAGGCACGTCTTCGTACACAACAGCATCGGCGGACCATCGGAGGTCGAGTCCCGCTCGCTTGGCTTGAACAGAAAAGCGAACGTCTTCGCCGCCAGTAGATCCGAACGCTTCTTCGAAGCGGAGTCCCGCTGGTCGTATGAGACCGAGGTCGATGGCCAGGTTGCCTGATCGGAGCCAGTCGAGTTGGGCTTCGTCAGGCGGTTCTTCGCGATTGAAGACGTCAACGGTGCGCGCCCAGCCGGGCGCTGAAGCTGGCAAGATCGAGCGCACCGGGCCGCCGACCAAAGCGGCGCCGGTCAGATCCATCACGCGCAGCAGAGCACTCGGCCAGTCGGGGCCAGCATGTTCGTCGTCGTCGATGAAGACCAGACGGTTGGTCGATGCTTCGTCGAGCGCCCTGTTCCGAGCGGCCGATACGCCGGGAGTGGGTTCATGGACATATCGAACGAGCGAGGGATAGTCGGATTCGACCATGGAGCGAGCAGAGCCATCGGGATCGTTGTCGATCACAATTATCTCGGCGAGGCCAATGTCCTCGCCAACCGCTTCTGCGACATCCAGCAATGAATCGAGCGCTTTCGCCAGGCCTTCCGGACGCCGAAAAGTGAGCATGGCAATGCAGGTCGAGAGCGAGTCTGGCACCGAGAGATCCTAGGCGGCTCTCGCACCCATCGGCGGAGCGTCCGTCGGTGGTCTGGTTCTTCTGTGGCACACTTGACCGGTGTTGAAACAACGCATCCTCGCCCTGGCCCGCAAGACGATCTTGCCGGTGTACCGATCCATGATTGTGCGTGGGCCAGTGTCGATGGGCAAGGAAGTCCACATCGGCCCCGGGAGTCGCGTCGAGTGTTGGCGAGGGATGACGATTGGCGATCATGTCTACGTCGGCAAGTACTGCTCGATCGTGGTCGACGGCAGCATCGGCAACGATGTGCTGATCGGGAACAACGTCGGACTGGTCGGTCGACACGATCACGATCATCGTGCCGTCGGGGTCGGGATCCGTCGTGCCCCCTGGATCGGGGATGCTGACTACGACGGCCCCGGTCTGACCGAACGACTCGTGGTCGAGGACGATGTCTGGATCGGGTTCGGGTCGGTTGTTCTGAGCGGGGTCATCGTTGGCCGAGGGTCGATTGTGGCGGCCGGATCGGTGGTCATCAACGACGTTCCTCGGTACTCGATCGTTGGAGGAAGCCCGGCGAAGGTCATTTCCCAACGATTTGACGAGCGCGAGATCATTGAGCACGAGCGACTGCTCTACGGTTCCGCCCAGCGAGTTGAACCGGATCAGCCGACGGACTGAAGTAGCTCAGCGCCGCCAGGTGATGTTGCGGTTGAGGTAAAAGTTGCCGGTCGTGGCGAGCGCGATACCGATCACCTGAATGCTGATTGAGGCGGTTGGCAGATCGGACGGCTCATAGCCAGCGAACGCTGCGACGCCCGCTTGCACCATCAGGCCGTGCAATGCGATTAGTTGGTACGGGATCAGCCCGGACCACATACGGGTCCCGCGTCGCCGTTCGGGGGCGAAGGTGAATGCGTTGTTGAAGACGTAGTTGGTGAACACGCTGATCTGGAAAGCGACAAGCGCAGCCCAGCTGAATCCAGCTGCGCTCAGCACGAGCAGCAGAACGAAGCGAACAGCAACGCCGAGTAGCCCGACAAGCGCATACGCCGTGAAGGTCGCAGACACGACGCGACCGACGAAGAGATCGATGAGAGCAACGAGATACGCACCGACCACGCTCGAGGTGAGGTTCGACTCGCCGGCGGTCCGTTCCCTGAAGCCGTAGCCGACTTCGGCGATACGGGGCTTTGTGCCCCTGGCGACGAACTCGAGCAGGATCTTGAAGCCTCGGGGGTTGATCTCTTCTGCAACAGCCACGTAGCGCTCGCGGCTCACGGCAAAGAATCCGCTCATCGGGTCAGAAACTGGAATTCCGAGCAGTTGTCGAGCGAGCTGGGCTCCGCCCCAGGACACGAACCGGCGGAACTTCGACCATTCGCCGTAGCTCCCACCTTCGGCTTCGCGGGAGCCGACACACACATCGGCCTCGCCGTCGAGCACGGGTGTGATGACATCGATCAACGCGTTCTCGTCGTGTTGGAGATCGGTGTCCATCACTGCGAGCACCCGACCGGTAGAAACCTCCATGCCTGCCATCACCGCGGAGCTCAAGCCCCGGTCGGTCAGACGTCGAATCGATTGGATTCGGGGTGAATCGGCGGCGTATTCGTCGGCGATCTCCCACGTGTGGTCCGGAGAGTTGTCGTCGACGATGATGATTTCGTAGTCGAGGTCAGCGAGTAAGACGGTCAGGCGATCCAGCAGGACCGGAAGGTTCTCTGACTCGTTGTACGTCGGCAAGATCACCGAGATCGATCGACCGCTTGCGGCTCGTCGTTCGTAGCGCGCCGGGCGATTCCCTGGGCTTGCGGTTGTCGTGGCTTGTTCGGAGACACGCTCGGGCAGCGAAGGGGGTGGTGAAGCGCGCTTCGCCGTTGGCGGGGGCGGCGGGAGTGGTCGGCTCGTCACCGCTTTCCATCGGCGGTGAGTGGGCAGAGCTGAGGCGTCGTCAGGGGTATCGGTCGTTCATGGAGATGCACGATCTACCTTCTGGAAGTGGATTCTGAGATCTCAACGGCGCCGCTCGACGATGTCGAGCAGCCGCGATTCCTCCGGCGGGGACGCGTGGTGCGCTGGCTTCTGATCACGGTGGTGATTTGGATGGTCGTCGCGGGGTATCTGATCTATGACGCTCAGCGTCATGCCCGCAATGCCGAAGCATCGCTGCGTCGGGTGGCTGATGTCGCCGGGGGAGACCTGACCGATGCTGATTTCGAGGCGATCGAGCTCGACCTTCTCGACGGGTCCGCCGAGCTCGAAGAAGCGCGTGGCTCCATCGGGTCGCCAATTGTCAGCGTGCTCGGCCGGCTCCCTGTGGTCGGTCGGCAACTGCGCTCTGCCGAAGCACTCATCATCGTCTCGGACGATTTGGCGAATGCGCTACAACCCCTGGTCACCTCCGCAAGGACCGCTCAAGACGAGCCCAATGCTCTTGACCGGGTGCAGTTCCTCAGGGACACCAGCGAACAGCTCGTTGAGCTCCAGAGCGTGGCGGCCAACGCCGACCTCGGACCTGATGCAAACCTCGTCGGCCCGCTGGCCGATGCTCGTTTCGAGTTGCGACAGCGACTCGTCGATCTCGCCGCCGACGCTGCGGAGTACGAGACGATCACCACCGGGCTTGCGAGCTTCTTCGACAATTCGACGTATCTGGTGCTCGGGGCCAACAACGCCGAGATGCAGATTGGCGGCGGCATGCCGTTGTCGGTCGGGCGAGTGACGATCGTCGCCGGCGACTTCGAACTCCCTGGCCTGTTGCCTTCGGACGAGGCATTCCCCGTACCGGTCACACCAGTTGTGGACGACGACATCGAAAGCAACTGGGGGCTGCTCATTCCGTCGAACGACTTCCGCAAGCTGAACTACACTATGCGGTTCAACGAATTCGGCGGCCCGCAAGCCCTCGACATGTGGGAAGCGCAAACCGGCGAACGCCTCGACGGCGTCTTGCAGATCGACCCGTTCGTGCTCGACGCCATCCTCGGTGTGGTCGGCGAAGTCGAGGTTGAAGGCGAGGTGTTTGCCGGTGGTGGAGCGCTCACCTACCTCTTGCAAGATCAATATGCAGTGTTCGACGATGGCGATGATGATGCCGGCGACTTGACCGATGAACGACGAGACCGTTTGTCCCTGATCGCAAACGCTGCGGTTGACAAGCTGGCCACCTCGTCATGGGATCCGCTCGAGCTGCTCGAGGCATTGCGACCGCTCGCACGAGGCCGCCACATCATGCTCTACAGCGATCGAACCTCAGACCAGATGGCGTGGGACGCTCTCGGTGTCGCCGGCGACGTGCCCGTCAACGGGACCAGTGTGGTGCTCGTCAACAATGGAGGATCGAAACTCGACCCCTTCATGTCGCTACGGGTCGAGACAGCGGCGGTCGATGACAACGGCGAACGAATAGTGACCTACGACATCGAAGTCGAAAACCGGGCGCCGGCCGACGGCCTGCCTCGGTACGCAACGGGGCCGTGGCGGACGGTTGAACTCGATGCCCCCGGCACGTACTTCGGCCAACTCGTTGTCTTCGTGCCCGGCTACGCAAATCGAGCGTCGTTCAATGGTGTGGTGCCGCTGTCTGCCAGCGGGAACGATGGTCCGCTTTTCATCAGCGCAACAACTTCCTTCGCTGTCGCCCCAGGTGCAACCGAGCGCTATTCGTTCGAGTTCGCCCTTCCTGCTTCGGCTTCGTCGCTCCGGTTGATTCCCTCGGCCCGCTTTCCAGAGGTGCCGTGGTCGTGGAGTGGCGAGCAAATCACCGACCGCGTGTTTGTCGACCTGGAGTAGCGAACTCTGCGCTGCGAGTGGCTGTGTAGGCCTATCGACGTAGGAACTGTTGACTTTTACCCTTTCAGAGCACCGCAAGACGGAGTAGATTGACGTCAATCACTTTCTCAGGATGGCAACCATGAACAAGCGCTCAGCACTCACATTCCTCTTCTCCACCGCAATGGTGCTTGGCGTCGGCTCAGCAGCCGGTGCACAGCAAGCAGAGCCGTGCCCTGCTTCTCCGCAGCCTTGTGCTCTCGCTGCTGCACCGCAGGCAGCACCTAATGCGCCGGTCCCTGCTGTGGCTGCTCCCGCTGTCGCAGCGCCGGCCGTCGCCGCTCCGGCTGTTGCCGCTGCACCTCTGAACCAGACCCTTCCGGTCACCGGCTCTGAAACCGCAGCACTCGTCATTGGCGGGACGCTCCTCGTTGCCGCTGGTGGTGCGCTCGTATTGCGCTCCAACAAGGCTGCTGCCTGAAGCCAGCAATCGTTGGCTGACGCCGACGCACAATTCCAAAACTGACGAACGGCCCCAAACTTCCTGTTTGGGGTCGTTCTGCCTACATCGGTCTGCAGGTCTCAGCTCTAGTGTTGTTGGATGACTCAGCGCCGAATCCTCTTCGTCTGCACAGCCAACATCTGTCGCAGTCCTGCTGCGGAATACATCGCACGCCACTTCGTGACCGAGCAAGAGTATCTCTTCCGCTCCGCCGGCTTCATGTATGAGGGCCGTCCAATCACCGAGAAGATGGGCGAGGCGATCAGCAAGTTCGGCGTTACCGACTCGCACAAGCACGCGAGCCATATCGTCGACGAGGAGACGATGGCTGCTGCTGAGTTGATTCTCACGATGGAATCTCGTCACTTGCGAGATCTCACCGTCAAGGACCGGTCGGTCTTCGACAAGACCATCCCGTTCAAGCAGGCGGTCTCGCTGCTCAATCGCCCAATGTCTATGGACGAGTTTCTCGTCGACATCGAGGGGCGCGAAGCTGCCAGCTACTTCGACGAGCGTTGGGACGTTGAAGATCCCTACAAGCGCAGCACCAAGAAGTACCGCGACGCCTCGGAAGAGATCAAGAACCTCGTGACAGGGTTCTTCACCAATCTCAAGCCCTGAAGGGGCGATCCGTCTGACTCGATAGACCTAGATTCGTACGCTTCGCTTGTCGCTGCAGATTCAAGTGCAATATACTTTCTGACCTGTTCGGATGAAGGCCGGTCTAGGAGGGCATCTCGTGAATCCGTCCAACAAGAGCGAAATTGAGTCGTCGACCCAGTCGAGACCCGAAGACTTTCCGGCGATCGCTATGCGACACGGTGAGCCTGCATTCCCGGAGGTGTTCAGCATCAGCGCCGGCGCCGTAGTTCGCTCGTTGGCGATCGTGAGCGCCACGTTGGTGTCGATCAGTATGTTGACCCGGCTTGCTGGCCTCGAGATCGGCCGCCTCGACGTCGATGTCGAGAACTCGGTACCGACGCTGTGGTCTGTTCAGCTGTTGTTCCTCTTGGCGATTCTCCTCGGAATACGAGGGTTCCTGGGGCGTCGGACCGGCGAGCCGCAGACTGGTTGGGTCATCGTTGTCCTGGCCGCGGTCTTCGTGGGGCTGGACGAGGGTCTCGCAGTGCATGAGGAACTCATCGAACCCGTCCGGGGTGCGTTGGGCACCGGAGGGTTGCTCTATCAAGCATGGATGATTCCGTATGCAGTTCTGGTCTTGCTTGGTGGCCTCGCCCTCGTTCCGTGGTTCCGCTCGATCGAACCACATCTTCGAAATCGTCTGTTTGGAGCAGCTGGGATCTTCCTGCTCGGTGCATTCGGATCAGAAGCCATCGGGGGAGTGATCATCGATTCAGGTGGCTTCGATTCGGCGGGGTACACCGTTGTGGTGTCCATCGAAGAAGCGCTCGAGATGGCCGGAGTGATCTACGCGATCGCAGCGCTCCTCCGTTCGGTCTCGAAGCAGGAGACGGCCGCTTTCGCGCTGAGAGCCTGAGGTGTCGTTGGGACCGCTGGCCTCCATAGCTGGCTGGCACGCACCCAAACGGTCCTAGAGATGTTCGACGTTGAGTGCGTCGAGGCGGTGGCGGGCGTCGAAGATGTATGCGGCGTTCTCGATGAGGAGCC
>ENA-ORXM01003534-ORXM01003534.1-marine-metagenome-genome-assembly--contig:-NODE-3534-length-15355-cov-7.420408_pt1 | contig 15355 bp, 8 predicted proteins | sample MGYA00237867_ERZ511480 | MGnify/ENA primary metagenome ERZ511480 (study PRJEB26309, sample SAMN06266103) | marine metagenome | isolation source: Algal blade | place: United Kingdom:Sidmouth, United...
CTGTCGAATCTGCGAATGCAAAGCTCCTGCTTTGTAGTTAATATTTTGAATCACGGATTTAATGGATTATTACGATGGCGCAGATTTTAGGTTTTGCCTGCTGAGCTTGAGATTTGTATTACGACGACAACAAAAGCTATCGCCAAACGGTTTCTGGAAAGATTTCGTTATTCGTCAGCTCCTGCTGTTGAATCTGCGTATGCAAAGCTCTGCTTTGCCACAAAAACAATCCGTGCAATCAATTTAAAACCTGTGCAATCCGTGATTCGCACAAACTATGCGTAATGGATTATTGTAACTTGCAAAAGAGCTTCATATAAAAAGATATCGTTATTCGTCAGCTCCAGCTGTCGAATCTGCGAATGCAAAGCTCCTGCTTTGTAGTTAATATTTTGAATCACGGATTTAATGGATTATTACGATGCCACAGATTTTAGGTATTGCCTGCTGAGCTTGAGATTTGTATTACGACGACGACAGAAGCTATCGCCAAACGTTTTTTGGAAAGATATCGTTATTCGTCAGCTCCAGCTGTCGAATCTGCGTATGCAAAGCTCCTGCTTTGCCAATATAACAATCCGTGATTTAAATTTTAAACACTATCCTTTTTTTTATTGTTAACGATTTATGAGAGATGAGAAAGTAATATCAATAAGACCCAATTTAAATTTGCCAAAGAATTCTTTCAATCCCATTGAAGGTTTTCAAAACCATACATTAAGGCCAATTTTGAAATTTCAAAATCCACTGACTAAACAACTATTAGATAATTCTAAGCATTTTCAAAAAAGATTGGATAAAGTAGGAACAGCAAATGTAGAGACTTATCAAAGTTTGTTGAATAATTATCTGTCTTCGGATTTGGTCTTTAAAAATAGATTAATAGGCTGCATTGTAGGACTGATGCACAAGGATGAATTGGAATTCTATTTGGCTCATGCTTCTGAAATAAACAAACGTATTATGCAAATGCAAGTACAACGGTATGTGAGTCAGTATGAATAAGTGAATCTGTTTATGCAAAGCTAGCTTTTTTGGAATCACAGATGACACGGATTATTACGGATTGAACAGATTGTTTGGTATGCAATGTGAAGCTTTTTGCATCTTCGATGTAATAGCTTCAGAGGGTTTGCAGATATAAAAAATCCATTACTGACAATCCATTAAAAGGCGATGCCAAGAAGTGTATTAAGAACATTTTTTGCATAAATTATATTCTTTTTACGATCATATTAATTTGACCCATATGATTGGCTTGATGTTCCATGACATGGTACCATGCCCAGTGGTTATTCATGCGGCCACCATTTACTTTTTGGTCAAACCATTTGTCATCTTTGGTTTTAAGAAGTCTCTTTGTTTCCTTTCTTACTTCATCCCAAATGTCTAAATAGTAAGAAATAGGTTTGTCTTTTAGATTTTCTCGTGCATTGTTTCCCAGCCTTTGTGCCAAGTCCCACATCCTTTCATCGGCATTAAAATCCCTTCCTTCGAAGGTGTATAATTGATAATATTTTTCTGTGGCTGCTAAATGATAAATCATCGCTCCAATTCTATTGGCATTTTCATCAAGAAGAAAATCAGTCCCAGCAACATTTAAGTCTTGGACACTATTGGTTACTCTTTCTTTAAGGTCATCTAACATACAAACGACTACACCAATTTTAGGAGTAAAGCCTTTTTCTTGTTTGATTGTTTGTGCATGAATTGTGGAGGGAATTAACAATATAAAACTGCAAAGAATTGTAAAAAGTATGGTACGCATAATAGTTCTTTTAAATTCAAATCAAAATAAGAAAACAATTTAGTTTGCTTTAAGTATTTCTATGAACTTATATATTGTAATGACCAAAGCTACTATTAATCGCAGACGGTACGGATTATTACGGATTTCACAGATTGTTTGTTATACAAGCTGAAGCTTGCTGAATAAGACTAAAGCATTTGTCAAAAATGCATATTAAATATTTTGAATCACGGATTTAGAGGATTATTACGATGTCACAGATTTTAGGTATTGCCTGCTGAGATTGAGATTTGCATTACGACGACAGCAGAAGCTATCGCCAAACGTTTTTTGGAAATATATCGTTATACGTCAGCTCCAGGTGTCGAATCTGCGCATGCAAAGCTCTGCTTTGCCACTAAAACAATCCGTGCAATCAATTTAAAACCTGTGCAATCCGTGATTCGCACAAACTATTTTGAAAGGATATTTAGAATCACAGATGACACGGATTATTGCGATGCCACAGATTTTAGGTTTTGCCTGCTGAGCTTGAGATTTGTATTACGACGACAGCAGAAGTTATCGCCAAACGTTTTTTGGAAAGATATCGTTATTCGTCAGTACCTGCTGTTGTATCTGCGTATGCAAAGCTCGTGCTTTGCCACTAAAACAATCCGCGCAATCAATTTAAAATCTGTGCAATCCGTGATTCAAAAACAACCCATTATCACATTTTAAAATGCGCACTATAATATATTATCTTTAAAAGATAAAACCTATGATTTGCTACTCCTCTTCTAAAGCATTGCCACCAAATATCTTTACAAACTTCTTAGGCAATTCTAAATTTAAATTGATAGGGTTTTCGGTGATAGGATGAGTGAAGGATAATCCAGTCGAACACAAATACAATCCACTTCCTTGAGATATTTTGCCTTTGACAAAATATCTTTTGTCTCCCAATATCGGGGTGCCATTTTCAAACATATGGATTCTTAATTGATGCCTTCTGCCCGTATGCGGGTTTAATTCCATTAAATTGAGATGACCATATTTCTCAGATTCTATTGACTGAATTTTTCTGAAATGTGTCAAAGCTTTTTTGTCTTTTATTGAAGAATCAATTTCTCCTTGTTCTTCAGATTTTCCAATCGTAATAGCATTGTAGGTTTTCTTAATTTTTCGATCACCAAACATTTGTGATAGCTTTGTTTGAGCTGCTCTAGTTTTAGCGATAAGAATTAATCCGGAAGTAGAATGATCTAATCTATGAACAGGTAGAGCTCTTTGAAGTTTGTCTGCTTGTTTTGATTTTTCTAGGTTCGAAGGCAATGCATTCTCCAATGTTCTTTTTTGGTTACCACTAACAATCATACCCGCGGGTTTGTTGACAACAGCCAAAAAGTCGTCTTCAAAAATAATCTCTAAAGGTAAGTCAATAGTAGGTTTGTTGTTCTTACCTTCATGTAAAGTAATAACTTCTCCGCCTTTAATAAATTTTCCAGTTGTGCCGCGTCGGTCATCAACTTTTATGAGTCCTTTAGAAATGGCTTTCTTGATGCCTTTCTTTGTCGACAATTTCAAAAATACACCAACAGCATAATCGGAGAGGCGCTGTGGACTATCTAGTTCTGGTACGGTATGCGTTTCTATTAGTTTCAAGCTGTAAATATAGCGAAAAAGGGGATAGAAGTATTTCTCGGTTTAGTGGTGTATTATAGTTGTCATTCTTAGAGAACCCCTAGCGAAATTCGATAATCATTTATACATATATATTGAACTAATAGATTTCTACAAAGAAATATTTTTTAGCTAATCCCCTAGAAACCTCGATCCTCTTGAAACCCTTGACACCCTCTGACACCCTCGAATCCTTTGACTGCCTAATTCCCTAAAACCCTAACCCCCTAACCCCGTGATCCCAGCGAACCAAACTCCCTAATTAAATTTCTCCCCAACTGATAAATATGCACTTCATCCGGCCCATCCGCTAATCTAAGAAATCTACCATATGCCCAAATCTCAGGAAGAGCAGTATCTTGACAAACACCCATACCTCCAAATATTTGAATCGCACGATCAGCAACTTTACAAGTCATACTTGGAACAATAATTTTAATCATGGCGATTAAATCTTTGGCAGCCGTGATGCCGCCCTTATCAATTTTATCTGCCGCCGCCAATGTCAGTAATCGGGCTTGATCAATGGCACATTTTGATAAAGCAATATCTTGACGGATACTACTATACTTCGATAATTCTTTTCCAAAAGTCGAACGTTGTGTGACGCGTTGACACATTATCTCTAGTGCACGTTGCGCGCCACCGATCAATCGCATGCAATGATGAATTCTTCCTGGTCCTAAGCGTCCTTGCGCAATTTTAAATCCATCACCTTCATTTTGGATGAGGTTTGAATTTGGAACACGCACATTTTCTAATGTTATTTCTGCATGACCTTCTGGTGAGTCATACGAGCCGAAAACTTTTAATGGTCTTTTTACAATTACGCCTTTTGTATTTGCCGGAATTAATATCATACTCTGTTGGACATGTCTATCCGCATTAGGGTCGGTTTTGCCCATTAAGATATAAATCTTTGTCGAAGGGTTCATGGCTCCTGATGACCACCATTTTGTACCATTGATGAGATATTCGTCACCGTCTCTGACAATGGATGTTTCTATGTTAGTAGCGTCCGATGAAGCGACTTGCGGTTCAGTCATTAAAAAAGAGGATCTTATCTCTCCGTTCAATAGCGGAGTAAGCCATTTTTCCTTTTGTGCTTTATTACCAAATTTAGCCAGCACTTCCATATTGCCTGTGTCGGGCGCAGAACAATTAAAAACTTCAGAAGACCATATAATACGACCCATTTGTTCAGCCAATGGCGCGTACTCTAAGTTGCTTAATCCAGGACTGAAATCGCCATATTCTTTTGGGAGAAATAGATTCCACAAACCAGCAGCCTTCGCTTTGGCTTTTAAGTTTTCAAGTTCAGGATAATGTTGCCATAAATTATCATTGACAAAACTGCGGTAAGATTTTTCATGTGGATAAATATTTACATCCATGAATTCTGCTAATTGCTTTTGCAGTGCTTTCGACTTATCTGTAAATTCAAAGTTCATTTTTATATTTTATGCAACCATATAGCCACCATCAGAAGTATATACGCCACCCGTAGTATAACTGGATTGGTTTGATGCCAAATAAACGGCTAGTCCTGCCATCTCTTCAGGTTGTCCCATTCTTGTCATTGGTATGTGATTTGTAAAGTTTTTTAAATTATCTGGGTTGTCCCAAAGTGATTGACTAAATTTAGTTTTAATCAGTCCTGGACAAATGGCATTACTTCTTATGTTTTTTTTGCCCCATTCTTTGGCCTGACTTTTTGTAAGCATAATAAGTGCTGCTTTAGAAATGCTGTACAATCCCAATCCAAAAGAAGGTTTTAGACCTTCAACAGATGCTATATTGATAATGGATCCACCACCTCTTTTCACCATAGAGTCGTAACATAAGTTTGATAATGTCAGGCAAGCCTTAAGATTGACATTCATTATTTTATCAAAGACCTCGTCCTCTGCCTCTGCCAATTTTCCAAATACAGGATTCGTAGCCGCATTGTTTATCAAAATATCAACACCACCATATTTGCTTATTGTTTGTTTCACTAAATTTACAAGCTGATCCTTCTTGCCAACATGACAAGCCACGGCAATTGATGAGCCACCCTTTTTATTTATTTTAGCTGTAACGCTGTCGATTGATTCTTGACTTCTGCTGCTTACTACCACATGAGCGCCATGTTGTGCAAACGCTGCTGCCATGTGAGCGCCTATGCCTTTTGATGATCCTGTCACGATAGCGACCTTATCTTTAAGATCAAAACTGTATTCCATGTTTTTTAATTTTAGCGTGATTGAAAGTAAAGAAAATGTCTAACTTCAAGGAGTCCAAAAGAAAAATATTCATGTTATCAAAACAAAGAGAAGGAGAAGAACTGAATGCTGATGCATTAAAGAAGTATCTATTTCAGCAAAAATTAATTTCTAGTGAAAATTTAAATATAGAAATATCACAATTTTCAAACGGATTCTCCAACTTGACTTATCTTTTAGAAATCGATAATAAATCCATGGTTTTGAGAAGGCCGCCCAAGGGTGCCATTAAAAGAGGACACGACATGGGACGTGAATTTAAGGTCTTGTCTCAGCTAAATCAGCATTTTGATAAAGCCCCTCAAGCATTTTGTTTTGAAAAATCAGGAACTGTCCTTGATGCCCCTTTTTATATTATGGAAAAAATTGAAGGTGTTATTGTTAATTATAAAATAGCCAAAGAAAGGGAAATTACTTCTCACGAATTCAAACAAATTTCTGATAGTTGGTTAGACGCTTTTGTAGAATTTCATCAATTGGATTTTAATGAAGTGGGCTTAAGTGATTTGGGTAAACCAGAAGGTTATGTGGAAAGGCAAGTAGCCAATTGGAGTCGACAATATTTAAGAGCGGCAACTCAAGAAATTCCAGAAGCGCATTTTGTGATGCAATGGATGCATAAAAATCAACCTAAAGAATATAATCACAGTTTAATACATAATGATTTCAAATATGACAATATCGTGTTGAATGAAAACGATTGGTCTCAAGTCAATGCGATTTTAGATTGGGAAATGTGTACGCTTGGTGATCCTTTGATGGACCTGGGTACATCTATCGCTTATTGGACAATGGATTCAGATGGCCCTGCAAAGTCTATGGGCATACCGTCACCTACTATTTTGCCTGGTAATCCTGGTCGTACTGAATTGGTTAATGCATATGCGGTTAAATCGGGTAGGGCGATTAATAATTTAGTATTCTATTATGTGTATGGTTTGTTTAAAATCGCTGTAATTGTACAGCAAATTTTCTATAGGTATAATAAAGGATTAACCCAAGATAAAAAATTTGCAAAACTTAATGAGGTGTGCGCTTTCTTATGTATGATGGCCACACAAGCTATTGATAAAAAGCGTATTGATGGTTTGTTTTAAGATAAACTTATAGAGAAAACTTGGGATTTGCATCAAATGCTTCTAAATCAACTTTAACAGATCACTTGTTTGACACGATTAAAGTTCATTGAGTTTTTCCTTTAAAAAATCCTCTGAAGAATCTGTAATGATCTCCGCCCAAATTGGGAAGTGATCTGAAATTTGATTTCTTTTCCAAGTGTTAGTATAATATTTGTTTAAATTATTGGCATCTGTCATATCTTTGATGCCTGTATATGCTTTAATCATAGCTGTTTTATAGGTGCCTCTTTCACTTGGAGTATAGATGTGATCAAAGAAATCAAAAACACCACCTATCTCATTTCCTGAATTGTCTAGTTTGATTTTAAAAAATTTATTGACATGAAAAAACATTCTGTCATAAGCTTGGCTTTTTGAAGCATTAGTGTCTTTTCCTACCAAAGATGTCAACTCTACAAAGTCAGCATCATTTATAAGTTTAATAGAAGGGGCATCCATGACTTTAGTTGGTGTGGAATGATACAGATTCATATCTCCAGCTAGTATTAAATTTTCAGACCAAAGCCTGTCTTTTTTGATTTTCTCTTTCATGGCATCATGCAAGAGTTGTATTTCCTTTTTACGTCTTTTTAAATTTGCAGGTGTACTTCCGGGTTGAAGATGTAAGTTGATTATGGCAAATTTTTTCCATCCTGATGTAAAACCAGTGATGTATGGTGCTCTTTTGAGTTGCTTTACAGACGATCCATTTGACAACTCAGCTCTAAAGGTTATTTCTCCGGCTAAACCTGCAAATTGAACCCGCTTTTTATTGTAAATATAAGCTGACCGTTCACTATTGCCATCATTACCTTCAGTGATATCATTTATAAGATAGTCCCAGTCACTTCCCAAAAGTCTCATCACAATTTCTAAATCCTTTAAACTTGATTTTATTTCTTGAACAATAATTAGATCAAATGCATTGAGGATTTCAGCAATGTAGAAATAGGACTCTGCTAGTCTTTGGGTATTGTGGCCAAACTCTTTGATGTTCCAGCTTGAGATTAATAAGTTGCCATCTGTCTTTTTGGGAGAGACTTCCTGTGAAATGGCTTGTCTTAGTTCAAGAATTTTTCTTATACATCTTTTCTTTTCTGAAATTTTCATGTCTGGGAATACGAGTGCAAAGTCTTTTTTGTTTTCATCGTTTTTTGGTCGAAGATCATTGTACCATGGCATAGTTATAAGTTTTTAATCATATTAATTCTCCCAAGGCTCTACCTCGGGATCAAATAAATTTTTGATCCTCGCGTGGAAGTAATCTAAATATAAAATTTCGGCTTTTGATCCTCAGTTAAAACGGAACAAGCGCGATAACTTGATAGCTCTGAATCGGGATATTTGGTTTCGCGAAATTTTTATGCCGCATGTTGTTGTATTTTCCAGTAAGGTATTTAATTCTCTTAGGTTTTAACTATAATAAACACTTACATAGATTCATTACTGCTTCATATGGCTTTATTCAGTCATTCTTTTCATATAGAGTAAAACATTAGCTTTTCGTTACTGTTAATAATTGAAAATATGACAATATTAAGGGCGTCTATAACTTTACCTTTTCATTTTAAAAATTTATCAATGAACAAAATTTATATTTTAGGACTTTTATTTTGCATGACATCTTGCTCTGAAGCGGTTACCCAAACATCAGGAGCAAATCAAGAAACAAGTATGGAGTTTAACGACTATTGGTACGATGGTACTGCTGAGATAACTAGGTATGAATTAGATCAAGCCAGATATGGTGAGATGCGTAGTGGTGAGGCTGTACTTATCTTTGTAACGGAAGATTTTAGAAAAGACAAACAAGTAAAGTACGAAGGCGGTGATAGAAAAAACGTTGTGCCCATATTAAAACTCAATTTCACAAAAAAGTTTTTCACAGGGATCTATCCTTATTCTATAATGACTTCTGTTTTTTCTTCTATAGAAAATAGTGAGACACTAAAAATAAATACAAGTTCTCAAGAGTGGTGTGGGCATACCTTTTCTCAGTTAAACCTAAAGAATAATAAGTATGAGGGCGCTTTGTATTCTTATTTTCAAAATGAAGGGGATGAAAAATATATTATCGATAATGTATTGTTAGAAGATGAGATATGGACTTTGCTGCGCATAAATCCCGATGGCATGCCAGTGGGGAACATTGATATTTATCCAGGTACCCAATTTTTGAGATTGAAACACAAGGATAATAAAGTTGAAAAAGCCACTGCAAAATTAGCTACATTTAAAGATGATTCAATTTCTAAAGTGCCTATGAAAGTGTACAGTATCAATTACGCAGATCTTGATAGGAAATTAGAAATTATTTTTGAAGCAGAATTTCCATATAAAATTTTGGGTTGGAATGAAGAGGTACTTAGTGGTTTTGGAAATTCTAAAATGCTGACTACAAGAGCCAGAAGAACTCATGAAATAAAAAGTGCCTATTGGTCCCAAAATCGTCGGATTGATGAAAAGTTGAAAAAAGATTTAGGTCTTAACGGATCTAACTACTAATACCTTTTGACGATGGTGAAATTGATATAAAAGGTGAAATCTGAGTAATCAGATTTTTTTATAAAAATAAGAGTTTTGATCTATTCGTTTGAAATAGCTTTAGCTATTAATTCCGTAAATGCAATTCTCTTTGAAGGCTCTAACCATCTTGTAACAATCAACAATTCATTTTCTTTGTCTACAATTATATAGTTGCCACCAAATCCTGCTGCATAAAAGAAAGATGCATCTGACGATGTAGATCCTGCGACTGGTCAGTCAGGATGCTACGATCCAGAATATGAAGGTGATGATGGATATAATGATGATGATAATGCAGACGAAAACGATGACAACCATATAGATGCAGGGATCTATCTTTGCCAAGAAGTGGCAGGTGAGGTATTTTATAATAACAACAACAATGGTTGCCAAGATGCTGGAAAGGTAAGATTAACCGATCCTGTAGACGTAACACTAAATCAGTGTGATGGTCATAATCCGACACAAGGAACACCAGTTGCAAGTACGACAAAAAGAATTGTGATTACATAGTATCACATTCTTAGTAAGATTACAAAAGGCCATTTGCTTATTTAGATATCCCAAAACCCATTAAGCCCCGACATCATCGTTGGAGCTTATTTTCTTGGGTAATAATATTCTGTTGTAATACACATACAGATTGCTATAGCTGCACGCTTTGGTACTGCTCAGATTCTTGCCACTATTCTGACCCCGCTCATTTAGAAAAATAAACTTATCATCCATGTGTGACACCTATTTTGGTACCGTTAGTAGTGTAGTTTTTAATTTTTGCAAGCCCGCATCATATAAAATAAATGTATAATGAGCTCGTAATCAATAGGAAATACATTTTTTTTAAAAAAATTATTTTCTAACGTATTAAATAAAAAACTAATATGTAATTTTGAATTGTTAAGTAAGGTGTTAAAGTCAATCTCACCTAGTTAGCAATCTATATTACGCATCCCAGCAGTAATTAGACAGTACTCAAAAATCGATGAATACCTCAATGGTGTTAGTCGACTTTGCGTACAATTTTTATGCTAAAACAAATTCGAAAGGATGCCATCTAAAAATTTATTTCTCATTGCAATTGTCAGTGCATTTGCAACATTCTCATTCGCCAATAATTTACATTCTAACCCTAAGAATTACGAAGACAAGTTATTTAAGGCTTATGAATTGGCAGATTGTAAATCAGAAGCTTTATTGTATGATGCTTACATAGCGTCAACTAACGGTAATAAGATTGATTCAAATTCTAATGCGAGAATTTCTTCAGCAATGATGCTGGAATCTTGCGAAGAATGCCCCTCATTACAAATTGCACCACTGCAAGGTATTATTGGGTTTCCACAGGTCAACAGTTTGAGCCTTTGCTCATCACCAGATACTATCTCCTTGTTAGTATTTAATTCTGGAGAGTGTCCAGTGAGCAACCTGTTCCTGACAGCCAATTTTGACACAGGCTTGTCATACGGTGGGTTCGTAGAAGAACAAGACGGTAAGCCAATTTCCGAATTTGATATATCAGATCCAGATAATCCTATATTTTTAGTTACCAATATGGACTCTGCAGAAGTATATATTCTACACATCGGCGTCAGGGCTAATTGCGATATCGATCCTGATAACCAAGACCCTGTTAACTTCGATTTGACTTATGAGTATTCTTATGAAAATACTACATCAGGCACTACAACATGCACAGGTGTGGAAACAGAAATAAGTAATTATAATAATGGTATAAAAGTCCCAGTGCTAAACATACTGAATGTCGTTCCCACAACAAGAACTATAATAGCATCAGGAGCTGACGGATGCCAGACCATAACGGTAAGACAAGACGGACTCGGAGCACAGTTGTCTTCTATGTTTATAGATGTAACTGGTTACTCTTCTGATTATGCGATTTCAGCATTCAATACAACAACACCAGTCATCCCTATTACTAATTATACAGTAGATCCAGTAGCAGGTACAATATCTGCAGAGTTAGATGGGGCACACTTCACTAATACTGGTAATGGAGATGAGTTATTGGATCCTAATGAAGTAGTCTCAGTGGAGATATGTTATACAGTACAGGGTTGTGTAGATGAGCCGATGTTGTTAGAGTATAGTGCCAGTTATGGATGTAATGATAAGATATGTGGTGATGTTAGTACTACCGAAGCAGGGGTGCAATTTGTACCTAATTATGCTGCTACGCCTGTTGCTACAAGTAGTAATATTTCGTACGGTGGTATCTGTGGAGCAGACTTGAGTTATGATATTAATCTTAGTAGTGCTAATACTGATCCTATAGACGGCTTATGGCAGGATTTGGTTATTAAATATCCTGCATGTTTAGGAAATGGTATGACGATAGCTGATATACAAGTTGGTGGTGTCTCATTAGATGCTTCATCATGGAGTACAGTAGGTGGTACATTAGTCTTGGACTTCTCTACGAATACGAATCCAGCTCATGGACTGTCTGACCAAGATGGTGATGGAATATTAAATGATCTACCGGGTGGATCGAGCTTAGAAATAACGACCATAGTTGATATTGCATGTTCCGATAGTATGTCTGGATGTGATGGTAGCGTAGCATGTAACTTATCAGCGATAGAGGTCAATGGTAAGAGAAACTGTGGACAACAATTCCAAGATTTTGGTAATTTATCAGAGCCTGTGAGTTTCTTCTACGGAGAATTATCTAATACAGATAATACAATGATAATTGCTCCTTATGGTATTCCGATTACAGAAGTGATTACGACCACTGCTAACGTATGGGGTCCAGGCGCTGTCGGATTCGAGTATGGATACGAGTTTGGATTTGAGAATATCACACCTTGTGCTAGCCCAGGAGGTATATCTATGGTGGTAAATGTGATAACTGGTGGGGCTGGAATTAAACATATAAGATATGAAGATGGATCAGCGACTTATCAAGGTGCCGCCGTACCAGGTACGACTTCACAATATGTGACGACAGATATTGGTGGGGGACTCTTAGATACAATCGGACTTACTATTACAATACCTATAGGAGATGCAGGAGCGTCATTACATGATTACTTTTTTAATCTAGAATACGAAGGTTTCTGTTCACCGGATGATTATGCTTTTCTCAATTATAAAATAGTAGAGGAGTGTAATGGTTGTGGAGATACAGATCCATGTGAGATCGTAAGATCATGTGGCGATGCGGCAGTATTTATTGATTGGAGAGGTACATCTTGTCCTTGTTTTATGACTGCGGATGTGGGAGAATTATATAGAACTAATTATGGTTTTGCAGATAAGGAGATGACGATCCCACTTACAAGGGACGATGTACCTGTTGAGGATCAGAGAAGATTTCTACCTGGAGATACTTTATTTTATTCAGCAGAATTTACGATTGGTGAAATCGATGAGCTCAAAAAAGCTGACCACTATTGGAATATCTTTTTTAGAATTGGTCGAGAAGGAAATAAACTAAGATGGGATATAAATCATGCCAAGTTTAAAGGTTGGTATTGGTTCGATTCAGCTACAGGCACTAAAACAGAAATAGGGGTTCCAACTTGTATGCAAAATTATGGTCATGCAAGTAGAGATAATTTTTTATATCCAAGTATTCAGTTAAATAATATAGGTGTAGAGAGATTTCCTGGTACATATAAATCTGCACCACCTAATGGTCCAGCAGGTAATTATGGGATCTGCTCAGATGACCCAGATATTAATCCAAATTACCCTGAAGATATAGTCACGTATAATGTATTGAATAGTTCATCTACAGACTATGTTGCTGATCAAATGCAAATGGTAGTCTATTGGCAAAGACCAGATGATTGTCCATACACTTCCACTAATCAAACAGAGACAGGGTCAAGCTCAGATCATATTAATCCATGCTTTGAAGAATTCTTTGAGCAGTTCCCTATGAAAAACGGAGATAAGATAATAGTTGAAATTGAGACACCATTAATACATAATCCGGCTTTTGACCTTAATCAATTAAATGGTGGGACTCAGCCAAATACTCAATACGTATTACCATACTTTTATGGATACGATTTGGATCCTGCAACCTGTGGAAATGCATTATCATTAAATGCATGTACAAGAACAACCCCTTTTACAGCTCATTTACCAGGTCCTGTTGCGGTCACAAACAACGTAACGGTAGCAGATTGTGAGACGACTGTAGATTATGAGTTTACCTTACAGAATCCAGTGCCGACTGACTTAGCTGCAGGAGAATTGCCATGGTATGAGAACGAATATAGGCCATACATGGCGACAGAATTTTTACAGTTTGAGTTTCCTAATAATATGATTTATTTAGGAGATGGCGCCATTATTATGCCTGATGGATCAGAGGTGCCCTTCCCAGCAGAATATATAAAGGATGACGAGGGTAACTTAGCTTGCGTAGATGATGGAGCAGGAGGTGTATGTTGTGTGGCGGAAGATCCTAATGAACTCGCAATGATGAAGCTTGTAGATGAGCAATACTTAGAAGGACTTTCTACACCTTACGGTTATGGTCCTGATGGTCCTAATGAAACTGGAGATTATTGCGATGTTCCTAATTTGATACATAAGAAAGGAGATCCTTTTCCTCACCTAATGGTAGGTGGTGCCGAGACTTGTAATTATGGTATCCGATATAACTTATCCTCACTCTGCCCAGAGGAAGTGGCATCATCTGATTTTAGATTAGAGTATCAGTTTGCAGAACCATATATACCTACATTGGCATATCAAAGAGCCAATTCTTATTTTGGTAATACCTCTACAGCAACACGAGATTACAGTAATACATCTTACCAATATCTTTTCCCAATTAATCCTTTTGGAGAAAATTGTAGTGCTGATCCAGCGTTAGGATGTATATACTACTTCCAAAAAATAACAACAGATCCAGTAGCGAGTAACTACATGGTTAACCCTATGAGATATGGAGGTAACTATACAACGACGCCAGATAATTTTATTGATAACAGTATGAATTTGCCTTCGCTATCACCTATGATATCGCAGTTATTTATATCAGATCTCGCCGGCGAAAATGAAACAAATACCTATATGGTATGTGCACCAGATAATGGTGTTGATATGGGCTCACATACTAATGTAGCCACGACGATAGTCATACCTAACAGTATAGATCTTATAGATGTACAAGATGATCTTGGAAATCCATTGACTTTCACTTTGGTCAATACGACTGCAACAGACAAGTCTTATACGATTGCAGGACCAGATCTCGCCCCAGGGGAGTGTCTGACAATAATTCCTATCACGGAGTTATTATTCTGTCCTATAGATCTTGATATAGAAACAACCATATGTCTGACTACAACAAGTGGATGTATAGATGGTGAGAAAGCAGCAGCATTGGCAGCAGCAGGTGGTGATGCATGTTCTGATGTAGGTGCATGTTACGAGTACCTTGCCTTGGAGGCAGGGTTACAAGCAGAATGGCAGCCTACAGCCTTACCTGAGTTCCCCTTATGTAGCACATTTGAATTAGAGACAGTTATAAAAAATGTAAAAGAAGCAAATCTTATAGATATCGAGACAAATTGGTGGTTCCCTTCAGGACTGCAGTTTATACCAGGTACATGGGAAGTATGTTATCCAGCAGGACCTAATAATATGGGACCTTGTGTGACCATCCCAGATCCTACAGGAGATGCCTCTCAGAATAGTATCTATGGTACTTTCTTTGAGTATTTGGATGATGCTCTATGGGCGAGTCAGATCGCTGGTGACCCTATAGGGATGAATGGCTTACCAGGTTTTAAATCTTCTTTAGATAGTAATTTTGTTAAGTTTAGATTTGATGTAGAGACTATCTGTGATGAATTTGTAAGTGGTACAACCCCTTACTTCAAAGCGAGTGCAGCAGACCCATGTGAGCAGCGTAGAGAAAGTATGTTCGTACCGAGTCCACCTATTATTGTGGAAGGTGCTAACCCAGTTGATTATGCAAGATTCGTAGCATTTGCCGATCCTGTGGAAGCATTTTGTGGAGTTGAGTCAGAAATGGTTATTAACTTCTT
>ENA-ORXM01003535-ORXM01003535.1-marine-metagenome-genome-assembly--contig:-NODE-3535-length-15354-cov-3.235976_pt1 | contig 15354 bp, 8 predicted proteins | sample MGYA00237867_ERZ511480 | MGnify/ENA primary metagenome ERZ511480 (study PRJEB26309, sample SAMN06266103) | marine metagenome | isolation source: Algal blade | place: United Kingdom:Sidmouth, United...
CGGCGACCACCGAGATCTACACTCTTTCCCTACACGACGCTCTTCCGATCTCGAGCTGCACCACGGTCCTTACGACACCAGGCACCGCCACTGGCTGCTGGAGGTGTCGCTGCGCCACGGGCTGCCCCTGGTCGCCGCCGGCGACGTGCACCAGCACGAACGCGCGCGCCGCGCCCTGCAGGACGTGCTCGCCTGCATCCGCCACGGCTGCACCCTCGAGGAGGCGGGGGGACGGCTGCTGCCGAACGGGGAGCGGCACCTGCGCCACCCGGACACCCTGCGCGCCCTCTACCCCGAGGAGACGCTCCGGGAAGCGTCACGCGTGGCCGCCGGCTGCACCTTCTCCCTCGGCTCGCTCCGCTACCGCTACCCGCGCGAGGTGGTGCCGGCGGGTCTGACCCCGGCTGTCCACCTCGCGCGCCTGGTCGACGACGGCGCCCGCGAGCGCTGGCCCGCGGGCTGTCCGGAATCGGTCCGGCACCGTCTCGACGAGGAGCTCGCCCTGATCCGCGAGCTCGACTACGAGTCCTACTTCCTGACCGTGCACGACGTCGTGCGCTTCGCCCGGGAGAAGGGCATCCTCTGCCAGGGACGCGGCTCGGCGGCGAACTCGGCGGTCTGCTTCTGCCTCGGCGTCACCGCGGTCGATCCGGCGCGGAGCCGGTTGCTGTTCGGCCGCTTCCTGTCGCGCGAGCGCGACGAGCCGCCGGACATCGACATCGACTTCGAGCACGAGCGGCGAGAGGAGGTCGTTCAGTACGTCTACCGCAAGTACGGCCGCACGCGCGCGGCGCTCGCCGCGACCGTCATCCGCTACCGCTCGCGGAGCGCGGTGCGCGATCTGGGCAAGGCCTGCGGATTGAGCCCCGAGACGGTCGACGCGCTGGCCAAGTCGCTCGCGTGGTGGGACGGGAGCGAGGCGGTCCCCGAGCGCCTCGCCGAGCTCGGGCTCGACCCCGCCGCGCCACTGGTGCGCCGCTTTCTCTGGCTTCTGCCGCAGCTCGTCGGGTTTCCGCGTCACCTCTCCCAGCACGTCGGCGGGTTCGTCATCTCCGACGACGAGCTCTCGACGCTCGTCCCGGTGGAGAACGCGGCGATGGCCGAACGCACGATCGTGCAATGGGACAAGGACGATCTCGAGACCCTCGGGCTGCTGAAGGTCGACGTGCTCGCGCTCGGCATGCTGACGGCGATCAGGAAGTGCTTCGAGCTCGTCGAGCGGGTGCGCGGCGTGCGCCACACGATGGCCTCGATTCCCGAAGGGGACACGGCCACCTACGACATGATCTGCCGCGCCGACACCATCGGGGTGTTTCAGATCGAGTCGCGTGCGCAGATGTCGATGCTGCCGCGCCTTCGCCCGCGCGAGTACTACGACCTGGTGATCGAGATATCGCTCGTGCGCCCCGGCCCCATCCAGGGCGGCATGGTCAGCCCCTACCTCGCCCGGCGCCAGGGACTCGAGGAGGAGACCTACCCCGACGAGAAGCTCCGCCCGATCCTCGAGCGCACCCTCGGCGTACCGGTCTTCCAGGAGCAGGTCATGGAGATCGTCATGGTCGCCGCCGGATTCGACGGCGGCGCGGCGGACAGGCTTCGACGCGGCATGGCCGCCTGGAAGCGCAGCGGGGAGATGGAACGCTTTCGGGAGCCGGTGATCTCGGGGATGCTCGCCAACGGCTACGAGCACGAATTCGCCGAGAGCCTGTTCAAGCAGATCGAGGGGTTCGGGGAATACGGCTTCCCGGAGTCGCACGCGGCGAGCTTCGCCCTGCTCGTCTATGTCTCGTGCTGGCTCAAGCGCCACGAGCCGGCAGCCTTTCTCTGCGCTCTGCTCAACAGCCAGCCGCTCGGGTTCTACTCTCCGTCGGAGCTGGTGCAGGACGCGCGTCGTCACGACATCGTCGTGCTGCCCGTCGATGTCAACCGAAGCGTCGCCGATCATCGCCTCGTCATGCCTCGCACGGCCGCCCGAGCACCGTCGGAGCCGGGCCGATCGCTCTCGCCACGGTCCCGCCCCGAGAGCTTCTCGGCAACCGCGTCCGAGCCCGCCGGTGCATCGAGCGCCGGCGCGTCGATCACCGCCCCCGGCCCCCTCGCCGCGCCCGCGCAGCCGGCCGTGCGGCTCGGATTCCGGCTCGTCGCCGGACTCTCGAAAGCGGGCATCGAGTCGCTGCTCGCCGCGCGCGCCGACGGGCCGTTCGCGAGCGCGGCGGATCTCGTCCGGCGCAGCGGTATCGATCGCGGGGATCGCCAAGCGCTCGCCGACGCCGGCGCCCTCGCCAGCCTCGAAGGGGATCGGCACCGCGCGCAGTGGGCGATGCTCGGCGTGGAGACGCTGCCGGGCCTGCTCGCCGAAGCCTCGCGCGAGGAACCGCCCTTGCAGCTCGAGCTGCCGAGCGAGGGGGAGGACATCGCCGCCGACTACCGAAGCCTCGGGCTCACCCTCGGACGGCATCCGCTCGCACTGCTGCGCTCGCGTCTCGGCGCGCACCGCGTCATCGACTCGGGAACGTGGACGGGTGTGCCCGACGGATGCGCGGCACGCCTCGCAGGGCTGGTGACGATGCGCCAGCGCCCGGGCAGCGCGAAGGGCATCATGTTCGTGACCCTCGAGGACGAGCGTGGGCCGATCAACGTCATCGTCCGGCCGGCCGTGGTCGAGCGCTTTCGGCGCGAGGTGCTCGGCGCGAGGCTGCTCGCGGTGTCCGGGAGAACGCAGCGCGAATCGGGCGTCTCCCATCTGCTCGCCGCCGAGCTCGAGGATCTCTCCTGGATGCTCGGGGAACTGATCGCGCCCGCCTCCCGGGACTTTCACTGAGGGGCGATGCAGTCGAGCGTCTGCCCCCCCGTGAACGGGGCGCTTCACCGTACGGCTTGAACAGCTGGCCGGTGGAGTTCGAGAGCGAGTGGTGAGTCTCCAGCGAGCGGACGTGACGCGATGCTCAGGCGAACACGCCGTGTACCCACAGGGTTTCCGGCGCCTGCCGCTCGCGGAACACCCAGTAGTGGGTGCCACGCTCGTCACGGGCGATGAAGTAGTCGCGGCGGACATCGCTCTCGTCCCACCAACCGTTCTCGATACGCTCGGCATCGGGGCCGAGCACGAGCGGCTCGGTGGCGACACGCGGCGCGTGCAGCAGCCACAACGGGCGAGCGGGCCAGCGAGCGGGCGGTGTCCGCGTGTCGAGCAGCGCCGCGCGCCACGCCTTCTCGGGGCGATGGTCCTCGTGCGCCAGCGCCGTGCGCACGGCGCGCTCGCCGAGACGAGCGACGAGCCGATCGAGCACCGCCTCGATCGGCGTCGTCTCGTCGGCACCGCCACCGATCAACGCGGGGGCGGCACGAGCGAGCTCGACGAGCGTCGTCGTCTCGAGCGCGAGACGGGTGACGGGGGCGGACAGCGCCGTCCTCTCCAGCCGCTCGGCGACGAGAGCGCGGAGACGATCGGTATCTCCCGTCGGCTCGTGGAGACGCAGCGAGAGCACGGTCGGCGCGTGCCGACGGTGACAGAGCCGGAGCTCGAGCGCGGTGACACCGAGATCCCGACTGCGGAGAAAGCCCTCGAGGGCGGCGAGCAGCCGCTTCAGCACGAAGGCGAGAGCCGAGGTGTCGTGCGCCTCGAGCGGCAAGTCGAGCACGGCGGCGAAGGTCGGCGGCGGCACGAACGTCGTCTGCGGATCGGGCAGACGGCCGTCGAGGCGGTGAAGCAGCTCGGTCAGACGGTGTCCGAAACGACGCGTCACGGCGGCGGGCGGCAGCGCCGCGAGCCGCCCGACGCTACGAATCCCCGAGCGACGAAGCCCGGCGAGCGCCGTGGCCTCGAGCGCGGAACCGCCCGTCGCGAGGTGCTCGAGCGGCACGTCGGCGAGCGCCGCGGCGAGCGTACGCGCGCTTCGCACCGCCGTCTCCCGCCCGGCGCGGGCGAGCAATGCGGCGGCGGCGGGCGTCGGTGCCGTGCCGAGACGGAGGGTCAGACCTTGCAATGCCGCGTCCGAGCGCATCCTGGCGAGCAACGCCTCGAGCCCGCCGAACAGCCTGAGACTCCCCTGCACCTCGACCAGCACGGTATCCGGCGGACGCGTCACGACACGCGAGGACCAGCGCAGCGCCTGCAGTGTCAGCTGCTCGAGTTGAGCGGTCTGCTCACGCTCGTCGAATTCGGTGATGCGGAGCTCGGGAAGAAGTGCGAGGGCACTCTTCAGCGACTGCCCGATCTGCACGCCGAACCCACCGGCGAGCGCGTCGTGAACCAGCACGACACGCCGCGCGCCGTCTCGCACGGTAACCGCACGGGGGTGTCCGGTGTCGGGAGTCTCCTGACGCTCGAGGGGCAGAAGCGGATAGAGGAGAGCGCTCCAGAGCATGGCGAAGGGCCGTGGCGTCGTCAGCGCTCGAGGCTCGTGGAACGCGCCGGACGACCGGACAGCACGCGCGGGACGAGCGCGACGACCGCCGGAGGGACGGGGCGCGTGGTGAGTGCGGGGCACGGCACGAGCGGCCATTCGGCACCCTGCGCCGCGTCGAAGAGAGCGGGGTCGAGGGTGACGGTGCGCGGTCGTCCGCCACGCAGCTTGACGAGCTCGAGCTCGAGCCGTCCGTCGCGCACGGCGAGCGCGATACGGGCGGCCACGGGCGAGTGCTCCTCGCGCGCCTCTCCCGGACGGTAGACGACGCAGAACGCCCTGCCGTCCGCCGCGGCGAGCTGCAGACGCCGCTGACGGGCGGGCGTCGTGCGCGTCACCCACAACGCCGTCGCGGCGACGACACCCTCGCGCAGCAGAAGCTCCGCCGCCCAGAGCGCATCCGCCTCCCCCGGGCACTCGACGACGAGCAGCCGCTCGAGCGCGATGCCCGCGTTGGCGAGCGCCGGAGCGTAGGGGATGTGCGGCGGGTTGACGAGCGCGGCCCAACGCCCCGCCGCGGTCAGCGTGCGCAGCGCCGGCAGCAGAAGGCTCAGCTCGCCGATACCGGGGGTCTCGCAGAGCAGCTCGGTGACGGCGCCGCGCGCCCAGCCTCCCGTCGGCAGGGCCGCGTCGAGCGCGGCATAGCCGCTCGGCACGCCGCCGGCGGGCTCGTGACCCGCGGCTCCGCGTCGGATGGCGCTCCGACTGGCCAGCAGATTCTCGAGGGTGGGATTCGGGCAGGCTCGCTCCACGGGCTCATCGCGTCGGTCGGCTTCGGCGCACTGATTCTATTTACAGCCATCGGTAAAACGCAAGAACGTTCGTCCGATGCCCGAGGTCTCGACGGCCCGAAACCGTTTCCCGTCACCGAAGGCACCGCGGGAATCGTCCGAACGGCGACGGTGCTCGTGCGAGTGACGAAATCGTCCTGAGGACGAATCGCTCGAGCGCCGCACGCCGTGCCGGAAGCTCGCCCTGTCGGAATTCGTCCGAATTGATCCCGATCGCGACATGCAGTCCCACCCTCCTCTGCCGTTTAATCGGAAGCTGTACCGGCACGGCGCCGAGATCACCTCCCGGAGGACGACGATGGACGTTCGACTGTCCGACAGACACTGCCTGAGCCCACGACTTCTCGAGGCGAACGGCCGCTCGACACGGCGTGTCGAGGGCGTGCTCGAGTCACTTTCCTCCTCGAGCGGCACTCCTACCCGTCGCTTCGTCGATGCGGTCGACTACGACGGTCACCACTGCCGCTACCGTATCCGGTGCGACAGGGACGAGCGTGACGCGCGCTGGGTGAGCGAGAACGACGCGAGCGTCTACCGACCGTTCTCGCGCCTCGTCGTCGATCGCCTCTGCACCTTCGCCCGCGACTGGACACCGCACTTGCACCGCTTCCCGGGCGCGCCGCCGAGCCGTGCGCTCGGACGACGGCTCGGGCGCATCACGAGACCGTACACACTATCGGTGCTCGACACCTGCGTGACCCCCGACGGGCGACTGTGGCTGAGAGCGGCGCTGCGCGGCGACGCGGCGTCCGGCTGGCGCGCACGCCATCGCCCCGACGACTCTCATGCCGAAGGATGGTTGGTGCTCGCCGAGACGGTGTTCGGCGAGACGACCCGCGCCGTGGCACGCGATCCGGCGTGCCGCGCAGAGGTAGCGTGAGCGACGCGAGAACGGCCTCGCCGATGGACCCGCGCCGGCCTCGTCTCAGCCGAGCGGAGAACACCATCACGACGCCGCCGACGGATCGACAGCGCGACCCGCCCTTCGACTCCGCCGTCGAGCTGGCGCTGCTGTTCGCGCTGCCCGGCGCGCTGCAGGGCGGTAGCGTCTACCATCTCGCCGAGGCGCTCGATCGCGAATCGCTGTGGCTCGTGTTCGCGATGGTCCTCGCGCTGCTCGGCCCGCCGCTGTTCTGGCTCTGCACGACGGCGGGCAGACATCTTCGCTCGGCGCTCTTCGCCACGCTGCTCGGAGCGACGACGGCGACGCTGGTGATCTGGAGCATCGCGCGCTTCGGCACCGTCGACTTCTGGCAGACGCGGGCCTACCCCTACCCTCTGCCCGTCGCCTGTGCCGTCGCTATCGCGTTCATCGCGCTGCCGTTCTGGCGAAGCGCGCTCGAGATGAGGCAGGTCTCCCGAGAGCGGCATGCGGTGGCGGCCGGGAACGCTCCGACCTCGTGGTACGCCTCGCTGTTCGCGCACGCGTGGAACCAGACGGCGGCGGGCCTGCTCGGCGGAATCTTCGCCGCCGTCGCCCTGCTGCTGGTGCTCTCGTTCACGCTGCTGTTCTCCGTCATCGGCATCGATCTCGACAAGTGGCTGTGGCAACCGAGCGTGCTGCTCCCGATCGCGGGGGCGGCCTTCGCGACCGCCGTCGGTGTCGTGCGCGAGCGCGAGTCGATCATGCTCGCCACGCGGCAGCTGCTGCTCGCGCTGCTGCACGTGCTGCTGCCGTTCCAGCTCGTCGCGACGGCCGCCTTCGTCGGCACCGCCGCGCTGCTCGGTATCGAACGGATCGAGACCGGGCTCAGCGTGACGGCGATCCTGCTGCTCTCGGCCGGACTGTCGCTGAGCTTCTGTTCGGCATGGGTCGGAGGCGGGGAGACGAAGTCACCCGCTCGCGGGGTCGGAGCGCTCGCCTGCCGAGCGCTCGCGCTCCTGGTGCTGCCGCTCGCCTCGCTCGCCGCCGCGGCGCTGTGGCCGCGCGTCGCCGCCTACGGTTGGACCCACGATCGCGTCGCCGCCGCCACGGCCGTCACGCTCGCGCTGTGCTACGGCATCGGCTACGCCGTGGCCGCGCTGACGCCGCGTTTCGCGCCCTCGCTACGCGCGGTCAACATCGTCGGGGCCGTGCTCACCCTGGTGCTGGCCGTTTTACTGTTGACGCCGCTTCTCGACGGCTACCGCATCGGCGCGGCGAGTCAGTTGGCCCGACTCTCCGGCGGCGAGGTAGACGCTGCCGACATCGACCTCGGATGGCTGAAGTTCCGTGCCGGTCGTCACGGGCGCGAGGCGCTCGCCTCGCTCGCCGCCTCGCCCGCGGCCGACACGCCGCCGCTCTCCGACGCCCTGCATCGGATCGAGCGCATCGACGACCTCGACACGTTCGAGCAGCGCGGTCCCGAGCGGGATCTGCCACCGCGTCTCGCCGAGCGGATCGCCGAAGGCCGTTTCTCGATCGCGCGGATCGTGGATGGCCTTCTCGACGAGAGCGCGAACGGCGAGACCGCGGAGGTCATGGCCACCATGGCGGTGTTCGTCTCCTCCACCGACGCCGCGGCGCACTGTCTCGAGCGAGCGCTGCGCTGCGTGCTGCTGCTGAGCGACGAGCCGTTCTTCGAAGGGGGTGGGCGCGTCGCGCTGCTCGCCATGACGACACCCGAGGACGGGCTGCAACTCGCCTGGTTACGTCGTCGTCTCGGGGAGGAGCACTGGGGAGACCCCTACGGGCAGGATCACCAGCCGTGGGCGATGAGCGACTACATCATGATCGAGGCGGCCGAACGGAACACGCTGCTCGATGCGCTCGCGCGCGGTGAGCCCCCGGTACGCACCGTCGAACGACGCGGCCTGGCCATCGGCGGACGCACCATCGTACCCGGAGCGCCGTCCGCCGCGCGGTGAAAGCGGGGACTGCGGGCGAAGCGACAGTGCGCGCCGAGGCTAGAACAGCGTGATCGCGAACGGGCGTACCTCGAAGGCGTACTCGTCGTTGAACGATACCGCCGAGCCGCTGCTGACGATGTCGACCTGCACTTCCTTCGACGAGCCGGAGGCCGCCGTGACCATGAGCTCGGAACCGTCACCGAAATCCGCCTCGAGCATCGCCGCCGCGCGCGAGTCCTCGCGCTCTCGGTAGTCGCGGACGATGTCTCCGCCGATGGAGACCGTCGCCGGCTTCGCTCCGAAGCGTGTCGAGACGACCGACGCCCTGCCCTCGAAGGTGAGCGTCTGCCGCGAATCGCACGGTGCCCCCTCGGGGTACGAACCGGACGGGTTCCGCTTGTCGTCGCTTCGGGAGTAGGTCGCGTCCTTGAGGTCCGAGACATCACCGCCCCGCTCCAATCGCGCGGAGACGATGCGGATCGAGTCTCTCGTCGTCGCGTACCGCCCGCAGCGCTCGTCCTCGCCCTGGCTCGCGCGGCGCACGAACGAACCGGTGACGGTGAGCGCGCCGGCCTTGCCCACATCCACTCGCAAGTCATCGAAGGCGATCGCGAGCTGGGCCGCTTCACCGTCCGCGGTCGAACGCGTGCTCTCGGTACGCTCGAGCGTACCGGTCAACGTCCGGTCCTTGATGACGCAGCCGTCGAGCTCGAGGGCGGTGAACGCGAAGCCCGTGCCCGTGCCGCGCGCGGTGCCGCCGCCCGGACAGTCCACGGTACGTTCGGGACCGTTGAAGGTCACGACCAGACCTCGCACCGTCGTGTCCACGTCGAAGTACGGCTCGAGCCAGGCGGCCGATACCAGATCGGCCGCGAGATCCCGCGACGCGGCGTAGCCCAGACGCTCGAGCGTCGTCCCGCCCGATGGATCGGGCACGGCGAAAGGATCGTTCACCGGCGGCGACGCGGTTCCCTTCGGAATCGTCAGCATCACCCGTGACGCCTTCGAACGACGCCCGTTCCGGTCGATCGCGACGACGGAATAGGCGTAGGCGCGCCCGCTCGCGAGATTCCCGTCGACGTGGCTGATACCGTCGGTGATGGCGCGTACCTCTCCGTCGCGGCGGACCTCGTGGCGCAGAACGCTCGCGCTCGGGCGATTCCAGGCGATGGCCCCGGCCTTCGCCGAGTAGACGATCGCACGCAGCCCGCTCGGTGCGGCCGGTCCCGCCGCCCGAGGCACGTTCGGTTCTGCCTCCGTTCGGACGAACAACCGCGCCGCCGGCGAACGCAGCCCCTGGCGGTTGATCGCGATGACTTCGAACAGGTAGCGCCGTCGGTCGCGCAGATCCGTGTCGACATGGCTCGTGCCGTTCGTCGCCGCAGCGACCACCACGCCGTCGCGCCTGACTTCGTAGCGCTCACCGAACACGCCCGAACGCTCCCACGCGATACCGGCGGCCGTGGCCGAGTAGAGGTTCGCCGAAAGGCCGCTCGGGCGATCCGGACGCGCATCCGGGGTCTCGATGCGCGCGATGGCCCGATCCGAGCGCTGACCGGCCGAATCGATCGCGACGACGGAGAAATCGTAGCCGCGGCCGGGGGCGAGATCCTGCGCGATGTAACTCAGCGTGTCGCGCACGCCGAGGACGACGCCGTCGCGAGTGATCTCGTAACCGCGGACGGCTCGGTCATCGGAGGAACGCGACCAGGCTATACCACCGGAGCTCGGGCCGTAGGCACGAGCGACGAGCTGACCGGGGGCGGATGGCGGCGAGTCGCCCGACTGGGCGTACACGCCGCCACCGATCGCGAGGAGGAATGTGGCGACAAACGACGTCCTGATCATCGAGGCCTACGTGCTCACCGTGGTGTCCCACGAATCCTAGCAGTGTTGACGGTATCCGAGGTAACGCACGACCAAGGCTTACTCGACGACCGATCGGACGGGATCGCGCCAGGTCGAGCCGATCCCCGCGTCTCGAGCGCTCGCGGCGACGATGTCGACGGCGAGGCGCGATCGCGCCGGCAGCTATTTCGAGATCGTCACCGACGCTGTCGATACCGTAAGGTCGGCACCTCCCCTGCCGCATGAACGGCGACGACTCGTCGTCGCCGCGGCGCGCGCCGCGATCGAGGACGAACGGAGCGAGCGGAGCGGCCGGACGATTGCGGCGAGCCGCGCTGCCGAACGGATCACGTCACCGAGACCGGCGTCTCTCTAGCCACCGGCCGCCACGATACCGATCTCGACGACGAAGGACGGCGAGGCGAGCTTGCTCTCGATGCAGGCGCGGGCGGGCGCACACCCTTCGGGAATCCAGGCGTCCCACTCGCCGTTCATCGCGTCGAAGTCACCGATATCGGCGAGCCAGATCGTCGCCGAGAGGATTCTCTCCTTGGTCGACCCCGCTTCGCCGAGCAGCGCGTCGATCCGTTTCAGTATCGCCCGGGTCTGGGTGGCGGCGTCGGCGTCAGGTGCGTCCTTGGCCACTTGACCGGCCAGATAGACCGTACCGCCGTGCACGACAGCCTGGCTCATCCGTCGTCCGACCTCTATGCGTTCGATACCCATGCTCGCTCCTCGTGCCGATGGTACGGGGCGGACCCCGGAACCGTGAATGCTCCCGCAGTAGCGCCATCTGCTCGGGAACACCGGCGCGGCGAGAACTCGTTCGATGTATCGTAGAGCGATTGCTCGACCCTGGGGAGATTCGCCGTGCCGAGGGTAGTCACGGGCGATCGTCGACCGACAACCGTGGCGCTCTCCAACCCCGCGGCAATGGCGTCCGATCCGCCGCTCACCTGTGTCGTTCATTTGTGTCGTTTGTGTCGTTCACCCGGCTTTCACTTGGCTAGAGATTCCGGAGCCACGAAATGATCGATCGAAACGGAGGGCGGGCAGTGATCCTTTGGCTGGTGATCTGCCAGCTCGCGCTCCCCTTCTGGGGAAGCTCGTCGGCGCTGGCGCAGTCGAGCGATACCGCACCGCCGCAGATCGATTTCCGAGCGCTGGAGGAGGGTCGCCGCGGGGATGCACAGGTCTTCTCGGCGACCATCAAGGACGATACCGCGGTGAAGTCGGTCACGCTCCACTACCGTTTCGAGCCGGGGGAGCCCTACCGCTCCTCGCCGATGGAAGCGCTGGGCGGGACCGGCATCTACACCACCTCCATCGGTGGGGCGGATACCGACACCGCCGTGATCCAATATTATATCGAGGCGCGGGACGAGATCGGAAACCGCAGCATCGAGGGCTTTCCTTTCGATCCGCTGGAGCGCAGGTTGCTCGAGCCGGGCGTTCCGATCGCCGGACCGACTCCGGCGCCCGAGGAGCCGGGCCCGGGACTGACGACGGGGCAGAAGGTCCTCTACGGCGTGCTGGGCGTCGTGCTCGTCGGCACGCTCGCCGCTGTCGCGGGCGGAGGCGGTGGCGGTGGCTCGGACGGCACTCCTCCGCTCGGCGACGATACCGACGTGCCGGTCACGATCGTCGTCGACCCGCTGCCCTGAGCGCCCATCGGCCGTTCGACCGAACGATTCGCCCGCCTATGACTGTCCCCTCAGCCCTTCCTCTCCTCCGACGGTTCGCCGCTCTGGCGATCTCCTCGACGGCGCTCGTGCTCGCCGCCTGCGAGGGGAGCGGGCAGAGCACCGTGACCTCCACGCCTCAGGAGGACGGGACGTCGAGCCTCCTGCTCGAGCCGCCGGAGCCCGTGCTGCTCGCACGCGCGGTCGTACGCGAGAACCTCTCGCTGTCGGTACAGGTGGAAACCGAGGGAGCGACCGAGGAGATCAACGCCTCGCGTCAGCAGAACGGGCTCTGGGCGGGCACCCTGCGCTTGCCCCGCAACCGCACCTTCACGGTGACGGTCACCTGGTCGGAGCGCATCGAAGATACGCTCGTCGGTCTGGCCCGGGCGACGAAGACCGATACGGTACCGGACGACGGCTCCCCCTACAGCGTGCGGATCTTCAGTACCGAGTTCGACTTCTCCGCCTCGTTGTTCGACGAGGACGAGGACGGCCTCTCCAATCTCGACGAGCGCCGCGCCGAGAGCGATGTCTTCCGCCGGGACGAGCCGCAAACACCGACTGTCTCGGTACCGCTGACGATCGCCTTCGCGCTGCCCGGTGCGTTGCGGGAAGTCGATCCGTCGGTACTCGACGAGCTGGATGTGCGCGTGCTGGTCAACCGGCGCGTGGTACCGATCACGCGTGCCGCGAACGGTGGCTGGCTCGGCACGATGGAGGTGAACCAGGACGCGAGTGTCTTCGCCAGCGTCAGCATCTTCGACAGCAGCGAGCAACGGGTCGTGGTGGCCACGGCACAGCGCGGCGACATCGACACGAGCGGCAACGCTCCTACGGCCACCTTCGAGTCGGACGACTACCAGATCCGCAACGACGACGGCGACGAACTGACCAACATCGAGGAGCTGATCGGCGGGAGCAACCCGTTCGACTCCAACGACCCGCCCCCCGACCCCTGCGAGGTCTCGAACTTCGAACCGGGCTGCGCGGTCGACACCGACGGGGACGGTCGCCCCGACAGCCGAGAGACCGCCGAGGCCGATCGCGACGACGACGGCAGACCCGACTACACCGAGTCCAGTCTCGTCGACGCCGACGAGGACGGCAGGGCGGCCGATGTCGACCCCGACGAAGGTGACGCTTGCGTCCCGTCGACCGACAACGCGCCCTGTCGATCCACACTGGACGACGACGACGACGGCGTGACCAATCCGCGCGACAACTGCCGTGCCGTGCCCAATTCCGATCAGCGCGACACCGACGACGACGGTCTCGGCGATCTGTGCGACACGAGCGACGATCGTGACGACGACGAGGACGGTGTGGCGAACGTACGGGACAATTGCCCGAACGATGCCAACGCGGACCAGCGCGACGAGGACGGAGACGGCAACGGTGACGTCTGCGACGAGCTCGACGATCGCGACCCTGACGAAGACGGCGTTCTCGAGAACGTCGACAACTGCCCGAGCGTACCCAACCCCGATCAGGAGGATATCGACAACGACGGCCAGGGCGATGCCTGCGACACCAGCGACGACCGCGACGACGACGACGACGGCGTCGCCGACACTCTGGACAACTGCCCGGACGATCCGAACCCCGACCAGAGCGATGTCGACGAGGACGGCGCCGGCGATGTCTGCGACACCAGCGACGATCGCGACCGCGACGACGACGGCGTCGCCGATACTCTGGACAACTGCCCGGACGATCCGAACCCCGACCAGGGCGACCTCGACGAGGACGGCGCCGGCGATGTCTGCGACACCAGCGACGATCGCGACAGTGACGACGACGGCATCGCCGACCTTCTAGACAACTGCCCGGACGATCCGAACCCCGACCAGAGCGAACTCGACGAGGACGGTATCGGCGATGTCTGCGACACCAGCGACGATCGCGACCGCGACGACGACGGTGTCGCCGACCTTCTAGACAACTGCCCGGACGATCCGAACCCGGATCAAGCGGACGCCGACGGCGACGGAGAAGGCGATGTATGCGATGCCACGGCGGACATCGAAGACGAAACGTGAACGGCCGGAAGCCCCCCCGTCCTCTCCGAGCGCCGACCTCTCGCGCCAACTGGAGGCCGAGTGACCGCGGACGTCACCCGCGCAGGCGCTCGTTCGACGGATCGTAGGGGGATTCCTCGATCACACGGGCGGCGACTCTCTCGCCGAGCAACTCCACCTCGAGCGCCGTGCCCGGCACGGCGAGCGCCGTCCTGACGTAGCCGAGCGCGAGGCTCGCCTCGACGCGATGTCCGTAACCGCCGGATGTCGTCATGCCGACGACCTCGCCCTGGTGGTGGAGCGGGCAGCCGAAGAAGGCGTCGGTGTCGTCCGCCTCGAGCACGAGCGTGACGAAGGAATCGGTCGGACCTGCTGCCGCCTCCGCCGCGAGCGCCGCCTTGCCGACGAAGTCGGCCTCCTTGCTCGTGTCGACGAAGCGTCCGAGCCCGGAGGCGAGCGGCGAGAGGGTGTGATCGAGCTCGGTCTTCCAGCCGCGATAACTCTTCTCGAGCCGCATCGAATCCATCGCGTACATGCCCACGTCACGGAGCCCGTACGGCTCGCCGGTCCGCATCAACGCGTCGTAGAGGGCGATCTCGGCCGCGACCGGCACGTGCAGCTCCCAGCCGAGCTCGCCGACATAGTTGACGCGTTGCGCGAGAAGCGCGGTACCGGCGACCTCGATCTCGCGACAGGCGAGCCAGGGGAAGGCGCCGTTCGAGAGATCCGCCTCCGTCAGCTCCGCGAGAATCTCGCGCGAGTCGGGCCCGGCGACGACGAGCGTGGCGTAGTCTTCGGTGACATCCTCGAGCGCGAAATCGGCCTCCGGCGGCAGGTGCTCCTCGAGCCACTGGATGTCGTGACGCTTCGCCAGGGCACCGCCGACGAGCACAAACCGTTCGTCGCCGAGGCGGGTGAGGGTGAGCTCTGACCAGACGCCACCGGAGGGAGCACAGAGGTAGGCCAGCGACACGCGTCCGACGCGCGGCAGGCGACCGGCGATCAGCGTGTCGAGCCAGGCGGCGGCTCCCTCGCCCTCGAGCCTGAGCTTCGTGAAGCCACCGATGGCGAGAATGCCGGCACGATCGCGCACGTGACGGCATTCCTCGCCGACCGCCTCGAACCAGACGCCGCGCGCGTATCCGGCGCTCTCCTCCGCCGGATCGTTCGGGCGGGGGAACCAGGTCGCCCGTTCCCAGCCGCCCCGGGCGCCGAAGCGCGCCCCCTTGGCGGCAAGACGCTCGTAGACCGGCGTCGTCAGACGGGGCCGGCCGGCCGGCCATTCCTGGACCGGAAAGTGGATCGCGTACTCGTGCTGATAGACCTCGACGGCACGCTCGACCACGTAGGCCTGATCGGCATAGTGGCCGTAGCGACGGGGATCGAGGCTCCAGAGATCCCACTCGGGCTTGCCGTCGACGATCCACTCGGCCACCGACTTCCCCGCCCCTCCACCCTGGCAGATGCCGAAACTGAAGCCGCAGCAGTGAAACACGTTCGGCATGCGATAGGCAGGCCCGACGTAGGGAAGCCCGTCGGGGGCGTACGGGATCGGACCGTTGATGACGCGCTGCACGCCGACCGAGCCGAGAACGGGCATACGCGCGCAGGCCTGCTCGATGTACCACTCGAGCCGCTCGAGATCGTCCGGGTAGAGCTGGTTGGCGAAGTCCTCGGGCAGCTCACCGTCCGGCCAGTGCGGTGTCGCCCGCCATTCGTAGGGGCCGAGTATCAGCCCGTGCTTCTCCTGCCGGAGGTAGTAGGAGTCGTCGGGATC
>ENA-ORXM01003537-ORXM01003537.1-marine-metagenome-genome-assembly--contig:-NODE-3537-length-15347-cov-3.903274_pt1 | contig 15347 bp, 12 predicted proteins | sample MGYA00237867_ERZ511480 | MGnify/ENA primary metagenome ERZ511480 (study PRJEB26309, sample SAMN06266103) | marine metagenome | isolation source: Algal blade | place: United Kingdom:Sidmouth, United...
TCTTCCTTTCGACTTTTCTTTTCTCCTTGTCCGAAAGTTCCAGATAAGCCAACCAGTCTTTGTATTTAGTTTGGAAATTATTGAGTCCGTCTCTATTGATTGCATACAAATAATATTCAATCCAATTTGGATTGTTTTCACAATAGGTAAGAAGACAATTTTGTATTCCAGTTATCCGCATATAAGGCATTCTGTCAATTCCGTCCGCCATGATTATTGCCAATTCTCCTTTCGTTAAATTTCGTGCCTGACATTCAGAATAGACTTTTGTTTCAGTTGAATCCGTAAAAAAGTCTGAGAGGATGGGTAAAGAACTTTCTCCATAAGAGATGATTTTTTCCGCCTGAACTGTTTTTACGATTCCCTTAGAATTTTCCGTTTCCGCAATCTTTTCCAGAAGCGAATCCATTTCCATTTCCGTTTGTGCCATGACAAAACTTAAATTTAAAATGAAAAGGATTGATATGAAATGAACTTTTTTCATAATAGCAGGTAACGGTTTGTGTATGAAACGTAGCGTGCAAAATGACACTAGTTTTCGGTTTAACACAGAGCCGAATTTTTATGTTTTGTTTTTACTTTTTTATTTTAAAAGCCAAATTTAAAAATTTGGCGGTCTTTGCAAATAAGCAAAAACCATTCGATTTAGCACTTACTAGCTATGTTTTATACACGTTGTTACCACACGTTTTCTTTTTAGGAACAAGCCCATCCAAAACCTAATTCTTTATCATTATCAGGACTTTGAGTTAAATGGCCTATTCCAGCATCTCCAAACATATAAGGTAAATTATCCTCCGAATCAAGTTGAAATAATAATTCCATTTGCTTTTCCGTTTCTCGGTCAAATGGATATTCTACTGATTGTATCCAATATGGCCAGCCATACAATTTGTCTTTTTCTATTGGCAGTCCAACTCCTCTTTCTTCCATAAGTTCATAGACATCATCATCCAAATCCAGTTCAATTCCTAATTGGTCGTATTCTTCAGGATGTGGATAGTCGTCTTTAGAAGTCCATTCGGTAATTAGTTTTTCATTAAATAATTCATCTATTAACGGTTCAATAGATTCAGATTTTCCATTAACCTCAATTTTTCTGCATTCAACAGATTTGGAAAAAGGAAAAAATGCTTCTAAATCAGATTCACACAAAGGCTCGCTTGTCGTACAATAGAATAGTTGTATTAATCCATCTTCTTTATTTTTCGGTAATTCTTGCAGATTTAATTGAAGAAACAGTTGCATATTCTTTTTGCAATTTGGGCATTTGGGCCAATCATTTTCATTCCTCAAATATGGAAATCCTCCTACTTTAGATTTGTCAGAAAAAGTGTTTTCGTTTTCTATAGTAGTTGGCAAAAAAGCTTTTCTCTTGAATTTATCAAGTGTTTTAATCGTTTCTCTATATTCCTTTTCCACATCAATTGACTCTGAATGGTTCTCAACTTCAATTTTTGGTTCATCAGGTTTTCCAAATAGTTTTTTAAAGATATTCATATATTGTTGAGTTCAGTTTTTAATGTGTGGTAACGGTGTTTATAAAAGTAGTTGCGAATTTTCGGGTGTGATCCGACGTAGTCGGTTCGTAGTAAAGAAAAGTTGCAACAGCCTTAAAGTTAAAGGATTGGCAAGCAATTATTTTTATATTTTGTTGTAGGTAGTTTTTAATCTTCTTCCCACTTACTTCTAAGTAAATCCCTCACAGAAAAAAAGTCATTTTTTTCATCCACTTTCTTTCAATCAAATAATATCTTTTTTCTTTTGTTACAATTTCAATTACTTGGTCATAAGTTTCAAACTCACCAATATTTTTAATGTCATTAAACTTCAATTTGATTGGACTTTTCCATCTACCTGGAATTTCTATATAGTTTTTCCCAACTCTTAGTGGGCCAAGGTTAAATTTCCTCACGAAGATTATTATCAAGCCTATTCCGAAACCGAAAAACAATACACATAGAAAGCCTGTTATAATAGCAATAAAAGTATCCACCGATAAAATAACGGAACCGAAAATAAATGAGAGAACTAATAAAATCAGCCCCCAAAACAAGTTTTCAAAAGGTGGTTTATATCTATATTCTTTTACCATTTTTAATTACCTACAACAATTGTATAAACGCAATTGCGTTTATATCTGTTATATAAATTTAGCTACTTTTCTCCATAAAATCAAGTGGGTTGGCCATCTACAATCGTTGTGTTTTGCTAGTATGAGCAGTACACCCAGTCGGTTACTACAATTATGATCGACTACATGCTGCGGCAAATGCACAATGTACAGTCTGTAGCTGTTTCCATGGCGTTATATTCCTTACGGCTTCAATTCATATTTTAAACGCCCTCGTTACCCCAACATTTACTGTACAACGGTTTACTGTCTGCCGACAGGCAGGCTGCTTTTCATAGTCTAGGTTGTTATAGTCAGTTTTTAATTCTTTTCATACTCCAATCCAAACCCAAATTCAAATAATGGATTTTCGCTATCATACGGCACATCCGTTTTTTGATTATTAACGGTTTGCATAGAAGACGGCAACTCGAAAGGTAACTTTCCTTGTGGTGAGGTATTGCCAAAAAGCACTTCGCAAACCGATTGATCACTAGCCCCGTAATTGGCAATTAGAGCCGTTGCTGCATTGGCAATATCAGGAATAACCGCAGGTCTATCCAAATAAATATCAACAACTGTTGGTACTTGATTCAACAAGTTTAAAATTCGCTGTTTCTCATCGCCTTTGAAATCTAAATCGCCATGGTGAAAACCTTTTGCAAAAGGAACATTAGTTTCGGCAGGATACCACGGCGTGCTTAATCTGATAATCGCAAAGTCAGCCGCTTCGGGTGTCGCAACCACTTCGGCGTAATTCGCCACAGTCGCACTATCTATATTTTCAATATATACCTTGAAACTCTTTTGTTGCAATGGTAAAATTGAGTTGTCATTTTTGAGAAGCGTCATGGAAATTTGTTGCGTTTCTTCTCCTAATGCCCTTGATGCTTCCGTACCAACGATTATATCGACTTTTGTTTCATCTACAAAAGGGTTATCAAACAGACCCAACTCGAATTTTTGTTTTAACAAACGCTTTATGGAAACATCAATGCGTTCTTCGGTCAATTTACCTTCTTTGACCAATTGAATAATCAACTCAGGTCTATTCTCACCGCCAAATTGGTCACAACCTACTTCAATAATTTTCAATGCCCGGTCTGCTGCATTTAGATTCTCTACGCCCCAAGCTCTTGCCTTCCAAACCACATCTGGTCCCATAGGTCGGTCGGTAATCAAGCCCCAATCTGTACAAACAACGCCATCGTATTTATATTTCTCTCTCAACAAAGTAGTAATAATGGTTTTGTTATACGCCATAGCTACGTTCTCGTCTGTTTGGTCAGTTGGTATGCCATAGTAAGGCATGATAGCAGCAGTATTCACTTCAAAAGCAGCTTCGAAAGGAATAAGATGATAGTCAAAATTATCACCTGGATATATTTGTCCTTTCTGAAATGAAAAATGAGGGTCTAACCCTTCTTTTTGTGGTCCACCTCCGGGGAAGTGTTTCGTCATACAAGCTACCCCATTACTCAAATCTTCTCCTTGCAAACCACGAATATAAGGTTTGACCAATCGAGCCGTCAACTCCGCATCTTCGCTAAAGTTACCGCTAATTCTTGCCCAACGAGGTTCAGTAGCCAAGTCAATTTGAGGATGTAATGCCTCTCTGATACCTACAGCCAAATATTCTTGACGAACAATATTTGCAAATTCCGACACTAAGTCTTCATCACCAATAGCTGCAAAACCTGGCATTTCACAAAATTGAGCAAAACCCTTTGCACTCATTGAAAAAATCGTATTACTAAAGTGATGTCTCGGGTCAGACGCGATAGTAATTGGAATACCTAATCTTGTTTCTTCAGCGACTTGTTGCGTATTATTATACCATTTGGCAAAAATATTTGGGTCAGCAGGAATGCTCCAAATATTAAAATGTGTCATTTTCATGTTATTCATATTCTCAACGATGGAAGCCATTCGTGACGCAGGACCTTCAAGTCCTTCTTTACCGTCTGGTTTAGCATCTTTGCTAACAGGTGCCCCATTTATGAACATCATACCCGCCTTCTCCTCTAAAGTCATTTGACTCAATATATCTTCAATTCTCGCGTCGATAGGTTGATTAACATCTTCGTATATGTCTAACTTTTGGTTTTTGTTCAAATCTCTAAATTGGACACCATTCTGGTTAACAAGAACAGTGGATTTGCCTTGCATAACTTCATTTAGCCCCGATACTTCTTTGTTCTTTTGAGATTGTTGGCAACCTGTAAGAAATATGAATGCAAAAAAGTAAAATATTGATTTATTCATTGGTTGTTTTTTTCTTAATTGACTGTAACAAGTATATAAATTTAGCTGCTTTTCTCCATAAAATCAAGTGAGTTGGCTGTCTACAATCGTTGTGTTTTGCTAGTATGAGCAGTTCACCTAGTCGGTTACTACAATTATAATCGACTACATGCTGCGGCAAATGCACAATGCAGTCTGTCGCTGTCTCCTCGGCGTTAAATTCCTACGGCTTCAATTCATATTTTGAATGCCCTCGTTACCCCAACATCTACTGTACATCGGTTTACTTGTCTGCCGACAGGCAGGCTGCTTTTCATAGGATACATTGTTGGGCACAGGCTTTTTATTCAGTTATATATTCAAATACTATTTTCGGATTTATAGATTCCGATTCTTTTTTTTGTTTAAAAATTTCTAACTTTTTATTGTATCGGATTATTAAAGTGTCAAAATTTTTCCACTCAAAATTTACATCTTTTGGTTTTATGAACCCAGCACTTGCAACAAAGATTGGTTCAAGTTTTTTTCTTTCTTCGTAATTGCATTCAGTTGCATAAATATGAATTGCCCGATTCGTAGTCGCATTTCCAGTCATTTCGGTCATTTTTATTTTCCGCAAACTTTCGTAATCACATTCCGCTTTTAATTCTGTTTCAGTCGGTTCCTCAAAAATCTCAAAGTTTGCAATTAAAACAGCGAATCCGATTATAGCTATAATTCCGAGCAGTAAAATTCCAATTAGTATCTTTTTTATCAATTTTAGTGCGGTTTTAGCTTGTGTACAACGGTGTTTATAAGAGTAGTTGCGTGTTTTCGGGCGTGATCCAACGAAGTCGGGTCGTAGCAAAGAAAAGTTGCAACAGTCTTAAAGTTAAAGAATTGCCAAGCAATTATTTTTATATTTTGTTATGCTTGCGTTTCTCAATCTCACGGACAACCATATCTTTCATTTTATGTGCCTCAGAATATGATAAACCATTGAAAAATGTCAGTTTCTTATTATTGCTTGTTATAACTTTTAATTGTCCCATTTTTATCCAAAAAGGAAAAGCCCTTTGGGATTCTATCATTTTATTCATTCTCGAATCGTACCAACTGTCTGAATTGTAATCTTTTCTTACTACTTCTATTGATTCAATTATGTTTAGGTCTATATTCTTAGATTTTGAGAAAATTCGATTTGATTTTGTAAACACAATTTTGTTGTTATCAATGGTGATTTTTTCATAGCCAACTAAAAGCCAGAATGAGTAAAAAGCAAAAAGTGGTTGCAATACAATTGCTCCATAGATTGATTGTTTTAGTTCATCATATTCGGAAGAAGGTGAAGCGAAAAAGAGAATAAATATGATGAGTCCAAAAAGCAGAATAGAAGCTATTGGAAAGAAGAAAACTTGTAACCAGTATTTTTTTATCGGTACTTTAATTTCTGTGGGTTTCATTTTGTTTTCCCTTTTATGAAGCACAACGGATAATGATCTGTCGTCGTCTCTCTGAGGAACGAAGAGATATGCGATCATCATCTATTGTTACCATCCGTATATTTCACTCATTTCGTTTTCAATATTTCCAATTATACTATTTAATTCTTCAATTTGATTCTTGTAATCTCTTTTCTTTAAGATTCTTTCTTTGGGATCAAGTTCTTCAAAGTTGAATTCATCATATTCAATTTGAGATTTTGTTTTGAGATTTCTATGTTCGTCTAATTTGTAAGATAAAGTTCTTCCTCTAATTTCAAGTTCGCTTGGTTTGTAATCCTTTTCTGGTATCATCGAAAATGAAATTGGCCCTCGCTCTATATCATTAAGCATTTGAGAAATTTGAAGTGTTGGAGGCCTTCGAATTATTTGAGTAAATTCTTCTGTTTCTATTACAATTCTTCCTTCTTGGGCTTCAATAATAAATTGTGTTTTTCCTTTTTGAACTTTTCTTTCTATATCCGCTATTTCTAACCCATTAACGAAATCAGTTTCCATTTCTACTCTAAAGTTGGTTGGATTTTTGAAAATTAGTGTTGCAGGACTTATCCAAAATTTATAACCTCCGATATTGTTTTGAGGCTTTACCCATTTTAACAAGTAATCAAGATCAAATTTAACATCATCGTCAAATGACATTGCCCAAATTGGATTATCATGCCAACCCATTTTTTCGAAATCATTTTGATTCCATATCCACTTTTCTAATTGATATTCTTCTTTCATTTTTTATGGATGCTAACAACCGGCTAAACGCCATGGCGTTTATTTCTGTTATATAAATTTAGCTGCTTTTCTCCATAAAATCAAGTGAGTTGGCTGTCTACAATCGTTGTGTTTTGCTAGTATGAGCAGTTCACCTAGTCGGTTACTACAATTATGAACGACTACATGCTGCGGCAAATGCACAATGCAGTCTGTCGCTGTCTCCTCGGCGTTAAATTACTTAGGGATTCAATTTTCATATTTTGAAAGCCCTCGTTACCCCAACATTTACTGTACAACGGTTTTCTACTTCTACCAAATTTCTTTCTAATTAATCTATACTTTTGAAATATCGCATGAATCGCAACTTCGTATACCATATTCAGCGCCTCTCAATCCATAAAAAAATAGCATTGGTTCTCATGCTAATTTTCTTTATATGGTTCATCTTTTGCCTCCCAAAACCGCTGTTTCACACGCCAACATCTACTGTTCTAGTCTCAGAACAAGGTGAGCTACTCGGTGCCAAAATAGCCGACGATGGCCAATGGCGGTTCCCACCCACAACCGCCGTACCCGAAAAATTTGCTGCCGCCATCATTACCTATGAAGACCAACAATTTTATAAGCATTTGGGTATCAACCCTGTCGCTATTATTCAAGCAGCCAAGGCGAATATGAAAGCAGGAGAAATAAAACGAGGTGGCAGCACCATTACCCAACAAACAATCCGCCTTTCTCGCAAAAACCCACCACGCACCTATTGGGAAAAAGGCAAAGAAGCCATTTTCGCCACCAGACTTGAGCTCGGCAGCTCTAAGCAGCATATCTTGGCTCTGTATTCTTCGCACGCGCCGTTTGGCGGAAATGTAGTGGGCATAGATGCAGCCGCTTGGCGTTATTTTGGCCGTAACGCGCAAGATCTCTCTTGGGCAGAGGCAGCCACACTGGCCGTGTTACCAAACGCACCTGGGCTCATTCACCCTGGCAGAAACCGAAATCAATTAGAAGAAAAACGCAACCAATTGTTGGCACAACTACAAAAAACGGGAAAGCTCGATGCATTCACCTATGAACTGGCTATTCAAGAACCGTTACCATTGCAACCACTTAATCTTCCACGGCATGCACCTCACATGCTCGATTATGCTGAACAAGAACACCGAGGCGAGGTGATAAGCACAAGCCTGTCATTACCCTTACAAACTGCTGCAAGTCGCATTGTTAATCAACATCATCAATCACTTAAACAAAATAGAATTCATAATGCCGCCGCCATTATCATTGATGTGCGCACCAAACAAGTAAAGGCGTACATTGGCAATACTGAAACCACAGCAAGCTATCAAGACCAAGTAGATGTGGTGCAGGCGCAAAGAAGTACGGGCAGCCTATTAAAGCCATTTTTATATGCCGCCAGCCTCGATAAAGGAGAATTTCTACCGCACACCCTTATTGCAGATATTCCGACCTATTACAACAATTACACACCGCAAAATTTTAATAAAACATTTAGTGGCGCCGCACCTGCCGATCAAGCACTGGCTACATCTCTCAATGTGCCAGCCGTGCGCATGCTCAATGAGTATGGCATTCCAACCTTCCATAACGTGTTACAAAATTTGCATCTCAATGGTGTTAAATACAAACCGTCGCACTACGGTTTGCCACTCATTCTTGGTGGTGCCGAAAGTTCACTATGGGAGCTCTGTCGCGCCTATGCCGGCATGGCCTCAACGCTGAATCACTTTGCAGAGCAAGAACAGTATTTTAAAGATGAGTACGCCCAACTTAGCATCTACGCAACGCCCATTGCCAACCAAGCAACCCGAAAGCAGTATGATGTGTTCTCTGCTGCTTCCATTTGGCACACCATGAATGCACTGGTTGAAGCAAAACGGCCCGGTGAAAAAAAGGCATGGGAATACTTTTCATCTAGCCAAAAACTCGCTTGGAAAACCGGCACTAGTTACGGAAATAAAGATGCTTGGGCAATTGGTGTAAATCCAAATTATGTTGTCGGTGTGTGGGTTGGCAATGCCGATGGAGAGGGCAGAACAGGCAATACTGGCTTACAAACCGCCGCCCCTATCCTCTTCGATCTTGTCGATATGTTGCCACCCTCAAATGAATGGTTTTCGCCGCCCGTGTCAGAACTATATCAAGCCACCGTTTGCAAACAATCAGGCCAATTGGTTAACCGCCATTGCCCAAATCCCGATACCTTGCTCATCAACCAAATTGGCTTGCAAACCAAACCTTGCGCTTATCATCAATTACTCAGCACCACAAAAAATGGCGAATTTCTCGTCAATCAAAGGTGCGCCGAGCCAGGTAACATCACGCAAACGGCCTATTTCGTACTTCCGCCAAAACAAGCATTATTCTACGCCAAGCACACCACAAATTATAAACCATTGCCCCCAACCAAACCCGGCTGCACATCGCAAGAACGACAAAATTTATCCATCATTTATCCGCAATCAATGGCCACAATCAGCATCCCAACCAACATTCAGGGCCAACCAGAGAAACTCGTCGCACGCGTCACCCACAAAGAAAAAAACGCGCGCCTTTATTGGTACCTTAACCATGCATATTTAGGCAGCACAAAATCAATGCACCAAATGGAGCTCGCACCAAAACCCGGCAAGCATTTACTCGGCATTACCGATGAACACGGCGAGCAGGTTTTCCGCTACTTCACTGTAAAATAGCGATTTAGAATGAAAGTTATCTTTTTGTGGCGTTGCTGTTCATGCTGGCAATTGTGTGTTCACCTACAGCAAGCTGCGGGGTCTTTCAGCCTCCTCACTTGCAGGTTCACTTCACGTTGCTGCGCCTTCATGCGCACCGCAAGTCGGCAGTTAGCCTGCACCAAATACTTCAATCCATGAATCTCGGTTCAGCACAAGCCAATAAAAAAATGCGCCCAACCAACCATGAAACAAGCCTAATGGCCACAAATTTCTATGTTTCAAGAATAAAAAGCTATACACAAGCGCCAAAAAGAAGGTGGCAATTGCCAATAACACAGTGGGTAAATGAATGGCGCTAAACGCCACCGAAGTGAGTAAAATGATCCAACCTGTTTTTAATCCAAACTTGCCATCCTTCAAATTTCCGGCTATTAAACTCATCATTAAAAATTGCTGCACAACGCCCCATAATGGGTACAACAACAAGATAGCGAGCAAATGCCAATGCAGCTTCAATTGATCATTGTACACTGCATAAATCACAAAGCCAGCAACAACAACCAAGGCAAACCCCAATAATGGTTTACATGTTTTGCCGAAGCCTTCTTTCCTAAATCCCCAGTAGGTTAAAATGCCTGAATGTGTTCTTACCCTGTAAATCACGTAACTCACCCAAAACACGGTGACGAGCAAAATGTAAGGCAGTTTAATATCCAACAAATTCACAGACACAAACTTGCCAAGTGCAGTAATGAGCACAGCAATCATTTCAAACCATCGTTGCTTGTGAGAAATTTGCAACTAGTTAATTAACTCAGTAATTTCTTGAACGCTGGGTGCATCGCCGTGATGCCATTTCCCTATAATGGTACCTTGTTGTAACAAAACCAATCCTGGGTTTGAGCGAATTACGGTTTTAAGCATGGTAGCATCGGCACTTAAATTTGTGCCTGTGAGTTCATGTTTCTCTTTCCAAGCCTCCAACTCAGCATCGTTTGATGCCGTTACAAAGGCATAGTTGTAATTAGAAAACTCGTCAGATGCCTCAATCAAGGTTTTTATTTGTGTAGCGCTTTTATCTTTTGCTTTGCGAATGTTGTGAGAGATGATCAAAAGAATCGGCTTCTCAAACTGCAGCATTTGCTCTGTTAAATCGTCGCCGTTGTTTGCCGTAAATGAAAAGTCATGTATTGGTGCGGGCTCACCTTCATCAATCAGCTTTTGCTCTCTATCTACAAAGGTCCAAATAGAATCGCTTGGGAATGTATCTACAAACACTTTTTCTTCACCTGTTGTCTCGTTTTTATAAGTGAATCTATTTTCGTAAACAGGCGGAGAAATTTCATTCATTTTGTCGGGAATGTAAGTGCCGACTTTGTACGCACGAAAATCCCACATCGGTAAGTGAAAGAAATTGTGCAGCGTAAATGCCAAGCCTGCTACCGTGGCAATAGCCGTCACTGCAAATTGACCCCGCCGATCAAAAAACGGCTTCAAGTATTTGCTTTGCCACACAAACAACAGAATAACTCCTAACAAAATAAGGTCTTTAATGAAGCTGGTGTAAGGTGAAATTTTCAAGAAATCGCCGAAACAACCGCAGTCTTGTACCACGCCAAAAATTGCTGAAACACCCGTGAGCACGGTAAAAAAGACAATCATGCCAATTAAAATGGCGTAAATAAATTTCTTGTAGGCATTAAAGAGCAAGGCTACACCAACCACTAACTCCAACACTAAAATTACAAATGCGGCGAATTGCGCAATTGGGTGTAAAAAAGTAAGCCTAAACACATCAAAATAGTCACCTAGTTTTATGGCGAAACCAACGGGATCAACCAATTTTACAACTGCAGAAAAAATGAAAAATGCGCCAACCCAATTTTTCAAAAATGAAATAACAAAGCTTCCACTCTTTTTAAAAAGCAACTCAATAAATGTCCACCCCAAGCCAGCAAGGCCAGTGTAAAGTGCAATCGTCCAAATTGTCATGTTATTCGTTTATTCTTATTAACCCAAAGAGGGAATAATTAACTATGTCGGTATAATGGCCTTCTAGCCCTTCAGAAACAATGGTTTTACCCTGATTATCTTCAATTTGCTTTAAACGCAAAATTTTTGAGAGAATAAGGTCGGTAAAAGAGCTCACACGCATATCTCGCCAGGCCTCACCATAATCATGGTTTTTCGCAATCATGATTTGGCGTACCTCGTGCGCTTGTTCCTCATAGAGTCGGCGCGCGTCATCGGCACTTAAATTGCCCTCAGCATTTGGCTTATGGTGTAATTGTATCAAGGCCATGAGGCCATAATTTACCAACGCCTGAAATTCGCCCTCAATGCCATCACCAACTTTACTAACGCCAGTTTCTTCTAGCGTTCTAATTCTTTGTGCCTTTATGAATAGTTGATCTGTTATTGATTTTGTACGCATAATTCGCCAGCTCGTTCCGTAATCTTTCGATTTTTGAACAAAAATTTCTTGGCAAATCTGTAGCTGTTCGTCGTATTGCTCGAGCGTGTTCACCTCTGATTTCGTTTCTGCCACTTCCCTTATTTTTAGGTCTGATTTTGTCACTATGCCTTTCGTCGATAAAAATACTGGAAAACAAGCAACTTTCTCGCTCAATTGCAATGGAAGGCTCGTTGATCTTTCAACGCCCAAGGTAATGGGAATATTGAACCTCACACCAGATTCCTTTTACCAATCAAGTCGAGCCGCCTCCACCCAACAGGCGCTACAACAAGCCGAGCGTATGCTTGCAGAGGGCGCAACCTTCTTAGATCTTGGTGGCATGAGCAGCAGACCCGGTGCAGAGGTAGTGAATAGCACCGCAGAACTCAATCGCATTCGTGAATCGCTCATTGCTATTCGTAAAGCGTTTCCCGAAGCCTTGCTTTCCATCGACACCATTCATGCCACAACTGCTAGGGCATGTATTGATCTCGGAGCAGATTTGGTAAATGACATTTCGGGCGGAAAATTTGATGCTCAAATGCTTGAAACTGTTGCCAAATGTGGTGTGCCATTCATCGCCATGCACATGAGAGGCACGCCGCAAACCATGAAATCGCTGGCAATTTATGATGATTTATTACTTGAGGTGACCGACTATTTTATTGAGCGAACCATTGCCTGCCAACAAGCGGGCATTGTAGATATTGTCATTGATCCTGGGTTTGGCTTTGCAAAAACTAGTGAACAAAATTTTCAGCTTTTAAATCGACTCAGCGAATTGCGCATATTGGGATTTCCAATTCTTGCTGGCATATCGCGTAAGTCAATGATTTGGAAAACCTTGGGCGAAACACCAGATGACGCCTTAAATGGAACAACGGCATTACACATGGTTTGTTTGCAACAAAGCGCAAATATTCTACGCGTGCATGATGTAAAAGAGGCTGTAGAGTGTGTGGAGTTGTTTGGGAAATTGCGTTGACTACCTAAAAAAACTGTTTGATAAAATCAACAGTTTTGTGGACCTGTTTTCAATTGAATATATAGCAAGGTGTACTGGTTGAGTTTTCCATTTAACCAAACGGTTGGTCAAATACCGAAATTTTTCTGTAGCTTTACTTCAAAATAGATAGAACGCCTATGCCGAAGCAGAAAACCGATCCCCAAGAAATTATAAAAGTTGCCCTCGAGATTTTTCTCGAAAAAGGATATCATAAAACCTCAATGGCAGATATAGCCAATGAAACAGGCTTACTTAAGGGCAGCCTCTATCATCATTTCAATAGCAAAGAAGAATTGATGAAGGCGATAATCAAGTCAATTCATGAATGGTACAGAAGAGAAATATTTTCTATTCAGCATGATGAAAAGCTCACTACAGAACAAAAAGTGCGTTCCCTTATTGCAGCCTCAGAAGATATTTTCTTCACCCGTAGAGGCGGTAATTTCATGACAAACATTGCGCTTGAAACGTTGAATGTGGTGCCTGCTTTTACGGTGTTAATTCGGTCGTTTTTTAAAGATTGGGTGAACTGCGTTGAGGCTGTTTTTGCAGAAGAAATGCCAATGAAAAATGCAGCCACTCTGGCAAGGCAGTCAATCAGTGAGATTGAAGGCGCCGTAGTGATGATGGAAATTTTCGATGACAAAAACTACCTCCGTCGTACACATAAGCGCGTCTATCAACTTTATCAAACAAACAGACTGGTGAAACAGCCGAAATCATAAGTAGCAATTTTCGTAAACGCATTCAGATTTCGGAACAAAAATCACAAATCAAAAATCACCAATTCAAAAATCGTTAATCTAGATCATCAATGAATAACCATATTAAAAAAGTTGCCGTTCTCGGCTCAGGTGTAATGGGCTCTCAAATTGCCTGTCATTTTGCCAACATTGGCCTCGATGTGCTCCTGCTTGACATTGTGCCACGAGAACTCAATGACAAGGAAAAAGCAAAGGGACTCAGTTTAGAAGACAAACCTGTACGCAACAGAATTGTGAATGAGGCCCTGTCGGCAGCTGTTAAAATGAATCCTGCCCCACTCTACGATAAAGCCTTCGCCAAACGGATTGAAACTGGAAATTTTGAGGATGATTTTGAACGCATAAACCAAGCAGATTGGATCATTGAGGTAGTCATTGAGAAACTTGAAATCAAACAATCAATTTTTGATCAAGTAGAGAAATTTAGAAAATCAGGTTCATTTGTCACCTCTAACACTTCGGGCATTCCCATCCAATTAATGAGCGAAGGCCGCAGCGACGATTTTCAGGAACATTTTTGTGGTACACACTTTTTTAACCCTCCACGCTATTTAAAGCTATTTGAGGTGATTCCCGGCCCCAAAACTAAGCCTGAAGTTCTTTCATTCTTTATGCACTACGGCGATTTATTCTTAGGAAAAAATACCGTGCTCGCGAAAGACACACCAGCGTTCATTGCAAACCGTGTTGGCGTGTTTTCAATGATGGCCATTATGTCTGCCATGCAAGAGTTTGACCTAACTACTGAAGAAGTTGATGTGCTTACGGGTAAACTCACTGGTAAACCAAAGTCTGCAACGTTTAGAACTGCCGATGTTGTTGGGCTTGACACCTTTGCGAAAGTGGCAGGCGGTGTACAGCAAAATGCGCCAGCTGATGAGCAAGGCGAGATTTTCAACCTGCCTGACTACGTGAACCACATGTTAAAAAACAACTTGCTTGGTTCTAAAAGCGGTCAAGGTTTTTACAAAAAAGTTCGGCATGATGACGGCAGCTCTGAGATTCAAACCCTTGACCTAAAAACCTTAGCCTATCGCTCTCGACAAAAAGCGCAATTCGCTTCGGTAGCTACTGCAAAACCAATCGAAAATCTAAAAGAACGTTTGGTCGCATTGAATAAAGGCAGCGACAAGGCAGCTCAATTTCTCAAAAAAGTCAATATGCTTGTGTTTCAATATGTGAGCAACAGAATTCCTGAAGTGGCAGACCATCTCTATCAAATTGATGAAGCAGTAAAAGCTGGGTTTGGTTGGGAATTAGGTCCGTTTGAAATTTGGGATACGCTCGGGGTAAAGCGCATGGTTGATAAAATGAATGAAAATGATTTAGCCCCTGCGCCTTGGATCACTGAAATGCTCGAAAACGGCATTGAAACCTTTTATCAATCAAAAGATGGCAAACGCACCTATTATCATATAGAAAATGGTGAATTTGAAGCCATTCCAGGTACGGGAAGCTTTATCATTTTAGATAATTCCCGAGAGCAAAAACCCGTTTGGAAAAATGGGAGCACAACTCTGCACGATATTGGCGATGGTGTACTTTGCTTAGAGTTTCAGACAAAAATGAACGCCATGGGTTCTGAAGTGATCTCAGGCATTCAAAAATCAATTGAAATTGCTGAGAACGATGACTGGAAAGGCCTTGTGATTGGCAACGATGCTGAAAACTTTTCTGCCGGAGCCAATTTGGCTTTAATCTTAATGACTGCCATTGAACAAGAATTCGATGAACTAAACTTTATGATCAAAGCATTTCAAGATACCATGATGCGCGTACGATATTCATCAATCCCCGTTGTTACTGCACCTCACGGATTATCGCTTGGTGGCGGTTGTGAAATCAACTTACATGCTGATAAAGTGCAGGCTGCGGCCGAA
>ENA-ORXM01003539-ORXM01003539.1-marine-metagenome-genome-assembly--contig:-NODE-3539-length-15334-cov-74.793537_pt1 | contig 15334 bp, 11 predicted proteins | sample MGYA00237867_ERZ511480 | MGnify/ENA primary metagenome ERZ511480 (study PRJEB26309, sample SAMN06266103) | marine metagenome | isolation source: Algal blade | place: United Kingdom:Sidmouth, United...
ACGGATTCCCAAACTCTCCTGTGAAGAAATACCTGCAAGGAATGAGAAAACAGCCACACTCATTCCATAGGAAGTCAGCCCATTTTCATGTGGGATGATGTTGCCAAAATAAATCTAGCTCAATTCCTATCTACCCCATTACAGGATAGCATTCGCTTCTTCCCGCATCCCATACCCACAGTCCCATCAGCATACAGCCTTACTCGCCTACCCATCCGAACTTTGATGGGAGGACTATGGGCTTACCATGTTCCGCATGAGTGCCATGAATGGGTTAGGTCTCGCCTCTCCGCCGGTGGCTCTACATCTGCAACAGAAGATAGTGAAGCTTCTGTACTTGGCCACTTACCTTTTGGTTCAAGCCTATCAGCACCTTTGGCTTGTTGTCTCTGACGACGTTTATCAGCGATTCACATATGTTGACCATACCATTCGACCCTAGCTCCTAGCCGACTTGGTGTTTGCGACTACAACCGAATTCTCACAAATGCGATTGCCATCCTGAAGATGAGGCTACATTGTCCCATATGCTTCGTACCGCCCATTACTGGGAAGCACGCTCTGGTAGGGTACTGATGGCAGAACATCAGGTTACATCAACTTACTTCTTGGCTGTGTAACAGCCACTCACACGACTTCATGTCGCACTCACCAAAAAGACCTGCATCGCGCCAAGGCCAAACCGCCTCACAGACCACATCGCCAAAGCTCGACCTAGAACCGACACGCGCCGCGCAGACCATGCTGAATTTTTGTGAAAATTCGCCACGCACAGAATCACAACTCAAGCAAGATCCATTCGTACCAAATCCGAGCTAGTAACGCCATGCCCAACCCATTTGCGGACTCCGCAATCACCGCGGCAATCACTAACCCGATGACGTGACTCCCGCAAAAAAATCAACTATCGTTCAAGCCAGAATCATTGCCGCTGAATGGCATCACAAATTAGAACCGCCACGCAGACCCTGCTACGCATCCTCGCAAATCGTCACGCACGAAGAACACCACCTATTGCGGGCGATACGAGTGTTTTCTTTGGACCTTTGAGTTGTCAGCCAACCTCTCAGCTTCTGTAGCACTTTCATCGGTTGATGACATTCGAGCTATTCTTCCATCTCGCCTTGAACTACTTATTAAGATTGCTCCAGTGACAGCGAGTAAACCGAAAAATTCCAAGACACCATTATTTTCCGGGCTAGTGATCCAGTTAAGAGCCAGCGGTAGCCCTAATAAAAGACTAATGATAAGTAGAATCCATCCTAAAACTTTCATTAAACTATCCTAAAAACATAACAAAAATGACGTTGGCAAGTCCACTACCGATCGTGTGATCCGACCGACCCTTGAGCTGGCAACACCTGCGTCACGCGCCAAGCAGTCACTTCACCCGTGACCCTGCAAACGGAACCCACATTTTCTCACCACGCAACTTCTATAACGCGCCAGATCAGCTTGTTCCCGTGGACGCAAAAGTTGGCGGCGGCACGGCCACACGCAAACCACACCGATAAGTAGGATTGACCGTCCCAAAAACATCGTCAAAAACCAACAACTTCGAATGAGCGTCAGCATCATTCTTGACCTGCTGAAATCAAGTATCCCGTTCGTTCATCGCCACACCCACGACGCCTGCAGCACAGACCCTGCTGTCTGTCCGCGTTAATCGTTTGGTTGTTCTTGAGTAATAACTCGTAATGCTGCATAATCGTCGTCTTGTTCCTCTCGCCTAACCTTTACTTCAAATTCGGGGCTATATTTATAAGCAATATTTAGCCATTCTAGAGCAGAAGCCCTTTCTTCAAGAGACGCGTAAGCCAGTGCAACAGAATAGGCCGCCTCACCTTTATCGTCATCATCAGAGGAAATATCAAACCCTTTTTCGCCAGCTTCAATAGCTTTGAAAAGTTTGTCTTCTACATCCTTTAATACTGAACCTTCTGCTATCTCTGCTTCCGCTTGTTTGGACAAAATTTTTGATAAATTAACATACCCTGTAGCTGATTCAGGGTCATTTTCGATTGCCTTGTCTATATCTGCTTCAGCCAATTCAAACTGACCTAAGCTGAAGTACAATTTCGAACGATTATTGAATGCAGAAAAACTAGCTGGATTATATTTAGCAGCACGAGTATATTCCTCGAGTGCTATATCATTTTTACCAAGTGAAGCATATGCACTTGCTCGATCCTGATAGAATTCACTCAAGAAGTATACATCGGATTCTATTAAGTCTTTTTGTGCTCCAAGCTTAAGGATTCCTATAGTAGCTACCTCTATTGCGCGTTCATGATCACCAATTGCAAATTCTAAAGTTGAACTCAATGCTGATAGTATATCTAATGGTAAAATGTCTCGGTATAGATATAAGGCACTTGTTGTTTCGCGAATGGCAGCTATATCACTCGTTCGTAAGGCCTGACGGAGCTGCCAGTACAGATCATCAGCTTTTATTGTGCCTGAGTTACTGGAGATGTTGCTACTCGTGATTGCATGGCCTTCACTTCGAATAGTGGTCTAGGGCAATCGCGTTTAAATCTATATTAGAGCAAGAACGCTGCGTAGATATTGTTCATCCCAACCGGCTTTCAATCGTCTGTTTTTGATGCCGACCTTTGAAGACGTGTCACGTTTGAGTGCGTTGAGTGCAATATGGCGTAAGACAGCAAAATTCTGTGCACCATTATTCTTCCGAATACGGGACTCATCCTCTCGGAAGGCAATGTCAAGTACCCAATGAAGCGAGTTTTCAATCTGCCAATGAGTGCGGGTTGCATTGAGGGCATCGGTCGCCTGAGAGGTAGCACTCCCAATGAAATAACGATCTTCAAGAGAAGGCTTTTTGCCTTCAATACGCCGCTCAGCACGAACTTTGACGACAGTATGTAACTTGGCAAAGCGATTAGCACCACGCAAGTGTTGGATAAGCTCAGGGTCTGAAATGGTCCAACACTTGCGAATTTCGATGCGGCCATGTCCTTTATTGGCCTTCTTGCAATAATCGTATGTGTAGGCCTTGTAGTTACTTTCTTCGAGATCATTGAAGAGCAACTCGACATCTTCATGCAAATTGGATTGATTGCCTTTTAACGAGATCAGATAGTCCCCGCCTTGGTCAACAATCTGTTGGGCAATCTTGACCTGGCAACCCATAGCATCGAGCGTTACTAAACAGCCAGAAAGGTCAAGACGACTTAGCAACTCAGGAATCGCTGTAATCTCATTTGATTTCTCATTTACCTTAACTTGGCCCAGCACCATGCGATTGGACGTTGCCCAAGCACTGACCATGTGGATGGCTGATTTCCCTGCACTTTTGTCATGACTTCGTCGTAATTGTTTGCCATCTAACGCAATTATCTCGCCCGTTGTCACTTGACTAATTTCGGTCATCCAGCTTAGAAAACAGCTTTGGAACTGTTCTGAGTCTATTGCTCCAAACACTCGCCAGAATGTGTCTGATGACGGGATTCCATTTGGCAGTTCCAAAAATGTGCCAAGCCAGCTTTCTTTCGCTTTTCCAAATGCGTATATTGATGGGTAATCATCTGCCCCACAGATTACTGCACATATGCCAATGGTCAGTATATCTATCAGATTATGCAATTTACGACGATCAATCCGAGGATCTTCCAATGTCGCAAAGTGATTTCCTATTGATGCATTAATGGGTGCTTTCTCTTCCATGTTAGGCTCCTGATGATTTTTTCTCTAGCCTAACTGAATAGCTCACCTTTTACCAACTTTTAACGCGATTGCCCTAGAACGAGTCGAAGCCATCAAGCGCAAAAACAACCCGATGACGCTGTTGTTGTAGATGAATGAGCAATTCGCGAACGCCACTTTGTGCGAGAAATGGATCAGCCTGACCGCGATGGGCAATATAAATCGTTTGGATCACTTCTTGGCTAGCTGGGGCAAAGCAATTTTGATGCTCATAAAAGGCCCGCAAGATGACGCGAAACAGTGCCGAAAGCGTTGGATCCGGTAACGTATTGAGATCCATTGGCAAAATCGTGACAGGTTGCGCCGATGGCGGGAGATACTGCTTGAGCGCCTCTGGGCGATGACAAAGGAAGCCAAGCAGATCGGATTTACCAGATCCACTTATGCCAATTAACGAACCATTTGCGCCAGTCAAGATCCAGTTCGCTAAAACCTGTATCTCTTTCGCCCGATACGTGATGGCGTGATTGGTCCATGGATGATGTCTTTTATTGACTTCATCTGGGCTATGTGGTTTTTGATTTTGTGCCGCCATCTGTCACCTCGAAATCTTTCTTCAATAACACCTCAGCAAAATCTCAGCATTCCCTCAGCCCAAAGCGCCGCCACCCCGCTATGATATTGGCACGACATCATGAGTTCCAACATTGAGCTGTCGTCTGCAATTTGGACGCAGGTTGCAGTGTGTGCAAGACGAAGATTGTGCGCTCGAGGGGAACGTGCACGTGCCGCCAAACTCGGCGGCGGGATTCCCAAAACCGACGAGCCTCCCTACTTAGATTTGGAGGAACGTGGTTATGATCAATGTAAAGAAAAAAGCTGTAGCAGTACTCGCTGGATTGGCACTCGCCTGTGCCGTAATGTTCTCGACCGGTTTGGCTGAGATTGGTGCGTTTTCGAATGACGGATCTACCAATATCGATAGCGCTTCAATGCAAATCGCAGATGAGCCGAAAATTGGCGGTACTGGCGGAGGCTAAAGCAAAAGAGGGGATGGGAATTCAATTGGATTGTTCGCCCATCCCTTCTTTTGCTTTGCGAAGATGTATTGTCAATGATTCTTTTAGACGTGCATATCTTGGATGGTCTGAGATAGATGCAAGCGTTTCCATGCCATGCTGCAAGGTCTTCATTGCTTGAATAAAATTGTTTTGCGCTAAGTAAACTTTTCCCAAGCTGTCCAGTGTATTGCACAAAGAAGATGTAAGCCCCAATTTTGCCCAAAGTATCAAGCATTGCTCATAAGATTCACTGGCAAAAGCCCACCGCCCTTTCTCAAAATAATATAGACCCAAATTGTGTGATGTCCGTGCGACACCTAAATCGTCCTTTAATCGAATAAATATTTTTTGTGCCTGTATAAGGAGTTGGTCAGTTTCATCAAGGCTCTTCATATGCAAATAAGCCGCAGCCAAACTGTTCATTATCTGTGCCTCATTCGCTGGATCATGAACATGCTCAAATTGTTCAAGTGCCTGAGTAAAGTGCGATACAGCCGCATTGTATTCTTCTTGCAACAAAAATACAATACCCAGATTCCCCAATCCCCATGCGATTCGACGCTGATCATTTGCATCCTCCCAAATGCGCAATGACGTGCGGTAATGGCTTTCTGCTTCGGCCAACTTCCCCTCTATACGATAAACAGAGCCAATAACATAGTGACTATTTGCTCGCTCGACATCTGCATTTCTCAAAAGGGACAGCGCAGATTGGGCGAACGCTACGCTAGCCCTATACTCTTCCTGATCGAGCCTGAGTCGTGCCAATCGATTCAGCACTTTGCCATGTCCCCGATCATCTCCTATCTTGCTAAAGCCCTGTTGCGCATGAGTAAACCATTTTTCGGCCGATTGAAAGTTTGCCTGCACCAATTCAAGGTATCCAATCGCCACCGACAGCTCGCTCAAGCTAAATGTGTCTTCCTGAGCGCGGCTAATCTTGAGCCCTTCTTCCAGATACTGAATCCACCCATTCCGATAGCCCGCCATCTCCATTTTGGGAATCATGGTCAAGAGAAGCTGACGCGTGTCGGCCCAACTATCGGGCACTTTGAATGCATAGCGTAGAATATTTTGCGCCCGCTTGTATGCCTCTTCAGAAATTTGGACGTATTCACCTTCATGCTCGATCCGACTCTTTGCAATGTAGATGCTACGTTTAATTATCTCGTTAAAGCCACCACTTTTGTCACTCATGCTACCGTGCTCATCCACCCTAAAACATCTTTATGCAGAAAGGAGCGCGTCAACCCGTGGATGCTATAGCGCCGTTCGTTGATGCCACCGCGCGCGTCGACTAAATTCAGACGAACCAAGTGATTTAGACCGTTGCGGACATCGCCAATGGATAGATCACTTACTGTGGCGAAAAAATCAATATCGTCACCATCTGGATTGCCCACTAACATTGTCGTTAAGACTTTTCTGCTTTGGTCGTCGAGATTTTCCCACGCACGCCGATAGATATATGTATAGAGGTTTTGGGCTTCGCCAGAATGGGCACTAGTTATATCGTCTAGAATTTGGTTTAGAGGATGAACATAATTCTGACCAATGACCAAGCGTAGGGCCAGTGGATTGCCACCGACCGCTTCAAAAATCGGTCGAATTGTCTCATCTGGAGATTTGGCTAACTCCGATAAATTGCTCAATTTGGCTTCTTGGCGAATTAGCGCCAATGCGTCCTCCTCGCTTAACTCTGGAATGACAAAATTATAGACATTGATGCGACCGTGCGGGTTGACGCGCGAAGTGAGAATAAAGCGTGATGGATTGCTCAGCTTCTGAAGCGTTGGTAACAACGTTTCCACATCGACCAAAGTCTCCAAATTATCTATCACAATGAGATGTGGGAGATCTTTTAATCGGGCTTGCAACATGCGCAACTGCTGCTCGGTCGGTAATTCTGCAGCTGCATATTTAGGCATCAACTGTTCAAGGAGCCTCTCAACAAGGGCAACGGAAGTTAATGCTGGCTCTGAAATTTCGTCTATTTGCCCATCAAGATTCAAATGCTGTTGACGAGCACTGACCCAACCAATTTCGCTAAACACTCCTTGTTCTATAACTTTCGACAATAGATGATGCGCAAGAGACGTCTTGCCGATGCCGCCCATACCCACGAGAGAGATGAACCAGGGTGGTTCGAATGTTGTTGCTTGCTCAAGCAGCTGTTCCGCGATCTCCTCAACGCCGATCAAGTTTTCGTATGTGGCTGCTTCTAGACGCTGGAATAGAGCTGTTTTGTGTTCTGCCGATGCGTGCTGCCCCTGTTGTTCGAGCACTGCGGCTAAACGCATTAAGGCTTCACGTTGTACAGCATAGAACGTGCTTTCAGCCATATTGTGTTGATGGGCCAATTTTAGGACCGCAACGCCATCCATAAAGCGAGACTCTAATAAAGCTGCATCGCGCTCGTATGATTCAGCTAGCTTGTCAATCGCATCTTTTAAGATGCGATTCGTCGCCTGCCGCGGCGTTAATTGCTCCGCCAGCTGAAGCTGGCGGCATAGATACAGATTCGACAACGTCGTGGCATCCTGATCTGTTTTGTGCCAATCCCTTAACGCCAGTCGTATCCGTTCGGCTAGATTTTTAAGTTCTTGTTGAGATAGCATGAGCGGTTCCTCATTGATGGGTGCGAGAAGAAACACTGGGAGGACGAAATTGTAAGTCGACAGAATCTCCTATCGTCGAGCTATTTGCTATTTCACTTGTTTTAACTCATAAAAAATATGACTAGTGGATAAGGTCTAAAGTAGCATAGTATAAACTAGAAATCGATGCTCTCTAGAGGTTCTCTATAGCTTTTTAATAGAGTCGATTCTGAACAATAAGTAGAGTTTTCTAACAGGTATTACGTAGATAAGGTATACCTTCTTTCTGTTACACTATGACCGTTCAAAGATACCCAAAGACATGAGTGTGACCCAAATTGATGTAACTGGCGTTGCTCTAATAAAAGAGTGTATCTGCCACACATTTCATGGTTAGCAATTAGAAATCATTGATGGGAGAGAGCAAATGAGACGACAGTTGAATAGCATTCCGACAATGCTTTATATCAAGCAGTACCATAGATTAACGAGTGCTGTGTACATCAAAGTGGATGGAGACAATGATAAAATCAGACCCTGCACTTGTTAGAAGAGGCGATCTTGTATTCGTCTTATTAGGAGAACAGTTTGAAGAAGCCACAGCCGCAATTTTGACAACGACGCTGCGACAGGTTGGTCTATGTGTCAAATTGATTGGGCTAGCAGGTCAGAAGCCAAGCGGTAAAAACGGGTTAGCCTTCTACCCAGATCTAACCCTGCGCGAGGCATTAAAAATGGCCAATAATGCGGCTTGCGTTATTCTACCATGCAGTGCATCAGCATTAAAGCTTGTCGAGGGAGATCCGAGAATCGCAGATTTTTTCCAGAAGTCATGTGCTGCCGGTGCCCAATTTATCGTTTCGAATATAGATTTAATTGAGAAGACAGGCTTGAAAAATTTGTCTATCTCCGATGAGCAGATAGTCACATATGGTGCTCAATCTGACTTGCTGAGCTTTGCAGGCAAAATAGCAGCAGATTTATCGAACGCATGTGGGATGCGCTAATGGGCAAAAAGACCCTACAAAATTGTTGAAATAATAATTTTGTAGGGTCTTTTTGCCTTGTTTCTTACAACAAAATCTCTACAGTCGCTCACGCATCCATTCGAGCGCCCGCGGCCACGCATCGTCGGCAGCGGCCTCATTGTAACTTTCGCGCGTATCATTGAAGAAGGCATGAGGCGCGCCTTCGTAAATCATCATTTCGTTTTCAATGCCAGCTTCGGTCAGCGCCTCGCCCATTGCGGTGACGCCTTCTACTGGTATGCCACCATCCTCTGCACCATATAGCCCCAAAACGGGCGCTGTAATGTTGGGCGCATCTTGTGGCTCGATAGGCGTACCGTACCACGGGATCGCAACAGCCAGTCGATCATCCACCAGCGCGGTTTGCAGCGTCAAGCGTCCACCCATACAGAAACCGGTAATTGCGACTTCCTCGCCCGAAGTAAAGGGTTGATCGAGCAGATGCGTAATCCCCTGTTGGATCTCTTTGACCGCTTCGGCCATGTCTAGTTCCATCACCAGCTTACGCGCTTCATCGGGCTCGGATGCGACAACGCCTTTGTAGAGATCGGGTGCGAGCGCCACGAACCCTTCTTGCGCAAAACGATTGGCTAGATCCATGATGTGATCATTCAAGCCCCACCACTCCTGGATCACAATTACGGCGGGTGCGGGCTCATCACCCTCTGGGCGGGCCATGTACCCCATCAGCACCTCACCATCGGTATCCACATATTCGACCATCCCCGTCGTCAAGCCATCCGCACCCATCATTGCCGTGCCCGAACCTTCACCCTCCCCACCAGATTCTTCTTTAACTACTTCGGGCGGAGTTGCTTCTAGCGGAACACAAGCAGCTAGCAACATGTTCGCCGCAGCGACGCTTCCAAAAATAGCGGTGGATTTTTTGAGAAAATCTCGACGGCTGACTTCGCCAACTTGAAAAGAACGGACTAGCTTCATTGCGTCTATACGGTCAATTTTGTTGCTCATTGTGGGCTCCTTGAATTTTTGAGGTGATAAATAATATGCGATTTATGTAGCAATAACAGCTTATATGAAATATAAAATAATCTGTACTACATCTAACGATTGCATGGCGTAAAAAGCGAGCGCAATCGTCCCTACTCCTGAACCTCTACCTTCACACGGAAGAACTTGGGCAACTCCTCCATCAACTTATCGTTGATCGTGCAATTGTCGTTCGGGAAGGCCAAATTTTGTAGACCACCATTGCCTTCAAGCCGAATGCGGAATTGATCACGGCCACGCGGGCTAGAAACCGCATCACGAATTTCGCGTAAACGGAACTTGTCACGATCCAGATCGCCTGACCTAGGGAAAATGATCTGCAACGTGCGCGTAGATCTCTTTGATTTGCCATTGCTCTCTTCAACAGAATTGTCGCCATTTGCTGTATGATCATTCGCTGTATGATCATCAGACCCAGTGCCTTTTGTGCCGTGACCATTTGTAGCATGTTCATGCACCCCATTGCCATTCAGCTGCGGCGCTGGTTTCACTGGTTCTGCTGAGGAGTCAACTGCTTCTGTTTCTGATGCACCCAGTACATCCCAACCAATCGCAACCGTAGCAATCTGATCGTCCGAATCTGCATCAGCCACATCTCCCATAACCAATCCCTCAGCCTCAGCCTTCTCCTCTGTTTTTTCTTCTTCCTCAACCTGCGGATTCAACGGATTCACCTCGCCCTCAACATAATCCGTCACCGTGCCGTGAAATCCTTCAAAACCATCATCATCGCTACTATAATCAATTGCCGGACGTGGCGCAGGCGTGGACTCATCCTCTTCGGCGATTGGCTCAGCTTCAATTATTGGTTTAGCTTCGACAGGAGCAGAGATATCTTTTACATCTTCCCGATCAAGTTCATCAGTACCGTTTATATCCGCTACGCCTTCAGACTTAGCCTTGTTATCTCTATCACTTTCACCAACACGACCACCACCAACCACCCCCTCAGCCTCCTTCGCCTCAACCTCTGTTTCTGCCCACGGCGGCGGCATCAGATCAAACCCATCACCCATTACTGCATTCAGATCATATTCCGAAACGGTGACATAAGCGGGCGGTTCTTCGGCCAGCGTCTTGCCCCCCACATCTATAACGGGATCCACAGTCGCATCGTCTGCGCTATTTTCATCTGTCGCAGGATCTTGGGCTGCAATCTCGGGCGTAACGGCTTCTACCGCGGCGGGTTCTTCTGTCAGCACTTGTCCATTGATCGTGGGTGCTTCGAGCAGCGGCTTTTGGAATTCCGACACCTGCGTATTGACCATCTTGGCCTGTTCCACATAATTTTGGATAGAATCCGCCAACAGGCTCGTCTGCCCTTCACGCGTCTGCGCCTTTCCCTTGATTACCACCACCGTGTCCACAACCAACTTTTCGCGCTCTTCCGCGTAAGTCCGTGGGAAGACCACTACATCACACTGACCTTTTAAATCCTCCAGCGTCATGAAGGCCATCAGATCACCCTTCTTTGTCGTAATCTGGCGGATGCCGCTAATCATGCCCGCCATAATCACATTTTTATCATGGTGCGCCTCGCCCAACTCGTTGCAGCTACAGGTGACCACATTCGCCAAATCCACGCTAACATGCTGCATGGGATGGCTCATGGCATAAACGCCAAGCAGCTCCTTTTCCCACTGTAACTTTTCGCGGCCCGACGCTTCATCAATATTAGGCAACTGGATCGGCGTTGCTTCGACACCAGGCTGATCGCCCATTAAATCAAACATCGAAAGTTGACCGCTGTCGCGCGCCGCATGGATGCTGCCCGACTGCGCAACCATCTGCTCCACCCTATCTAAAAGCTGGCTGCGTAGACCAAAGCGATCAAACGAACCGACCTTAATTAAACATTCTAGCGAGCGCTTGTTGACTTTGCGCAGATCCACCCGGTCACAGAAATCTTCCAGCGTGTTGAATGGACCACCCTCGTCGCGAGCCGCTAAAATCACCGACACTGGCCCCACGCCCACATTTTTGACCGCGGCCATGCCAAAGCGGATCGCGCTGCCTTCGGGCACAGGGAATTTGTAGGCCAACATCGCATCAGGCTGAACAGAGACCTCGCTCCCCTCGTCTGGATCTTGAATCTCGAAATCGAGACGGCTAAAGTTTACATCGGGCGGCAGCACTTCGATGCCCATGCGCCGACATTCGTTAATAAAGTTGACAACTTTCTCGGTCTTGTCGCGCTCGATTAGCAGCAGCGCGGCCATATATTCGACCGGGAAGTGGGCCTTCAAAAACGCGGTCTGCACACAAATGACCGCATAGTCAGCCGCATGTGCCTTGTTAAAACCATAGCGAGCAAAGAACTCAATATCGCCATAAATCGCAACCGCATTCTTCTTAGGAATGCCATTTTTCTCACAGCCGTCGATAAAGATCTGCTTGTGCTTTTCAATCTCCGACAGCTTCTTTTTCGAGATGGCGCGACGCACCAGATCCGCCTCGCCCGGCGTGTAGCCAGCCAAGTCGGTCAGCGCACGAATGATCTGCTCTTGGTAGATGATAATGCCCAACGTTTCGGACAGGATCGGCTCTAGCGCAGGATCCTTATATTCCACCTCTTCCTCACCGTGCAGACGCCGAATATAGTTGGGAATGTACTCCAGCGGTCCTGGACGATAGAGCGAGATTGTCGCAATAATGTGTTCGAAAATGGAGGGCCGCATCTCCGTCAAGACGCGGCGCATGCCCGCGCTCTCCACCTGAAAAACGCCACTTACCTCGCCACTTGATAACAGCTTAAAGGCTTCGACAGTTTCGTCACCTTCAAAAGGGATATTACCTAGATTGTACTCAACATTATGTCGCTCTTTTATCAAACGACCGGCCTCGCGCATGACCGAAAGCGTGGACAGCCCCAAAAAATCGACCTTGAGCAGGCCAATCGATTCGAGAATCGGGAACTCGAATTGCGCAATTGCACCCGTAATGCTGCCCTTTGACGCCCGCATGACTGGCGCATAATGGGTAATTTCGCGGTCGGCCACAATCACCGCGGCCGCATGGATCCCCGAGTGGCGCGCTACCCCTTCGAGCTTCATCGACATGTCCAGCAGGTCGCGCACCCAACTCTCTTTTTGATAGACTTCGACCAATTCGGGGTTGAAAAATTCGTGGCCATCGGTCAGTACATCGTTGATAATCACTGGCTTGCCCGGGATGGCGGGGATCATCTTGGCGACACGGTCCACATCAGGCAGTGAAATTTCTTGCGCACGGCCTACATCTCGAATGGCGGCGCGCGCTTTCATGCGCCCAAAGGTGACAATTTGCGCAACTTGATCGGAGCCGTATTTGTCGATTGTGTAGCGGATCAGCTCCTCGCGCTGATCGTCTGGGAAATCGAGATCAAAATCTGGCATGCTCACACGCGCCGGGTTTAAAAAGCGCTCGAAGATAAGGTCATTCTTTAGGGGGTCCAGCCCTGTGACGCCGATACAATAGGCCACCACCGACCCTGCGCCCGAGCCGCGCACGTTCCACCAAATGTTGCGGCTGCGCGAAAAGTTACATATGTCGGCTACAATCAAGAAGTAGACGTCAAAGCCCATCTCGTTAATGACGCGCAGCTCGCGTTCTTTGCGCTCTTGCACCACATCATCGTTCGCCCGATCGCCATACAAGCGCGCCAACCCCTCTTCGGTCAGATGGCGCAGATAGGTCGCATAGGTAAAGCCTTCTGGAATGGGCAAGTCGGGCAGATGGTAGTCGCGATCTTCGAGATCGACGTTGCACATCTCCATAATCTTGACCGAGTTGTCGAACGCGCTCGCGGGCAGATCCATCAGCGGGCGAAAGGTCTCTTCCATCTGCTTGCGACTCTTTAGAAAGTAGCTCTGATCCGAAAGCCGCATCCGCTTTTCGGCGGCAAAGCTTGCACCCGTCTGCACACAAAGCAGCATATCGTGGGGCGTGCTGTCGCCCTCTTTTACATAATGCACATCGTTAGTCGCCAACAATTGTAGGCCAAATTTGTCGGCCCACGGCACCAATGTTTTGTTCACCTCAACCAGTTCGGGAATGCTGTGCTCTTGTACTTCGATATAAAAGTTATCTTTGCCAAAGACATCCACATACCAGCCCAATTGCTTGTACGCCTCTTTTTCCCGCCCTTGCATAATCAAGTTCGGCACCTCGGCCCCCAAGCAGCCCGACGAACAGATGATGCCCTCGGCGTGCGCGGCCAAAAAGTCATGATCGATGCGCGGCTTGTAATAGTAGCCATTCATCTGGCTCTTTGACGCCACCTTGAGCAGATTGCGGTAGCCTGTCATATTTTGGGCCAGCAGCAGTAGATGGTAATTCTCGCGATCAAATTGTGCATCGCGGCCACCCATTGGTCGCCCCCACACAGTCTGGTACGACTCCAGCCCGATGATGGGCTTGACCTCTTGCGCTTTGCAGGCGCGAAAGAACTCAATTGCGCCGTGCATGGTGCCATGATCGGTTAGCGCGAGCGCGGGTTGACCCAGTCGCTTGGCTTCGGCAACCAACTGTTTTACGCGACCAAGGCCGTCGAGCAACGAATATTCGGAGTGGGTATGCAGGTGGACAAAATCATCAGACATGGTTGTTTTGTTTGGGTGGATTATGAGCGAAACGGTGCATTTCGCATATTGAACTGATGTTCTAGCTGAGGAGACTATTATAGCAAAAATCTACCGATTTTACCAGCAGATTGCGCTCAATTTTGACTGGGGATAACCCTGTGGATAAGTCGCATAAAACTGTGGAAAATTGGTGGTTTTAACTGAGTGTGAGGAAGACAAACGGAACTAAGCAACATTTTAACCAGAAACGTAAATCTTAGTTATAGCAGATTATGGACCCACACTACATCTTCGCAGTAATAAACATATCTCGTTGCATTCAAGGCAACATACTTATTTACTTGCTGAACAAAGCTCTCTTCAACAGGCATGTAGTCAATGTCTTTATTATGGTTACGTGTAGCCAAAAGTGCAACACTTTTAGAGATTGGAAAAATAATTTCAGCTTCACTATCTAATAAACCGCGGCGTTCTGTGAACAAAAATGGATTGTCACAAGTTAAAAAATATGGAGAATTCTCTCTTGATAATAAGAGCCAATTCATATCATTTAATATTTCGAAGATGTCTTCATGGAGGATAGGATGTTTAAGCCCATCCGGCAAATTTGGCGATGCTGCGGAAAGTTCCCTCTCGATTGTTTGAAGAATTCTATTCTGGGAATCCTGCGAAATATTGCTTTTTTTGATTTCAATTTCAGTTCGCGCTTTAAGTTCTTCCAAGAATTGAGGAATTTTCTCTTTTATGCGTTCTCTATAGCGTGGGACTCGACTGAGCATATACGCCATATATTTAGCGAGTACAGACTTTTCCTGTTTATTGATCGGCTGAATATTTCTTACTTTATCAATTATCGGATTTGCGGGGCCCTCAACACTATTTGCTAAGAATGTTTCGACACTGTCTGTATCGATTTCTCCATGTATATCTTTTGATGCATAAAAATAATTCTCATGACCAATATTAAGTGTACTTGCACAAAATGCCTTTTTGGAACGCCGATCAAAAGCCCATACTTTTGAAGAATCACCAGATGTTGAAAAACCTTTTAGGTAATATTGAGGTATATAATGGTGTTTTTTACTGTTGTTTTTCCTATTCATATTGTTATTACCGAACCCCATCATTGATGATAGCCACTATGAACAGCGAACAAATAACTCAGCCATTTCCACATGGCCTAAATGTCTTGTTGAGCGAGTGACGGACAGGATGTCCGTAGTCCGATATCATAGACTCATTTGATCGTGGTCCCTATGAACTAAATTGACTTTGTTCTTAATATTTCTCCTACACCTAGCTACAATCTCATCCTCTCTAGAATAAATTTATGCAGCGCGACCGCGGCACCATCATCATCAATGCTTGGCGCGATCCAATCAGCCACGGCGCGAACCGGCTCGCCTGCA
>ENA-ORXM01003540-ORXM01003540.1-marine-metagenome-genome-assembly--contig:-NODE-3540-length-15328-cov-3.971543_pt1 | contig 15328 bp, 9 predicted proteins | sample MGYA00237867_ERZ511480 | MGnify/ENA primary metagenome ERZ511480 (study PRJEB26309, sample SAMN06266103) | marine metagenome | isolation source: Algal blade | place: United Kingdom:Sidmouth, United...
TAAATGATGACAAACCTGCTAACAAGGTACTTGTTGATTCGATTTATGCCGTCGAGGGAAATCCTGAGCACCAGCCTAACGGATTGTTGCTGAACGTCGATAACTGGATCTATAATGCCAAATCAAATTTTAGGTATCGAAGGGAAAATGGGATCTGGAAAAAAGAGCCTACCACTTTCCGTGGCCAATGGGGTATCAGCCACGATAATTTCGGTCGATTGTATTACAATGATAATTCGAGGCAGTTGCTGGGCGATCACGTACTACCAAACCGATTAACTAGAAATCAATATTTTACCCCCAAAGTCGGCGTCAATGAACTGTTGACAAAAGATCAACGGGTCTATCCACTTCATGCGACCACCGTGAACCGCGGTTATGCCAAGGGCGTTCTGAACAACGACAGTATTTTGGTGAATACCACAGCGGCCTGTAGCCCTTTGGTGTACCGCGGGGGCACTTTCCCAAGTGGATATGATCAGAATGTTTTTGTCTGCATTCCCGAAGGAAATTTAATCAAACGGAATATTTTGACTTTTATTGGCGATTCAACTATCGCCGAACAGGCCTATGAGGGTAAAGAGTTTTTGGCATCGACCGACGAGGGTTTTCGGCCTGTAAGTCTGAACAATGGCCCCGACGGCAGTATGTATATCGTCGATATGCACCGAGGCATGATCGGTCACCATGCGTATTTAAGTCCGTATCTAAAGGATAAGGTCGAAGACAACAAACTGGACACCCTAACGAATTTTGGGCGGATTCTAAAAGTAACAAGCCGCAAATCGAAAATCGAAATGATTCCGGATTTTGATAGCTTAGAAGATTCCGAATTGGTAAGTTTTCTAGAACATGAAAATGGATGGATTCGTGATAGGGCACAGCATCACATCATTTTAAAGAATAAAAAAGAAGCTATTCCTGCATTGCAGAACCTTGCCGTGAATTCCGAAAATCCGTTTGCAGGAATACATGCGCTTTATGCTTTGGAAGGCTTGGGTGCACTGTCATTCGATTTTTTGGAAAATACCGCTAGGGTTGAAGCTTCCGAGGTCAGTTCACATGCAATAGTACTTCTTGAAAAATTTGCTTCCAAAGCAAACGTACAAAAAGCTAGAGTGCTTTTCGAAGCGCTAATTGCAAGAAAAAATGTACAAATCGACTTGTATTTGAGTAGTACTCTAGGAGTATGGGCTGCAAAAGATGAGAGCGAGTTCTCAGCGCAAATACGCACAATGCTGCAGAGACATTCTAAAAAGCCTATTTTTGAGGAAGCCCTTTTGGCCGGTCTGCAAGGCGATGAAGCTTTTTTTAAATCAACTTTGACATCATTATCAGATTTTGAAGATAGTACACTTTTGGCCCAACTTACCACCAGTGAGTCTAATCGTCAAGAGGGAAAGGTAAATCCCATATTTTCGAGAAATTCTTTGATAGAAGACAATAGAACAAGTGGTGCCAAAATGTTCTACGAAATTTGCGCATCGTGCCATGGTATTAACGGGCAGGGTATTCAAGGTTTGGCCCCGCCCTTAATGGGGTCTGAGCATGTTGCTGATGCAGAAAGACTCGGCTTGATTATTCTTCATGGTCTCGAGGGACCCGTAAATGTGAAAGGTCAACGTTACGACCTTAATCTCGCGATGCCTGGCCTGATACGTAACGATAATATCTCTGATAAGGACATTGCAGATATTATATCTTATGTCACAAACGCTTTTTCGGATATTCCCAAAGGACTAAAGGCGGATAGGATAGCAGAACTTCGCGAAATAAAATCCAAAACTGGTACCGAGTATACCGAGGAAGAGCTATTGGAGTACACAAAGAATGAAGGGAGCAATACAAGGGCTATGCCTTTATTCCGATAATTTTTCCGTTACTGCACCTTCCGGCACATCAAATATTGATTCATCGGAAATTTCCTCTATAAAGCGAATGTCGCTAAAAAGCCTTACGTGCTCTTTGCTTTTCCCCATTTCCTGTTTTTCGTTATCCCACTCAAAATTTTCCATTTTCGTCGGCATCATTATACCCTGAACTTTTTCATAGCTCGAGTACACTTTAGCACTGTTGATTTTCGCAGCTTCCTTATCAAAATAGGAAATGGAGTAAGTGAGAATACGCAAAATATAGCTTCCCGGCTCAATATAGAGATAATAAACATCTTCGGGCGTAAGCCCGACTTCGTTTCCGAAGGTGATTTTTAACGATTCGTAGTTTTTACCGTTTACAGTGGCCTCACCAGCATATACTGTATTGACACCTTTATCTTTCAATAGGAATGGTAATCCAACAAAATAGAAATCAAGATTGTAGTAAAAAGCAGCAGATTGCCCTGAAACTTTTTCGGCATTCGGCATGGCCCATGCTACTTTTCCATCGAAACCTACTTCGTATTCTTTAGATTTTAGATAAGCGCGACGGTCTTTCAATTGTGTAATCTGGTAGACCAATTTGCCTTTGTCGTTCAAATTGTATTCCAAACCTGAAAACGAGTTCCATTGGTTCAAACCACCATGGGCTTCGATGCATTTTTCGAGTAATTCGACGCCTTTTTTTTCTTTTGGGCTTAATTCGATTTTAACTGTTGCCGAAACTATCTTGTCCTTTTTGACTTCCTTTTCCCCCTCTTTACAAGCCGAGATGAAACAGAATATCGTTAGCAATAAGCAAAAGCACTGGTTTTTACGCATAACAAAGGTGAATCAATCGATTATGTATTTTGTTATTTGCCTATTGGAGAATCATCACATTTTAAATCTCCCGTAACATACTGAATGCCATCTAGAAAGAAATGAAGTAATTCTGGGTTGGCCATACTTTGGGCGTTATGCGAGGGGGAGCAGTAAAAAACACGGCCTTCTCCATGTTTTTTAATCCATGCTACATAAGCGATATTCTTATCGACCTCTTTACGTACATCATCGAGTTTATCGACCTCAATATATAGTATTGGTCTAAAATTATAATCGAAATATGCATTCTTAAAAAAATAGGGCTCGTCTACATGGGTAAAACCGTCTCCTTTGAACGCCTGTACCAGGGGGTGTTCCGTATCTACCTCCTTAATGTGCATTTCTTGTTGCTTCGGGTGGTAGTCAAAACTACCCCCAGTCATTTTGCTGAACTCCTCAGAATTGTTCTGCACTGTAATGGCCCCATGCATGATCATTAGGCCACCGCCTTCAAAAACATAGTTCATCATATTTTTTTCATATTGTTCGGCCATTTCTAAAATTTTTTCTTCTGAAAAAGTAGTATTCATCTTTAATAAATCCCAGAACAGGTCACGTTTTGGTCCACTTGGATTGCAATTATTAAAAATTACGGCATCATATTTCTTTAAATTATCGGCATCGAAATTCGAAATGTCGTATCCAATGGTTACTTCAAAAGCCTTTGTTTTTTTGGCAAGAATTTTAAGCATTTCATTATTGTGAGGAATGGTCCAGTGGTCAAATCCGGTTGCTTTGGAAAAAACCAAGACTTTCTTTTTTGCGACGTTTTTTATTGTAGGCTCACCGGGTGCCAAACTGTCTATTTTTGCTAGCCATTCTTCCGTAATCTCGATTGGATCGATACTTTGGGCGAATGTCACACTTGTTGTAAAAAATAGAAATAATGCAAAGTACTTTCTCATTGAAAATTAATTTATGTTAAGTTTTGTAGATTCTCTGATAATCAATTTATGTTTTATGATAATTTGATCTGCCGACTGTATGTTTATTGAGCCATTTAAATGACCGATGATGCTTTGCCCTGCCAAAATGCCCATTTTGTAGCCCGGGTAATCGATAGTGGTCAAACTGGGACTGATAACTTCTGAAACCGGGTCGTTATTGAAGCCAATAATTTTAATGTCTTCAGGAATTCGATATCCGGTTTTTGTAAGTTCCTTGATACAATATACCGCAAATGTGTCGTTCGATACGAAAATGCCATCGACCTTTTCCGAGCTCGTTTTGATATAGTCTATGGTCTGGCTTATTTTTTCGATGTCAAGATCGACTTCTAAAATATGCTCTTTCGAAGTATCCATTCCATATTTTTTCAAGGCATTTAAATAACCTTGAGCCCTTTCGAAGTAGACATTTCGTTTAAGACTTCCGGCGATGTGTAGAATGTTTTGACATCCCTGTTGAATCAAGTGCTCTGTTGCTTGGTAGCCTGCAGCTTCATTGTCAATTAATATAGTCGGGCAACTGGGTAGGTCAAAAACCCTATCAAAGAACAAAAGAGGAATTTTACGGTCGGTAAAAGTGGTAAAATGGTCATAGTTCTCGGTTTCATAGGCCAATGAGACCAATAGGGCATCAACACCACTATCAAATAGGGTTTTGGTGTTCAGTTTTTCTTTCTCTTCTGACTCGTGCGATTGGCTTATTATCAGGTTGTATCCGACATCATTAGCGATTTTCTCAATGCCCGATAAAACGGTTGACATAAAATTGGAATTCAGCTTGGGTACGATAACCCCTATCGTATTGGATTTTTGCTTACTTAAATTAGCTGCGAATTTGTTGGTACGATAACCTGTTTCTTTAGCGATGGAAAGCACTTTCGCTTTGGTCTTATCACTGATGGAAGGATGGTCGTTAAGGCTACGGCTTACTGTCGCCGGAGAGATGTTAAGCTGTTTGGCTAAATCATATATTGTTATCTTTTTTCCCACTAAAAATTATGCAATTTACGCAACAATAATACGCAACTATTCAAACAAACCAAATAAAAATTAAGAAAAAAATGGATTTTAGTTAATCGTTTAGCGTTATTTGTTAATGTATTGCACTGAAATTTAACATATTGCATGTTTTGAAGTAAATTAATTACGCAATCGATTGCGTAATTAACTTTTTTTTATAGTTTTGTTAAAACATTAACTCAAAAATTAATCAACTTCAAACCTTTCACTTTATGAAACAACTCATTAATCAAACAAAATTTACAAGGCGTCTGCCAATGCTATTTCTGGCATTCGTAATGGTGACCTTTCTGGGGCATGCCCAAGATGGTTTTACGGTTACCGGTAACATTACCGACGAAGCAGCGGTTCCCTTACCCGGCGCTTCAGTTGTTGAAAAAGGAACAACCAACGGAGTTTCTACTGACTTTGACGGAAACTATACTATTGAAGTATCGAATCAAAATGCAATATTGGTCATCACTTACATTGGGTACGGCGAGCAGGAGATTCCGGTTGCCGGCAGTTCTGAAATAAGCGCTTCACTTGAACCCAGTGCCTCTTCCCTTGATGAAGTGGTCGTAGTCGGTTACGGAGCAGTCAAGAAAAAAGATTTGACGGGTGCCGTGGCCCAATTGGACGCAACAAAAGTAGCCAATCAATCAACGAATTCAGTAACGGATGTTTTGCGCGCAAATATTGCTGGTCTGTCGATTGGTAATTCTACATCTCCCAGTGGTGTAAGTAACATACAGATTCGGGGCAACAATAGTATTACGGCCAGTTCGGCGCCCTTGATTGTTGTTGATGGGTTTATATTCAACGGTAGTCTTGCGGATATTGCCCCACAAGATATCGATAAGCTTGATGTCTTGAAAGATGCCAGCTCTGCTGCCGTATACGGTGCAAGGGGCGCTAATGGTGTTATATTGATTACTACGAAAAGGGGTAAGAGTGAGAAACCTACGATTACAATAAACGGAAGTGTCGGTTTTGCCGAAGATGCCTCTGGACAAAGGCCATATAGTGCCGATCAATATGACGATTGGCGAGTGGATGTTTTTAAGAGTAGTCGAGGAAATGTGGCCGCAGAAAATCCTGGTTTTTTTGATGACCCTAATAATCTACCGGATGGAATCGGCTTGGATCAATGGCTGGCCTATGATGTGGACAGGGAAACCCTACTAGAGTGTGGTTGAATCGAATTGGTTTTCAGGATGTAGAGGTGCAAAATTATTTGGATGGTAATAGCATAGATTGGTACGACCGCATCAACCAAACCGGGTTTAGAAATGAATTCAATACAAGTATTTCAGGCCGAAAAGGGGGATTGAACTATTATTGGTCTATTGGCCGTCAAGATAATGAAGGTATTACGGTTGGAGAAGAATTCGAGGCAGTACGTTCGCGCTTGAACTTAGACGCAAAAATCAATGACTGGCTAACTGTTGGTGCCAATATGCAGTTTGCAAAAACGGATCAGTATCCGAATAATGCCGGGCGTAATGGTTCAATACCTGCCCAAAGACTTCAGATTATTCGATCATCACCTTGGGGATCAGAATTTGATGCTGAGGGGGACATCCGCTTCAGTCCGCAGGACGATAATGGTGCCGGGGCGGTAAATGCCTTTTTACGAAGAACCTTTTCTGAAAGGATTACGAATAACCATACTTTTAATTCGCGGGTATATGCGAAGATTAAACTTCCTTTGGGGTTTTCATATGAAGTCGGCTATGTTAATAGACTAGAGTTTTTGGAATACTACGACTTTTATTCCCAGGCAAGTCCTGCAAATCTTGTAGGATCTGCAGAAAGGGATAACCGAAAAATCAACGAATGGCAACTAGATAATATTTTGAGATGGAACAAGACCATCGATAAACATACTTTCGATTTTACCTTTCTTGTATATGCAGAAAAGTTCCAGAGTTTTAGAACCATTGGGCGTGCGAATACCTTTGAGCCAAGTGATGCTCTTGGGTTCAGTTCCTTAGAGCGGGGTACCATACAAACAATAGAAAGTGAAGATGTCACAACGACCGGCGATGCATATATGTCTAGATTAAGCTATAATTATGATTCTAGATACTTACTCAATTTCGTGATGAGGCGGGACGGTTTTTCGGCGTTCGGGGCGGATAATAAACGAGCTTATTTTCCCTCTGCCTCAGGTGCCTGGGTTGTTTCTGAAGAGAAATTCTTCAATTCGAATTTTGTAAATTTTCTAAAGCTTAGGTTGAGCTATGGCGAAAATGGGAATAGGAATATTGGAAACTTTGCCGCTTTATCTAGGTTAGGTGCAGGTAACTTTTTGAATACAGACGCAAACGGTCAGGCGATTCAAGTTCCGACTTTCAATAACGAAACCCAAGAGAATAACGATTTGCGATGGGAGCGGACCAAAGCATTCAATGCGGGATTGGATTTTAGCTTCATGGATGGTAAAATTGAAGGTTCCATTGATGCTTATAGAAATATTACCGATGACCTCATAATTGAACGGCAGCTACCCAATATTATTGGCTTTGATAATGTTATCACAAATTTGGGGGAAATTGAAAATAAAGGAATTGAATTCGCGGTCTCCACCCAGAATATAAACAAGGAAAACTTCCAATGGAACACCAATTTTAACTTCTCTTTGAACAGAAACAAAATCAATAGTCTATATGGTGATTTGGATGAGGATGGTAATGAACTTGACGATTTGGAAAATGAATGGTTTATTGGCGAGGCCACTGATATCATTTGGGGGCGCCAAGAGGTCGGTATTTGGCAGACCAATGAAGCAGATCAAGCCGCTGAATTTGGAGTGTCTCCAGGGGACTTTAAGATTTTGGACGTAAATAACGACGGCCTATTAGATGTGGAAGACAATGTTTTTCAGGGCTATCGGTTGCCACGTTACAGATGGGGTTTGACCAATAGCTTTACATTCTTTAAAAATATTGATTTCTCCTTCGAGATTTACTCAAACTGGGGTCAAAAAAGATTGTTCAATCTTGCTAAAGGCCGTGATGGTTTTATTGACCGAACAAATTTTTGGCAGATTCCCTATTGGACTCCCGAAAATCCAAGGGACGATTACGCACGCCTATTTTCAAATGACGGTAGTGCTACCTTTAACGTATATCGGGATGCTTCTTTTATTCGATTGAATAATGTGACCTTGGCCTACAGATTTCCAACAAAACTGGTAGAAAAATTGTCAATGTCGAGAGCGCGATTTTACGTAAATGCGAGAAATTTAGCAGTTTGGGCGAAAGATTGGGATTTTTTCGATCCAGAACCGGTTAATATAGAAGGTAGAGTGAGAAACTCCCAAGGAAATTTCAACAATGATGGTATCGCCCCTCTGGTTCGGTTTTTCACGGTAGGATTAGACATAACACTTTAAAAAACAATAGCAATGAAAAAAGTAATAAATAAACACATGAGAAGGTTCTTTAGTCTCATTATAATGTTGGGATTGTTTTTGACATCTTGTTCGGAAGAGTTTTTAGATGCAGATCCACAATCTTTCTTTACCCCTGGTAATGCCCTAAATACCCCGGAAGGTCTGAATAGTCTTTTATCAAGGGCCTTGGTAAATATTCGTGCAGAATATTATGGAGATGGAGCACCCATGATTACGGAAAATGTATTTTCGGAAGTCGCCATTGAAGGTACTACGGATAAGGCAGGCCCAGCCCAAGACCTTAATCTTCAGATTTTACCGGATGCCAACCTGAATAGTTCAAATACCAATAGAATAGGTTGGTTTTGGGAAAACTTCTATGAAAATATAAAGTTTGCAAATACCGTAATCGGTCGTATTGACGATGCGGAGTTTGATAGCGCCGAGCAGCGAGGCGATGTGTTAGGTAGAGCTATGTTCCATAGAGCTTATGCCTATTACAGATTGGTCCATCAATTTGGCGATGTGCCCTTCGTATTGGAAGAAGTAACCTCGCCCAAACTTGATTTTGTAACGACGCAACGCGATGTAATTCTTGATTTCATTCAAGGTGAACTAAATCAAGCGGTGGGTATGATAAATGAAAACTCAAATGGTGGTGAGGTAAATAGGGGAGTTGCGCTTCATTTATTGACGAAAGTAAATTTGGCCCAAGGCGATTTCACCCAAGCTATTTCTACGGCGTCACAACTTATCGATGGAGGTACATATGCCCTGATGACCCAACGTTTCGGAAGTTCTGCAGGTGATGCGGAAAAAGATGTAACCTGGGACCTGCATCAGGTGGAAAATAAAAGTTTGCCGACAAACACAGAAGTTATTTTAGCAGGGGTAGATCGATTAGAATTCAGAGGTGTAGGGTCTGCAGGAAACGGTACGAGTGTTATGAGACAGGCCACACCATTATGGTGGCGTTTTATCAATACACCTGACGGGCAAAACGGCATGTCGGATGAACCCAACATAACCATTGATCAAGTAAACCTGATCGGCCGAGGCATTGGGCGTAATCGAGGAACGCGCTACAGTACCATAGATGTTTGGGAAAATTCTAATGATGACGAACGCCATAAATTAGGAAACTGGTTAGACATGGAAGACTTGGTATATAACGCACCAAGTTTAGAAGAATCAGGAAATTCCTTTTACGGTGAAAACTTACAACTTTATTTACCGGATGGTACCCCATTGTGTTCAGATACCATTCGTAATTGGTACGGTTTTCCGAGATATAAACTTTTCGTTCCAGATCCTACAGCCGTAAAACCTTCGGGTGGGCACGGTGATTGGTATATTTATCGCTTGGCCGAAACCTATCTTTTACGGGCCGAGGCACATTTTTGGAATGGCGATAATGCATCTGCGGCAGCTGATATCAATGCTGTACGTCAACGTGCAAATGCCGATCCGATTACGGCTGCAGATGTAAACATCGGCTATATTTTGGACGAGAGGGCGAGGGAGCTTTATTATGAAGAAAATCGCAATACAGAACTCACAAGAATAGCCTATATCTTCGCAAAGACAGGTATAACGGCGTATAATGGGGAATCTTATAATTTGAACGACTTTTCCCAAAAGAATTTTTGGTTCGATCGTATCATGGAGGTTACTGATTTTTACAATGTACCAGGGCTTCTTACCGTTTTTGGAGTCTCATTCACAATGAGCCCTTACCATGTGTTATGGCCGGTTCCGTCATCAGCAATCAATGCCAATACCCAAGGTCGGATCAATCAAAACGAAGGCTACCCGGGATTTGAGAATAATATCGCACCATTGACCACTATACCTGAACCGGAAACCGATAGTTAAACAATTTAAGTTGGTTAGTTGAGTTAGTTTTTGTAAAATTCCGTTATCCGAAATCATTTTGTGAATTGTTTGCTTCTTCTGTTGGTCGATATTCAAATGTTTACATTCAGAAAAGCAGTATTTCAATCAAAAATGATCTAGGGTGACGGAATTTTTTATCCAAATATATTTCGATCCATATAAATCGGATTGGGTATCCCTCAGCAGAAAACTTTTAAATGCATAGTGGTCCATAAGAAAGAGAAGGGATTTTAGTTAGGGTAAATTGTAGAAAAATTTTTAAAGAAAAGTAAAGACATTTGAGTGAAACAATATATTACGGAATAGTAGCTAGAAAGAATATTAAAATGGTTTTTTCTTACCTTTTTCCATTGCTTTTCCCTTTTATGATATTATGCTGTTCCCAAAATGATGAGGGCAAAAGTAAAGTAAGTGTAACTAGTCCCAATGGTAATCACTCGTTTATCTTAACTATAAGTAACGAAGGAAAACCTTTTTATAGTGTAAATTATAAGGAAGCTAAGGTAATAGGCAGCTCTCTTTTAGGTTTTGAAATTATCGAATCGGAAATTTCCAATTTAGCGTTGGAAATTCAAGATGCCGAAACCAAAGATGTTAAAACTTCCTGGAAACCCGTATACGGAGAGAAAAATGAGTATCCTGATAACTATTCAGAAACCTTAATCAAGCTTTCAGGAAAAGGTGCCTTCTTTGACATTAGGGTGAGGGCATACAACGAAGGTGTTGCCTTTCGTTATGAGTTTAAGGATAGCATAGCTTCTAAAACGATTCGGAAAGAACTCACGGAATTCAAGCTTTCTGCCGCGACTACGGCCTGGGCCTCGAGAAACGCCCAAGGTAAAATAGACAAGACACCTGTTTCAAAAATTGACTCGGTAGTCGAGCGTCCATTACTGGCGCAATTGAGCGATTCTGTATTCGTGGCAATCGGTGAGGCGGCTTTGGTCGATTTTGCCAGAATGAAATTGAAAGGTGATAAAACTTCCCCCGGAACCTTATCAGCTTCCCTTAGCGGTAAAGTGGTGCTAGGTCATACAACTAATAAAAGCCCATGGCGCTTTGTTATGGCCGGTAGCCACCCGGGAGAGATTCTAGAGAACAATTATTTGTTATTGAATCTAAATGAACCGAATAAAATTGACGATACAGATTATATAAGACCGGGAAAAATTATTAGGGAACTGACCTTGGGTACGGAAGCGGGTCTTGTCTGTGTCGATATTGCCGTAAAGCACAACTTGCAATATATTGATTTCGATGCCGATTGGTATGGAAACGAGTATGATGATGCCTCCGATGCCACTACAGTTACCGTCGATCCGAAAAGATCTAAAGAGAACCTAGACCTGAAGCGCGTTATCGATTATGCCAATGAAAAAGGAATCGGGGTAATTTTATATGTAAATCGAAGGGCGTTGGAAAAACAATTGGATGAGGTATTGCCCCTTTTAAAGAAGTGGGGCGTGGCAGGCATAAAATATGGTTTTGTCAAAGTAGGCTCCCAGAAATGGACTTCTTGGTTGCACGACGCTGTTCGTAAAGCGGCGGAACACGAACTTATGGTAGATGTTCATGACAAATATCGGCCCACAGGATATTCGCGTACCTACCCAAACCTTATGACCCAAGAGGGTATACGGGGAGACGAGGAATCACCTGACAATGCGCAGGTCACCAATACCATTTTTACGCGAATGATTGCCGGTTCGGGGGATCAGACCAACTGTTATTTTGCACCTCGGGTAACCGAAAAAATGGGATCTCACGCTTCTCAATTGGCAAAAGCGGTCTGCATCTACAGTCCATGGCAATTTTTGTACTGGTATGACAGGCCTCAAGGCGCAAAAGTCAGAGCAGGTGGTGCGGGTGGAAGCAATGCGTATATCAAGGAAGTTCCAGAATTGGCTTGGTTCGATGCCTTACCCACGGTTTGGGACGATACGAAAGTTATTGGTGGCTATCCCGGTGAGTACGCAATTGTTGCCCGAAGAAAGGGTAAAGAATGGTTTATTGGCGCGATTAACGCAGAAAAGGAAAGAGATATACGTATTCCCCTAGAGTTTCTGGAACAAGGTAAGAAGTACACGGCAGTAGTTTATACTGACGACCCAAAAGTGGATACAGTTACGCATGTACGTCTTGACACAATTGCAATAGACGACAAAACCGTCATTGATAAGAAGATAGGACAGAATAACGGGCTGGCTATTCATATAAAAATGGTGGATTAATTAGTATGAATATGCCATATCGGCCAGAAGGCCTTTTTATGAAAAAATCGATTTGATTTATACAATCCCCTTAGCAGTATTTCGGATTTTGAGAGGGCTAGTCTCAAATAGACTTTAGGAACAGAAAATAGAAATTTAAAAAACGGTACATTAGGGTTCTATCTTTTTCTCGCTAGTTTTGGGAAAGCAATTATAGAACGGATACATCAAAAAGGAATGATTAGTAACTCAAGCAAGCCAGATTTACTTTTGATTTTAAGGAAAATTAGGGAAACAAATCTTTGCATTTTCCTTGTTTTGACGCTATTTCTATATGTTGGATGTGGTCAGAGTAAAAATAAGCAGGAAAAGAGTTATGTGGAAAATACCAAATCTGCTCTGGGCCAAGATGGAAAGAATCAGCAAAAACTATCAGCTGATAAGGTAGATGGTACCCTGCAGCTGTCGATAAACGAAACCGCGGTAGTACAATACCGGTATGCAATGACCTATCCGCCCAAAGGTGTTGATTCCATATATAGAAAATCAGGTTTTATCCATCCGATATTGACACCGAAAGGTGACACTCTAACACGTATTCAGCCGCCAGACCATTATCATCATTATGGTCTCTGGGGCCCATGGACACATACGCGTATCGATACTACTAGGGTCGATTTTTGGAATTTGGGTCAGGGCATGGGTACGGTTCTTTTTAAAGAGTTCAATTCAATCACCTCAAAATCAAATTTTACGGGTTTTAACGCGACACAAGAACATATCGATTTCAAGACTCAAGAAAAACCGCAAGTGGCATTGAACGAAAATTTGAAGGTACGCTTGAGTGATTTGGGCAGCATTGACCGATATATGCTTGATTATACCTCCACCTTTACTACACCTCTTGAAAACGGTATACTGTTCGAAGCGTATCGTTATGGAGGAGGAATAGGAATGCGTTTCAACGAAAGATGGAACAAGGATAATTGTGAGGTTTTGACATCGGAAGGAAAGAACCGTTTGGAGGCAGACGGTACCAATGCCCGATGGTGCATTGTATCGGGAACTTCTTCCGATGGGACGGGAACCAACGGTATACTGTTCATGAGTCACCCTAGTAATCGAATGCATCCTGAGCCGATGCGAGTATGGCCCGTTGATAGTAACGGTGGTAGGGGCGATATGTTTTTTGAATTTTGTCCCATCCGCCATGAAGAATGGAAAATAGCACCGAACAAAGTATATCAACTAAAGTATAGAATGGTCGTATTCGATGGTAAATTGAGTCCCGATGAGGCGGAAGCGTATTGGCAGTCATTTGCAGAACGACCTTAGAACAAACTGAATATAAACTTAAATGAAACTAGAATGAAAAGACGAAAATTTATCAATAGAACAACCTTGGGAACTGCGGCGATGATTGGTTTTCCTTCCATAGTACCAGCCAGTGTACTAGGAAAAGATGCCCCTAGTAATAAAATCAATATAGGCCAGATTGGGTGTGGTAGAATAGCCTTGAGCCATGACATGCCCGACACCATGCGATTCGATTCGGCAAGGATTATGGCGGTATGCGACGTAGATTCAAAGAGGGCCGAAAAGGCGAAAGTCTTTACGGATAAATTCTACCAAGAAAAGATGGACAAGAAAAAGTACATGGATACGAAAGTCTATGGCGATTATCGTGAAATGTTGCTCAATAAGGATATCGATGCTGTTATGATAAGTACACCTGACCATTGGCATTCACAACCCGCAATGGAAGCTGCAATGGCCGGAAAGGATATTTATTTACAGAAACCGACATCATTAACGGTAAAGGAAGGACAGCAATTAAGGGATGCAGTAAAACAAACGGGTGCTATTCTTCAGGTGGGTACCCAGCAAAGGGCTATGCCACAGTTTCGGGTGGCTGCCGAACTGGTTAGAAATGGTCGTATTGGAAAGGTACATACCGTGAAAATAGGGCTTCCGGGAGATCCGGCCGGTCCTGAAGCTCCAGAAATGCCCGTGCCATCGAATCTGAATTTTGATATGTGGCTTGGATCTACACCTGAAGTTCCCTACACGGAAATAGGAGTACATCCTCAAGAGGATTATAGCAGACCCGGATGGCTACGAATTCGTAACTATGGAGCCGGTATGATAACCGGGTGGGGCCAACACCATTACGATTCTGCGGCATGGGGTATGAATACGGAATTGACCGGTCCGGTTTCTGTCGAGGCATTGGCCGAATTCCCGAAATCCGGACTATGGAACGTGCATGGCGATTTCTTTGTAAAACATGAGTATGATAACGGAATGACCGTGTACACCAGTGGAGGGTATACGAACGGCATCAAATATATTGGCGAAGATGGCTGGATATTTGTTTCGCGAGGTGATTATCAGGCATCGGCTACCGACCCGGTAGACCAAGAGAAAAGTGCAAGGGCCCTAAATGCCTCTGACCCTAAAATACTGGAGTCGGTAATCGGCGAAAACGAAACCCATCTCGAAAAGATAGAAGATCAACATGGTAACTGGTTAGACTGTATAAAGACACGAAAACAACCCATTTCGCCGATTGAAAAAGGCCACAAGGCCTGCGTTATCTGCTTAATGAGCGATATAGCCATGCAGTTCGATAGAAAATTGGAATGGGACAATGAGAATGAGATGTTCGTTAATGATGATGAGGCGAACGCGATGTTGCAACGCGAGCAGCGTAAGCCTTATGGAACCGACTATGTAAAAGTCTAGTGCCTTTTGGCGTACTAAATGAATCGGCGCACCTCTTTTTCTAAGAGGTGCTCCTTTTTTAAAATAGGATATCTACCTTTAAACGAGAAACAAAATTTGGACCTGGGAAAAACAATAAATACATGAAAAATTTTTTAGCACTAATGGCTTTTGGCCTTCTTTGCTCCTGTGGAGAAAAAAAACAAACCGAAAAAATGGATGAGAAAACTGCAGACAAGGTAAGGCTGATGACCTTGGACCCGGGTCATTTTCACGCTGCGTTAGTACATAAATCTATGTATCCGCAAGTGGATTCGACGATTTATCTTTTTGCACCGGAAGGTCCCGAAGTCAAGGATTTTTTGAATAAAATCAAATTATATAATTCGCGGGAAGATACTCCGACCCAATGGA
>ENA-ORXM01003541-ORXM01003541.1-marine-metagenome-genome-assembly--contig:-NODE-3541-length-15327-cov-3.687607_pt1 | contig 15327 bp, 13 predicted proteins | sample MGYA00237867_ERZ511480 | MGnify/ENA primary metagenome ERZ511480 (study PRJEB26309, sample SAMN06266103) | marine metagenome | isolation source: Algal blade | place: United Kingdom:Sidmouth, United...
CAGGTAGACCGGCTCCCCGCGTTGCAAGGCGAGGCCGTTCCCGCGAATGCTGTTGCAGCTCCCTCCGCCGCACTGCGGGCTGGTGCCGGTCACGAAGAGCAGCGACAGCGCGACCAGCACGCCACCGCCGCGCCACGGTCCGTGATGGCCCGGCGAAGTAGGGCAGGGTGGCAGGGCGTGGCGGGCACCTCCCACCGCCCGGCCGCTCAGCAGCGCCGCGGCGCTGCCGAGCAGGCAGGCGACGATGTCGCCCGGATCGAAGGTACCGACCAGGAGCTCGCCACCGAGTGCGAGGACGAGCACCAGCGCGGCGAGCGCGGCCACTCGACGTGCCGGACCGCCGAGGGCGAGCGTCAACCAGGTGAGTGCGAGGGTGTGGAGAAAGCTCGGCAGCGTCCCGCCGGTAGGATCGGAGAGAGTCGCACCCCCGCCGCGCGAGAGCCCGTCCGGCCGCAGCGGCGCGAGCAGCGATCCGAGCGGCGTGTCGGCGCCGCGGAAGAGCAGGTAGTACAGTGCGCCGATCCCCAGCGCGGCGAGCGCGGCGAGCGCGAGCGGGCGTGCTTTCCACCCTCGCTTCGTTCGGCCCTCGCGCTCCCGCTCCGGTGTGCCGTCTTCCATGCTTCGTTCCGATCGGTACCGAGGCCGGGCAGAGTGTAGCTGAGTGATCCTTCTTCGTGCTGTTCATCCTGATCACGAGCTTCACGATGCTGAACCTGTTCATCGCCGTCATCATCGACGCGACCCAGACCGAGGCGAACACCCAGACCACTCAGCACGTCGATGACCAGCTCACGCGAGCGCGCGAGGAAATCGTCGCCATGCACGAGGAGCTGCGTGCGCTGCGAGAGTCGATCGAGCGCGGGGCGGGGCCGATCGCGACGCGCTAGAGAATGCCGGCGACCTACTCGCCGTCGTCGTGCGGGACGCCGAGAGCCGTCGGCACCGGCGGCCTCGCGAGCCGCTGTTGAGCGAGCCAATCGCCCACACCTCGCGGACCGCGTTCGAGGTTCACGTACAGGGTCGCCTGGAGTTTGTCACAGCTACCCGAGTGCGGCACCGCCGTGCGGCGGACTCGCCTCTCCTGATCCAGAGCTCGCCGGGCTCGAGCCGGGTGGCCTCGTCCATCGCCAGGGACTGCGCCTCTCGACCACCAGCACCCGCGACGGTCGCAGCGGCAGGTCGGAGAGCTCGGCCGCCGGCGGTCCGATGTCCGACAAGGTCGGAAGGGGCGCGGACCGAACCCGCCGCCCGCAGGAGGGCGAAGGCGCGCGATGTGCACGCTTCTTGCCGCGTGGTTTCCGAGCGCGCAATCGCCGGCGCTGTCCGGATCCGAGCTCGACCGAGAGGAGAAGGAAGCCCCGCCCTGGCGACGACAGCCGCTCGTACGCCCTCCGACCACGAGGAAACCCCCGATGACCATTCTCGCGAGCACCAGCGTCTGTGTCGCTCCCCGCGAAGCGCTCGACGACGTGATCTCCTTGCTCGGAGTGGAGGAGGGGTGCGGGGCCGACTTCCGGCGTCTGCTCCCGCCGCCGCCCGATCTCGTGGCATCGCTCGAGCAGGCCACGACGGGTGCCGAGCGGGCGATGGCCGCCGCCGCTCTCGGCCGTTGGAAGTTGCTATGCTGGGGGACGGCGAGCGATCCGCTCAGGTGTACGGTCGAGGATGCTCGGGTGCGGTTCGAGACCGCGTCGCTTCCCCCTCGAGCGTACCTCGAGGCGCTGTCGCGCGCCTTGCCCTCCGCGCGGCTTGATGTCGAGATCCGCTCGAGCGGCAGCCCCGGCGATGTCGATCGCTATACCCTGCGCGGCGGAATGCGGGCGGGGCGCTCGGCACGATGGGGGGGAGGAAGGGCGGCGGCCTGAAGGCGCTCGGGAGCGCTCCCGTACCGGCGGACCCGCCCCCGAACGCGGGGCGAGTGGTCGGCGCTCGGTCGGTGTCTCTCGGTCGGTGAGGCCGACCTCGTCCACCGCGTTGTCAGTTCGGAAAGCGCAGTGTCGGGTGACGAAAATCGAGCGGCCACTCGGCGAGGAAGCCCGCGCCACGCAGCGTTCCGTCGGCGGCGATGCGCGCGTTCGCGTCCGAGCCCTTCCAGTCGTAGCGCGTACGGCGCACGCGCGAGACGAGCTGTTCGATCTCGTCGACTCCGCATAGCCCGCCCGCACCGAGCGCGCGGGCATCGCGGCCGAGGCGATCGGTGCAGAAGCGCAGGTCCGCACCATCGCCGGGCTCGGTGTCGGCGACGACGATGAGCTCCTTCGGATGGACCACGCGCAGCGCGCCGTTCATCGGGCTCCGCGGATCGGCCTGGCGCTTGGCGGACGACAGCGTGGCGAAGTCTGCCGGCAGCGTCCGGCAGAACGGCGGCGCCACCCCACGCCAGGCAGGCGTTCCCGCGAAGCACAGATCGAGCGAGGGCGTATAGGCGTCAGCCGGCGTTCGCCCACGCTGCTCGCGCCAGCGATGGTCCATGAAGCGTGACGGGTTGAGCACCGCGTAGTAGGGGCTGAAGCGGATCTCGCCGTTGCCGGGCAGTCGGATTATGCCGTCGCCCTTCCAGAGCTCGACGAGCGCGCTCTCGGGGCTGCGGTACAGCGCGTCGTCGATGCAGGAGAACTCGCGTTTGCCGTCGTTCGCATCGCGTACGCTGACCCCTCCGCTCGCCCCGACACCTGGGTCGAAGCGCTCGTCGCTACCCGTCGAGCACTGATCGGTGACGCGCTCGGGCGGACCGAAGGTCAGCAGTTGCTTGAGTCTCAATCGCACGCCGTCCGTGCAGCGAAGGTTCAGGAAATACTCGTGCGCGTTGTTACCGAGCGCATCGCGCGACCAGCTGCCCTGATGGATCTTCGACAACCAGTCGCAGCGGACGCCGGTGCGTACGATCACCTCGGTGTCGGGCGCCGAGCCGTTCTGCGGGTTGCCGGCGACGAGCTCGTAGCCGTCGCGCACCACCACCTTGTGTCCGACGTGGTCCTCGTGACGGTGACCGTGAGCGTGGTCGCCGTGGGCGACACCGAACGGCACGCCGCCGGCGAAGGCGTAGTTCGCGGAGGTTCGCGGATCGTGTCCGTGCTCGTGGGCGAAGGCGCAGCCCGATGGGTCGGTCGGTGGGTGCCAGCTCGGGTGCGAGCGCCCATCCGCGCCGCGCGTCCAGTAGCGGTCGTGAGTGGCGCGATCGCACTCGCCGGATCGGCGCGGGAAGGCGGCGTAGTAGGCCGCCACCGCGGTGAACCCCGGCCCGAGCTCGCCCGCGGGCGGTGCGTCGCCGAAGCTGTCGATGACCCCGGCGGTCGCCGGGTGTGGATCCTCTCCGGGATCGCTCTCCGGCGGCGCGACATCACCGCCACCGGTATCGTCGCCACCAATGTCGCCTCCACCGGTGTCACCACCGGTATCGTCCTCCGTCGCGACGAAACTCACGTCCACCAGCCCGCGCGCGAACTGGCCGGCGAGCGGTTGGATCGTTCGCGACCAGAGCGCGACATCGGTCGACGGTGACCAGCCCTGCACCGCGCCGAGCACGCGTACCGCTCCGCGTGAGAAGGGGATCGACACACTCCACGCGGCTGTCGTGCTGCCGATGACATCGGCACGGGTCGCGACGGTGTAGCTGGTGCCGGGCACGAGCTCGACAGGTTCGGACAGCGTCTCGTACCGCCACGTGGCGCCGCCCGAGCCAGGCACCGTTGCGCTCGCGAGCGGACGCATGTCCGGACCGAACAGTACGACATCGTGCGGGCCGGTGAAGCGCCCGCCAAGCGCCTCGACGCGTCCGGGCGCGTCGAGATCGAAACGGTAGCCGTAGACGTGCTCGGCCTGTCCGAGCCCGCCGTAGACCGGTTCGCCGCTTGCGGCGAGCACCTCGCGCAAGGGGCTGATCGGTGCGGCGACGACGAGCGAGGGGACGACGCACGCGAGCACTACGAGCGTCGTCGACAAGGCGAGGGCGTGTCGGCGCGGCAGGGTCGCTCTTCGAGAATATCCGATCATTGCCGTGGTCCGTGGTCGGGCGGTCGCGCGGCAGCATCGCACGCCGCCGATACGACGGTGACGCGGGGATCATTACGACCCGGTTTCACTCGTGGCGCGGGACGCGCGGAGCCGGAGGCGCGCACTGTCGCCCGCGTCGCGTTTCCCTCGACTTACCGAGCGCGTCCACTCGCAGGGGGGCTTTCCATCGCGCCGGGAACGCCGGATGTCACCGCTCCGGGCTCTCGTCGTGGTCGGGGGCGCTGTCGCGCGGACCCGGTGCGGGAGGCGGAAGGGGCGCCCGAGGCGGGCACGATCGGGTCCGCGGCGCATGCGGCCCCCGACCGTCACGGGGCGAGCAGCACCGAGTCCTCGCGGTGCGAGAGGTTCTGGATGCGCGTGTCCTCCGCCGGTGCGGTCTCGGCGCTGTCGAACGGCGTCTCGTCGAAGATGGCCTGCAGGTACTCGGCGAGCGCGTCCACGGCGCGCTGGATCTCGGCGGCGAGCGCATCGACGGCGCCGGAGCGAACCGCGGTGTGGTGGAGGCGCTCGAACGGGTCGACGAAGGCGGGAGCTGCGGTTTCGCCGGACACGGGCTGACGCCCAACTCCCGACGATTGCTCGAGAGCGATCTCATGGGCTACGCGATCCCGATCGAGGAGCTGGAGGTGGTGACGTACACGGTGCCGGAGGAGCAGAGCGAGCCGCAGGAGCCGCAGTAGAGGCGGTCTGCCGGGCACGACGAGCTCAACCGCGACGCTCGAGCAAATCGACCTCGACGAAGCACGCTGCCAACACGATCGAAATCCCGGGCGGATCGATCTCGATCGCACCGTCCGTGACGATGCGGGTCAGGATATCGCCCCCGAACGATGCGCGCGAATGGTGGTAGGCCAGACGCGCATCGGGATCGATGATGACGTAGTGCCTGATGCTGTCGAGGCTCATGTACTCCGCCAGCTTTGCAGTCGTGTCGACTCGAGCGGTGGACGGCGAGGCGACCTCGACGAGGAGCAGCGGCGCATCGCAGGTGAGTGCATCCGGATCGACGCCGCTCTCGCACTGCATCGTGACGTCGGGACGACGCGCGCGAAAATCCTCGACCGCCACGGTCACCCCGTCCGGTAGCACGGTGCACGGTAGGTTCGCCGCCCGAACCGCATCGCGCAGCAGCCGCCACACTTCCGCCTTGACGAGCGCATGGCTGTTGCGCTCGGCCTGCATCTCGACAGGACGACCGTCGACGAGCTCGTGTCGCGCGCCGTCCGACCGGCGCTCGGACCATACGACGAACTCGCCGACCGTCAGGCGGACGTTCTCGCTCGATGTGTCGTCGATCGCAAGCCCGACAGGGGCCATCTCGAAGTCTCCGGTGCGGCGGGTTTGACGGCTCGTCAGCAGTGTGACCCGCGGATGTCTCGCCCGCAACCCTCGCTCGTCGGGCCTCCCATCCGCGCGTGTCTTCGCTGCCCGGCCGCCGCGCCATCGCCGTGTCGTCGATGCGCCACGGGTCGTCGCGCACGACGACGCCGAACATCCGAACGAGACCTCGGACACCGACGGGGACGGCACCGGCGACAACGCCGACACCGACGACGACAACGACGGGCAGAGCGACGCAGACGAGATCACTTGTGCGGGGGATCCGCGCGACGCGGCGGTGACGGCGCTCGACAGCGACGGGGATGGCACGCCGGACTGCGCCGACGAGGGCGGTGAGGGCGGTGAGGGCGGTGAGGGCGGAGTCGACTCCGACGGCGACGGAGTGCTCGACACGCTCGACGTGTGCCCGGCAACGGTGGCGCCGGAGGCGGTCCCGCAAGGAAACCTGGCGAACTACTGCTACGCGCTGACCGACGGGAGCGGCGTGGACGGCGGAGAGGCGTTGATGTTCACGACTAACCCGCCGCGCTTCAGCTACACCACGGCGGACACGGGGGGCTCGTGCGATCAGCTCTTGGAGCTTACCGAGAACACGCGCAGCACCGAGCGGCTCCGAGGGTGCACGCGCCGGACGCTGGAGAGCTTCATCGAGGATGTCGACGAAGGGCGTTACTCGCCGCCGATCGCGTCGGAGTCCGGCCAGTGACCGCCCTTCCGTCGGTGGCGACGAAAGCCGCCGGAACCGGAGTCCGCCCGAATCGCGAAGCCGGAATGGCGCCGCGAGAGAGCTGCGCCGTCGTCGGACCGGGACGTTTGCTCGTCGGAGCGATCCGCCGGCTGCTGCCGGCCGCGGGCGATCCGCGGCCGGAGGGTCATTCGCAGCCGTGCGGCCGGGTCAGGCGGGCGAAGGGCAGGTAGCGCCCCTCGGCGAAGCGCTTGCCCTTGGCGGTCTGCTCGCACAGGCGCGCGTCCTCGTAGAACGCGTTGGCCACCCGCAGCACGCCGATCTCGGTGGCCTTCCAGTCGAAGGAGCGCCCGCTCTCGTTGGCGGTGACGAAGCCGATCGCCTCGGGCAGCATCGCCTTGCCGTTCTCCAGCGTGTAGGTGTAGAGCTCGTTGCCGCCGTGACGGCGCAGCGCCTCGGCATGGTAGATCAGGTGACTGAGCGTGGTGATCTGGTAGGCGTAGGAGCCGTCGGTGTCGCGCAGGTGCTCCCCCTCGCACCCGGTGCTGCCGCGGCGCAGCTCCTCGGGGAAGCCTCCGTCGGCGCGCACCCCCGACTTCGTGCAGCGCCCGTCGCCCTGCCAGTCGTTGCCGAGGATGCGCAGCTGGGCCTCGAGGTGGGAGGCCTTGGCCTCCTCGGGGCTGAGGCGGCGGGGCGCGGGGGAGCGCTCCTCGAGGCGCTCCTCGGTGCCGGAGAGGTAGTGCCCGATGGCCCAGCTGGCGAAGGCGGCGGCGGTGCCCCAGTTGTTCTTGCGCTTGCGGGCGATGGCGGCGGTGAGGGGGTAGATCTCGGTGCGCAGCCAGGCCCCGAGGGCGCGCTCGTCGCTCTCGCGCCAACCGGGGTAGGCCTCGAGCAGCAGCGCCGAGTCGATCAGCAGCGGAGTGAGCAGACTGACCTCGAGCGCGCATTGGTTGGCGCCGCTGAGGCTCTGCGCGCCCTCGAGGGTGTCGAAGCCGGAGGAGCGGGTGAAGTCGAGCAGCACCTCTCGGGCTTCTCGGGCGTAGCTCTCGCGCCCGGTCAGCAGATGGGCGAGGACGAGAGCGTAGAGGGGGCGGCCGGCTTCGGGGAGGAGGGCCTTGTCGGTGGGCCGCTCGAGGCGCTCGCAGCGCTTGTCGTAGACGCCGCCGGCGCCGCTCTTGGCCTCGAAGCGGGTGCCGACCTTGCCGTGCGGCCAGCCTCGATCGGCGATGTGGAGGAGCTGCTGGACGTTCTCCCGGTGCGGCTCGATCCCGCTCCGGGCGAGCTCGCCGATCGCCTCGAGCTCGCGTGGCGACGTCTGCAGTCCGAGCGTCTCGGTCGGGCTCTCGTCGGAGCTCGGCCGAGCCTCGAGGGACGTCGACGCCGGAGGCGCGATCGACACCTCCGGCCCCGTCGAGCTCGAGTCGGCGCTCGCGGACAGCCAGACGAGGTAGAGCAGCCCGAGCACGCCACCGCGCAGCGCGACAGGGCCGAGCCGACCGCACGAGCGTCGACGGCTCGCCGACATCGCCACTACTGCCCTCCCGCATTTCGATTCCGAGAAGTGTAACCGGACGTGACACGGTGTCGGGCGTCGGCCGCTCGTGTCCGCCGAGCGTCGTACGCTCGACCACTCGAGAGGAGGGGTTCGACCGCCTCTGCCACAACAGCGGTGGCGGCGACATCTGTACGGGCAGTAATTGAATCGACCTCTCGTTGCGTCGAGCATTCGGGCGCGGTATTTCGGCGCGGTATTTCCTCGACGTTGGTTTTCTTCCGCATCACTTCCCACGTTCGTCTCCCCGCCGCCCCCTTCCACGAATCTCGACCCCTGTTCGTTGCGCGTCTGTTCGTCGCGCTTCTCTCCGTCGCGCTCCGACAGTGCGCCGTTCCTCTCGTCCGCGTCCTCCTCGCGCTCGCACGGAACTCCCGCCCTTCACGGCATCGGGCCGGAACGACCACCGAAGCGCCGGTGCGGTCCGGCGACTCCGCGATCCGGACCGCTTCATCGAAACCGTGACCACCACGAGAATGTCGACCGTATGCGCAAGAACCTCGTCGGTCTGATCCTAGTCGCCACCTTCCTCCTCTACGGTGCGGTCGGCACCGTCGCGGCGGAGAGCCGCTCCGGGGAGGGCTTTCTCACCTCCACCCGAGAGCTGGCCGAGCTGCGCGATGCGGTACGCGACGGATCGGCGTCGCCGCTGCGTCAATCGCACGTCGAGAGGCTCATCACCCTAGCCAACGAGCCGTGGCCCCTCGGCTACGTGGGAAAGGCCTACGGCACCACCGTCTCGTACACGAGCGAAGGCTGGGAGCGGCACCACTGCGTGCCGTTGGACGGCAGTGGCTCGTCGAGGGTTCTCGGCGAGGCCGGGCTCATCCTCTACACCAAGGCGCTCGCCTACAACCTCACCGGCAACACCAACTACGCCAAGGAGGTCAGGAACCGCCTGATGGACTTCACGAGGGCCTCCGGTTTCGAGAGGGTCGGGCGATACACGAACTACTCCGGCGGCAACGAGTGCGCGTTCAAGGTCAGCAGCCTGATGCCGCTGCTGATCGAGTCGGCCACCTTGCTCGAGTCCTACTCCGGCTGGCACGCCAGCCACAAGCGCGATCTCCAGCGCTGGCTGGCCGGCGTCCCCTATCGGTTGACCTCGGCGATCGCCGACACCCGCAAGAACAACTGGGGCACCGCTGCCGCCTTTGCCAGCTGGGCCATCGCGCACTACCTCGGAGACTCGGATCTGTCGCTGAGACAGCACCATCCCGTATCAGAGGTTCGTACCCCGTGGGAGGCCAAGCGCGCGCATCTCGAGTCGCAGATGAGAATCATCGGCACGCGATGGAAGGGCGACTCGCGATGCCAACGCTACGGCGCCCAGTGGCACGGCGGTTTCCCCGACGAGCTGCGACGGGGCTCGACCGGATGCTCCGGGGAGTACCTCCGCCGCACCGACCCCTCGTACGACTATCAGATCAAGATCGTCTCGCATCTGATCTTCCACGCCGAAGCGCTGAAGCGGCACGGCGACAACGAGCTCTATCGCTACCGACTCGACTCCGGAGAGCTGCTGCTCAAGGAGGCCATCAAGTTCGTCATCAACAACTCGCGCGGCCGCTCCTACGACTGGCCGCGGCAGGAGATGGGCATGCTACGGGCGGCCAGCCTCGCCTACCCGTACCTCCCTATCTGCGAGCAGCTGGAGAGGACCCACGACTTTCACATCGACGAAGGACTCTACATCCCCTTCTTCAGAGTCGTGAGAGGCGACGGCGGCTGCTGATCCGGAGCCGCACGGAGGTGATCGAGCGGTAGGTTCCGAAACGCGCGACGGCGCGATCGCTGCGCGCCGATTTCGCCACCCATCCGAGGAGCCGGGCGGGCGATCGCTCAGGCGTCGGGGGCAGGCTCGACCGACCCCGGGGCGGCGATCCCGTCGCGTTCGGACACGCCGATAGGCTCACCGCCCGAGGGAGCGTGCCAGGTCCGCTCGAGCACCCGCAGCCAGTTGCCGTGGCAGAGCCGGGTCATGAGCTCGTCGTCGTAACCGTGATCGCGCATCGACCGGCGCAGCGTCGTCAGGCCACCGGCGTCGCCTATGCGTTCGGGCACCGTCGCCCCGTCGAAGTCGGAGCCGAACCCGACCCCTTCCTCACCGAGAATCCCGATCAGGTGATCGAGGTGCCGGAGCAGCGTGTCGAGCGAGGTGTCGGGGCGCATCTGCCCGTCCTCGCGGAGGAAGGCGGTGGCGAAGTTGAGCCCGACCATGCCGTCCGTCGCCGCGATCGTCCGAAGCTGCTCGTCGGTCAGGTTCCGGGCGTGCGGACAGAGGGCGTGGGCGTTCGAGTGCGTCGCGACGAGCGGGTGCGCGCTGTGCGTGGCGACATCCTCCAGACCGGCCGCGTTCAAGTGAGACAGATCGAGCATGATGCCCAGCTCGTTGCAGCGTTTCACGAGGCGGACGCCGTGCGCCGTCAGCCCCTCGCCCGTGTCCGGGCCCGACGGGTAGCGAAACGGGACGCCGTGGCCGAAGAGGGTCGGGCGACTCCAGACGGGGCCGAGCGAGCGCAGCCCCTCCGCGTGCAGCGCCTCGAGCGTGTGCAGCTCGGGGTCGATCGCCTCGGCGCCCTCGAGGTGCAGGATCGCCGCGAGCGTACCGGTGGCGAGACAACCGCGAACCTCCTCGACCGAGGTGCACACCTTCAGCGCGTCGAGCGACTCGAGCCGGCGCAACGTCGCGATCTGGGCGGCGACGATGGGCAGCGCCTCCTCCCGCGGGAGCATGGCGGGCAGCGGCAGGTCGTAGGCGGGCGCGCACATCTCGTCGCGATGATCGGTCTCGTCGTCGGGGGAGGCGACCCACAGAGCGAAGAAGCCGCCGGCGAAGCCGCCGCGACGCGCCTTGCCGAGATCGAGGTGCCCCTCGTCGCCATCGACGAAGGACTCGGCAGCGGAGACACCGCCCGCTCGTAGGAGCCGCGTCAGGGCGTCGTTGTGTCCGTCGAGGACGGGCGGCGCGCCGTCGTCCGTCAACGCCGGAGCCGGATGGACATGACCATGTGGTCAGCCTACGGGAAACGCGCTCGAATGCAAGCCGGGTGACACGCTCGGTGTCGGGGCGCCCGGAGTCCCGAGCGCGGCCCACCGGAACGTCGACGACCGCACCACCCTCACGAGGCCGAGTCGGTATCCCCGGACAGTCGAAGGCGCAGCTCGACGCCGGCGAAGGAGACGGTGTCACCGTCGACGAGCTTGCGGCGCCGACGCCTCTCGAGCGCACCGTTCACGCGCACCCGCCCCGCATCGACGGCGCTCTTCGCCTCCCCTCCGCTGGCGACCAGCCCTTCGAACTTGAGCACCTTGCAGAGCTCGACCGGCTCGCGCGCGATTGTCACTTCTCGTGACACGGATGCCGGGTCGGTCAGGTCGGTCGGCCGCTCGATCTCTTCGCCCATGCTCGCACCCTCCTCGCCGCTGCAGCGAACGTCGAACCGATCGTAGACGACACGACGTGGCGGTGGATGAGGAGGTCGGTGGAAGCGACTACACTCACGCAGAGGATACGCCACGGACACGACTCGATCCGTACACGGCAGACGAAGGAGGCGGCTGGCATGCTTGCGGTGGAGGAGAGTGCGTGCTTCGGGTTCCCGGCCGCACGGATACGCGACGGCGAAAGCCCTCGATGAGCCTGATCGGGGTGGACTGGAGCGAGGAGCGTTTCCGTGCCTACCGGCTCGGTGCCGACGGGACGGTTCTCGAACGCCGCGAGAGCGCCGACGGCTTGCGTCGGGCCGCCCGTCGAGGCTACGAGGAAACACTGCGCCGCCACATCGGGAGCTGGCTCGAAGCCGACACGTTGGCGGTGCTCGCGCTCTCGGTGGGGGACGGACAAGGCGGAATCGGAACCCCTTTTCTCGATGGCCCCGTCGACATCGCGCGGCTGCTCGAGGAAGGAGTGTGGAAACGTCTCGAAGGGGCGACCCTACTGTTGGTGCCCGGTCTCGCGCGACGCGAGCCGGAGGCGAGCGATGCCATGCGCCGCGAGGCTCTGCTGGCGCTTGGCTCGGTCGGCACCCGGGGGCGCAACGGTGACGGCGAATGCCTGGTGGTCGTACCGGGGACGCGCTCGCGCTGGATCCGCATCGCCGGTGGACGCATCGAGTCGTTTCGCACGACGATGGGAGGGGAGTTGTTGGGGCTGTTGCTCGAAGGGCCGTTCGCTCGGCTGGTCTCGAGCAAGGACACGACCGACGGCCCGCCCTTTCTCGCGGGGGTCGATCGAGGGTACAGGAGCCGTCACTTCGTCACCGACCTGTCCTCCGCTCGAGCGGCCGCCGTGCTCGACGAGAGCGATCCCGAGAGCGCTCGTGCCCATCTCGCGGGCCTGGTGCTCGGCAACGAGATCCGCGAGGCGGAGACGGCGCTCGAGGCGACGGGCGAGGGGCTGACGCTCGTGGGTCCGAATGCGCTCTGCGCGCCGTACGCTCGCGCCTTGCGTCACCTCGGCACGTCCGTCGTCTACGACGATGACGAGACCGCGGCGATCGCGGCGTTCGCCGCGATCGGGGCGGCACGATCGGCTCCGAACATGACCAACATGCTGTCCGCGCGCGCGCGGCGCGCGCGGCCGTTCGGCTCGGCCGTGACGGAGCGCGCGGCGCGGCGCTCGGGGGCGGGCACCCTCTCCGAATCGGTTCACGGACCCTCGGGGCGTGACTGGGACGGGGCGTTCGCCGAGCTTCCGCTGATCGCCGTGCTGCCGCCTCTCGCACGAGAACGCCTGGTCGAGACGGCTGCCACGCTGGTCGAGGCAGGGCTCGTCATCTTGGTCGTATCGGCCCGCGACGACGGGGCGCTCGAACGAATCGGGCGCCTTGCCGAGTCGCTCGGCGAGCGGGTCTGCATCGGCGTTCGCGACGCACCGACGGCGCGTTTCGCCGCCTCGGCGATCGATGCCGGCGCCCGCGTGGTGCTCGCGACGGGCACGGACTCCGCGATCGCCCGCCGCTGCCGCAAGCGCGGCGTGAGCTGGGTGCCGGGCGTCGCGACGGTCACGGAGGCGAGCTCGGCGCTCGCGCTCGGCGCCCGCGCGCTCACGCTCTACCCCGCCCAACTGATCGAGCCGCGCGTCCTGCACGCGTTCAAGCGAGCGCTGCCGCCGGACACCGCGCTCCTGCCGAGCGGCGGGCTGACGGTGGCGGCGCTCCTGCCGTACGTGGCCGCCGGCGCCGCGGGCGCCATCGCCGACGATGCGCTCAACGGTCCCGACGCGAGCCCGGCGGTCGTCGCCGGCGCGGCGCGCTCGTTCGTCGAAGCCTGGCGACGGCTCGAGCGCGGGCGGCGCGTCGTCGCCTCCCGCGGACACTCGCCCCCCGGGCACTGACCGTCCGCAGGCTCCCCGCCCCCGGGAGTCGACGGCGGCCGCTACGCGGACGGCGGCGGCAGGCTCTCCCGCCACGCACGGTCGGCCGCGTCGCCGCCCCGCTGGCGGTACTCGCAACCGATCGGAGCGGTGTAACCGGCTCGGCGCATCGTCGGCAGGAGCTCGGCGTAGTCGATCCCGCCCAGGGCCGGTTCCGCCCGCTCGGGGAAGGAGGCGATCTGGACGTGCCCGACATGGCTTGCGAGACGCTCGAACGCCGCCCCCACATCGCCCTCGATGTGCCGCGCATGAAAGCAGTCGAACATGATCTTCAGACGCGGGTGGGCGATCTCCTCGATCAGCGACACCGCCTTGTCGAACGAATCGACATGGTAGCCCGGCATGGCCGCCGCGCAGAGCGGCTCGATCAGGATCACCAACTCGGAGCGCTCGAGAGCGAAGCGGAGCGCTTCGATGTAGCGCGCCCGCGCGGCTCGCTCGTCGGCCTCGCCTTCCGACTCGCCGGTGCGTCCCGAGAGGACGTGCACGGCCCCGGCACCGACGCGTTCGGCGACCTCGATCGCCCGTAGGATGTCCTCACGCGCCGCGGTCTCCGCCCCGGGTAGCGCCGCGCGCCCGGCGGTGTCGCCCATCGCCACGTTGAGCCCGGCGACCGTCAGTCCCGAGTCGGCGAGCGCCCGCTCGAGCTCGGCGGGATCCTCGCGCTGAGCCTCGTCGTGGAACTCCACGACGCTGAAGCCGAGCGAGGCGGCTCGTCCGAACCGCTCGAGAAAGGACAGCTCCGGCCACAGGAACCCCGTGTTGGCCGAGAAACGCCAACCACCGTCACACTCGTCGCTACCCTCGCTCACGGCAACACCTCCTCGGTTTCGTCAGGAAAAGTGACCCCGGCCTGATAGAGCACCGCCCCGCTCGGGAGCACACCCGGCGAGCCGCCGGGTGGCTCGAGGCTGACGGCGAACGCGTCGAAGCGTCGCACCAGGCCGGGCGTCGAGGTGATCTCCGATTCGCCCCCCTCACGCGGCAGCAGCGCGACCGGGCCGACGCCGCCGCCGTCCGGCAGAATCTGCCAGAGCTGATAGTCGCCACCGCCACCGGCGGGCGGCGGAGCGAGCGTCGTGACGCGAACACGCTCGCCGGAGAAGTCCGCCTGCACGAGCCACAGCGGCGCCCCGCTCTCCCCGAGGATGACGCCGATGCCCTCGGCCCGCAGGCTCGAACCCTGCAGCGCCTCGTAGCGTTGGCGCTGCTCGAACAGCAACGCCCCGAGCACCAGCGAGGCGGCGGTCGCGAACGCCGCGACGAGCGCGACGAAGGGATTGGCGCGGCGGCGGGCGAGCGGCGGGACGTTCGGTGCCGAGGCGCGCTCGTGCACCGGAGTCCGCGGGAGCGGCGGCATCGATACCGACTCGTCGAGCAGCGGACCCGTGTCGAGCGTGCTGTCCTTCACCAGCTCGTCGACGGCGTCACCGTAGACCGCTCGGCGCGCGTGGGCGGCCGCCGGCTGATCCGTTCGCCCGTCCGCGTGCTCGCCCGCTCGCTCCTCGACCGGCTCCGACGAGCCGGCCCGTACCGGATCGACATCCAGACTCGGGTTGCCCTCGTCTGTCACGGCATCGTCTTCGGCATGAGCGTCGCGGGCCGGTCTCCGCCTCTCGAGCTCGGCCCTCAGTAGCCTCTCGACGCCTCTCCAGACACGTTCCGGCGGCTCGCGCGGCGGCGTCGTGCCGTCGAGCGGCGCGAGACGATGCTCCCACTCGCGCACGCTCCGCTGCAACGCGCGATCGTGCCGGAGGATTCGCTCGAAGAGCTCCCGAGCCTTCGCATCGAGCGTGCCGAGCACGTACTCGCCGGCATGCACGTCCCACCAGAGCTCCTCAGGGGTGCTCATCGACACAGCTCCGGAGCGTGACGAGAGCGCGGCGTGTCCAGCTCTTGACCGTGCCGAGCGGACGCGCCTGCGAGACGCTGAGCTCGTCGTGCGAACAACCCTCGCAGTAGGCGCGCACGATGCAGTCGCGAGCCTGAGGCTCGAGCCGCTCGAGACAGGCGAGGAGCCGTTCGGCATCGCCCACACCGGTCTCGAGCGCCACATCGGAATCGGACAGGAGCCGCTCGAGGTACTCGGCAGCGGAGCCCTCGCGATCCTCTCGTACCGGGCGTCGGCGCAACGTGTCGAGCGCTTCGCGACGGACCGCACCGGCCAGCCACGTCAACGGCGCGCCACGCTCTCGCGAGTAGCTCGAGGCGTCGCGCCAGATCTCGAGAAAGGCCTTCTGGAGCACCTCCTCGGCGAGCTGCCGGGCGGCCTGGTAGTCGTCGATGCCGACGAAGGAGTACGCCTTCAGCGACTTCAGTCGCCGGTTGACGAGGATGCAGGGCTGGTGGGCGGCGAGG
>ENA-ORXM01003542-ORXM01003542.1-marine-metagenome-genome-assembly--contig:-NODE-3542-length-15322-cov-3.328436_pt1 | contig 15322 bp, 13 predicted proteins | sample MGYA00237867_ERZ511480 | MGnify/ENA primary metagenome ERZ511480 (study PRJEB26309, sample SAMN06266103) | marine metagenome | isolation source: Algal blade | place: United Kingdom:Sidmouth, United...
GAGCTGACGGGAGATCGTCGAGACATCCGGCAGTCGCCGAAGCCCGAGCACGCGCAGGACCATCGGATCGTCATCGTGCCCCGAGAAGCGGCCGGTCGCGTCGGCGGCATCGGCCGCCGCGTCCGTCACGGCGTCGGCCGCGTCACCGGCTGCGTCGGCGGCATCGGCCGCCGCGTCCTCGGTCGCGTCGACGGCGTCGGCCGCGGCGTCTCCCGTTGCCGTCATGGCATCGCCGGCCGCCGACTGCGCATCCGTCAGGGCATCTTCGGCCATGTCACCCGCCACGTCGGCGGCATCTTCGGTCGATGCAGCCACGCCGGCAGCGGCGGTTGTCGCCGCGTCCGCGACGTCGGCCGAATCGCCTTCGCCTTCGGTCACGTTGGCGGCAGCGTCGTCGGCCGCGTCGGCGGCGTCTTCCGCCATGTCGTCCGCCGCATCGGCGACGTCCTCGGCACCGTCGACGGCGGCGTCAGCGGTCTCGTCCGCCGCTTCGCCCGTCGCGTCCGTATCGACCGCCGTGGCAACGTCCGGCGCCTCCGCTTCGGTCGTGGTGACGTCGGCGACGGTGTCGGGCTCGTCGCCGCGATTGAACAGGTTCAGCACGATCCAGCCGAGCAACAGGATGCCGACTATCGGCAATAGTTTCTTCCACATCGGGGACTCACTCCTTTCATTGGTATCGGATAAATCGGTGTCATCGCTCGCGATGCCGACAGGCGTCGCGCTCCGACCCTTCTCGGGTCGCGTTCCGGTCATCGTCGTGGTCGACGTCGCCCGGAGATCATTCTGTCCATGCGGTGTCGCTGTCGCGCCCGCCGCGGGAGGGGCCGCCGTCCGGCGCACCGCCGGCGGCATCGCCAGACGGCTGAGAAAGCCGAATTTCTCGAGTTCGCCCCGGAGCCCGTTCGGCAGCGCCTCGTCGACCTGCGGCCCCTGCTCGCGCAGCATCGTCGCGAGTCCGGCGGCGTTCAGACCCTCGCTCACGGCGTGGCGCCTGATCGCGCCCACGGCGAGCGGCGAGAGAATGCCCAGCGCCGCCGCCGTCCGGTCCTGATCCACGCCGGTGAACCCGGCGACGCCCGCGCGAAGCGCGCCGACACCGTCCGCACCAAACAGGGCGTCGAGCTGCCCCTCGCCATCGGCATCGTCACCGTCGTCTGCCGCTCGCTCGTCGTGCGCCGCCTTGTCCGCCGTCTTGCCCGCCGCTTTGCCCGCCGCCTTGTCCTCCACTTGCACGATGGCGTACAGCGCATCGGCACCGCCGGGAGTCTCCGCCAGCCGACGCATCCCTTCGAGGAGCGCGGGCACGCCGGCAGCCGCGAGCGATGCCGCGTCGGACGCACGATCGCCGAGCGCCCGCTCCAGGCGGGCGCTGGCAGTACCGTCGAGTCGGTCGCCGATCAGTTCGGCGAGATTGAACGACATGCGCTGATCCGGCTGATGAAAAAGGGGCCGACGCAAGAAGCGACGGAAGCGTGACGCGAACAAGCTTCGCACCCGGGTCCCGGGCGGCCCGCGAGCTTGTAAAAGTCGCTGCAAGGCGCGCGTGGTCACCTGGAATGACGCGGTGGCCGAGGAGTCTACACGGCCCGTCGATCACGTCGAGAGGGGGCCTGCAGGATCCTGCCGAGCCGCGGTCGCGGGTTCCGGCACGAGGGATCAACCTTGCATTGCGAGGACATCGTCACGTTGCTAGGCTCGGCGAGCCCGGCCGGCCGCACGACGCTTCAAGGAGAATCCCGAAAACCGATGAGCATTCGCGAGCGTTTCACCGACGACGACTGGTTCCTGCTCGGATCCACCCCGGCGATGATCGCTGCCGCCATGAGCACCGCCTCGCCGGGCGGTGCGATCCGGGAGATGGTGGGCGGCATGCGCAGTACGGTCGAGGGGCGGAAGACCCACGCGGACAGCCCTCTGATCAGCGAATTGCTGGCGCGGGTCGAGAACTGGGACGCGGCCAGAGAGAAGGCGAGGGACTACCGGGAGCGCACCAGGTCGCGTATCGAATCGGCCGGCATCGACTCCCGCGAGGCGCTGCTCGATCAGGTCGTCAACGATTGTGAAACGGTTGCCGACCTGCTCGCGGAGCACGCCACGGATGCGGATGCCGACGCCTATCGCCTCTGGTGTCTCGACATCGCGCGCGAGGTGGCGAACGCGGCCAAGGAAGGCGGTTTTCTCGGCTTCGGCGGCCAACGGGTCAGCGAGGAGGAGCAGGCCATGATGGGCCGCGTCGAGTCGGCGCTCGGTCTCGCCCGCGGCGCGCTGCCGGCCTGAACGACGCGCCGCGAAAGACGGATTTCAGGGCGATCGAAGCGCCGGCGGACCGTCACGTTCTTTTGCGATTCGTCGTCAAATTGACGCCGAGCGCGGCCGTCACTACTCTGGCGCTCTCCGCCCGTTCCCTTAGCACGCGCCATGGATGAGCTCATCTACCAATTCCTGCTGCAAGCGGGTTTTCCCCGCGCGGCGATCGTCTCGGACTCGACCCTGCTCGAGTCCGGCACCGGCGCGCCGCCGGACGACGCGTCCACCTACGTCATCGTTGATCCGGAAACGGCCGACCGCCTCGCGGTGGTGGACGTCGTCGGCGCGATCGATGGCGACGCCCTGGAGGCCGCGGCCGGGCGAGCCGGTCGTTACGCACGGCGCATCGGCGGGCGTGAGATCCAGGGCTTCGTCATCCGGGTCGACACCCGAGGACGGACCGAGGCGGAGCAGGTGCAGTTCTACCGAGTCTGGCCGAACCCCGACGTTCAGCAGCTGACCGCGAAGACCTTCCCCGACCTCGACGCTCTGCGGGTGACCGGCCTGCTCGCGCTCGAACGGGCCACCCCGTCCGCGCCCGAGATCGTGGACTTCGGCGACGAGACGGACGCAGCGGAGGAGTCGCCCGCGGGCCGCGGCGCTGCCGGCCGCTACGTGCCCGCCATCGTCCTGATCCTGCTCGCGACCGTGGACTGGTTCGTCGGGCAGACGCGCGGCACCGGCCTGCTGACGATCGTCCAGGCGCTTCTCGCGGTCGGCGCGGCCTCGCTGCTCACCCTGGTCGCGGTCCATCGGCGTCGCGATTGAGCGACGCGAGCGACGCCACTTGCAGCCGGCGACGCGCTGGGGCAGACTCGACATCAAGATATAAAGATGTCGTTATGTCATGGAACCCTTGCTGTCGGGTCTGAGAGCGGCCGGTGAACCCACCCGTCTGAGGTTGCTTGCGCTGTGTGCACACGGCGAACTCAGCGTCAGCGAACTCACCCGCATCCTCGGTCAGAGCCAGCCGCGGGTGACCAGAGATTCGGCGATCTGGACAGCGTTCGTCGCCGCGCCCTTTCGCAGATTGTCGCCGACGATCCACATCGCCAGGCCCCTGGGGTGCGAGGAGTCATCGCGGATGCGACCGACGAACACGTCGTCCTGGTCGTCGCTGTTGTTGGGCATCGGATAGACGCCGTTTTGAAGATCGTCGACAACCGTGATGCCCGGTGCCGATTCAAACAACTTTCTCGCCTGGGCAACCGACAGCGGTTCTTCGGTTTCGATCAGAATCGATTCGCTGTGGCAGTTTGATACCGGCACGCGAACGCACGTCGGACAAACCTGAATCGATTCGTCATCAAAAATCTTCTGTGTCTCCCACACCATCTTCATCTCTTCCGAAGTGTAACCCTCGTGCTTCTCAGATCCGATTTGCGGGATGCAGTTAAACGCCACCGGATGGTCAAACGCCTTGTACTCATACGGCTTGTTATCCAGCGAACTTCGCGAGCCGTCGAGCAGATCGGCCTTCGGTTCCGCATCGTTCCCGAGAGTGGCGATGTCGACCTCGGTCGAGCGCTCCGCCTCGGGAAACGGCGGGTGAAGCGTACCGTGGATACCCTGGCTGCCGATGACCAGCACTTCGTCGACACAGATCGTCGACACAGATCGTCGACACAGAGAATCGCCCCCGCCGCACGGATCGCGTGCTCGCACTGCGCGCGCTTCATGCAGCTTCCTCACTTCGGCAAAGACCGGGCGCGGGGTGGCTCGCGAGCCGGAGAACGGTGCAGGCCGCGAGCCGATGCGATCAGGCGGCTCGCGCGACGCCCTGCGTGTCGTACCACGCCTTCTCGAAGTCTAGGTAGCCGCCGAACGAGACCGGATCGCCGAACGGCAGGATCTGCGTGGCCCAGAAGCCACCGTGCCCGTTCTGCCGATCGATCCAGTAGAAGAGGTTGGCGAGCCCGGCCCAGCCGAGGGCGCCGGCGGGTCGGCCGGTCGGCGCCTGCTCGTCGTTGACCATGAAGCTGAACGCCCAGGACTTCGGCAGGCCGGGGAAGAACTCGGCGTCGTTCGACAGCGACGGGATGACACCGGGCAGCATGTTGATCTTCATGCCGCCGAGCTGATCCTGCTCGGCCATGCGCACGGTCTCGGGCGCGAGCACCCGCCCGTTCTCGCCCTCCCCGTCGTTGAGCCACATGCGGATGAAGCGCATGTAGTCGCCGACCGTGCCGTACAGGCCGTGCCCGCCCATGTGGACCTCGGGCGTGTCGGTGAGCTCGAAGTCCATCGGCGTCAGCGAATCGTCCGCGCCGCGGGCGTGCATGCCGGCGAGGCGGGCGCGCAGAGTATCGTTCAGCTCGAAGGTCGTGTCGGCGATCCCGAGCGGCTCGAAGATGCGTGTCCGGAACACCTCGCCGAGCCGCTTGCCGGTGATGCCCTCGACCACCTGGCCGCACCAGTCCATGTTGCTGCCGTACTCCCAGCGCTCGCCGGGATCGAACAGCAGCGGCGTCATCAGCGCCTTCTTCGTCGCGGTGATGACGCTCGGCTGATCGTGCTCCTCGGCCAGGCGCTTGTAGGTCTCGTTGAAGAAGTCATAGCCGAACCCCGCCGTGTGCAGGAGCAGCATGCGCGTGGTCACCTCGCGCTTGGGTGCGCGCAGCCTCGGGGCGCCGTCGTCGTCGAAGCCCTCGATCACCTGCAGCTCGCCGATGGATGGGGCGTAGCGGCTCGCCGGTGCGTCGAGATCGAGATCGCCCGACTCGACCAGCTGCAGCGCCGCCGTTCCGGTGATCGCCTTGGTGGTCGAGAAGATGGCGAAGGCGCTGTCGGTGCTCATGGGGTCGTCCTTGTCGAGCACGCGCTGGCCGGCGGCACCCTCGTAGACGTTGCGCTCGCGGTCGGTGACCATCGCGACCGCACCCGGCACTCGCGGCGCGGCCGTGGTCACGCGCTCGAGTATGCCGTCGGCGACTTCCTTGAACGACTGGTTCATCTGCTGGTTCCTCTCTTGGAGTCTTGGAGTCTTGGAGCGGTTCCGGAACGGTTCCGTAGCGGGATCGATGGCCCGGTCGGGGGGATCCTCGCCTGGGTCGGTGTGCGCGGGGTGAACGCGGCGGATGCCGCTAGCCGATGGCGAAGCCCTCGTAGCCGCGGCTCGCGACCTCGTCGCACTTCTGCTTGTAGGTGCCCACGCCACCGCAGTACGACAGCACGCGGCGCGGCTTGCCCGGCACGTTCGCGCCGAGATACCAGGACGGGCTCTTGGAGATCAGCGTCGCCCCGGCGGTCTCGTCGTGGTGCCGCACCCATGCCTCCTCGGTCTCGGCAGTGGGCTCGATGACGGCGTGATCGTGCTCGCCGAGGTAGCGGATGCAGTCGCTGATCCACTCGGTCTGCTGTTGCAGGCAGGTGGTCATGTTGCACAGCGCCGCCGACGGGGCGAGCGGCACGGCGGTGGTGAAGAGATTCGGGTAGCCGTGGATCTGCAGCCCCATCGTGGTACGGATGTCGCGGCCCCATTCCTCGGTCAGCGAGCGCCCGTCGCGACCGCGGATGTCGATGCGGGTCAACGCGCCGGTGCCTGCGTCGAAGCCGGTGGCGAGGATGATCACGTCGAGCTCGTGCACGGTACCGTCGGCGGTACGGATGCCCTCGGGTGTCACTCGCTCGATCGGGTTGTCCTTGACCGGAACCAGCTCGACGTTGTCGCGATGATAGACCTCGAGGTAGTTCGTCTCGAGCGGCACGCGATGGGTGCCGAAGCCGTAGTCGCTCGGTATCAGGAGATCGCACAGCGCGGGGTCGACGAGCCGTTCGCGCATTCTCTCGCGCACGAATTCGGAGACCTCCTCGTTGACCGTCTCGTCGAAGAACATCTCTCCGAACGAGGCGAGCCACAGCTTCAGCGAACCGTTCGCGTGGATGTCCTCGAGTCGCGCGCGCCGCTCCTCGGGCGTGAGATCCGCCCACGCCACCTCGAAGTCGTACTCGAAGCCGGTAAAGGTGTTCGGCAGCGTCCCACGTAGCTCCTCGAAGCGGGCGTGGTAGGCGGCCACGTCGCTCTCGTCGAACGTGGGGTTCTTCATCGGCAGCACGTACTGCGGGGTGCGGGCGAAGACCTTCAGATGCGCCACTCGCTCGGCGATCGTCTGAATCACCTGGATGCCGGTCGCGCCGATGCCGACGACGCCGACGCGCCTGCCGTCGAGCTCGACCGGCTCTCGGGGCCAACGCGAGGTGTGGAAGATCGGCCCGGCGAAGTCGTCCTGACCGGGAAACACGTTCGCCAGCGGCGCCGAGAGCATGCCGCAGCAGGTGATCAGGAAGCGCGTGTCGACGATGTCGCCGTCGGCGGTCGTGACCGTCCAGCGGTGGCGACCCTCGTCGTAGTGCGCCTTCGTGACGGCGGTGTCGAAGCGGATGTCCTTCTTCAGGTCGAGCGTGTCGGCGACGTAGTTCATCCAGCGCTCGATCTCGGGCTGCTCCGGGAAGCGCTCGCTCCAGCGCCAGCCCTTGTAGAGCGCCTCCGAGAACAGGTACTGGTAGATGTAGGACTCGGAGTCGAACTTCGCGCCAGGGTAGCGGTTCCAGTACCAGGTCCCGCCGACGCCGGAGGCGCTGTCGATGGCGAGCACGTCCAGTCCCTGTTCGCGCAGCTGGTGGAGCTGATACAGCCCCGCCACGCCCGCACCGATGATCAGGGCGTCGAGCGAGCGGTTCGCGGTGCCTTCGCGAGGCGAGGGCGTCTCGTTCCGCCCGGCGTGCGGGGCGGTGGCGGCTTGCACGGACATGGCTGACTCCTTCCTGCGGCGGATCGACGGTCGCCCCGGCCTGCGAGGGCCGGAGACTCGTCGACACGGTAGGCGCGCCGGAACGGGGGGTATTGAACGAATCGGTGAGAGCGTTGAACGATCCGGGCAGAGGCGGCTGAACCTGCCTCCGTATCGTGAACACGGCCAGCTCGTGTAGGGTGGCGGATGAGGCGGACGACGAAATCGTATCGTCGGCGTGGCACGAGCGAGTTCGCCCGGGTCGCTCACGGCGCGCCGCGGAAAGCCTCGCGGTAGGCCCCGGGCGGCATGCCGAGCTCGGCCTTGATGCGTCGCGACAGGTGCGCCTGGTCGGAGAAGCCGCAGGCGGCGGCGACCTGTTTCAGCGCGAGGTCCCCTTTCCGCAGCAGCGCCGTCGCGCGTTCGACGCGGCGGCGTGTGACGAGTGCATGGGCGGTGCAGCCGAGCGTCTGCCGGACGCGACGGCCGAACGTCCACACGCCCATGTCGAGCAGGGCGGCCATGTCGTCGAGCGTGATCGATTCCTGGAGGTGCGCGTCGATGTACTCCTCGAGGCGAGTGCATTGGAGAGCGGAAAGAGATCCCGGCCGCGTCCGTTCCCGGCGGGCGCACGAGGCGTAGCCGCGGAGCAGGTGCACCGCGAGCTGCACGCCGAGCGCCTCGACGTAGAGCAGCCCGCCGGCGTTGCGGTTCGCCGCTTCGCGCGCGATCTCGTCGACCAGGCGGTTCACGTCCGGGTCGGAGCCGCGCAGCACGTCGTGCAATTCCACCTCGTCGACCTCTCGGCCGAGCATGTCGCTCGCGACGCGTGACATGAGCGCCTCGGAGAGGTAGAGGTGCGAGACCTCGACGCCCGCCGTCCAGTGCCAGTGCGAGGCTGCCGAGCGTGACAGCAGCGAGAAGTCGCCGGGACGGCAGCGCGTGCGCGTCCAGCGTCCGTGCAGCCTCCGATCCATCGGCGTCGTGCCGCGGCGGTAGCGGACGATCATGAAGCTGTCGAGCGGCGGGATCTCGACATCTTGACCGCGGTAGCGGTAATCACGCTGGGCGACATCCTTCCAGCCGAGACCATCGCTCGAGCAGGTGACGGTGCCTGGCACCCAGCGAGGCAGCTCGAGCGGTGTGATCAGTGTCGGTAGACGACGGCGCGGTGCGCCCATGCGACATCCCTCGCTCCGAGCGGCAGAATTCCGTGAGGGGAGAGCCGTTCGGCGGTGACAGGCTGGCGATCAGTCTCGCGCATTGGTGACGGGGTTTCAAGTGTGCCTTTCTTCTTGGGAAGAGATCCCGCCCGAGCATCGACCGCACCGAGCTTCCGCCGAGCCGGGCGAGGCATCTGCCGCACCACCCAGTGTCGATATAGGCCACCGTGTCCGCAGTCAGAGAGGGGGGTGCTCGCTCCCGCTTCGAACGTCGCCGACTCGGAGCTCGAGCAAGACGTGTCTTCGGGTCTGTCGACCGTCGAGGACGGCCATCTGCACGGGAACGAGCAGGCGGGGTCGAGATCGACAACGACGAGACGCTCGCCGCCGAGCACCCCGTTCGCGACGAGGTGGAGCGGTGGACGCAGGCTCGGCTGCCGGACGGCTCGCCGGCGCGGCGATGCACGGATAGCGGAGGGATCGCACGACGGCTCCGGGGCGCGCGACGAGCGGGTTCGGGGATGTCCCTACGACTCGCCGAGGCGCCGCTTGCGCTCCTGCAGCTCCTGCGCGAAGCGCCTGTATTCTTCCTTGACCTCGGACGGGAGATCGCTCCAGTCGCAGTCCCTGATCGCCCCTTCCAGCGCGTACAGGTAGGCTGCGTTGAAATCGCCGTAGCCGTCGCCGTCGCGGTACATCAGGGTGAACGCCCGCTTCGCTCCGAGCTCGCGCAACGCCTCGGCGGAGTCGATTCCGGCATTCACCATCCTGCCGGCCAGTGCCGGGCCGACGTTCCTCAGTTCCTTGGCCAAACGGGCGGTGGGGTTCATGATCGACAGCCTATCCGCGTGACGGGCGATGATCAATCGGGGCGACCGATCCGGTCACGTCGGCGCGGCGACGGGAGCGGACCGAAGTATCGGCGCCGGGCCAGCTAGTAGGCGTTGCGGTGGGTCCAGCCCTTGACGATCGTGATGGCGATGATCTTGACATCCAAGAAGAACGACCAGTGCCTGATGTAGTGACGATCGTGCTCCACGCGTCCGATCATGTCCTCGAGGCGCGTCGTCTCTCCCCGGAACCCGTGTATCTGCGCCCATCCGGTCAGCCCCGGCTTCACCTCGTAGCGAGAGTCGAGTGCCGGAATCAGATGCCTGAACCGCTCGTCCAGCGGCGCGGGATGGGGCCGCGGCCCTACCAGCGACATCGAGCCCTGGACCACGTTGAACAGCTGCGGCAGCTCGTCAAGGCTCGTCCGGCGCAGGAACGAACCTAGGCGAGTCACACGCGGATCGTCCTTGCGGGTTTGTCTGAAGGACCGGGAGGTAGGCACCGGAGTGCTGTAGTCCTGATACATGGTGCGGAACTTGTAGACATCGATGAGCGCGCCGTGTCGTCCGCGGCGCTGCTGGTAGAACAGCGTCGGGCCGGTGCTGTCGAGTTTTATCAGAATCGAGATCAGCAGCAGCAACGGCGTGAAGACGACGAGTGCGGCGCTACTGGCGACCAGATCGAACAGACGCTTGAACCCCGCGTCGACACCACCGATGGGCGCGTTCGGTCCCGCGGTGCCGTTCGCCGCTTCCTGCCACCGAATGGCCCCGGATGCCGCATCGGGCGCCCGAATGTCCTTCGGTCGGACCAGTTCGACCGTCACCTCGCCGTCCTTCACGCTCTCGACGCTCTCTTGAGTGGGCACGGGCCCTCCTGGCTCGGTGTTCTCGTCTTGCCGAAAGGCGATCGATGCGGCGGAGACGAAACCGTCCGCGAATTCCTGCGGTGCGATAGGCCATTCGATGGACATGTGTCATCACCCGCATCGACCACGGCCCGGTCGCTCGAGCGTAAAGTCATGACATAGCGGGAGGACGCTAACATTGTGGATCGACGGATGTCGATACCCCCTCGCTTCTCCGTCGCGTCGACCGCGCCGAGCCGCAGCCCTGGCTGCCCTCGGACACGCTCGATCGAGGGCTGGCCGTTCGTGCTGCGATTCCGCTCGATATCGACGAGGGCCATGTTTTCGGTGATGTCGCTCGCCGTCAACGGATCGGTCGCGCGGTGGTGTGTCGCCGACACGGTGGAGGTCCGGTTCGCGCCGCTCGAGTGTCGGGCGCTTGCACACGGGGTGCTCACGAGCGTGTCGGATCCGAAGAGGGCGATCGAGCGATTCATCATTGCGCACGACGAGCGGTCAGCGAAGCCGATTCGAGGGGAGGTCGACGATGTCGGTAGTCATCGCGGTCGAGCGGGCCGAGAAGCGATTTCGAAGGTAGGCGCACGGAATACTAGATCACTTCCAGCTCGTCTTCGATCGTCGTTCGAGATCGCTTCCGATCGGTTCCGTTCCACTTCACCCTCGGAGCGATGCATCCTCTCTCGATCCGGCCGAGGTGCCTGCCGATCACGCCGTCGATCTCGTCGATCAGCCCGTTCTCCAGTGTCTTCAGCCGGTTCACGCCCAGTTGTCTGAACTTGGCGTTCGCGAGGGTGTATCGGTGCCGCTCCACTTCGCCGCGCGGGTTCGTCACGTGCTCGATCTTCGCGCCGGTCAGCCTGGCGACGCGCTCTGCAACCGACCTGATCGTTCGCGTCTCCGATATCTGGTGCATGACATTGACGTCGGTCTCGTTCGATGCCCCACAATTCACGGCGACCTCGATACACCTCACGGTATCCTGGATATGGATGAACGCTCTCGTCTGCTCACCTTCCCCGTACACCGTCATCGGCATGTCGGAGCGTGCCTGCACCACGAAGCGATTCAGCACGGTGCCGTATATCTCGTCGTAGTCGAAGCGGTTGGAGAGCTCGTCGGCCGCGGCCGTCTCGGTGGTCTGGGTACCCCAGACGATTCCCTGATACAGATCCGTGATGTCGATCCCGTAGCTTCGGGCGTAGAAGCTCAGCAGGGAAGTGATTTGCGATTTGGACAGGTGATACAGCGAGGTAGGGTGAAACGGAATCGCCGATTCGATCTCGTACCCGACTCCGTTGCCGTCCACACCTGAGAACTCGGCTCGCCCTTCGGGTATCTCGTAGTGGCGATCCTCGTAGCCGTAGATGCCGATGGACCCGAGGCTGACCATTTTCACGGGCCGGTCGTGCTTCGCGATCGCGCTGAGCACGTTGTTCGTCGACAACATGTTGTTGCCTAGGGTGTAGTTGCCGCACTCCACCGACTTCATGGAGTAGGGCGCGGACCTTTGCGCCGCCAGATGCACGATGCAATGCGGGTCGAAGTCGACGACGACTTGCCGCACCGATGCCGGATCGCCGGCGAGGTCGACATTCCGGAACGCGATCGTCCTCCCCGTCAGCTCGAGCCACATTCGCACTCGCTCCTGAATCGTACGGATGGGGGTGAGCGACTCGTACCCGAGCCTCTCGGATATGGCGCGCCGAGAGAGATTGTCGACGATGAGCACGTCGTGCCCCGCGGCCGACAAGTGCAGCGAGGTCGGCCACCCGCAGAATCCGTCGCCTCCCGTTACCAGAATCTTCATGACCTCATTCGCCTCCTCCGCTCGTCAGCTCAAGGCCGGCACGGGCCGCGGCGCCGCGCATCGGGGCGAAAATTTCGATGATCGACAAGCCGCCGTCCGATCGGCCCCGCGCTCGGCCCCGTAGCTCTCCGACGCTCTGCGGCGAACCAATGCCCCTCGGCGAGCGGGTCTGCATTCGAGGGCGAATCATCTACCGCCGCCGTGCGATCGCCTGCTCCTGACCAGCAGCGCCAGCAATAGCCACGGCTCCACGAGGTAGCGATGAGCGTAGCGCCGAGGGCGGGTGACGAGGCGCCAGAGCGCCTCGAGACCGAACGGCCCGAACCAGCGCGGGCTGATGCGCATTTCACCGGCCATGTACTCGAGGCATGCGCCCACGGTGATGATGCACCGTTCGGCGAGCGCGCCCCGATTGTCGAGAATCCATTTCTCCTGTCGGCCCATGCCCATGCCCACCAGGACGATGTGCGGGTCGAACGCCGCGATGTCGTCCAGAACGGCCCGATTCTCCGCGCCGTCCCGCGTCGTGTCGAAAAATCCGTTTCGCCCTTCGAGCGCGGCCCCGGGCGCGATTCGCGCAAGCTTCTGCATGGCGCGTGCGTTCACGTCTGCACCGGAGCCGAGGCAGTAGATCCGCCACCGGTTCGCGGACGCGGCGCGCACATAGTCGGGCAGCCAGTCATGCACGCCGGTGCGATGAGCCATCCTGGTACGTCGGAGCCCGTGCAACCAGGCGAAATACACGATCGGGAAACCGTCGATGTGAACCAGCGATTGCGGAAGCTCCTGCAGAGCGTGGAAGGCGTCGTTCGTCAGCGCCGTGTAGAGGCCGTGCATGTTCTGGCCGACGATGATCAGCTGCCGCCCCTGGCGAATCGACAGCGCGGTCGCGTCGACGAGATCGCCCTTGGTGGTCGGGGTGATCCGCAGCCCGAAGATTCTTCCGCTGCGATCGGCGATCCAGTCGACGAGCGGTCGGTCGTTGTCGTCTGGATGCATTGGCGTTCTGGACGTCGAATTCAACAGCTCATCGACCCGTTCGTCGAGCGAAACGCCGGAGTCGCCGGGAGCGATCCCGGAGCGCCCTCCTATTCGGTTCGCGGTCATTTCCCGCACGCTTTCCGTCTGCAAAGATAGTAGCGGATGCTTGCCCTGTCGAGCCGGGTCGGTATTCCGTCGCGCCCAACGCGGTCAATCGAGTGGCTACGGCGCTCCCGAGGTTGGTAGGCCCGTCGGTGGACACACGAGGGATGGACCATCGGCCTTCGATCATCTGCCGGCGGAGCATCGGCGCGGAACAAGATTCGATCGTCGTGGAACAACGGGCGCACGCTCGAGAAGCGGTGGGAGGCGGCGCTCGAGTACGCACTCACTCTTGACTTTTGCTCGGCGAGGGCGTACCTAGCTCGGCGGTTGCCGTCCGGCAACGCTCACTGTCGAGCATCTCGAAATGACCCCCGCACCTCCACGCCGTGTCACCTCGATGGCGTGCACGATCGCCCTGCTCGCGGTCGGCGCCTGTGCCGCGCCGCTCGCCCTCGCCGACGATGCTCCGCCCTCCGCTCCGGAGAGGCTTGGTGCACGTGCCTACTCTGGCACCGCCGGCGGTATCGCCTGGCAGCGCTCCACCGACGATCGAGGCGCGGTGCGTGGCTACGAGGTCACGCGCGACGGGCGCGTTCTCGGCATCCGCGACGCGCTGAGCTACGTCGACCGCACGCTGCAACCGGGCAGCACCTATCGCTACGGCGTGGCGGCCATCGACTCCGCCGGACAGCGTTCGACGATCTCGAGCGTGAGCCTGACCACGCCGGGTGCCGCCGGCCCCGTGGCTGGCGGCCCGGCGGCGCCCGCCGGGTTCCGCGCCGAGGTCTACTCGAGCACCGCGCTCGGACTCGCCTGGGCACGTCCCGCCACGGTGGGTCTGCGCTACGAAGTGCGCCGCGACGGGCAGGCGCTCGGCATCACCGACGGCACGAGCTACATCGAGAGCGCGCTGAGCGGTGGGCGCGCGTACCGCTACGAGGTCATCGCGATCGACCGGCAAGGTCGGCGCTCCGCCGCCTCGGCGGTGACGGTACGCACGCCGTCGGGCGCCGATGTGGCGAGCGGTCCGGCGGCACCCGCCGGACTCCGCGCCAGCGTCTACTCGAGCACCGCGCTCGGACTCGCCTGGGTACGCCCCGCCACCGTCGGGCTGCGTTACGAGGTGCGCCGCGACGGGCAGGTACTCGGCATCACCGACGGCACGAGCTACATCGAGAGTGCGCTGAGCGGTGGACGTGCGTACCGCTACGAGGTCGTCGCGATCGACCGCCAGGGGCGACGCTCCGCCGCCGCCACCGTCGCGGCGCGCACGCCCGGCGCGGGCCCGATCGTGCCGCCCGCCGCGCGCGTGATCGATCTCGACAGCTACGAGGCGATCCTGCGCGACGTGATCGCCGTGCTCGAAGAGCGGCCGTTCGCCGATCTGTACGATCCGCTCCCCTTGAGCGCGGTGGAGGGTACGACGACGGTCGAGACGACGAGCGTGTCGCGTGCCGAGCTGCCGCTGAGCGCCGTGCCGATCGACCTCGGGCCGTACTTCGGCGCGGAACCGCAGCGGTCCACGCTCAGCTGCGACGCCGGGGGCGACATCGAATTCTACTTCGACGATCGCGCCCAAACGCTCGTCGGTCTGGCGACCATCGCGGAGATCGACGCGTGCGCGCTCGAGGCGGTCACGCTCGACGGCATCAGCTATCGCACCACGAACGGTGCGTCGGACGGCACGCGCGTCAGCGGCAGCGTCGCGCTGAGCGCGACCGAGGCCGATCGGATGCGCGAGTTCACCGGTGAGCAAACGTTCACGATCGGCCGTGGCTTCAGGAACGAGGCCTACGACAACCGGGTCTCGAGCTTCGAGTCGAGCGGCACCGAAGGTCGCCGCAGTCTCGAACGCTACCGATCGGAGCGCACGGTGCGAGGGCCGGCCATCGGGGCGCTGGGCGGGAACTTCGGCAGCACGAGCGTGGGGGTGGTGGCGCCCGACGGTCAGCCGACCACGCTGGACATCGGCACACTGACCGCGACGCTCGAATCGAGCTTCGTGCTGCGCTCGCCGAGCACCGGCGGACGGGCGATCTCGGTGGAGGCCTCGCTCACGGGGCAGGACTTCGGGACGGAACTGCCCTCGCCGGAAGCCGGCGGGGTGCCGCTTGAGAGCTATGCCCTGCGCGGTGCCGGCGGCCCGTTCAGCGCGACGACGCCGCCGTTCAACGGCGTCGACGAGCCGTTCTACTTCGGCGACGGCGAGATCAGGATCAGCGCCGAGGATGGCAGCGCGATGACGCTCCGGCCACTGGACGCCGAGACCGTCGAGGTGAGCATCGGCGAGGCGACCATCCCGCTGCGCCGGGCCGACGGCTACGACATCGCCTGCACTCCGGTCGCCGTCGCGGAGTGCTCGGTGTCGCTGTACCGCTGAACAGGCCGGGGAGGCGCTTCCGGCCCGCGGCGGCGCGCTGCTCGCCGGTCGCGTCTCCCCTGTCGGTCGAGCGGGCTCGGTGCCGACAGGGTGCCTCCGCTCTGCAAGATGTCTTCGCGGGTGCCAGCCATCGCTCGTACGCGTCCC
>ENA-ORXM01003544-ORXM01003544.1-marine-metagenome-genome-assembly--contig:-NODE-3544-length-15314-cov-3.515259_pt1 | contig 15314 bp, 5 predicted proteins | sample MGYA00237867_ERZ511480 | MGnify/ENA primary metagenome ERZ511480 (study PRJEB26309, sample SAMN06266103) | marine metagenome | isolation source: Algal blade | place: United Kingdom:Sidmouth, United...
TATTAAACCGTGCCCCTACATTGCACCGGTTGGGTATTCAAGCTTTCCAGCCAAAACTTATTGAAGGTAAGGCAATTCGATTACATCCATTAGTATGTACGGCATTTAATGCGGATTTTGATGGTGACCAGATGGCGGTGCATTTGCCTTTGGGTCCGGAAGCTATTCTAGAATCCCAGCTATTGATGTTGGCTTCCCATAATATACTGAATCCGGCAAACGGATCGCCAATTACGGTTCCATCTCAAGATATGGTCTTGGGTCTCTATTATATGACAAAAGAAAGAAAATCAACTCCTGAAGTACCTATCAAAGGTGAAGGCTTGACTTTCTATTCTTACGAGGAGGTTGAAATTGCCTTTAATGAAGGTATGGTCAACTTAAATGCCGGTATTAAGGTAAGAGCTAAAGATTTCAATGAAGAGGGAGAATTGGTCAACCAAATAATTCAGACTACCGTTGGTAGGGTTCTGTTTAACATGGAAGTGCCAGAAGCGGCAGGATATGTCAATGACGTACTGAATAAGAAGTCGTTACGAGATATTATCGGTGGTATATTGGCAGTTACCGATGTACCGACTACTGCCGATTTCTTGGATAAGATTAAGACCATGGGATATGACTTCGCTTTCAAAGGTGGGCTATCCTTCAGTTTGGGCGATATTATCATTCCGCAAGAGAAACCGGAAATGATTACCGAAGCCAATGGTCAGGTCGATGATATTATGGCCAATTATAATATGGGTCTTATTACGAACAACGAACGCTACAATCAGGTTATCGATGTGTGGACTTCTACGAACGCGCAATTGACCGAGTTGGCCATGAAACGTATTCGTGAAGACCAACAAGGGTTCAACTCGGTATATATGATGTTGGATTCTGGTGCGAGGGGCTCAAAAGAGCAGATCCGTCAGTTGACCGGTATGCGTGGTTTGATGGCAAAACCTAAAAAATCGACTGCAGGTGGTGGTGAGATTATTGAAAACCCGATCTTATCCAACTTTAAAGAAGGGCTATCGATTCTGGAATACTTTATTTCAACACACGGTGCCCGTAAGGGACTTGCCGATACCGCTTTGAAAACTGCCGATGCAGGATATTTGACTCGTCGATTGGTAGATGTATCACAAGATGTCATTGTCAATATCGAAGATTGTGAGACCTTGAGGGGTATCGAAGTAGAGGCATTGAAAAAGAACGAAGAGGTCGTTGAAACGCTTGGTGAGCGTATTTTAGGTAGGGTTTCATTGCATGATGTCTATAATCCGCTGACTGAAGAACTTTTATTGACCGCCGGACAGCAGATCATGGAATCTGATATCAAGAAAATTGAGGATTCTCCTGTTGAACGAATAGAGGTAAGATCTGCATTAACATGTGAAGCTCCTAAAGGTATCTGCGCCAAATGTTATGGTAGAAACCTTTCTACCAATAAAATGGTGCAACGTGGTGAAGCGGTCGGTGTGGTCGCTGCGCAGTCTATTGGAGAACCTGGTACACAGTTGACGTTACGTACTTTCCACGTAGGTGGTATTGCGGGTAACATTTCAGAAGATAATAAACTGGTCGCCAAATTTGGCGGTACGGCCGAAATCGAAGACTTACGTACGGTAAAAGGTGAGGATAGCGATGGCAAGCCGGCCGAAATCGTAATCTCCAGAACATCTGAAATAAAGGTTGTCGATGCCAAAACGGGTATAACCCTGAGTACGAATAACATTCCTTACGGTTCGCAACTGTTTGTTGAAAACGGTGCCAAATTGAAGAAAGATGATGTTATTTGCCAATGGGATCCTTACAATGGTGTAATCGTTTCTGAATTTCCAGGTAAAATTGCCTATGAAAATATCGAGCAAGGTATTACCTATCAGGTAGAAATTGACGAGCAGACCGGGTTTCAAGAGAAAGTTATCTCTGAGTCAAGGAACAAAAAGTTGATACCTACACTTCTTATTCAAGATAGTAAGGGAGAGACGTTACGTTCTTATAACCTTCCTGTTGGTTCGCACATCATGGTAGATGTTGGAGATAAGATCAAAGAAGGTAAAATTTTGGTCAAGATTCCGCGTAAATCGGCTAAAGCTGGTGATATTACAGGTGGTCTACCTAGGGTAACCGAACTTTTTGAGGCACGTAACCCTTCAAATCCGGCTGTAGTGTCTGAAATCGATGGTGTTGTTTCCTTCGGAAAAATCAAAAGAGGTAACCGTGAGATAATCATCGAATCGAAACTAGGCGAAATCAAGAAATACTTGGTCAAGCTGTCGAATCAGATTTTGGTTCAGGAAAATGATTATGTCAGAGCAGGTATGCCTTTGTCAGATGGTTCGATAACTCCAGAAGATATCTTGGCGATTAAAGGTCCATCAGCTGTACAGCAGTACTTAGTGAACGAGGTTCAAGAAGTTTACCGCCTGCAGGGTGTAAAAATCAACGACAAGCATTTCGAGGTCGTGGTTAGACAGATGATGCGTAAGGTACGTATTCAGGATCCGGGCGATACTATTTTCTTAGAGAACCAATTGGTTCATAAAGATGATTTCATCAGGGAAAATGATGGTATATACGGTAAGAAAATCATTCTTGATGCCACTGATTCAGAAAATCTTAAGGCAGGTCAGGTTATTACCGCAAGAGAGCTTAGGGATGAAAATTCTATCTTGAAGCGTGCCGATAAGAACCTAGTGACTGCCAACGATGCCATTGCGGCTACGGCAACGCCAATTCTTCAGGGAATTACACGTGCTTCGCTACAGACGAAATCGTTTATCTCGGCGGCATCTTTCCAAGAAACGACAAAAGTGTTGAACGAAGCCGCCGTAAGCGGTAAGATAGATACCTTGGAAGGTTTGAAGGAAAATGTTATCGTAGGGCATAAAATTCCTGCAGGTACCGGTATGCGCGACTATGAGAACATCATTGTTGGATCGAAACAGGAATATGATGAAATCATGGCCCGCAAGGAAGCCTTGAAATTCTAATTAAACAGGAGACAGACATGAACCAAGAGCCAAGAAACTAGACGTAATGTAGATACTTTTTGTCTAAGGTCTTGGTTCTAGTTTCTTGGTTCTATTTTTAAAACAATCATGGCCGAAAAAGAAAACAAGCAAAAACAGATTAATATAGAACTGGATGAAAAAACAGCTGAGGGAATCTATTCCAATCTGGCTATCATAAACCATTCTGTTTCTGAATTTGTTGTTGATTTCATCAGCATGATGCCGGGCGCACCAAAGGCGAAAGTAAAAAGCAGAATTGTATTAACACCGCAACATGCGAAGAAGTTTCTAAAGGCGTTGAACGATAATGTGAAACGTTTTGAGAAGGCCCATGGTACGATAAAGGATTATGAGCAACCTCCTATACCGATTAATTTTGGTCCTACGGGGGAGGCTTAAAAAAACGAAACCCACGACAATTGTCGTGGGTTTCGTTTTTTTAAGAGTTAAGAGTTAAGAGTTGATAAGTGAAGTTTTGCACCCTTAACTTTTTCCCTCTTTAACTTTTTTACTTTTCCTCATTCGAACTCCGAAACAAAATGCAATTTCACACTAGGGTACTTCTGCTGTGTCATCTGCAATGAAAATTGTGAGTCGGCCAAAAAGACCAATTGTCCTCTCTTATCCTTGGCCAAAAACTTTTGTTTTACCCTTTTGAATTCTTTGAACTCATCATTTTTAGGATCTTTGGGTTCTACCCAGCAGGCTTTATGCACCGGAAAGTTTTCGTAGGTGCATTTTGCACCGTATTCATGCTCTAAACGGTATTGAATCACCTCGAATTGAAGTGCCCCGACTGTTCCGATAACTTTTCTGCCGTTCATTTCGAGGGTGAACAATTGTGCTACGCCCTCGTCCATCAACTGATCGATACCTTTGTACAATTGTTTTGATTTCATGGGGTCTGCATTGTTGATATATCGAAAATGTTCGGGCGAGAAACTGGGTATTCCCTTGTAATGTAATTCTTCACCTTCCGTTAAGGTATCACCGATTTTGAAGTTTCCGGTATCATGTAACCCGACAATATCACCGGGATAGGAGATGTCGACTATTTCCTTTTTCTCTGCAAAAAAGGCATTTGGGCTCGAGAATTTCAGCCTTTTATCATGGCGAACGTGCAAATAGGGTTTATTCCTTTCAAAAGTACCCGATACTATTTTCACGAATGCCAACCGGTCGCGGTGTTTGGGATCCATATTGGCGTGAATTTTAAAGACAAACCCGGTCATATCCGTTTCGTTTGCCTCGACTAGACGTTCTTCGGCCTTTTTAGCTCTCGGTGATGGGGCTATTTCAATAAAACAATCCAAAAGCTCGCGGACACCGAAATTGTTCAGTGCCGAGCCGAAAAATACGGGCTGCTGTGTGCCTTTCAAATAACTTTCCTTATCAAAATCTGGGTATACGCCGCGTACGAGCTCCAAATTCTCTCGTAATTCTTCGGCTGCCTTAATCCCTATAATATGCTCAAGTTCAGGACTTCCTACATCGTCAAAAGCGATGATATCCTTAATATTTTTCTTATTATCACCACTAAAAAGGTTGATGTTCTTTTCGTAGATATTATAGATACCCTTAAAGTCATACCCCATTCCGATAGGAAAACTCAAAGGGGTTACCTTCAGCCCAAGCTTTTGCTCCAGTTCGTCTAAAAGGTCAAAGGCATCCTTTCCTTCCCTATCCAATTTATTGATAAAAACAATCATGGGAATATTGCGCATTCGGCAGACTTCGACTAATTTTTCGGTCTGATCTTCAACACCTTTAGCCACATCGACAACGACGATTACACTATCGACAGCGGTCAGAGTTCGAAATGTATCTTCGGCAAAATCTTTGTGGCCGGGCGTATCTAGAATATTTATTTTTTTATCCCTATAAATAAATGCCAGAACAGAAGTAGCCACCGAAATACCGCGTTGGCGCTCGATTTCCATAAAATCGCTAGTAGCCGTTTTTTTTATCTTATTATTTTTAACGGCACCTGCTTCTTGAATTGCACCGCCGAATAAAAGCAGTTTTTCGGTCAGGGTAGTTTTACCGGCATCGGGATGTGAAATAATCCCAAATGTTCTTCGTTTTTGAATCTGTTCTTTAAAACCCATAAAAAAAATTTGGACTAAAATACGCTATTAAATTTTCATATTTTTTTTGGAGTAGCTTAATCTGAAAGCAGTGCCACTATTTTCTTGCTGAATTACTGGCATGCCAGAAAGACGGGGCGAACAAGCTGAATAAAATATAGGAATTATAGATTTATGGCCGTGTACAACGTCTTTTTTATCGAATAAAACGTATCTTAATAGTTATTGAAAAGTTTATGTAATACCCTTTGACGAATAAATATGTTTTTGAAGGATTTTTCATAATTTATGCGCTGAAAACTATTTGGCGATCTAAATTTTAACTATATCTTGCATACACTTTTTAAGCGGTCCCCTCTTCTTATCATAACCTGAAATACCTACATGCCATGGTGATTAGTTTAATCGAAACTAAACATTTATGGAAAATTTTAACCTTTGGAAATTAAACGGAAAATCTTACGATAGCATTACACTTGGCTTAATTTTTCTGGTTTTTGGTCTTACGACATCTTTTGCTGCCGGCCCTGATGATCCGATGCTGACCAAGACGACAAATAATGATATTTCCGAAAAAGATGCAATTACGGCTCCGTATTTTTTTTATATGGATGGATGTTCGTCTCTTGAGATGAAAGAGTTGCGTACAACCGATTTTGGTTTTCCTGATGGGGTAACAGATGGTAGCCTTAACGCAACCGATGTCGACCTCAGTTCGAAATGGGGCCTGCCTGCCGGAAGTATTTTGGTAAGTGTGTCCGGAGCCAGTTCGAAAAGTTCCCTACAATTATTCGAGGTAAACAAAGACCTTCCCGCCACCTTCACATTTTCAGGTACCGTACCCGTTATGTTGGTCGCCGAACATTCTGCCCGCGTAGATGCAAATCATAGGGATGGAATAGTTGCTATGGACAATGTAGAGTATGTACAGACCACTTCGTTACCGACAGGTATTATCTCCGATAACGAGTTGAACGACTACTATGTTGAGAACACTACGAGCACGGCGATTTATGGTCCGAACAGATTTGTATGGGAATCGCAAGACTTCGCACGAGATATTAAATTTTATACAACTTCTAGCTTTCCGGTCAACGGTATTCGAATTCGCCTGATCCCGGTTATCTGTTCAGATACCGATGGAGACGGCGTTAATGACGATGTCGATCTTGATGATGATAACGACGGTATTTTAGATTCAGTTGAAGACCCGAACATTGATGGGGACAATGATCCACTTACAGACCCTTATGATTTAGATGAAGACGGCTTTCCTAATCACCTCGATATAGATGCTGATAATGATGGAATTCCGGACAATGTAGAGGCTCAGACCACAAATGGATATATCGCACCTAACGATGACGATACGGCGACTTACGCTGCCAATAACGGTGTGAACTCTGCTTATCCTACAGGTCTTGACCCTGTGAATACCGATAATGGAACGACACCCGATTATCTTGAAGGTGATAGTGACAATGATTTGGTACCCGACAACAATGAGGGGAATGATTTTAATTTTGACGGGACACCCGATCAAACATATACCGGTGTAGATTCAGACAAAGATGGACTTGACGATGGCTACGAAGGAAGTGACGTTAACGACGGTTTCGACGTTAACGACGAAATCGATGACCCGGCCAACGATCTACCGGATACCGATGGCACCGAAGATGTGAACTATCGTGATTTCGATGATGATGGTGATGGCATCGATACGCCCGATGAAGATGCCGATGGCGACGGTGACCCCACTAATGATGATGGCGATAGCGATGGTACACCAGACTATCTGGATCCTACAGAAGGCATCGACACTGACGGTGACGGCGTACCCGATAGTACAGACCTTGATGATGATAACGATGGTATTTTAGATGCAGTTGAAGACCCAAATATCGATGGTGACAATAATCCACTGACAGATCCTTATGATTTAGATGAAGACGGTGTGCCCAATCATTTGGATATCGATTCCGACAACGACGGTATTCCTGATAACGTTGAAGCTCAGACAACCAATGGTTATATCGCGCCGAACGATGACGATGAAGCTACCTATACGTCGAACGATGGTTTAAATTCCGCTTATCCAGAGGGTATCACTCCCGTTAATACAGACGAAAGAGATGTAGAAGATTATTTGGACTACGATAGTGATAATGATGGCGTACCCGATGACAATGAGGGTAATGATTTTAATTTTGATGGAATTCCCGATCAGACCTTTACAGGCGTTGATTCTGATGGCGACGGACTAGATGATGGTTATGAAGGCAGCGATGTGAACGATGGTTTTGATGTGAACGATGAAATCGATGATCCGGCCAATGACTTGCCTGACACCGACGGTACCGAAGACGTTAACTATCGTGATTTCGATGATGACGGTGATGGCATCGACACACCTGACGAAGATGCAGATGAAGATGATGACCCGACGAACGACGATACCGATGGAGATGGAACTCCTGATTATCTCGATTTTGATGAGGATACCGAAAAAGATACCGATGGTGACGGGGTACCCGACACCACCGATCTTGATGATGATAATGATGGGATATTGGACACTACCGAAGACCCGAACTTAGATGGTGATAACAACCCGTTGACCGACCCGACCGATACAGATGGTGACGGTTACCCGAATCACTTAGATATTGATGCCGATAATGATGGAATTCCAGATAACGTAGAAGCGCAACCGACATTCGGTTATATCGCTCCTAATGATGATGATGCGGCCACATATGAGGCCAACAACGGTGTTAATTCAGCGTACCCAGAGGGGCTCATACCTATTAATACGGATGGTATGGGTATACACAACGAAGATTATGTCGATACCGATAGTGATAACGACGCTGTGCCCGACAATAATGAAGGCAACGATTTTAACTTTGATGGTATACCAGATCAAACGCCGACCGGAACGGATAGCGATGGAGATGGTTTAGATGATGGCTATGAAGGAAGTGATATTAACGATGGTTTTGATGTTAACGATGAAATCGACGACCCGGCCAATGACTTACCGGATACAGACGGTACTGAAGACGTCAATTACCGTGATGTAGATGACGATGGCGATGGCATTGATACTATGGATGAAGATGCAAATGATGATGGTGACCCTACAAATGATGATACCGACGAGGACGGAACGCCCGATTATCTTGATCCAGATGGTGACCCAAATATTGATACCGACGGTGATGGAGTACCGGATTCTGCGGATCTTGATGATGACAACGATGGTATATTGGACACAACGGAAGACCCTAACCTTGATGATGACAATAATCCATTAACAAATCCACTTGATACTGATGGTGACGGTTATCCGAACCATTTAGATATTGATGCGGATAATGACGGTATACCAGATAATGTAGAGGCCCAACCTACTGACGGATATATCGCTCCGAACGATGACGATGAAGCGACCTATGAAGAAAATAACGGCTTAAATAGTGCCTACCCTAACGGACTTACTCCCGTTAATACCGATGGTGAAGATTCGGAAGACTACATCGACCTTGACAGTGACAACGATTTAGTGCCCGATAATAATGAAGGCAATGATTTTGATTTTGATGGAGAACCAGATCAGACTCTGACCGGTGTAGATACCGATGGCGATGGTCTTGATGATGGTTATGAAGGTAATAGCATTACCGATGGTTTTGACGTCAATGACGAAATCGACGACCCCGCTAACGATCTGCCGGATACGGATGGTACCGAAGACGTAAACTATCGCGATTTAGACGATGACGGCGACGGAATCGATACGCCGAACGAAGATGGCAACGGTGACGGTGATCCTACTAACGACGATAGCGATGGCGATGGTATTCCTTCGTATTTAGACCCAGAAGAGTCTGCCGAGATTGTAGTAATGCAAATGGTTACGCCGAACGGAGATGGTAAAAACGAATTTCTCTGGATAGAAAATGTAAATCAAGCACTTAATAATTCGCTAAAGATTTACAATAGATGGGGTATTTCGGTTTATGAAGGTGAAGATTATAATAACCAGAACAACGTTTTCGATGGTAGATCAAAGGGAAGATCGACCGTAAGCGCAGGAGACTTTTTACCGGCCGGAGTATATTTTTATATATTTGAGTATAATACGGTTAAAGAAAAAAATATAACGGATAACGGATATATTTATATTAGTAAATAATCTATTAAGCACTATATGATAATAAAAAAGAGCCTTCTAGCGTCCCTATTTTTATTGTTGATTTTTTGGAACTCCGCCACTGGCCAACAAGATGCGCAGTATACCCAATATATGTTCAATACCATGAGCGTAAATCCGGCATATGCAGGTTCTAGAGGGCAGCTAAGTATCGCGGCACTGTATAGGTCACAATGGGTAGGCTTAGATGGTGCCCCGGAAACATGGACGGTAAACCTCCATTCCCCCATTAGAAATAGTAAGGTCGGTTATGGTATCTCGATAGTAAATGACAAAATTGGTGAAGGAACAATTCAAGAAACCTATTTAGATGCATTGGTCTCTTATACCATAGATGTATCTTTAAAAGGTAAATTATCGTTTGGCCTTAAATTGGGCGGTAATGTATTGAACCTTGATTTTGAACAGCTTAGACAGCGGCCAGGTTTCGAAGAAGCAACAAATACCGACAATATTGAAAATCGATTTTCGCCCAACGTAGGTTTAGGTCTATATTACCATACCGACAAATTTTACGCGGGTTTTTCTGCTCCTAATCTATTGGAAACACAACACTTTGATACGGCAAACAACGATGCGAACCAAATCGACTTCCTATCGCAAGATCGTATCAATTTTTATTTGATTACAGGTTATGTATTCGATTTGAAAGATAATCTTAAACTTAAACCGGCTCTACTTACCAAAGTGGTTGGTGGCGCCCCGCTTCAGGTCGATGTTTCCGCAAGTTTTCTTTTCGCCGATAGATTCTCGCTGGGGGCTGCTTACCGTTGGGATGCTGCAATCAGTGGCCTTGCAGGTTTTCAAATTAGTGATCAACTAATGTTGGGCCTCGCTTATGACGGAGAGACTACTTCTTTAGGCGATACTAGATTCAGTAGTGGATCTTTCGAAGTTTTTCTGAGATGGGAGTTGGTCAAATCTTTTGAAAAATTGGTTTCACCACGTTTCTTCTAAATAAATTCGGGGCAAATGATAAAAAATATATATATACTTATTCTTTTGGCCATGTTATCGGTCTTAAACGGCTATGCTCAAGATAAACAGGACAAATTGGTGACCAAGGCCAATGAAAAATACGAAGAATACTCCTTCAGTCCTGCAATTGATATTTATAAAAAAGTGCTTGACCGTGGCTATACCTCGGCCGATCTACTGAAAAAACTAGGAAATTCATATTACTTTAATGCCGATTACGAAGGCGCGGCCAAAACCTATAAAAGGTTAGTGGACGAATATGCTGACGAAGTGGCTCCTGAATACTATTTTAGATATGCCCAGACCCTAAAGACCCTCGAAGATTACGATGGGTCAAATGCTGTTATGGACAAATTTCTTGAGGCCACATCCAACGATCTCAGAGCATCTGTCTACAAAGATGAAAAAGACCATTTAAAAGATATAAAAAAAAATTCTGGGAGGTACAATGTATCTCCCTTTCCATATAATTCTTCCTACTCTGATTTTGCTCCTTCATTTTATAAAGAGGGACTGATTTTTTCTTCTGATCGAGATACCGGTAATTTTGCCCGCTACCGCCATACTTGGAACTCCAAAGCCTTTTTGGATTTGTACAAAGTTGATGTCGATAGCCTATCGAAAGGTATGGTTACCAAACTAGGTGACGCTGCTAACACCAGGTATCACGAATCAACTTCCACTACAAGCAAAGATGGAAGTATACTTTATTTTACACGGAATAACTTCAAGGAAGGTAAATACGTTAGAGATGAAAAGGGCATAGTGCGGCTTAAGATTTTTAAGGCGACTATGACCGATGAAGGTGTTTGGGGAAACATTGAAGAACTGTCATTTAACAGCGATGATTACTCCGTTGCTCACCCTACCTTAAGCCCTGATGGCAAGATGCTATATTTTGCCTCCGATATGCCAGGCTCGTCGGGCGAATCTGATATCTTTAAGGTCGTTATAAACGAAGATGGAACTTTTGGAACTCCAGAAAATCTAGGTACGGTTATCAATACAGAGGCAAGGGAGACTTTTCCTTTCGTTACCAACGAAGAAGTTCTGTATTTCTCTTCTGATGGTCACCCTGGTTTAGGAGGTCTAGATGTGTTTGCAACGAAAATAGCCAATGGCAAACTTGACGGTGCGGTAATGAACGTCGGTGAGCCTATAAACGGTCGTATGGACGATTTCACGTTTATCTTTGATGAGCGTACAAGAAAAGGGTATTTCGCATCCAACCGTTCCGAAGGTTTAGGTTCCGATGATATTTATGCCTTCTTGGAGACAAAGGCCTTGATTTTGGACTGCAAACAGGAAGTTACCGGTGCCGTCAGAGATAAGGTTTCCAATGAAATCTTGGTAGGCGCAACGGTAAAGGTAATCGACGAGAACAATGAAGAGATTATGTCGGTAATAACCGATGCGGAGGGCAAGTATACGTTGGCATTAGACTGTACTCAAGGTAATTTCGTTAGGGCGATGACAGACGGCTACATTCCTTCGGAAGAATATCTCGGAAAATCAGAAGATAAGACTAGGGTAATTGATTTTTACCTAGAACGCAATACCATAAACGCAGGTTTTGGCGATGATTTGTCAAAGCTATTACAGTTGAGCACTATTTACTTTGATTTTGATAAATATAACATACGTAAAGATTCTGAAATAGAGGTGGAGAAAGTGATTGCGGCCATGGAGAAATATCCTAGCCTAAAGATACAAGTAAATTCCCATACCGATAGTAGAGGAAAAGACTCCTATAACCTTTGGTTATCGCAGAAAAGAGCCGAATCGACAATTAATTATATGATTTTAAAAGGTATAGCTGAAGAACGTGTAAGTAGCGAAGGCTTTGGTGAAACAAAATTAATAAATCAATGTGCAAATGGGGTTAAATGTTCGGACGCTGATCACGAACTCAACCGGCGGTCAGAATTTATTATTTTGGAGTAGCAGTAACAAAAATTGTAAAAATTTTTCTAGCGGTCTTAAAAAGACCGCTTTTTTTATGCTTTCCTTTAAGGAATTAAAGAATTTAAGGCTATTAAATCCCGCTGTTATGTCACTTGACATACGTATTATCTTGATTCACAACAATATTTAGGTAGGGGCTAGGAACGATTGTAATTTTATACGTTAGTTCATAGAACTTATGTTTTTTAATAAAATTTTACTTTTTTCGCTTTTATTATGTTCAGTGTCTTATGTCTACGGCCAAGATACGTATCGTGATAATTTTTCTTCCGTTAGTTACGCCAACAATAACGGTACGGCAAACTTCTCAACAAACTGGATAGAAAATGGAGATACGGACAACGGTCCTACCCAACAATACATAAGAATCACTGGAAACCGTCTGGAGTTATATTATCTATTTGGCGAAAATATTAGACGATCGGCGAACATAGCAGGTGCTAATTCTGCAACCTTAAGCTTTGATTGGCAATCGATTAGTTTAGGTGGCACTAGAGCACTAGACGTTCAAGTTTCCAATAATGGAGGGGCAAGTTATACCTCGGTAGGTACGGTAACCGGCAATACAACGGGCACCTTCAACGCAGATATTAGTGCGTTCATTTCTGCAAATACCACAGTTAGGTTTATAAAGACGAATCAGAATTGGCAAAACAACGACTTTGCATATATCGATAATTTTCAAATTACAGCCAATACGGCACCGCCGAGTCCAGTAATTGAAATTACAGATGAAGTTGTAGATGAAGATGGGGGTACTATAACATTTACCTTAACCCATACGGGTATTGCAGCATCGGGCCCGTATAACCTGACATATGAAACATTCAATGGCTCTGCAACTTCGGGAACAGACTATACGACAAGCACAGGATCCTTAAATTTTAATGGTAATGTCGGAGAAACAAGAACTGTAACGGTACCTATTTTAGATGATGCCATTATTGAAAATACTGAAACGTTCACCTTACAAATAGCTGCTGTTTCTGACCCAGCGGTTGATATTACCGATACTGGTGCTGCAACTATAATTGATGATGATGCCATAATAATGACAAATGGTACTACCACTAACGAATGTGGAAAAGTATTTTTTGATCCTGGTGGATTGGGGGATTATGCCAATAATCAAAATGTGACCCATACCCTTTGCCCAGAACCAGGTACGGACTATGTATCGGTTGATTTTACAAGTTTTGACATTGCAAATGGAGACTTGCTATCTGTGTATGACGGTAATTCAACTGGTTCACCGTTAATTGGGCAGTTCAATAATAACAATGCCCCTACTAATATCGCAGCTTCGAGCGGTGGTACAGGATGCTTGACCTTTAGGTTTACGTCCAACAACAACACTACTGGTACCGGTTTTCGAGCCAATATCAATTGTGCCATTGAAGGTCCACTATTAATAATCGATGATGTGACTGTTGATGAGGATGCGGGTACAGCTGTCTTTACAGTTACTTCTACAAGAGCTGCGCATGGCCGGAATGTGTTTTTATTCGGATTTGTAAATACGCCGTTCACGGTAAATTATACTACTACAAACGGTTCTGCCTTGGCGGGTAGCGACTATACCGCCACAACCGGAACTTTAAATTTTAGCGGTGCAATAGGTAATCAACGTACTATTTCAGTACCCATTACCAATGATGGAGTGCCTGAGTTTGACGAAAACTTCTTTGTGGAATTTACAAGTGTCAATGCCCCTGATGCGACTGTAAATTTTGATGATACGGGTGTCGGCACCATAAATTCACAAATTTTGGCGAACGTACCATTAACATTAGTGAAACAATTTGATGGAGATTTTGACTACACAACAACTGGTGGCAGTTTGCGAACGCAAAGTAATGGTACGAACCCTTGTGCGATTCAAGCAAGTTCTACAAACCAATTGGTAGCTCCTATTCCGAATACGGGAACGGTAGAAGCAGCCTTTTTATATTGGGCGCATTCTAGTTATGTGAGGGATGAACAAGTAACCTTTGAAGGCCAGACGGTAAACGCCAGTTCCGTCTATCAAACAACGTTCAACGTTGGTGCTAATTTGAGTTTTTTCGGTTATGTTAGCGATGTAACTACTTTGGTTCAGGGCATTGCTAATATAAATACAAACGACTTTGATTTTTCCGGTCTAACCATTGATACCTCTAATAATTTTTGTAATTCGGCTACGGTCCTCGGGGGCTGGTCTTTAATCGTTTTTTATGAAGAACCCAGTCTGCCTGCGGTAAATATTAATTTGTATCAAGGTTTTGACGGATTGCAAAATGAAGGTACCTCTTTTACCTTGGATAATTTCTTTGCAATAGCCGGTGCTGGGGCCAAATCTACCTTTTTGTCGTGGGAAGGCGATGAAACCTTAGACGGTAATACGGGTACTAACCCCGAAGCACTTTCAATTACGAATCAGGCTAATGCGAATTTCAATTTAACGGGTGACGGTGGCAATCCGGGTAACAATTCGTATAATTCTACTATTTATGATAATACGGTCGCACCGATTTACAATACGTCTAATATCTACGGACTTGATTTAGATACTTACGACATCTCAACTTTTATTACCCCGGGCGATAGTCAGGTCACGGCGAATGTAGACGTGGGACAAGATTACGTTATCAATAATGCAGTTGTTATCAAAGTACCATCAAACCTTATTACGGGTACTGTTTTCGAAGATATCAATTACCCCGGTGGCAATGGACGAAATCAGGTAACTTCTTCCGGTATTGGCGTTCAAGGAGCGATTGTAGAGCTGTTCGAATCTAACGGTACATTTGTTGAGCGAAAAAACACCAATGTAAATGGAGACTATACTTTTGGACCAAACGAAGGCGGAGCAGCCATGGTATGTTTAACACCAGGAGGCTCATATAATGTAGTGATAAGCGGGTTGCCAGCAGGCTATATCAATACACCAGGTGCAGGAGTCGGATGTGGAGGGGATACAGATGATTCTCCAGCTAATGATGGCGTATCTTACTGTGTAGATCCGAGTGATACAGGTGAGGGAGCAGAAGAACCAAACCCAGGAGCAGACCAACATATAGA
>ENA-ORXM01003545-ORXM01003545.1-marine-metagenome-genome-assembly--contig:-NODE-3545-length-15314-cov-3.111636_pt1 | contig 15314 bp, 10 predicted proteins | sample MGYA00237867_ERZ511480 | MGnify/ENA primary metagenome ERZ511480 (study PRJEB26309, sample SAMN06266103) | marine metagenome | isolation source: Algal blade | place: United Kingdom:Sidmouth, United...
TACTTTCTTGCTCATTCTTAAAATTAAGAATTTACTCGAAATATTACAAAAAAAAGACTGCCTTTTCAGACAGCCTCTTTTTTTTTATCATAAAAGCAAAGCTGTTTTTTATCTTTAGTCGATCTTAATTTTTTTGTATTATCTTAGTTGAATGACGCACGAACTAAAACAAATAGTACAAGAAGCTGTTTATAACCAATCGTTAGGAATAGAAAATATTCTAGCAACAGTTGTAGATTTAGATGGTTCGTCTTACAGGCACCCAGGAGTTCGTATGTTATTATCAAGTACGGGAAAAAGGGTTGGTGCTATTAGTGGTGGCTGTGTTGAAAAAGAAGTATTACGTCAATCAAGATCAGTTTTTAAAACAGGCAAATCTAGAATGATGACTTATGATGGACGCTACAAATTAGGATGCGAAGGTGTTCTTTATATATTGTTAGAACCATTTTATATTTATGATGATTTTAAAGATGCTTTTTTTATTAATTTAGAAGAAAGGTCTACCATAATAATGAAATCTTATTACGGAAAGACAGATGATTGTGAAGGATCTTTTTATTCGATAATCACATTAGGTGAAAATTTGAATTTTACTTTTTCAGAAATTAAAAAGGAACAATGTGTATTAAGTAATGATACTAAAATGTACGAACAAGAGCTTCTTCCTTGTTTTAAATTACTTATTATTGGAGGCGAACATGATGCTGTGAAATTGTGTAAATCAGCATCGCTTTTAGGATGGGAAATAGATGTTATAACTTCTATAAAAGATCCTAAACAAAATGAGGATTTTCCTGAAGCAAAATCTGTAATTTCCAATACTCCAGAAAATTTTGATTTTAATAATTTAGATACACAAAGTGCTGTTGTTTTAATGACGCATAGTTACGCTCAAGATTTAACGTATTTATTAAAGCTAAAAGATTTTAACCTACTATATATTGGTGTTTTGGGTTCTACTAAAAGACGAGAACAACTTCAATGCGATTTATTTGATTATACATCAGAATTAGAGGATTCCTTTTTAAAAAGTATTTATAGTCCTGCCGGATTAAATATTGGAGCCATAACTCCAGAGGAAATTGCACTATCTATTTTATCTGAAATTTTAGCAACAATTAGAAATAAAACCCCAATACACCTTAAAACAATTTCAGGTAAAATACATTCTCAACCTTAATGCATGTTACTATTGTCATATTAGCAGCAGGTAAAGCTTCAAGAATGGGGAGTATTAAACAATTACTCCCTTATAAAGATTCTACTCTTTTACAATTTGTTATCAAACAAGCTTTAAATTCAAAAGCAAACAAAGTATATTGTGTATTAGGCGCTAATGCCAATATAATTAGTAAAAAAATAGAAGCTAAAGAGGTTACTTTTGTTTATAATCCAGATTGGGAGTTGGGTATAAGTTCTAGTATTATAGCGGCGATTAATCATCTTCAAAATTTTGAAAAATTGCCACATGCTATTTTAGTTATTTTGGCGGATCAACCTAATGTGGATATTAACTATATTAATAAGCTTATAAATTTACATCAAAACAATCAAAATAAAATTATAGCATCAGCTTACGGAAATATAAATGGTGTTCCTGCTATTTTTTCTTCTCAATATTTTGAGGAACTATTAAAACTAAAAGGAGATAAAGGCGCTAAAATATTTCTTAATAAAAATGAAGAAAATGTTGTGCGTTTTGCTTCAAAAGATATTAATTTTTTGGCTGATATTGATTCACCAGAAGATTATAAGAAATTAATAAACAAGCAATTTTAATATAAAAAACAGACCTATTAATTTTCTATATGTGCAATATTTAAAAAATATTAATAGAGGTATGCTTTAAAAATTGTAAAATTATAAGTTATTGTTTTATGATAAAAATATCTTTATAAATACTGTATTTTAGTAAATATAACTTCAAATAGTACATTATTTAACGTATTTTACTAAACGAATGTTATTACGATTTTCTAATAAGTAAATTTATCCAATTATGGAAAAACTCGACCAAATAGATCTTAGAATATTAAGAATTTTACAGAAAAATTCAAAAAAGACAACAAAAGAAATTGCTAAGGAATTGTACTTAACAGCATCACCAGTTTACGAACGCATCAGGCGACTTGAAAAAAAAGGATACATAAAAAAATATGTAGCTTTAATTAATGTGAAACTTTTAAATAAACCTATAACAGCTATTTGTATGGTTTCTTTACGGTATCATAATGAGGGTTTTATAGATAAATTTGATAAACAAATTAAATCTCTCAAGGAAGTTCAGGAATGTTATCATATGGCAGGTAAAGTTGATTTTTTTTTAAAAATAAATTTGGAAAGCCTTGACGCATACCACGAGTTTGTAAGATTAAAGCTTTCTAAAATTGAAAATATAGGCATGTTGGAAAGTTATTTTGTATTAAAAGAAATTATTGATACAACCGAATACAATATTTAAAAGCATTTAAAAAAATAGTTAACAAAAAATATTCAGGTGTTAAAATGACTGAAATTTTTTTATTACTGTTAGATAATCATTAAATTTATTTGCGAATTTAAATCTTTCAATAATACCTATGATTGTTGATTGCTTTATCTTTTTTGTCTTTTTTTATATTCACGTGGGGAAACTCCCATAAATTTTTTAAATATTCTTGAAAAATACTGAGGGTCTTGGAAGCCTAGTTTATAGCATATTTCTTTTATAGTTAAATCTGATGTATATAAGTATTCTGATGCTTTTTGCATTTTTTTAAGATTAAAAAAATGATATAGGGGGTATCCTGTTTTTTTCTTAAATAGCTTAAAAATATAAGAGGAAGAATAATTAAATTCCTTTACTATATCTTCAGAATTAAATGATTTATCAACATTACACACTAAAAAATCAATAATAGAATCAACTAAATCTTCTAAGTTTGATGTTTTGTCTAATTGCTCATTATCTCTAAATACAAATGAAGCTAGAAATTTTAGAGCTAAAATATTTGCATATTCTTTATTTGTTGTATTGGGTTCATTCTCATGAATTCTTAAGATTTTATCGAATAAATCCATACGCTCTGTTATAATTTGTGCGTCTTGAATAATTTGTTCACGATGATAATATTTTTGGAATAAATTGTCTGCGATTTCTCCATTAAAATGCATCCAATATACACTCCAATTCAAATTTTTATACGAGCCAAATCCATTATTTTTATTTTTTGGAATGATAAAAAATTGATTAGGAAGAATAATCATTTTCTGATTTTTAAATTCTAATAATCCACTCCCTTTGGTGCAATAAGCAAATATATATTCGCTATTATCTTTTTTTAACTTGAATTCATAAGGACAGTTAATATTTTGTCCAATAGCAGTTATATTAAATGTATTTGAAAGTATTTCCATTTAGAATAATTTACACATGAATCTTTTATTAATTAAATCTATTAATAAATTTTATTTAGTCTCATAAATATGAATCAGTTACCACTTAATTATTTTTTTGCCTGATTTACCAGTTAGTTTAATAATACTAACCTTAAATATATGTGTTTAAGATTTATCATAAAAGATATACTAATTACGGTAGTGTAAAACTACTATATTTCAAGTATTTTAAGTTAAATATACTTTATAAATAAAAAAATTAAGTTTATATATCTTTTAAAAGTAATATTTAAAGTGTTCTGTGTTTTATTGTTGATATTTTGATACTTTTAAAAGTAATTTTATCTAATAGTTAAAAAATTGTCAATACAGAATTCATGATTTATTAGTTATTTCCTTAGGTAGCTTGAGAAATTTTTGAAAATATTGAAGCGCTATATTTTGTTTAAATTAACTGGTATAGAGATAAATTAATTACCCCTTCTTTTTTTGTACGTTCTAGGTGATTCTCCCATGAATTTACTAAATAATCTAGAAAAATACTGAGGGTCATGAAATCCTACTTTAAAACTTATTTCCTTTATTGTTAAATCTGTAAAAAAAAGATATTCGCAAGCTTTTTGCATTTTCTTTAAATTAAAAAAATGTATTAATGAATATCCTGTTTTTTTTTTGAATAAGTTAAATATATAAGATGAAGAGTAATTAAACTCTTTGGCAATATCTTCAGATTTGAATGACTTATCTATATTGTTAATTAAAAATTCTATTATAGAGTCTATAAGATTCCCTAAATTAGATGTGTTTATAAGTACATCTGCATCTTGATATATAAATGAGCTAATAAAATTAAGACTCAAAATATTAACGTATTCCATTTGGGGTTCTATGTAATTACTATTTAAAATACTATAAATTTGATTAAATAAATCCATTCGCTCATAATAAAAAAGAGCATTACGAGCCATTTGATCGCACACATTATAGCGATTAAAAAGTGATTGTGAATGCTCTCCTTTACAATGCATCCAATAGATGCTCCATGGTGTTGTATTGTGTGATCCGTATTTGTGAGGCTTACCTTTGGGTATAATTAAAAATTGATTAGGTAATATTTTTGTTTTATAGTTTTCAATTTCAACCCAACCTTCACCTTCAGTGCAATAAATAAAAATATATTCATCAGCCCCATCTTTTCGCTCTACAAAATGATTATTAGCGTTGGGGTAATATCCTAAATCTGTTACGTAAAACGTTTTGGTTATTTTGTTTAAAGCTAATTTGTTTTTAACCTCATTTGGTAGCACAGTCATCTTCTGACCTAGGAAACCATCTCGTAAAGTGATATCGTCCATGTATTTGCTGTTTTTATCTATATTTTCTTTGAATAAAATTATATAATTTGCATCATCGTAAAGAGTAATCTAGTTAAATAGCATTTATAGCTAGTTTTTTGTAGATATTTTCAAGTTATATTGTGTTTTGTGTAAATTAATATAAATATAGTGATCTTACGAATTTAGTAATGAATAATACATGAATAATTTACATTGAAACACATTAATCAATTTTATTAGCTCATTTAGATAGTAATCATTAGGAGTAAATAAAAAGGCCTTAATGCTTAATTTTTATTATAAATAAGTTTTAAGCAAATTGAAATTAATTTAAAAAGTTTCGATAATAAGTTTATAAATAAAAACACTTTTTAATCTGTAAAAATGAATTTTAAAAATCAATTATCATCAATATTTGTAAGTGCAGTATTGTTACTAAATTTTTTATCGTGCAATACTAAAGTGGAAGATACTATTGGTCCGGAAATAGCTAAACCATCTGCTGTGCAATATAAATGGCAAGAGCAAGAACGGATAATGTTTTTATGTTTAGATCCATGTACATGGCAAGGACGAGAATTTGATGATCATTCTACGCCTTTGAAAGATATTAATCCAACAGAATTGGATACAGATCAATGGTGTGAAGTTGCTAAATCTTGGGGAGCTAAAGAAATTCTTTTTGTAGCTAAACATACTGGTGGATTTTGTTGGTGGCAAACAGAGAGCTCCGAATACAGTATAAAAAATACTGCTTACAAAGATGGTAAAGGTGATGTGTTAAAGGAATTGTCAGAATCTTGTAAAAAATTCGGTTTAAATTTAGGTATTTATGTGTATCCTGGAGATGATACTTGGGGAGCTGGAATTGGTAGTGGCGGTATTACCTCAGATCCTGCTAAGCAAGAAGGATATAATAAAGTTTTTAGACAACAACTTACAGAAACACTCTCTAAATATGGAGATGCTCTAGAGGTTTGGTTTGATGGAAGTCTTAAAATTGATGTATCTGATATTATGGAGAAATATGCAAAAAATGCAGTTGTTTTTCAAGGGCCACATGCCACATTACGTTGGCCAGGAACCGAATCTGGAAAATTATTCTATCCAGCATGGAACTCTGTTAAAAAGGAAGATATAGACACTGGTCTTGCTACTCAAATTCATGGAGACCCAAATGGTGATGTTTGGGCACCTTTAGAATCTAATACCACTTTGTATAACCATTATTGGTTTTGGAGTCCAGAAAAAGTTAACACACGTAAATCTATTAAGGAATTAATGGATTGTTATTATAAGTCTGTTGGTTATGGTAGTGTGTTTTTATTAAATTCTACACCAGATACTACAGGATTAATTCCTCAGAGTGATGTGAAACACTATAAAGCTTTTGCTAATGAAATAGATAGAAGATTTAAAATACCAATAGCTCAAGTAAAAGATAAGAAAGGCGCGCTTACAATTTTAGATTTATCCAAACCTCAAAAGATAAATCATGTTGTGCTTATGGAGGATTATCGTCAAGGGCATAGAATAAGAAAATATTTAGTTGAAGGTATGGTTAATGGTGTATGGGATACGCTCTGTAATGGTAGCTCTGTGGGGCGTAAAAAAATAGATTACTTTCCAGATGTTGAAGTTTCTAAAATACGATTAACAATTACAAAATTTATTGGAGAACCACTTATAAGAAGTTTTTTAGCATATTATGTTGATGATTTTGAACCACCAGTAAAGGAAGCTACATACGCCAATGCGCCATGGGAGGCTGTTGGCAAATGGGGTAAAGAATCTCTCATAAATAATATAGCTACATTAAAAATTGATTTATCAGATGAAATTACATTACCCGGCCAATACTCGCTTAGAATAATTACAGATTCTGATATAGAAGTAGTAGATACTGAAGTGTATTATGATAAACAAAAAGCTATGGATGATTATATAACCGTAAAGGATAAAGATATTTCGGTAAATAGAACAGGCATGGTTACAGATGAAAGCAGTTCTATTCTTACCATTACAATTAAAGATAATTCAGGAGGAAATGGTACGGTTGAATTTAGACCAACATTAATATATTAATAGCACGTTTTATGTTTTTTAATATAAAATAATTAAGGATAAAGGGCTGAAAAGACTCGCATTATGTAAAAATTAAATATAAAATCTACTTAATAGTTGAAATTTAATATTTATGAAACAATTTATTTATTTTTTATTTTTAATACTTATTTCTTCGGGTTGCAGCAAAAGTAAAACTGTTGAAACTATAAATGAATCATTGGCTAAACCATCAGAAGTTCAATACAAGTGGCAAGAGCAAGAGCGTATTATGTTTCTTCATTTTGATCCAGCCACATGGCAACAAAGAGAGTATGATAATCATTCCACACCATTAAAAGATATTAACCCAAAAAAATTGAATACAGACCAATGGTGTGAAGTTGCTAAATCCTGGGGTGCTAAGGAAATATTATATGTTGCTAAACACGTTGGCGGTTTTTGTTGGTGGCAGACGCAAAGTACTGAATATAGTATAAAAAATACAGCGTATAAAAATGGTAAAGGGGATGTTTTGAGAGAATTATCTGAATCCTGTAATAAATACGGATTAAATCTTGGTATTTATATTTATCCTGGAGACCAAACTTGGGGAGCAGCTATTGGTAGTGGAGGATTAACTGAAGATCCTTTAAAACAAGAAGGGTATAACAAAGTTTTCAGGCAACAATTAACCGAAACTTTATCAAATTATGGGGACATTATGGAAGTTTGGTTTGACGGTAGTCTAAAAATAGATGTGTCTGATATTATGGAAAAATATGCCAAAAATTCAGTGGTGTTTCAAGGCCCTCATGCCTCATTAAGGTGGCCAGGAACCGAGTCTGGGAAATTATTTTATCCAGCGTGGAATACTGTTAAAAAAGAAGATTTAGATACAGGTTTGGCAACACAAATTCATGGAGACCCCAATGGTGATTCTTGGGCGCCTTTGGAGTCTAACACAACATTATATAATCATTATTGGTTTTGGAGTCCAGAAAAAGAAACTAAGCGTAAATCAGTAAAAGATTTGGTGGATATTTATTACAGATCTATTGGTTATGGTAGTGTTTTACTAATTAATGCAACCCCAAATACAGATGGTTTAATTCCTGAAAATGATATTAAACGATATAAAGAATTTGCAAATGAGATTGATCGTAGATTTAAGAAACCAGTTGCAGAAGCTAAGAATAAAGAGGGTAATATTGTTTTATTAAATCTAAAACAGGGTCAAAAATTAAACCATGTCGTAATTATGGAAGATTATAGACAAGGTCATCGTATCAGAGAATATCAAATTGAAGGTATGATAAATGGAGCTTGGAAAATGTTAGCTAAAGGAACCTCTGTTGGTCGAAAAAAAATTGATTATTTTGATGATGTTAAGATTTCAAAAGTTAGATTGAATGTAAAAAAAAATGTAGGCATGCCACTAGTTAGAAATTTTTCAGCTTATTATGTTGATAATTTTAAAGCTCCATTAAAAGAACCAGTGCACGCTAACTCACCATGGACTAAGGTAGGGGAGTGGGATAATGATTCTATAAAAAAGGATATTGTAAATTTTGAAATTGATTTATCAAAATATATAATCTTGCCAGGACAATATGTATTACGAGTAGTTTCAGAATCAAAAGTGGGTATAGAAAACGTTGAAATATTTTACGAGAATAGAAAAGCACTACAGGATTTCGTAAAAGTTTCTAAAAACGAAATATCTATTAATCGCACAGCTATGGTTACAGAAGGTAGTAGTTCCAAGCTTAAATTTACTGTAAATACCTATTCCAATAATAAGGGCTTAATAGAATTTAAACCATTGCTCATTTTTTAAGTTCAAAAACATCTAATATTTTTTTAAAATTTAGAATAAAATTATTAGGATAATTACGGTCTTTTTCTAATTCTCGATTGCTTATTTATACGGTTCATTTTCTTTTTCTTTTCAAATACTAATCTTATGCTGATTTCAAATATGTGCTTGGTAAGTAAAATTATAAGAGTACGATTACAAATTGTTTTGAATTAATAATAAAAAGTAATATAGTCCATGTAAAAGTAATTTTTGTCTATTTTTTTAATAAACAATTTTAAATAATTTGCATAGCATAAAACATAATATTAATTATTTTGATTATTAATTTATGCATTTTATTAAAATTACTTGTTTTTTTAGAGAATCAATTTTTGGATATGTACCTTAAAATGATGTCTTTAAAAATTGAGGATAATATTTTTGTAAAATTAAATAATCACATCATTATTCCTGAAAACTTTAATTAACTAAAACTATTAAAAGATGAAACACAAAAATTACTTATTGATTTTATTAGTACTATGCTGTCAATTTGGATGGTCACAGATAAAAGTGTCTGGAGTTATTACTGATACTGATGGTGTTCCAGTTACAGGTGCAACCGTTGTCGAGAAAGGCACAGGTAATGGTGCTGTATCGGATTTTAATGGAAATTATGTAATTGAAGTTACTAACACAAAATCTGTATTATCATTCTCATTCTTAGGCTATCAGTCTAAAGAGGTAACGGTTGGTAATCAATCTGCAATTAGTATTACTCTTGAAGAAGATGCAGGTCAATTAAATGAAGTAGTGATAGTTGGGTATGGTACCCAGAAAAAGGTCAATTTAACAGGAGCTGTCTCCGTAGTAAACAGTGAGCAGATAGAAAATCGACCAGTTAGATCGGTAGGTCAGGCTTTGCAAGGTCTCGTTCCTAACTTAAATATTGGTGTTCCTAGTGGAGAGCCAGGAAGCGGCGCTACATTTAATATAAGGGGATTAACATCCTTAAATGGTGGGTCTCCATTAATTTTGGTAGATGGTGTACAAATGGACCCTAATATTATTAACCCTGCTGATATTGAAAGTTTAACAGTTCTTAAAGATGCTGCGGCATCTTCTATATACGGAGTTAGGGCAGCCTTTGGAGTTATTTTAATTACAACAAAAAGTGGTAAGAAAAATAGTGGTGTAAAAGTTAATGTGAGTAGTAATTTTTCGCAAAATAAATTTACATCTGTGCCTCAAAAAATGAATTCTTTGGATTATGCAAATTATATGAATACCATGAGTTTAAATGCAAATGGGACACCATATTTTGATGATGAAACTACAGAGCGTATCAAAACTTATTATAATGACCCTGTAAATAATTCCCCAGTGTTTATTCATTCTCAATCTTCTGATAACCGATATACTTATGTTGGAAATACAGACTGGGCAAAAGAACTTTATCGAGATTCTTTCAGCATGTCGCAAAATAACGTCTCAATTTCTGGTGGAGATGAGAAAACGACATATAGAGCATCTTATGGACAATTAAATCAAGGTGGTTTACTTAGATACTTTGATGAAAAATTTGTAAGAAATAATATTGCGCTAAATATAGAGTCTGATATTAAAGATTGGTTGACTGTTACAGCAAGAACAACTTATAATAAACAAAAAGATGTATCGCCAAATAGTGGTCCTTCTTGGATGCCACGTTCGTTCTTTTTATCTGATTCTAGACCGTTAATGCCAGTAAGACATCCTGATGGTAATTTTGCTGGACAAGGCAGTTTTACTAATGGTGCAGCTATGAATGCACTAGGTGGAAAAGAAGAAGAGTTGGTTAATGATATATGGGTAACTGGAGGTTTAATTTTAAGGCCAATGGATGATTTAACAGTTAATATGAATTACACATATAACGATAAAACGAGTACTAGAGAACAATATGTAAGGGAGTTTAATGATTATGGCATTGATGGTATTCTACTCGGTACATTTCCGCATACAACACCTAATGGAATTTTTATGAACTCTAGAGATTCTCAATACAGTGCATTTAACGCATGGGCCGAATGGTCAAAATCATTGGGTACGGCTCACGAGTTTAAGGCTATGGTAGGCTATAATCAAGAACAGACACGCTTTAAAGGTTATAATGCATCACGAACAAATTTGGTTAATAATGATATTCCTGCAATTAATTTGGCTACAAGCGAGAATCCTATTGTGGGAGGTTATGAGTCAGATTGGGCAGTTAGAGGTGCGTTTTATAGATTAAATTATTCATTTAACGATAAGTATCTATTAGAAATAAATGGTAGATATGATGGTACATCAAGATTCGCTAAAGAAGATCGTTTTGTGTTTTATCCATCAGCATCCGTAGGGTGGAGAATTTCTGAAGAAAATTTTATAAAACAGTCAAACTCTCCAATTAGTGAATTAAAGTTACGCTACTCTATTGGTACTATTGGTAACCAAGCATTAAGTAATAGCTACCCATATATATCAACTTTAAATACGGGTACTTTAAACTACCTAGTTGGAGATGCAAGACCTACTTTTCTGTCAGCAGGACGACTAGTAGATTCGGGCTTAACATGGGAAGAGGTAACTACTAATAATGCTGGTTTAGATTTTGGTTTATTCAAAAATAAATTAAACGGATCTTTTGATTATTTTATTAGAGATACAAAAAATATGCTAGTTCCAGGAAGTCCACTACCTGCAGTTTTAGGAACGGCAGTTCCAGAAAGTAACGCTGCAGATTTACAAGTTAGAGGTTGGGAATTAGATATTAATTGGAGAGATAAAATAGGAGATGTAAATTATTCTCTTGGATTTGTACTTTCAGATAATAAAGCTAAAATTACAAGGTTTGATAATCCAAATCCAATTATAGGATCTCGTTACGTAGGAGAGATGATAGGTGAAGTTTGGGGTTTTGAGGTTAATGGCTTGTTCCAATCAGATGCTGAAGTTGCTGCTCATGCAGATCAAAGTGAATTGTGGGGCGGTAATTGGGCAGCAGGAGATACCAAGTATGAAGATTTAAATGGAGATGGGAAAATTACTCGTGGAGATAATACAGTCGAAAATCCTGGGGATCAAAAAATAATTGGTAATACATCACCTCGATATTCTTTTGGTATTACTGGTTCAGCTCAATGGAATGGGTTTGATTTTAATATATTTTTCCAAGGTGTTGCTCAAAGAGATGTGAATTTTGGAGGATGGAACCCTTGGTTTTTTGGAGCAGGAAATTATGAGTGGACGGTATCAAATCAATTCAATCAGGATTATTGGAGGCCAGATAATACTGGTGGCTATTTTCCAAGACCATATCAAAACAATTATTATGGTAACACTGCTGTAGCTTCTCGCTGGCTTCAAAATGGTGCTTTTATTCGATTGAAACAATTAACTTTAGGTTATACAATTCCTTCCGAAGTAATGAATAAAGTCGGTATAGATAATTTTAGAATTTATTTTTCAGGAGAAAATTTAGGTGAAAGATCAAAATTACGTTTTGATAGTGCGTTCGATCCAGAAGTTGTAAACGGTACAACATACCCGTTACAGCGAACATTTGCATTAGGACTTGACATAACGCTTTAATTTGATTTTATAAAAATAAAAAAATATACAAAATGAAAAATATAACTTACATATTAATATTTTTTACAGTTCTAAGTTTTGTAAGCTGTAATGATGATTTTTTAGAAAGGTATCCAGTAGATGCTATAACTGATCCAGTTTTTTGGAAAAAACCAAATGACTTAAAAATATTTGCTAATCAATTTTATTCATCTTTAGATGGTCCCGGTAATATTGTTGGTCCAGATGACTCTAGCGATAATCAGGTGCCAACCAACCTTGATCCGTATACAAACGGACAAGTTGTAACTCCTGTTTCTGCTAGTGATGCGGGATGGAATTGGAGTAATATTAGAAATACTAATTATTTTCTCTCTCGTTACCAAACGGTTGAGGGCAACCCTGAAGAAATTGCTAAATACGTTGGTGAGGTGAGATTCTTTAGAGCTAAGTTTTATTTTGATATGGTAGTCCGATTTGGTGACGTGCCGTGGTATGATACGGATTTAGATACAGAATCTACAGAGGAACTTTACAAACCTAGAGATTCAAGAGAGTTTGTTATGTCTAAGGTAATTGAAGATCTTGATTTTGCAATCGAAAATTTACCAGAAAACCCAGAAACAGGTAGGTTAAGTACTTATGCTGCTGCAGCTTTAAAGTCGAGAGCGGCACTTTTTGAAGGAACTTTTAGAAAATATCATAGTGGTACAACAACATATACTGGTAGTGATGATGGTACGCAAATGCTAATGGAGTCTGTTGATGCTTCAGAATATATTATAAATTCAGGCAATTTCAATATTGTTAAATTAGCAGGAAACTCAACTGAAGATTATCAAAATTTATTCCTTCAGGAAGAATTGAATGGAGATAAAGAGGGTATTATGGTTAGAAGGTATCTCGCAGATGTACTTACTCAAAATTTAACCCGACAAGTAGAGGAACAACGATCAGGATTTAGTAAAGAATTTGTTAAGTCTTATTTGGTAGATAATGGATTGCCAATAGCATATAACGGAACTCCTAATCCAGATTACAATGGCGATAATTTATTGGTTGATGAACTAGAAGATAGAGATCCAAGACTAAAACAAACTATTTGGTATCCTGGAAGGCCGCATAAGGTAACACCAACTGGAGAGGTAACATTTATCGAAGGATTTCCGGATTTTAATAGACAATCAACTGGGTATTATATGCTTAAATATTCCTCGTCATCTACGCTACAATCAAATTTTAGATTGTCTACATTAGATGTTTATGTTTATCGTTATGCCGAAGTTTTATTAAATTATGCTGAGGCTCAAGCGGAATTAGGTAATGCTACTCAAGCCGTATTAGATGCCTCCATTAATGCTATTCGAGATAGAATTTCTCTGCCTTTTATGACGACTACAGATGGCGTAAATGTTGGTTCTGATGCTGTTCCAGGTGTGTTAATAACTCAATCATCTACATGGCCTGATTACGAATCGACACTATCTCCATTACTTTATGAAATTCGAAGAGAGAGACGTGTAGAATTAGCATCTGAAGGTTTTCGATTCAATGATCTTGTAAGATGGAGGGCAGGTAACTTAATTAATAACCCTGAAACGCTTGTTGGTGTTCGTATAACTCCTGATATGGAAACTAAATGGCCTATTTTAGCCTCTTTTACAAGGAATGCAGACAATTTATTAGTTGTTTATCCTGGTAAAGATGCAAGAGTATGGGACGATAAATTTTATCTAAGACCACTTCCTACTAACGAATTCATTTTAAATGCAGAGTTAACACAAAACCCTGGTTGGTAGTCATTTATAATAAAAGATGTAAGACACTTTTGAAGTCTCTTACATCTTTTATAACGCTTTTATATATATAACGCCACTTTTCAATTAAGCGCATACTTGTTTTAATATTTTTATAAATTATCAATCTATAACTTTAATGTATTAGTGTTGATTAATTAATATATATCTATGAAAAAAATTATAATCTTTTTTTTGGTAATATCATGTCAAAATCATGTCGAGCCGCCAGCGCCCTATGGAGCAGTTCCAAGCGAGCGTCAATTAGAATGGCATAAATTAAAGTACTATGCCTTTATTCATTTTTCTCCAAATACATTTACAGATATGGAATGGGGCTACGGAAATGAAAAACCAGAAGTGTTTAATCCTTCTGAATTGGATGTAGACCAATGGGCAAGAGTTGCTAAAGAAGCGGGTATGGAAGGTATTGTAATTACCGCAAAACATCATGATGGTTTTAGTCTTTGGCCTTCTAAATACACAGAACATTCAGTTAAAAATTCGCCTTGGAAAAATGGAGAAGGAGATCTTCTAAAAGAATTAAGTGTGGCTTGCGAAAAATACGGACTTAAATTAGGGATGTATCTTTCACCATGGGATAGAAATCACGCAGCGTATGGTACGCCAGAGTATATAGACTATTTTAGGAATCAATTAAAAGAACTATTAACCAATTACGGAGAAATTTTCGAAGTATGGTTTGATGGTGCAAACGGCGGTGACGGTTATTATGGTGGTGCTAACGAAACGCGACGTATTGATAATAAAACATATTACGATTGGGAGAATACTCGTGAAATTGTTCGGGAATTACAGCCTAACGCCGTTATGTTTAGCGATGCTGGACCGGATATTAGGTGGATTGGTAACGAACAAGGGTACGCTCAAGACCCAAATTGGAGCACCATGGATGGCGAGAATTTTTACCCAGGTATGAGTGGTATTCACGATCAATTACAGTCTGGTTTTGAAGGGGGTAACCTTTGGGTATCATCGGAGGTAAATACATCAATTCGTCCGGGTTGGTTTTATCATGAAGCTGAAAATAGTAGAGTAAAATCTGTAAATCAATTAATGATTGTTCCGCCAATAAAAAAATATTTTCTGGTCGAGAAGGAGTATTTTCTCCATCAATAGTAATATCGCCAATAATTTCGATATTAACACTTCCTGCATTACCAGTACCCTCAGCAGAAGTAACAACTACACCTCCCGAAACTATTTCTAAATTATCTCCATTAATATTAATATTGCCACCATCAAAATTATTTTCTGTTAACGAATCAACAATTGTACCACTACTAATGCTGATACTTGATCCATTCAAATTAATGTTGCCTGCAGTACCTGAAGATCCTA
>ENA-ORXM01003551-ORXM01003551.1-marine-metagenome-genome-assembly--contig:-NODE-3551-length-15296-cov-3.975294_pt1 | contig 15296 bp, 4 predicted proteins | sample MGYA00237867_ERZ511480 | MGnify/ENA primary metagenome ERZ511480 (study PRJEB26309, sample SAMN06266103) | marine metagenome | isolation source: Algal blade | place: United Kingdom:Sidmouth, United...
ATTATTGTATCATCCAAGCTGTACACCGCAACCGTATATGTAAAAGATTATCATCAATGAGGGAATATCTGTTAATATCACAAAGCTATGCTCATGCTTGTTTCTAATAAGCTCTACGTAAAGCAGGGTACTTATTTTTTACTGGATACCACATGAAAGTAAAGAATAACATAGAAAACCGCCCATTACGGTTCCGTACGCAGGATGGTGTGGGAGGACAGAAAAGGAACTAATCCTTGTATTCCTATCCGATAAATAATTCTTAAATTATAAGTCTTCATGTTAACCTTTAGCTATCAGATGCAATATATCATTGTCACATAATTAGGATAATGTGTAAAAGTATTTTTATTTTGATGAAGTTTAAATGCGATCAAGACCAGTAATTGGGCTTAAAAGCTAGAGTATATCTATTGTTTATTCTTTGTCAACTAACTTTTAGAAAGACCATATTTTGAAACTGAATTCTCTTTTATTTTTTGTTTTACTCCTTTTTTGTGGGCAAACTTATGCACAGCAGCCATCGAAATATGCTTTGCTACTGGCAGTAGGGGACTATGAGGAGAGTACAGGTTGGGCCAAATTAGGATCGACCAATGATGTGGAAATATTGGAAGAAGCATTGATCGCAAACGGCTTCGATAATGCGAATATTACTACCCTGACAAACCAAGAGGTTACTAATGAAAACTTAAAGAAAGTATTTGAGGAAAAACTTTTAAATCAAGTAAAGGAGGCTGATATTCTATTCATACACTATTCTGGTCATGGACAACAGATAGTAGATCAGAACGGAGATGAAATAGATGGTCTTGATGAATGTATAGTGCCTTTTGACTCCCCTAAGAACTACGAAGCGGGTGTGTACGAAGGTGAAAAATTGATCAGAGATGATGAGTTGAGTGTGTATTTAAATATGCTGCGGAAAAAGATGGGAAAAGAAGGTCATATCTTAGTAACGATGGATGCTTGTCATTCTGGGACTGCGACCAGAGGGATAAAGACCGCTCGAGGAACTAGTGAGTTAATGGCGGCGAAGGATTTTAAGACAACAAAAAATAATGATAACAAGGGCTCTTTGATTGAAGGAGGAAGCAGTGAGAACAAAGGAGAGTATGCCTCTCTGGTTACTATATCTAGCTCTACGGCAAAGCAACTTAGCTATGAAATGGAAGATACCGATGGAAAGAATTATGGTCTGCTTTCCTTTGCGCTAAGCAAGTATTTGTATGATGCCAATGAGCAAGATACTTACGCAGAAATGCTGACGAATATCAGGAATTTTGTTTCTGCGGAGACAAGTCTACAAAGCCCACAACTAGATGGGGAGTTGGGCATGCAAGTCTTGTCTGGAGGACAGAGTAAAGGCTTGCTATATTTTGAAACCAGTGAATGGATTAATCAAAACATTATTTTATTAAACGAAGGAGAATTGCATGGACTAAGTGAAGGCGCAAAGGTGGTTTTGTTTCCTGTAGGTGTTATGGATACAGTGGGTGTGAAGCCTAGCTTTTCTGGAAGTGTCGCATATAGTGAAGCTATGTTGTCAGAGATTGAATTGGATAAGCCAATTAGTAAGGAGGAGGCAATGAATCATTGGATCATAGTAAAGGAAAAGGGATATGCTAATTTTAATATTAAACTAAAGGTGAAGGCAGAGAATAATAAGCTAATGGATGAGTTAGCGCTTGAAATAAAAAACAACCCCAATATTCAATTAGTCAAAGAAGGAGCAGATTTAATCCTAGAAAAGTCGAATGGTTTGTATAGTCTATACAATAGCGACTTTCTTAAAATAACAGAATGGGAAGATCCAACGGTATCCGAAATTAGGGATAAGTGCCTACAATCAGCACAGTCAAATTTCTTAAAGACTATTGAAGTAAAAGATAAGCGCTTCTTGGGGGAGATATACTTGTTGAAAAATGACTCACATGTGGATGATGTCTATCTAGGCGATGAGTTTAAAATTGAAATAAAAAATACAGGAAGCGATGATTTTTATTTCTACGTTTTGGATATTCAACCAGATAATATTGTAAATATTTTAGAGCTGAGTGAAGAAGCTAGATCTACTGAAGAATACCATCTAGAACCAGGAGGCACTTTTGTATCACAGATTTTAGTAGTTGGAGAACCCGTCGGAGCTGAGGTCTTGAAGTTGATCACCAGCCCAAGACCTATCAACTTGAAAAATACTTTAGTAATATCCGATACCAACACGAGATCATTGAACAACCCCTTGGATGCATTGCTCTCGAAGCAATTTAAGAAAGAGACAAATACTAGGGGAGTAGCTCGCCCAGGGGCAATCTCCATATCAACTAAGGTTTTTTATATAAAAGACAAAAACTAAATATCATGACAAGCAAAGCAAATTCAAAAGGAAAGTGGATATTAATTGGATTAGTCATTTTCATACCCATCATCCTAATCGTGATAGCCAAACTGACATACTCTAATCAAAGTCTAAGTGCACTGCACAAAGATAAACTCGGAATTTCAGAATCTGATATCTCTAGAGGTGCGGGAGATGGAGATGCTGATCCGTTCGAAGAAGGGATGACTTCGCTTTCTGAAAAGAAATATGAAGAAGCGATCACCTTTTTTGAAACAGTTCCGGCTACTAGTGAAACCTACGTAGAGGCTAAGTTGTATTTGTCTTATGCCCAGTTCGAGAAAAAAGATTTTGATAATGCCGTTGAGAGTGCACAGGTCGTCATTGAAAACTCTGAGAACTTGGTTAATATCCAAGCTGCAGAGTGGTTGCAAATTCAAGCAATGTTAGCTAGTGATAAAACGGACGATGCCACCTTTGATAAATTGCTAGATAAAATAGCACAAAACGAGGAACATATGCTCCAAGCTGAAGCCTCTGAACTCGATAAATCACTAAATAGCTTTTGGAGAGGATTGGTGTTTTGATTTCATTTTCATTTTGGATTTGGTAAAATTTGTTTACTTTAGTCGTGATCTAAGACTAAAAAATGAAACGAAAACTACTATTCTTATCGCTTTTATGGTGCACACCTTTTATACTAATAGCCCAAACTAATGAGGAGTTAAAAGCTGATTCCTTAAGTGATGAAGAACAATATGAGGAGGCCAATCTCATCTATTCTGACATAATAAATAATAAGGAAGTTGATCCAAATACTTTTCTAAGAATTAGTACAAATCTTGCTGTCAATCTTCAACAAATCGGAGGCGAGGAAGAGTCGATCGGTATTTTGGAAAAGGCTATAGCGCAGTCTGAAGGAAAGAGCGTTTTAGATTCTATAAAAGCTTTGGCATATCACAAATTAGCAGTTGCGCATTATTATGCGTTTGAAGATGACGAAGCAGCTATTCAATTTTGGCAGAAAGCTTTAGATATTCGCGAAGATATTTTTCCTACTGATCACTTTGATATCATAAAGGGGTATAGGAATATTGGGACTAGCCTATTCAACTTAAAGCGCTATGATCAATCCAATGAATACTTAAAAAAATCTCTTGATTTGCACTTAAGTAAGAATAGTGTAGATTCTGTTTTGCTTGGCAGAACCTATAAAGATTTGGCTTATACTGCTCTTGATCAAGAAGATTTTAATAAAGCTTTTGGATATTTGAATGGGGCAAAAAAATTGTATGAAGATATATTTCAAAATGAACCTTGGGAATTAGTCGATATCTATGAATCCCTTTTTGATTTTTATCAAAAAAATGAGAATGGAGACAAAATGTTTTTTTATTCAAAACGGATAATTGATTCTTATGAGGGGATTGAAGATTTGTATGAAGAAGATTCTATATACATAGCCGGCGCCTATAATAATTTAGGTTTGGCTTTGGAAAAAAATAATGAATATGAACGATCTATTTCTTCCTATTTGAGATCAATTCAATTGTATAAAGAAAACAATAAGAATAGAGACGCTGAATTAGGGATGGTTTATGCCAACGTAGCATTGCCTCTTTTAAGTTTGAGAAAGTATGATGATGCATTGTCAAATATTGAGCAAGCTATATCTTTAGCTAAGAATTCAGGCGACAATCCTTTTATGGCGAAGTGCATAGATAATAAAGCCGAAATATTATTAAGCAAGGGGCAACCAGACGAAGCGTTAGTGTCAATACAGAAAGCAGAGAAGATTTTTTTAGGAGAACGAAAGCTTAGGGATATTGATAAACCATCTTATGCTATATTGCAATATGATAAAATGAGAATATATCAATCCTTAGCAAGAAAGCAAAATAAAGTTGAGAATTTGCAAAAAGCGGCTCAAGTAGCTGACGAAATAGTGATATTGTTTGATGAAATAAGATTTGGATTTCAATCAGATGCATCTAAAAGTTTTTTAACCAAAAAAGCCAAAAAAGTATTTGAAACAGCCATAGCGGTATTCTTTGAATTATATGAATTTGAAGAAGAAAACCACTATCTAATAAAGGCTTTTGAATTTGCGGAAAGATCTAAGTCACTAATATTATTAGAGGCTATAGCTAGAGCTGGTGTGCAACAAAAAGTAGGTGTACCCAATAGGATGATCAAAAAGGAAAAGTATTTAAAAAAGAAATTTGCAGAGTTAGAAAAACAATTGTTTCAATCCGATACCACTATTGATTCTTTGCAAAAGGAACAAATAATAGTGAGTCGCGAAATGGAAAAGCTTAAAGATACTTTAGAGATTTCTTATCCAGAATATTATGGTGTTAAATATAAAGCCTTTGATTTTTCGATAAGTAAGATCCAAGAAAATTTAGATGGAGATCTAATTGAGTATCTTATTTCTGATTCACTGATTTATGCTTTCGTTTTAACTAAGGAAAAATTGGAAGCGCTCAAAATTGAGAAGACATTTCCATTAAAACAACTAATCCAAGATTTGAGAAAGAGTGTTTATGAGGCGAAGTTGAATAACAAGCGATCTGAGCAGAATAATAAAAAATCAGCTGAAATTTATGTAGAATCTGCCTATCAACTTTTTGAGTCTATTTTCAAGCCAATACAGGATAAGGTTGACTTATCTGAAAGGATCTCGATTTCAACGGATGGTATTTTAGGATATATACCCTTTGATTTATTATTAAGCAAGATTCCTCAGAATAATCTGTTGTATGGAACCCATAAGTACTTGCTTAAGGAATATGAAATCAGTTATATCTATTCTGCAATTTATTTGAATGAAGTGCTATTAAATAAAAATAAAGGAGTGTCCAACAGCCTGTTAGCATTTGCTCCATCTTTTGAAAAATCAAAGGATTTAACAGATAAAAAAGTGTTTAAACCTTTAATTTATAATAATGAAGAAGTGGAGGCTATTCAAGGTATTATCGGTGGAGATGTTTTGGAAGGCAAAAACGCGACTTTGTCAAATTTTATCGCAGAAGCTCCAAATTATCAATTCTTGCATTTAGCCACGCATGGACAAGCCAATGATACCAAAGGAGATTTTGCTTTTTTGGCTTTCACTAATAATGGGAACGATGATGAAAGTTTACTCTATAATTCAGACTTATACAATCTAAATTTAAATGCTGACTTGGTTGTTCTGAGCGCTTGTGAGACGGGTATTGGTGAACTACAAGAAGGGGAAGGTATTATTTCCTTGGCAAGAGGTTTTTCTTATGCAGGCGCTAAAAGTGTAGTCACAACACTTTGGTCTATCAACGATGAGAAGACTAAAGAAGTTATGGTAAGATTTTATGAAAATTTGAGTCAAGGAAGCTCAAAATCATCTTCTCTTCGTAAAGCAAAGTTAGACTTTATAAGTAAGTACTCTCATAATGCTCATCCTTTTTATTGGGCTGCATTTGTGCCCATTGGAGATATGGCTTCTGTATCCATAGCAGGTCCATCATTTCATTATATCCTTGCAGGAGTTTGTCTCATTTTCGGACTTTTTGCTGTTGGATTCTTTTTTAAAAGACAGTCCTAAATATAAGAATGTAGCTACTAGTTACAGAAAAAACTGTATTTCAACCCCTAAAAGCTGCATTTCACCTAAAACAAAGGGTTTTTGTTATACCAGAATTTCCTTTTTTGTTATTTTCCCTGTCACTATCCAACAATCTATCAAAAAAACGAAAACCTTACACTATGATCAATTATTTTAAAAGATCAGTCATTAATTCTCTTCTCATAACTTTGTAACAAAAAGAAAAATATAAGGGTGCAATCCTTGCTTTATTAAGCTTATTACTTTGTTTCAATTTGTCTAGTCAGACCTTTACGGTGAATTCCACCCAGATACCTCAGATGCTAACATAGGTGATGGAATTTGTGATGATGGATCTGGAAATTGTACACTAAGGGCTGCGGTTGAGGAAGAAGGAAGTATAATTTTTGCCATTCCTATAGGCGATACTATTCAAATAACTAACGGTGTACTTTTGGTTGATTATGATGGCTATACTATAGATGGAGGAAACTTAGGGGACGTGATAATTAGTTATAATTCCTCTAGTCAAATTACCTTTAGTGGTACTGGTAATTATAGTAGTACAGTGAAGAATTTAGTTTTTAGCAACCCTTATTCGTTTGGAATGGTTGTAGCAGGTACATATATTAATATTGAGAATAATAAGATTCAAGATTCAGCGAATGGCATTTTACTAAATGAATATTCATATGGTACTCAACTAATGTTTAATATTTTAGACAATATTACTAATGAAGCATTTTTTGATAATTCTGGAGATGGCAATTATTTTTTTAAGAATACGATTACTAATGCTGGGACCGTTTTCTATAGATCACCTAATTCATTTGTAATTGAAACCGAATTACGCGGGAATGAATTATCTTGTAATACTACTAGTTTCTCAAGCAGCTGGGGTGGATCACCACCCACAATAACAAGCGCTGGACCTAGTTTTGTCTCTGGGACTATCAATAATTATTATGGGTCTAGTTTTTTTATTGAAGTATATATAGATGCTCAGACTTGTGCGTCTGTAGATTGTCAAGGTTCATCTTTTTTGGGTAGTGCTCATGTTTACAATAGCACAGGAGACTGGACTATAGGTGCCTCTCTAAGTGGCGGAGAAGTTCTTACTGCAATGGTAACTCAATATGATGATATTGGGTTTTTTGTTGAAGAAACTTCGACTTATGCAAGTTGTTATACTTACTACGCCCCTTTATCTTCTAGCATAGAAGGTTTAGATAGTTTGACGCAAGGACAAACGTATACTTATGATGGAAACCCTGGTGGTGGTGATCCTCCGTATACTATGCATAATTGGAGTCAAGTTGGAGGAACAGGAACAGTATTGATTCTGAACAACAATGATGGCACTGCTGATTTATTAGGTGATTCTTTAGGTACGGCAATCTTAGAATATATCGTGACGGATTCTTTAGGAGCCATAGATACTTCAAGTATGACTATAACTGTTGTAGATCCATGTGTGACCATCAATGCAAGTATTGGTGGTTTTGCCGAAGTGTGTATTGGTCAGACTTTGTTATTTGATGGAAACCCAAGTGGAGGTTTAGAGCCCTATAGTTCACATGACTGGAGTCAGGTCGGGGGTAATGGCAATGTGATTATTACAGACTTAGGTAGTGGTGTTGCATCGATAAAAGGTGTTGGCATGGGTTCAGTCGATTTACAATATATTCTTACAGATAACGCAGGCTGTGTTGATACTTCAAGCTATACATTAAATATTGGTGCTGCAACAAATATCACTATTGATGATGTAGGGATTGAATGGCAACAAAATCTAGGGGGTGAATCTGATGATGTAGCTAGAGATATTATTGAGACTACAGATGGGGGAACTCTTATAGTAGGTTCTTCTAGGTCTACAACTGGTGACTTGTCAAGTAATTACGGCAACTATGATTATTGGATTGTTAAATTAGACTCTTTGGGTGTAAAGGAATGGGAAAAAAATTACGGGGGAAGTAGTTATGAGCATGCTTATAGTGCAGTTGAATTAGATAATGGTGGGTATGTCATTGCAGGGTATACGCATTCGCAAGATATTGATGTAAGTAATAAATATGGTTTTACTGATTACTGGGTAATCGCGATAAACTCTCTTGGCGTATTGCAATGGGAGCAAAATTATGGAGGAACAGGCAGTGATCAAGCAAAAGATATAATTAAAGCAGACGATGGTGGTTATTTGGTACTAGGTGATTCTCGTTCCAATAGTAATGACGTCAGCAATAATTATGGAATAGATGATTATTGGTTAATTAAGATTGATTCTCTTGGGGTATTAGAATGGGAGCAAAATTATGGAGGAACAAGTTATGATTATGCAAATTCAATAGTAAAAGCAAATTCTGGATATATCCTTGCTGGCTCTACAGAATCTCATGATATTGACGTAGATTCCAATTACAGTATTACATCAAGATCGGATTGCTGGCTAGTTAAAATTGACTCTCTAGGAGCGATTGAATGGGATCAAAACTACGGTAGTTCATTAGATGATAATTTGTCGGAAATAATTACCACTATTGACGGTGGATATATATTTATGGGAGATGTGCAATATGATGATTTTGATGTAAGCAATATATATTTTAATAAGGACATCTGGGTGGTAAAATTAGATTCATTAGGTGTTATAGAATGGGAGCAAAATTATGGTTCTAGCTCTAATGATTATGGTAGCGCAATAATTCAATTAAATGATGAAAGTTACTTGTTTTCAGGAACAATAGGTTCAGAAAGTTATGACATCACTTGCGCCTATGGAAATGATGATTATTGGTTGGTAAAAATTGATTCATTAGGAACAATAGAGTGGGATAAGACTTATGGAGGGACAAGTGATGATATATCTTCATCGTTATTAGTATCGAATTCCAGTGATATTTATCTTTCAGGAAAATCTGAATCGGGAAATGGAATAACCGTTGGAAATAATGGATTAAATGATATTTGGGTCTTAAAATTAGATACCAGTCAGCAACAATTGGAGGTGGAAATAATAGGAGATACTATTTTAACCTTGCCAAATCATAATTATGTAGCATTAAACAATGATGAACTTTGTGGAGATTATTTTCACAAGTGGGAGATTTTGCCGTCAAGCACAGCTACTGGTGTTGTAATATCTGTTGAAAATGAAAATGAGATAACATTAAATACAGATTTGGCAACGAATGGTACATTAGATATTCAGTACATAATAACTGATAATTCATCTTCTGTTTTAGCTAAAGACACCTTAAATTTAAATGTTGATTTAGCGCTAGATTATTCTATATCCAATATTCTTGATGAATATATTGAAATCTTATTTACAAATGGTTTAGATACTGCAAATAATATGATATCAGTATGGAGTAGAGAACTAGGATTAGACCCTGTTACATTAGAAATAAATGCTTCCATATTAAAGCTTGTGCCTATTGCCCCATTTAAGTCAGGAGATGAAATAACTATTACTCTTTCAAATGTAAAATCGAGTAATAATGAAATTTATCCTACAAAGAATTTTGAAGCGCTTATTCCGATAACTAATTCGACAACAGGCAGATTTTCAATTGACTCTACGGGTATTATTCTACCTAGTGGAGCATTAGCTTATTCATATGATTTAAGTACAGCGGACTTTGATAAAGATGGTTTGAATGACATTGTGTTTAGATACAATCTTGCAACTGGAAGTGCGACTAATATTTTAGTTTATTTACAACAAAATAGTGGATCTTATAATCTCAATACGTATACCACACCGGAAGATGACTCATCTTTAGGAGGAACTCCAGATTTGAATAATGATGGCTATCCTGACCTAGTAGTTGCTCATGGTGATTCAGGGAAGATTCAAATTAGATTGAATGATGGAACAGGGATGTTTGGTTCTGCCCAATTTTATGATATAACCGATTTTACAAATTATGTAAAAATGGCAGACTTGGATAAAGATGGAGATATAGATTTATATGGTGAATCACAAAATACGGTACTTAGTCAAAATGTTATCAGTATTTTATTTAATAATGGTGTAGGAGCGTTTGGAGCAGTTGATACAATTAGTGTAAGCGGAGACTTTGGTGGAGGATTAGATGGTGCAGATTTGGATGATGATGGAGATGTTGATTTTGTTTATTGTTCCAGAGATACTTTAGGTGCGGCGGCATCTCTGAAAATTTTTGAAAATGATGGATTGGGAGGCTTTACTTTGATCAAAGATGAATCTGTTACAAATTGGATTTCAATTGTAGATCTGAAGGATTTAAATAATGATGGACAAATTGATTTATTATTTGAACAACCAAATCTAGCCATGATTCCAGGATATAGTATATTAGATAGTATTTCTTTCAATAATTTAGCTTCTATTTCACTTAACAACGAAAGTGCTTTAGTTGGTGATGTAGATGGCGACTTAGATTTAGATCTATTTAATACTACGGTAGCCGCACCAATGATTTATGATGGGCTTGGTTTTAGTATTAATACAACCTATACACCTATTGATGGGGTTGGACATTTCTTGAGCGATATGGATACTGACGGGGATTTAGATTTAATTCATATTGACTCTGCAGGAAATCTTAATGTTTATATTAACGAAGAGTATTTTCCATATGTAGTAAATACAGAGGACGATATTGATGATGGGATATGTGATATGAATCACTGCTCTTTGATAGAAGCATACAATGCCGCCGAAAATGATGGGATAAATAGTGAAATTATTTTTGATATATCTGGACCTGCACCTTATACCTTCACAGCGAAGTTCCTGAATTACCTAGGTACTGATGTATTAAAAATTGATGTATTTAGTTCAGGATTAAGCCCAGGAGATATTATTTTAAACAGATATAATATTGATGGTAATTTTCTTAGTTTTAATATTGCAGATAAACAACTAGCAAATATCGAATTCATTGGATTAAAATTAAATGGAAGTTGTGACTATCGTATTAGAGAGAATGTATTGTTCGATCAATGCATTTTTGCAGATAGCATGTCAGTTGGTCCTTTATCTCCCAGCATAAATAATACCATAAGCAATTGTACATTTGAATCTACGAGTGGTCATTTGAAAGTTGGTTCTAATATGCAAATAGTTGGGAATACTTTTGAAGGGTTTGGGACTTCTGGAGGATATTATTCTAATCTAGCAATAGAAGCTGATTTTGGAGCTGGTGTAGAAATAAGAGACAATAAGATATTTAATCATTTCTTAGGCATTGAGTTAAACTGTCGCGGAATAAAGATTCTTGATAACGAAATTTATAATAATAGGACAGGTATTTATATTTGGGGTGACGAAAATAGCAATAATTTAATCACTGAGAATAAAATAGAAAATAATGAATATGGTATAGATCTAAGAGAAGGTGCCAAAGGGAATAAAATTATTCTAAATGAATTTAATTCGAACAGTGTACATGCTATTCAAAATAGGGGGCTCAATAATTTATACAGTCAAAATACATTTACCTGTAATACTTTTCCAATAAATAATTTTTTTGCTGGTAATAATGGAATATCGGCTCCTGTAATAACAAATGTTAATCAGAATGTTATAGGCACAGCAGAGCCGAATACTATTATTGAAATTTTTGTCAACAAGGATTCTTGTGATGTGACCGTAGTGCCCCAAGGAGAAGATTATTTGACGAGTGGAGTTGCGAATACAAATGGTGATTGGAGTATTCCTATACCATCTGGAATGGAACCAGGCCAAACAATTGTAGCGACCCAAACCGATTTTCAAAACAATTCTTCTCCTTATTCTTCTAACCAAATTGTGCTTCCTAATGTTTGTGCATTGGCAGAAAGGCTTCCTGTAAATAAAAACCCATGTTCTACTACCGGTATAGTATTAGATTTAAAACAGTTGACAGATTCTGGTGAAGGAATCACTTCAAGCTGTTCTGGTACATATGTTAGTAATGATGCTTGGTATCGTGTGGAGACTCCATCGACAAGAAATTTTTTAGTTAGAGCAAATTTAAACAACACTGTAGAGCCGGTAATAGAGGCTTATGTTGGTAATTGTGGCAACTTTGTATCTGCGCAGCCATGTGCAGTTTTAGATTCTGTACCATATGTAATGGTTTTTGAGAATTATGACCCAGGTGTAGAGCTATATTTGCGAGTATGGGATAAAGATAATACGATTACAAGCAGTTCCAATACAGCTTTACTTCACCTAACAGCACATGAATTACCTGAATTAAATGCAGAATGGGAATTATGTGATGAAGAAAACAATCTTGCGAATGGAAACCCAACCATAATAAGTCGACGAGATGCAAACTCTGAGATTTTAGAATATGATGTCACTCTAACAGCTGCTGAACTTGCCTCTGAAGAAGCGTATAATATTAGCCAAGGCTTGTTCAAGCTAGATGAATGTTTATGTAATTCAGCAGAAGTTCAATTATGGGGTTCTAATAACCCAATAGATTTAGATGAATTTAGAAAATCCGCTCGAGCAAGAGCAAAAGTAGATACTACTAATTACAATTATATATTCGAGACGCTAGAATTCCAAATAAATGCTTATGCAATAGGGGAGCAATATGCGACAGATGTTTCAATGGATGAAGAAGGTAATTTCTCTATGACATGGATAGATAAACAACGACGCCATAACTATGGACGTGTTTATAATTCAGCAGGAAATCCTATCACGCAAGAATATCAAATTGGAAGTACTAATGCGACTCAATATGAACCCGCAATAGCGATGCAGGCAAATGGAAATTTTATTTCTGTATGGCAAGAGATTGACGAATCTATGCCTGGTTCGGCATTTTCAATTTACGGAAGGAAATACAATTCAGTTGGATCTGCGCTGGGCGCTCCATTTTCTATAAGTGAAGCTGCGTCAAACAATATAAGTCCATCAGTCGATACCTTATCAAAATATGCATATGGAATTAATCCGGGAATATCGGTTAATGATGCTGGAGATTTTGTTACTGTGTGGCAAGTAAAAGACTCGATATATGCACAACGATTTGATTCTTCTGCAAATTTATTAGGAACTATTGAATTGGTTTCAAAAACATCAACCCAAAATCCAAACCCATCAATAGCTATGGATGCAATTGGGAACTATGTAATTACTTGGACCGGTGTTGATTCAGATAAAAATGGGGTTTATTTTAGGAGATACAATTCAAATGGATCACCTATAGGGGGTGAGGTTCAAGTAAATAGTACTACATCAAAAAATCAATCTTCACCTGATGTAGCAATGATTGACAACGGACAATTTGTTATTGTTTGGCAAAGCTTTGAGCAAGAGGGTGGCGGTTTGGATTATGGAATATTTGGTCAGCGTTATGATGCAAATGCCAATCCAGTTGGTGGAGAGTTCCAGATCAATACCTATGTATCCGATGCTCAAACGGACCCAAGTGTGTCCATGTTAGATGATGGGACATTTATGGTAGCATGGAGTAGTTATGGGCAAGATGGATTTGCAGAAGGTATTTTTGCACAGATGTTTGATAATACTGGAGTTAAGATTGATGTCGAGTTTGGCGTGAATCAGCTATTAGATCCAGAGCAAATAACACCTAAAACGTCTACTAATGGAGAAAATATATTAATAGCCGCTTGGGTAGATGGTGCTAATGATGGGTCGTTTACTGGAATATTTGGTCAACGTTACGAAATAATAGATGTAAATGGGACCAAACAACATAAACCAATAGGTACAGCAACACCATCCGTAATCTTAGGGAATAGCTTACCATTTAATAAGACCGCATACGTAGCAACAGATACAGTAGCTGATTCACGAGTTGCAGTAATTGATACAGGAGCAGACATAACGCACCCCTATCTTAGTTCGGCCTTGTGGGTAAATAATCAAGCTAATGATGGGGACAATTGTTATATAGGAGATGTGAATGGTTATGACTTTGTAAATGAAACTGGAATTGTGACTGATATTGATGGTCACGGTACTAGAGTTAGTGGTATTATCACTCGAGATTTTGATGAAAACATAAATCTTCAACTGATGAATTTGAAATTTCATGAGAATGAGAATGGTAAAGTCTTTGATGCTATCTGTGCTATATATTATGCAGTAGACAATGGAGCTGATATTTTAAATTTAAGTTGGGGGTTTGAAGCAAAACAAGAGCCAAAAATATTATTTGATGCCTTAACTTATGCATCAGATAATGATGTTCTTATAGTGACTACTGCAGGGAATACGAGTAAGGATAATGATATGATTAGTAAGTATCCAGCGAACTTAGATATAGAAAATATGATTTGTGTCACTGCTTTTAAAGCCAGTAGTACAACTGGTGATATGAAGATAGCGGATTATGCAAGCTTTGGTCAAAGTAATGTAGATATTGCGGCTCAGGGATTTATAGAAACCCCAATACCTGGTGGAGGATTAGAGGTTTCTGCAGGCACATCTTTAGCGGCTCCTCTAGTAGCTAGAACTGCAGCAACAATAAAAGGTTTATATCCAATGCTGAGCGCATTTGACATCAAAGATTGTATAATGAGTTCAGCGGAGCAGGTACCTGCTTTTGCAAATAGAGTACTATCTGGAGGAATCTTAGACCATGATGCGGCATTAGCCTGTGCGCACACTAAAGCAATGGGATGCTTAGCGATTGATCTGTATATCACGATACCTCAAAGTACAGACACGACCTACTTAACAGATGCATGGATAACATCAGATGCGACGATAAACAATAATTCTGATGTAACCTACAAAGCGGCAGAATATATAGAGATGACAGGAGACTTTGAAGTATTGCCGGGGACAGAATTTCTAGCAACTATAGAGGATTGTGATCCAAATACAATTCCATTTAATTTGATGGAAGAGGCTCAGCAGCGCTCATTAGGAGTTAAATTCAAAATACCAGATCATGCGACCACAGTGGGGAAGGTCAAAACAAGCTTCTATGCGAATACAGGGGAAGAGATAAGTATAAAGGTATTCTATGAGGTTAAAAAAGAAGGGGAGAAAGGTCTAAAGGACGAGTGGAGTGTAAGCGTAGACGAAGCAGGCTGGTATGAGAAGATCATAGATGTTCATAGCTATGATCAAGGAGTATATAGAATAGAATTTGAAAATAGTCAAGGAGATGTGTTAACCAAACGGATCCAAGTGCAATAAATGAGTGTGTAACTTATAACTTATTGCTGATTAGGAGTTGCTAGGCATAACAGCTCCTAATTTTTTTTGAAGCCTAAATTTATGAATGAGTACTCTCATAATGCTCATCCTTTTTATTGGATTGCATTCTTGCACATTGGGGATATGGCTTCTGTATCTATAGCAGGTCCATCATTTAATTATATCATTGCAGGAGTTTGTCTCATTTTCGT
>ENA-ORXM01003553-ORXM01003553.1-marine-metagenome-genome-assembly--contig:-NODE-3553-length-15286-cov-3.465448_pt1 | contig 15286 bp, 13 predicted proteins | sample MGYA00237867_ERZ511480 | MGnify/ENA primary metagenome ERZ511480 (study PRJEB26309, sample SAMN06266103) | marine metagenome | isolation source: Algal blade | place: United Kingdom:Sidmouth, United...
TCCCCCGAGTTCATGGGTACGCTGGCCGCCGACGATCGTGCGAACGCCGAAGGGGAAGCGGCCCGGTGATCGCCAAGAGCACAGCCGTGCCGAAGAGTCCCTCGCGAACGTGGACGCTGGTGACCGCCCTGTTCGTGCTGCTGACCCTCTACGGGGTCTGGCAACTCAACCGTCTCAATCGCAGCATCGCCCTCGCTCCGTTCATCGAGAGACAGACGGAGCTGTACACGGAAGTCTCGCGCACCGCCTCGTTCATCGCCAACAGCACCGACACCGAAGCGGTGGAACGCGCGAGCGAGCATTTCCTCACTTTGATGAACGGTCCGCTCGTCATCTACAGCGACGAGATATCGAGCTGGTCGGTCGCACTCTTTGCGACGTGCATGACGGAACCAGGAAACCAGAAGTGCAAGGATCGCGACCTCAAGCAGCTCGCCACGAGCCTCGGCAAGACGATGCGTATGTCGTTGTCCGAGACCGGGCGGCTCGGTCTGATCAACCTACCCGCCAGGGTACCCAATTGAGTGCCGGGAGCAATACGATGAGCACGAACCAGCAGAACATCGCTGTCCCCCCGACGATGAGCGGGAAACGATCCACGGAGGCGGATCTGCAGCTGCGGCTGCTGCTGACCAAGCTGCGCAAGCACAAGTGGCGCATCCTCGCCGCGGCGCTGCTGGCCACCGCCGTCGCCGCGTTGGTGGTCTGGTCGCTGCTGCCGATCTACCGGGCGAAGGCCTCGATTCTGTTCGAGTCGAGCAACCGCGGTCAGATCATCGAGTTCGACGAGGTGCTCAGCGCCGATGACGGCGGCTCGGAGTACCTGCTGACGCAGGTCGAGATACTGCGCTCGCGTCAGCTCGCCGCGAACGTCGCTCGCGCCGAGTCGCTCAACGAGCACTGGGAGTTCAACTCGGAGCTACCTATCCCGGACCGCTACCGACCGACCGGGCCGATAGCCCCGTTCGTCAACGAAGTCGCCTCCTCCATCGGTGGGTTCTACCGCGGCACGATCGCGCGGGTGAACACCCTGCTCGGGCGCGCGGAGGACGACGAGGGGACGATCGTGGTGGAGCCGGCGATCGATCAGGCGGGCGAGGCGATCGACCCCGAGGCGGCGCCGGAGGACACGCTCGCCACCATCGAAGTCGACAGCAGGCTGGTCACGGCGGTCATGGCGCGCACCAAGGTCGTTCAGTTCAAGGGCACCAATCTCGTTCGGGTGAACTTCGACTCGGCCGACCCCGCGCTCGCCGCCTCGGTGGCGAACGCCTTCGGACGCGAGTACGTCGCCGCGACGCGTTCGCGCAAGGCGGGGCTGACCGACGAGGCGTCCGGTTGGCTCAGCGAGCGGCTCGAGGTACTGCGCACCAAGCTCGACGATGCCGAGTCGGCGCTGCTCGAGTTCCGCGAGGAGAACGGGCTGGTCGACTTCAACGGCGAGGTCGGCGGTCTGAACGAGCAACAGATCGGCATCGTCACCACCGAGCTCATCGACGCACGGCGCGAGATGCAGGAGGCGCGCGCGCTGGTCGGCGAGGTGAACGCCGCTCGCCTGGTCGGCACCGAGGTGCTCGAGCAGATCCCGGCCATCGCCGTCGATCCGGGCGTGCAACGCTATCGGATCACCCTCCAGGAGACCGAGCGTGAGCTCACCGAGCTCCGCAACCGCTATCTCGATCGTCACCCGCGTGTCGTCGACGCGCGCTCGAACCTGGAGACGGCCGAGCAGAACCTCCAGCGGCACGTGCTCAGCCTCGCCGATCAGATCGAGAAGCGCTACCGGATCGCGCAGGCGAACGTCGCCTCGCTCGAGGGCAATCTCGCTCAGGAGAAGGGCGAGATCCAGAGCCTCGGCCGCAAGCAGCTGCAGTTGATGGAGCTCGAGCGCGAGGTGGAGATCAACGCCGATCTGTACGAGCGCTTCTTCAACCGTGCCCGCGAGACCGAGGAGGCCAAGAGTCTCACCAGCGCGAACGCCAGCATCGTCGATCCGGCGTCGGTCCCGCAGGAGCCGGTCAAGCCGAAGAAGACGCTGGTGCTGTTCGCGGTGTTCACCCTCACCACGCTCGCCGCGAGCGGCTTGGTCTTCGCGTTGGAGGACTTCAAGGACACCATCCAGGGCATCCACGACGTGGAGACGAAGCTCGGGCTGAACGTTCTCGGTGTCGTGCCCGCGCTGAGAGGATCAGCGGATCTCGTCCGCCCGACCGAGACGCACGCGTTGACACCACGGCGCATAAAGGACGGGGACGGCCGCTTCATCGAATCGATGCGAACGCTTCGGACCAGCATTCGTCTGCTCGACGAGGCCGGGGACTGCCGCAAGATCATGGTGACCTCGTCGGTACCGGGTGAGGGCAAGTCGACCATCGCCTCCAACCTGGCGCAATCGCTCGCCAAGACCGAGCGCGTGCTGCTGATCGAGGCGGACATGCGCCGCCCGGGCATCTCCCAGTCGCTGCACTTGCGGGGCCCGGGCTTCGCCAACCTGTTGAGGTCGGAAGTCGCCCCCTCCCAGTGCATCCACCGCAAGGCGATCGAGGGCGTGGACCTGTTGGCCGCCGGGGACGTGGACGAGGACTCGCCCGAGCTCCTGCTCTCGCCCCATCTCGGTCCCATGCTGCAGACCTTCGGACAACACTACGACTCCATCGTGATCGACTCGGCGCCCGTGCAGGCGGTCAGCGACGCGCTGATCCTCGGTCAGTTCGCCGACCAGACCCTGTTCGTGGTCAAGGCGGACGACACCTCGTCGGCCATCGTCTCGCGGGCGGTCAAGCGGCTTCTGCACCACGACATCAAGATCTGCGGGGCGGTGATCTCCCAGGTCGACTTCCAGCAAGTGTCTCGCTACGGTGGTGACTACTACTACCAGGGCTACTTCGACAAGTACGGATATGGCGAAAACCTGCAGCACGACCGGGTTCGCGCCGCCTGAGTGTCGTAATGTCCCATTCGACCACGGGTACACATCTGACTGAAGAAGGACGAGGCTTGGAAAACATGCTGAAACGCTGGGTGGGTGCTGGCTCACACGGTGGTACGAGACGCTACGGGGCACAGGTGTCTCGCCTGTTCTCGTCGAAGCGCGGGGCGAGATCGGCCGCGGGCAAGGAACGGGGCGCCTCCTCCAAGGAGAAGGCGACCGTCGATCTCCAAGGGTTGGACATCGACTTCCTGCGGTTCCTCGGCGAGAACGGGACGATCGACATCGTCGCCGCCTCGCCGGATGCCTCCGCCGACCATCCCGGGACGGGTGCCGAGAGCGACGACAGCCGCTCCCGGCGACCCGGAACCTCACACCGGGGGAAGTCGGCTCCGGGACAGGGGATGTTTCAGTTCGTCGGCGAAGGGAGGGGTCACGGCGGCATCGTCGGCGGATTGCCCCTCCTGCTCGTCCTCGCCGTCGCTCTGGCGATCGGCACGACGATCGCGGCGACCAGGCTGCCGTCGCTGAACCAGGCGCTGAACGCGACCCTGGCCGAGCTGGGCCTGTTCCTAGACGGCGATCTGATCCCGCTGCTCGGCGGCGGCGAGGACTCGGCCCCGAACGAGTAATAAGCCGGCGGGTACTCCGCGGGTAGTCGGTGAGCGCTCGGCGGCGCGTCTCCGGCCGGGCGATACCTCAGCCCTTCGGGCCGCCGCCGGCTCGATCGGACCTCCCGAACTTCAGACTGGCGTCCTCGAGCTTCGGCCGCTCGGGCATCTGCTCGACCTTTCCCGACGAGGTCGCCACGAGATTGCGGTAGCGAAGGCGCTCTCGGCGCAAGGCCGCGAGCGCCCTTCTGTGGTCGGATGCCACCTCGGAGACCTTGTCCAGCGCATCGAGAGCGGTCCGGCGCGCCTTGTCCCGTTGCTCGCGCAACGCCTCCAGTTGAAGACTCTGCCGCTGCAGCTTCAGCTCGAGCTCGGCCTGGCGGAACACCGCTTGATCGAGCGCGGTCCGCTGCTTCTCGGCCCGGGTTCGCGATTCGGGCTCAGGAGCGATCGGCACGCCGACCCGTGCGACGGGCATCGAATCCGGTTCGAACGGCTCGTTCGGCAAGGGGCTACCCCCGCTCCACGGCGAGACACCCTCGGCCTCGCCGGCGTCGAAATCGGGGAAGACCGCCTCGACGACCGACTTGTTGAGATCCTCCAGGTCCACCACCTCGACACCGGCGAACGATTCGGCGGCGTGCTCGACCGTCGGAGGCGGAGAACTCTCCGCCACGGCAGCCTGCGACATGGCCGGCCCCTCCTCCGCCCTCTCGCGTCTGCTCCGCGTGCGCCGCCTCCGTCTTCTCGTCTCCGACTTCGAGTGAGCGGCGGAACGACTTCGCCAGAACAGGGTGCCGAGATACACGAACGAGATGCCCAGGCCCACCAGGAGCAGCTGCGCGCCGAGGCTCGGCGCCGGAAGCCACACGAGCAGCACTATCGAGGCCAGACAGGCGAACAAGGTCGACACGACCCGGTCGCTCAGCGGGACGACGGCCGCGTCACCGGACTTCGACATTCCGGCCCAGATCACGGGGACGACGATGAACGCGACGGTGGAACACGCGATCACCAGAAGCAGAGCCTCGAAGACCTCCATCGCCGGATAATTCAAAGTCGTACCCTCGTCCATGTGACCACGCTTGTGCCGGTCGAATCTTGTGCCGGTCGAATCTTAACCCGAACCGAGGGGCGCGCCTTCGGATCTCTCGTCGCGGTCGAGCTCCATCGGGCTCGTCCGAGCGATGCTGGCGTGTCGAACACGCTCTTGCCGACTCTGCGCTGTCGCGGCCATCGCGCGCCATCGCGCGCCATCGGACGACTCCGCGGGCATCGCGCCTCGGCAACGAGGGGGGATGCTATCCGGGCCAGCTGTTCCTTACAGTCAAACAAGGTGGCGCTGCGATGGCCGAACAAGTCGATCGCGCGAGCCGAACGCGACCCTTCCCCGCCGGTGGCGGCACAGGATATATGCCCCTCGCGCCACGGTGCGGACCACCGTCGCCCGATCAGCGCAAGCCCGGAGCCCGTGGCGGCGGCGCGGCCGAGTCGTCGTCGGTACGTGGCGCGTCACCTCGAATCGCGCTCGGCCGACGAGCCGCTCCTCCGCCCGCCTTCGCGGGTTCGCCAAGGGGGAGCGGCGAACCGGCGTCACGCTTTGCAGGGCGGCTCGATCTCGATCGCGTCGAACGGCGCGATGCGGATCGGCGCATCGCTCTCGAACGCGCCGATGTCGCCGCGCCACGTGTCGTCGACAAGCTCGAACGCCTCGAGTCGCCCCACCTTCGGCTCGACTATGCAGGCGTGCTCGACGCCGTAGCGGGCGTAGCGCGGCATCCTGGTTTCCCGATCATGACTCGCGGTCGACGCAGCGAGTCCGATCGAATGTGCTACACTGAAGCACATGTGCTACATTGAAGCACATGACGGCAGACGGGATGCATGGAATCGAGATCGGCATCAGAGCGCTGAAACAGAACGCTTCCCGGGTCGTGGCGGACGTGGTGGCCGGAGAGGAAGTCGTCATCACCGATCGGGGGCGCCCCGTCGCTCGGCTCACCCCGTTGGTCGTCTCGCGGTTGCAGTACCTGATCGAGGCCGGTCTTGCGCGTCCGGCACGTCGCGACATCACCGAGCTCCCCGCACCGGAGCCCGGAGGGGATCTCTCGGGCACGCTACAGCGCATGCGGGACGACGAACGCGACTGAAGGTGGCCTTCTATCTGCACACCTCGGCGCTGGCGAGGCTCGTGGTGGCGGACGCCGAGAGCGAGCCGCTCAGGGATTGGCTGAAGGCCCGGGACCGCCGTCCGGTCTCGTGCGATCTGGCCCGTACGGAGCTCATGCGCGCGATCCGCCGCGTCGCTCCGGATCGGACCATTCGCGTTCGAGCCGTGTTGGATGCCGTGGTGTTGCTGAGGGTCACGGCGGCGACGTTCGAGAACGCCGCAAGGCTCGAACCGAAGGCGCTGCGGTCGCTCGATGCGGTTCACGTCGCCGCGGCGCTCGAGCTCGGAGACGATCTGGAAGGGTTCGTCGCCTACGACCGACGGCTTGCCGAAGCGGCCGAGGCGAACGGCGTGAGAGTGATCGCTCCCGGCCAACCCTCGCCGTAGACCGTCGCTCGAGCACGTGGCGCTAGCGCGCCGTCGGCCTCGCTCCGCAAGATTCGATCGTCACGCCCTGTCCCGACGATATCACCGCCTCGATCCAGGCGAGCTCTCGGCGGGTCGACATCGTGCAGGGCGAAAGATGTGGGCGGTAGACCCCCGACGAACCGACGATCACCGTCGGCGTGCGAGATTCAGCGCGTCGAAGGGCGCGCGTCGGCCGCGCCTCGAGAGTCGAGCTCAGCTGGCCACGCCGACGCGGTGGACGGGCCCTTGGACCGCCTCCGTCTGCACCGGCCGACCGGACAGGAACGCCAGCCGCAGCAGCTCCTCTCGCAGTGGCTCGACCTCTCCGCTTTCGGCCATCGTGGCGAGCCGCTCGAGGACGAACTCCAGATCGTCCCACCGGAGCCAGTCCTCGTTGGCGACGAACACCTTCGAGATGCGCGTGCTCTTGTGCTCGCTGCCGAGGAACAGCTCCTCGTACATCTTCTCGCCGGGTCTCAAGCCTTCCACGACGATCTCGATGTCGTCGGGCCGACCGGTCTCGCTGGCCAGCTCCTTGCCGTTGAGCTTCACCATCGTCTCGGCCAGATCCATGATCCTGACCGGCTCGCCCATGTCGAGGACGAAGACATCTCCCCCGGTGGCGATCGATCCGGCCTGGAGGACGAGCTGCGCCGCCTCCGGAATGGTCATGAAGTAGCGGGTGATGTCCGGATGCGTCAACGTGACCGGGCCGTTCTCCTGGATCTGCTTCTGGAACTTCGGTACTACCGATCCGGAGGACCCGAGCACGTTACCGAATCGCACCATGCACATGATGGTGTCGACACCGGTGCGGGACTTCGCCTGGAGCACCAGCTCCGCGACGCGCTTGGTCGCCCCCATCGAGTTGGTCGGTCTGACCGCCTTGTCGGTGGAGACCAGGACGAAGCGGGAAGCCCCGGCACGCACCGCGCAATCGAGCACGTTGAGCGTGCCGAAGAGGTTCACCTCGGTGCCTTGCGCCGGGTACATCTCCACGATCGGCACATGCTTGTAGGCCGCCGCGTGATAGACGGTGTCGATCGCGTGTTCCTCGAACAACCGCTGCACCGAATCGCGGTCGGTGACCGAACAGAGAACCGGCAGGAAGGCGGCCTCGTCCAGTCCGAGCTCGGCGCAGAGGCTCCTGAGCTCCTCGGTGATCCTGTACAGGTGCGCCTCGGTGTTGTCCAGCACGATCAACCGGGTGGGCTCGAGCGAGAGGATCTGCCGGCAGAGCTCGGAACCGATGGACCCGCCGCCGCCGGTGACCAGCACGGTCTTGCCGTGCACGCACCGCCCCAGGAGCTCGAGATCGGGCGGAACCTCGGCTCGTCCGAGGATGTCCTCCACCGAGATGTCCCGCACTTCGTTGATGGCCGCTCGTCCGGTGACGAGCTCGTTGATCGACGGGATCGTCTGCACCGGCAAGTCGAACCGATCGAGCTGCTCCAGCTTGCGTTGGTACTCCGCATAGCCGATGCGCGGCATCGCGAGGATGATCTTCGATACCTCGTGGCGCCGGAATATGTGCTCGAGATCCGGAGAGCCCGAATGATGGATCGGCACGCCGCCCGCCATCGTTCCCTGGAGCGTCATGTCGTCGTCGAGGAATATGACCGGCCGAAAGCTCTCGTTCGCGGCGAGCAGCGGCAGGAGCTCCTGACCGGCCGATCCCGCTCCGTAGATCGCGACCGGCTCGCCTTTCTCGTTGGTCTCGAACAGCTCCTGCCAGACGAACCGCGCACCTGCGGTACCGAGGGTGACGAGCATGCCGTAGATGACGAACAGCGATCTGGGGTTGTGGCGATCGGGCGGCAGCAGCAGCACCAGCAGCGCCAAGGCGACACAGGAGACGATGCAGCCCTTGACCAACTGCCGGAACAGTCGACGGTTGGTCGATCTGACGACCCACCGGTAGATACCGAGCCCCGCGAACACCGTCACCGTCAGTAGCGGGAGCAGCACGAACAGATGCGCGGTCGACTCGAAGTCGCTGAAGAGCTCCCCGAGGCGCAACGTGTAGGCCACCCAGAGCGCCGCCGCGACAATGATCAGGTCGACACAAATGCTCACGGCCTGCTTGCCCGAGCGCCGGGTCGTCGCCAGGTTGCCGATGATGACCTTGAAGTAGTTGGACAGCGTCCTACCGCTCCGATCTGCCAGTCCCTTCACGATCTACTCCGCGTTTAGCCGAAATACCGTTCGTCGAACGTCCCGCTTGCCGAAGCCCCGCTTGCCGAAGCCCCGCTTGCCGAAGCCCCGCTTGCCGAAGCCCCGTTTGCCGAAGCCCCGTTTGCCGAAGCCCCGTTTGCCGAAGCCCCGTTTGCCGAAGCCCCGTTTGCCGAAGCATTGTCTGCCGAAACGTCCGCCGAACCGTTGGCTGAACAGTCAGCCGAATACCGCCTGTGGGTAGGAGCGCCCGCGCACTCGGCGGCGGCAGCTCTCGGCGATTCGATGACGGATGTTACACGATACGAAGGGCCTCTCCGCGGACGGAAGCTCTACGAAAGTCTCGTTTCCGCCGTTCTCCGCCGTCCGTTCGTCTAGGCGAGGGGACTTGGGGTAGCGAGAGTACGACCGCGTCACGAAGCGAGGTGGAAAGTGAGGAGGCAAGCGCGACCGACAGCCCGGCGGAGAGCGCCTTCGGTCGGGTTTTGCCTCACCGGACGATTCCCCGATCGACTCGCCGAGGCGAGTCGTCGAACCCGTGGCACCCTGCTCGGACGTGATCGCACGCCCTACTTCGTCGGACCCGTGCCGCGCGCATTCCTTCTCGGCAACACTCGCTTTCTCGGCAACACTTGTTTTCAGTTCACGTGCTTTCGGCTCACGTGTTTTCAGTCCACGTGACTGTTTTCAGTTCGTGTCACCGACGAGCGGGAAAATACCGTAACGGTCGGGATCTTCACGAACCTCGGGTTCTCCGCCGGTACCGCACGGGCCGTCCGTGCACGGCTGTCGAGACGTACGGCGCTTGGCTACCGGCTGGGCCTCGTTCTCCACGGGATCCTGTCTTGCATTTTCGCGCGGTTCGATAGATGACCCCGACGGGGTCGATTCTCGTCGCTCTCGACGTGCTCACTCGACACGACACGACGGCCGAAGCTCGCGCCGCTCCCGCTCACGTCTTCTCGTTCGGCGCGCGATCGGCCCGCTCGCCTATGTCGGCGACGATCCTCCGACAAGCGTCGCCGCTGCCGTACGGATTGCTCGCACGGCTCATTCGTCGATGGTGTTCCCGATCGTCCAGCAAACGCGAGGCTTCGGCGACGATCCGCTCGCAATCGGTACCGACGAGGCGCACCGTGCCCGCGACCACCGCCTCGGGCCGCTCGGTCGTCGCTCGCATGACCAACACGGGCTTGCCGAGGGCCGGAGCCTCCTCCTGGATACCACCCGAGTCGGTCAGGATGAAATGACTCCGACTCATCATCCAGACGAACGGCAGGTAGCCCAACGGCTCGATCAGGTGCACGTTCCGTTGCTCGCCCAACAGCCGCTCGACCGGCTCGCGCACGGCGGGATTGAGATGAACCGGGTAGACGACCTGGACATCGGGGCGCTCGGCGAGGCGCACGAGCGCCCGGCAGATGTTCTCGAACCCGGCCCCGAAGCTCTCACGCCGGTGTCCGGTGACGAGCAGGAGCCGGCGCGCGGGGTCGAGAAAGGGGAAGGTGCGCTCGACATCGCCGGCCAACTCGGCGTCGGCGCGCAGACGCGCGTCGATCGAGAGCAACGCGTCGATGACCGTGTTGCCGGTGACCACGATGCGCTCGTGCGGTACGTTCTCCGCGAGGAGATTGTCACGCGCCTCCACGGTGGGGGCATAGTGGCGGGCGGCGAGCGCACCGATCAGTCGTCGGTTGCCCTCCTCCGGCCACGGCGAGAGCAGATCGCCGGTGCGCAGGCCGGCCTCCACGTGGCTCACGGCGATGCGGTGGTAGTAGGCGGCCAGCGCGGCCGCCGCGGCGGAGTTGGTGTCCCCGTGCACGAACACCCCGTCGGGACACCACTCGGCGAACACGTCCCGCAGCCCTCCCATCACCGCCGTCGACACGCCGACGAGATCCTGTCCCGCGCGCATCACGCCGAGATCGATGTCCGGCACCAGCTCGAACAGCGACAGCACCTGATCGAGCATGTGGCGGTGCTGACCGGTCGCGCAGAGCCGAACGTCGATTCGCGGCGTGTCGCGGAGCTGCCGCATCAGCGGCGCCATCTTGATCGCCTCTGGACGCGTGCCGCACACCAGCAGCAGACGAATCGGTGGGCTCACGGTTGGGTCTGCTCCGGTGACGCGGCGGGGTGGGCGATCCGACGCCCCGAGGGTACGGGACGCCCGCGACCGGGTACACCGTTTCGACGCTCGCCCCCCCCCCCGGTCGAGCCCGCGTACTCGTTCGACGGGCCGGGTGCGGAGCACCGGGTATCGCGGCGCTACCGGCTATCGCGGTGGACCACTTCGCCGGGCAACGGTGCGTGGCCTGGACGAGATCGACGATGCGAGCGGACGCGATCGACGATGGGAGCGCTCGAGCAGGAAAAAATACACAGATGACACGACAATGGGGACAGGCGACGATGCCGCTACGCCGGCTGTCGGATCATGATCGCGAACCGATGGGCGCGGGCCGGGTCCATACCGTCCGGGTCATCGGCCGCGCACGATTAGCCCGACCCGCCGTACCGTATCGTCCACCCACGCCGAATGACGCGCCGAATACCCTCGACCATCGACCCCCTCGCTCGGCGCGAATCGACCCATCTGGCGCGAGCGAGCGCTCGGCGGAGGGTCGATCGATCGCCCGCCGTGCTCCGCCGATCACGCGCTCTCGTACACTGAGCTCAGAGATGACCGACAAACCCCTCCGCCCCCGCGACAACCGGCCCGCGACCGTCGACGATACCGATGTCGACACCTTCCTCGCCACCGTTCGCGATCTCCCGCCCGCGCGCCGGGCGGGCGACGCGTGCGGGCGGCTGATCTTCGCCCTCGACGCGACGGCGAGCCGTCAGCCGACCTGGGACCGCGCCTCCTCACTCCAGGCGGACATGTTCGGCGCGACCCGCACGCTCGGCAGCCTCGACGTCCAGCTCGTCTTCTACCGCGGCTACGCCGAATGCCACGCCTCGAAGTGGATCCGCGATTCGGACCGGCTCCTGCGGCTGATGCAGAAGGTCACCTGCCTCGCCGGCCGCACCCAGATCCACCGCATTCTCTCGCACGGCGCGGCCGAGGCGCGTACGCGCGCGGTGCAGGCGCTCGTCTTCGTCGGCGACGCGGTCGAGGAGGACGTCGACCGCCTCGGGGATCTCGCCGGCCGGCTCAAGCTTCTCGGACTGCCCGTGTTCGTCTTCCAGGAGGGGGCCAATCCGGCGGCGAGCCTTGCCTTCGCTCAGATCGCCAAGCTCTCGGGTGGGGCTCACTGCCGGTTCGACCACTCCTCGGCCGCCGAGCTCGGGGCGCTTCTCGGCGCGGTCGCGACATATGCCGCCGGTGGGCGGGAGGCGCTGCGGGCGCTGAGCGACTCCTCGGCGCCGGCGGGCCGTCTCCTCGAGCAGCTCTGAATGCGTATCCTCTTTCTCGTCGCCCTCGGGGTCGCCGCCTACCTGGTCTACAAGCTCTATCTCCGTCAGCTGCTCTCGCAGGGAACGACCGGGAAGATCAAGATCGGGCTGGTCGCCGGCGGCTTTCTATTCCTCGCACTCGCGCTGAGCGGCCGGGCGCCGGCGGTGTTCGCGCTGATCGGGGCGCTCATGACGCAGGCGCTCCGCTTCTGGCCGCTGCTCGTGCGCTTCGCCCCGGGTCTCGCCAGACAGCTCGGTGCCGGCAACCCGTTCACGCGTGGTGCGTCGAAGGCGGGCACCTCGCAGGTTCGCACGCAGACGATACTGATGACCCTCGAGCACGGCAGCGGGCAGATGGACGGCGAGGTGATCGGTGGGGAGTTCGCCGGCCGGAATCTGTCGGCGCTCGCGGCTAGCGAGCTCGTGCGTCTGCACGCTCACTGCCGGGCGTGCGACGCGGAGGCGCTGCGGCTGCTCGAAGCGTACGTCGCGCGTGAGCGCGCGACCGAGTTCGAGAACGCGGAGGATCTCGGCGGGGCGAGATCCGGTCACGGCTCGGACGAGGGAGGCGGTGGCTCGGGCGGAAGTGGCCGTATGGACCTCGCCGAGGCGGCGAACGTGCTCGGCCTGTCGCCCGATGCCGATCGTGAGACCATCATCACGGCGCACCGCACTCTGATGAGCCGTCTGCACCCGGACAAGGGTGGGAGCGACTACCTCGCGACGAAGGTCAACGAGGCACGTGCGGTGATGCTCGAGACGCTCGAAGCGCGGGCTTAGCGTTCAGCGGAGGCCACCGCCCCCCTCGACTCCGGTGGAGCGGGCCGTCGGGCGCTCGCCGCCCGCCGGGAATGCCGCCGCCGAACGCGCGACGCTATCTGATCGCCAGCTTATCGGGGCTGCCGTTCTTGGCGATCTCCGCCTCGATCCATTTCGGCTTGCGGCCCCGCCCGCTCCAGGTGACTTTCGGATCGTCGGGGTTTCGGTACTTCGGCGCGACCTTGCCGGTCCGTCTGCGGCCGGCCACTTTCTTGCTCCGAACTTTCTTCTCCGTCGAGCCGACGCCGATGCCGAGATCGGCCAACAGCTCCTTCACGTCGAACCCGTTCTTCTTCGCCGCTGCCGTGACATCTGCCAGCGCACGCTTTCGCTCCTTGCCTTCCTTGGACTGGATGGCCTTTTCTATCTTGGCTTTTTCCTTCTCGAGCCTGGAAACAGTCCAATCGGAATAATTCGATGCCATTGTGCCGATATATCTCCGGGTAGATCAAATGTAGATCGAGCGTAGTCAATCTCGTGCCTGCCGTTCGGCCAGGCTCATTCTTCGTTCAGGCTTCCTTCGCGCTCCGCTCGAGCTTCCTTCGCGCTTCGCCGAGCTTCCTTCGCGCTCCGCTCGAACTTCCTTCGCGCTTCGCGGAGCTTCCTTCGCGCTTCGCCGAGCTTCCTTCGCGCTTCGCCGAGCTTCCTTCGCGCTCCGCCCGAGCTTCCTTCGCACTCCGCTCGAGCTTCCTTCGCGTTCTCCAAACCCGCTCACCGGGCTCGTCAGATCTCGTCCCTGATTCCGCCCCGGACTTCACGGAATGCCTGCAACTACGAAGGCCCGGGCGTCGCCCGACATCGGCAAAGATCCGCACCGTTGCGGAATTATCCCGCCACCGCGGAATACCCATGCCACCCGGACGGCGGAAACTTATAGGATTGATCGATCGAATACAAGGACTATTTACTTCGGTCGAGCAATATACCAAAAGCGCGAGCGTCGTCGTTAAGTCGTCAAACCCGAATACCGCACGAGGCGAGTTCGCTACTCGGGTCGTCCGCGACCGGAGTCTCCCGGATCAGAGACCGAGACCAGCGCCGCCTCTATCAACGCCTCTCGAGAGCGGCGTTCGAAAACAGCGCGTCGTGGGTTCGGCGCTCTCTCCGGCGCTCTCTCAAGCGCTTTCCGATACTCGCGATGTTACTCTCGACACGGTCCGTCTTCGTGCGGTCCGCCTCTCCGGTCTTTTGTTCATGCGCCTCGTTTTCTCGATTCCGCTCTTTCTCTACCTGCTGATCGCGGCGAACGTGATCATGCTCGGCGCCTCCGGCGAGGGTTCCTTGCTCAACGTCGTGATGGCCGATTTTCCCCTGCCTTCTGGCCGAACGATGCTGCTGACCGTCAGCGACGCGCTGATTCTCGCCGGGGTGCTCTCGCTCTACGTCGAGACCTTGAAGGCGACGCGAACATCGACCGCCTCGCTCATCGATCACGGGCTCTCGCTGCTCGTCTTCATCGTATTTCTCGTGGAGTTCCTGATCGTGCCGCAAGTCGGCAATACGACATTTCTGATTCTAACGGTCGCTTCGCTGATGGATGTTGTGATGGGGTTCACAGTTACGATCTCCACCGCCCGGCGCGATCTCACCGTCGGCCTCTGAAGGCGAGGCCGCGAACGTTCGTCATCGGCGCGACTCCCCTCCCCGAGCACCCACCGCGCAAGGGGACCGATGGTGACCCGATATGGCCGAATCTTTTCGGTCAGGCGATTTCAGTTCTCCGGAATTCGCCCGATTAAGTCGTGCTCGTCCGCCCCGACGATGTCCACCTCGATAAACTCTCCGGGGGTAATGTCGTAATTGTCTACGTCAATTCGCACGACGCCGTCGATATCGGGCGCGTCCCGCGCGGTACGCCCGAGCGCCGTGATCTCGCCGACCTCGTCGAGGAGCACCACCTGACGCGTGCCGACCTGAGCCAGGAGCCGCTCGGCGCTGATCGAGGCCTGACGTTCCATGAACCGCGCGAGCCGTTCTTCCCTCACCTCCTCGGGCACCGGATCGGGGAGCTCGTTCGCCGCCGCCCCCGTCACCGGCGAGTAGGCGAAGGCGCCGACCCGGTCGAGCCGTGCCTCGTCGAGGAAATCGAGCAACTCCTCGAACTCGGACTCGCTCTCCCCAGGAAAGCCGACGATGAACGTGCTCCGGATCGCGATCTCGGGGCAGACGTCCCGCCAGGCGCGGATGCGGGCGAGGTTGTCCTCGCTCGCCGCGGGGCGCCGCATCGCCTTGAGCACTCGCGGGCTCGCGTGCTGGAAGGGGATGTCGAGGTAGGGCACGATCGCCCCCTCCCGCATCAGGGGCACGATCCGGTCGACGTGCCGGTAGGGATAGACGTAGTGGAGCCGCACCCAGATGCCGAGCTCGCCCAAGGCCCGACAGAGCGCCTCCATGCTCGCCTTGACCGGGCGCCCGTTCCAGAACCCGGTTCGGTAGCGCAGGTCGACGCCGTAGGCGCTCGTGTCCTGGCTGATGACGAGCAGCTCGCGAACCCCCGCCTCTTTCAGTCGCTCGGCCTCGGCCAGCACCTGACCGACATCGCGACTGACCAGTCGCCCGCGCATGCTCGGGATGATGCAGAAGCTGCACTTGTGATTGCAGCCCTCCGAGATCTTCAGGTACGCGTAGTGCCGCGGGGTCAGCTTGATGCCCTGGGGCGGCACGAGATCGATCAGCGGGTCGTGCACCGCGACGGGGGGGAGGTGCTCGTGGACGGCCCCGACCACAGATCGGAAGAGCGTCGTGTAGGGAAAGAGTGTAGATCTCGGTGGTCGCCGT
>ENA-ORXM01003557-ORXM01003557.1-marine-metagenome-genome-assembly--contig:-NODE-3557-length-15269-cov-3.615258_pt1 | contig 15269 bp, 14 predicted proteins | sample MGYA00237867_ERZ511480 | MGnify/ENA primary metagenome ERZ511480 (study PRJEB26309, sample SAMN06266103) | marine metagenome | isolation source: Algal blade | place: United Kingdom:Sidmouth, United...
GATTATTATCTGGTAGATATAACCTTGTTCGCCGTGTGTGAGGCAGAGCAATAAAGGTGCGTCCAGGCAAAAAATGTCGCAAGTGTCGATGCGCCTTATTCATATAGATAGTTCATCCGTTATCGCCTTTATCTCATAGGTCAGCCGATTTGGCCAACGGGTCCTCATCATTTTTGCGAGAGACGCTTGTCTCTTCTTGATCACTGCTTCACAAGGCAAACTGCGCCTAGCTCACGACGCTCTGATAGACATCATTCATTTGTTCCCCAACGGCTTGCCAGGAATAATGCTCCTTGGCTCTGAGATGAACCTTTCTCCCCATTTCCTTTCTTACCATCTCATCTGAGATAAAAGTGTGCATCGCGTCGGCTAACTGGTCGGCCATAACTTCTAAGGGAGCCACCGCAATTTTAATACCCACTTCGGGTGTAACCATTTCTTTAGGACCGCCGTGGTCCACGACGATGGGTGGTACCCCGCGCATCATGGCTTCCTGCAAGGCCATACCTGTAGTCTCGCGCATACTCGTAAAGATTAGCGCGTCAGCCGCTTGCCACTGAGCTTCCATTTCATCATAGGAAAGCCAACCCTTAAAATCGAAATAATCTTGAAGGCCAAACTTTTCAATTTCGCTTTGGTAGTAGTCTTTTTCCTCACCCTTACCACTGACGACAATCTGAAGGTCGTTGAGGCTTACCTCATAACGCCTGTGCAACGACTCGAGTCCCCGTATCAGCAGCTCGAAGCCTTTATGATCGACAAGACGACCCGACCAAGAAAAATTGATAGGTCTAGGCGCAACTCCATCCGCGGTAACTCTATTAGGATCGCTCTCACTACTATTATTTGGCGGCAGTTCATTCGTGCCAATCTGCAAACCAACCATGAGCTTACCGTCTGTAAGACGCTCGATAATATCTGCACCACTCGAGTTTGCCAAAATGATTAGCGACGCTCTGCGGCAACAGGCTCTTACCACCGGGTTGAACCGAATACTTTCCACTGCCAGATTACGTACCCGCTCCCGAAACCTCTTTTTTATCAGCGGCATCATCGGCGAAGGTACATTCTGTAAGCCCCCTACAGGACCAATAATAGACGGTATTCCTAAAAAGGGTACGAAGCTACCTCTTGCCAAACTCATAAAGCTGACGTGATGAGCAAGGTCAATATCATTTTCAGCAACGAGTTCCTTCGCTAAGCGGTACGCTAAGAACTGCCATAGTCCATAATAAATGTTCGTGCCCCATTCGCCACTCTTCCAAAACAGGTATTTTTTTGGCAAATCACAGTAGACAAAATGTATATTAGGCAGCGGATTGCTGGCAATGTACGCTTCAATTGCAGCTTTACGGCGGTTGCCCCGGGTAATAACCCACACCTCATGAAACCGTGACATTTGCATGGCCCAGTTCCAGGACAAGCCTGCTTCCGAACCTTCGTTGGGACCACAAGAATATGCAGACATAATGACTTTCAAAACTGACTCCCTTAGAACTTAACTGCACCTCTAAGAAGTAATGTCTCCACACACGCGCCTCCACATGTGAGAGGTTTCGGTCCGTGCTTCGCAATTCGACTTCTTAGACGTACCCACTCGCCAGAAATCTGAGAAACCCCAAACATTCGTGGAAGTGAAACGACTTATTGTACTCGCCAGCTTAGTAAACGTTTCATAATGAGTCACACGTCGGCGCTGAACGAACGTATCTCAATCATAATGAAGAAATAGACGAGTTCAGTGTGCTGCTCGAGACCCCTGTGGGCCGAATACGTCCCTACGACGTTTGAGCTACGTCCATGCAACATTTGAGCATTGCTGAGACTTAGCAAACATTTATCTAGCTTTTACCTTATCGACTTTGGGCAGTGAATCCACGCTAGCAAAGCAGCCTCTTAACCATTACGAACTCGTTCTACTAAAAACGAGAGCGTAGCGCGTTTTGCATCTTGCACGACCGCCTCCTGCGGCTGCGAAGCGTCCAGAATATGGGCCTGCGGCAACCATTGTGCCAAAGCCAAATAAGACTTGCGCTGTCTAGCCGTTTCCTCAAGTGGTACTTCTTGTTTTCTACGTTGCAGAACCTCAGGGTCGGCGTCTAGATAAAACACTAGGTCAGGCTTGACAACCAGCCTGTATCCGAGGCGAACAAGCCAGTTTGGAATATCTAGTCGGTACCGCTTTAAATCCACGAAGAAGTCGTAATAATACCTGTCGATAATAACCAGCTCTTTTTTAAAGGCTCGAGCCCTCAGGCGCAGAACACCTCCAAGAATAAAGTCGCTCAGGTGAAACAAAAAATAGGCAAAGGAAGCAGGCTTACCCCTAGCAGGCAACGCATGTGGGTCAGTGACCGCAACACTACCTTCCTCTCGTTTAGGTTTTAAAACACTCGGTTTCCCATGAATATAGCTGTAGTTGACAAACTCGCCTGCAAGTTCTTCGGCTAAGTCCGCTGCTACACTCGATTTACCAGACCCATCCGGCCCGATAAACGCTACAGTGAGCCCTGGTGGACGCTGCGCGCGTTTTACTAACTGTTTGAGATAATCTGCGGCAAGCTGCAACGTTGCTGTGGGTGAACGCCTCACCTGCCCCTTCAATAGTTCAAGGCGTAATGTTGGAGCAAGGCCTTCTATAGCTGACCATTTTTCATGCTGAGAACTGCTTATTAGCTGTTGAGCTAAGCGAGGTCCAAATAGAGGCTCGAGCACGCTCTTTGCTCGCTCAGGCTCAGCGCGAAAGGCTTCTTGTATAGCCGTTTTATATTTATCTTTAACTTTCTTGTGTAGCAGCAAATTATAAAGCAAGTTGACAGCTGCTTCGTGGACGGGTTGCGGTATATCGAAGAGGCCAGCGTCAAGCCTTTGCTCGAGCACTGCGTCCGCTGAAATAATAGGAATAAAGCGCCACCGCGGACCTACCGTCACATCAAAATGAACCTGATGATGAGCGTTTTTATAGTAGAGCGCCGTGATACCCGACGCTGATATCTTGTTAAAAAGCGTAAATCCAGTGGCCTCAGCAGAGTCGTTCATGTGCTGAATAGCTTCCGCGTAACGGATAGCCGCCACCATAACGTCAACGTCGTTACCCGTGACTTCAGGAAGACCCTCGTAATTTCGCAAGACGACAAAGGGAAGCTCAGCCTTCTTCCAGGTAGAAAAGATATGAGAGACTAAATCTCCTGGCTCATTGGTACCGGTTTCATTCATTAACAACATCATACCCAACGTTCTTAGAACAATAATGGACGCCGATATCAGCAAAATTTAATACGCGACGTAATGAAAACAGGGACGGTTTAAAGACCGTCCCTGCCGAATACATGTGTGTTTTAATTGCTTAGAAATCCATACCGCCCATACCGCCCATGCCGCCCATGTCGCCACCAGGCATACCAGGTGCGCCACCTGAATCTTTTTCAGGTAGGTCGGCGATAACGGCTTCCGTAGTAAGAAGAAGTGCGCCGATGCTGGCTGCATTTTGCAGCGCGGTGCGGGTTACTTTGGCGGGGTCAACGATGCCTGCTTTGAGCATGTCGTCGACATATTCGCCCGACTCGGCGTTGAAGCCATAGCGACCATCGTTGTTATTTTTGATGGCGTTTACGACGACGCTACCTTCAAAACCAGCGTTGATAGCAATTTGACGGGCTGGCTCTTCCAGGGCACGAATAAGAATCTGTGCGCCCGTTTTCTCATCACCCTCGAGCTTTTTGGCCACTTTTTCAACAGCGCTGATTGCGTGGATAAGCGTAACGCCACCACCGGCAACAATGCCTTCTTCAACAGCTGAGCGCGCAGTTGACAGGGCGTCTTCGAAGCGGTGCTTTTTCTCTTTAAGTTCCGTTTCCGTTGCTGCGCCCACGCGGATAACAGCGACACCACCGGAAAGCTTAGCAAGGCGCTCTTGCAGCTTCTCACGAGCGTAGTCACTATCGGTGTTGTCAATCTCACCTTTGATGCCTTTAACGCGCGCTTCGATGCCTTCTTGCGTGCCCTTACCTTCGATAATCGTTGTTTCGTCTTTGGAAATGCGGACACGGTTCGCTTGACCGAGCTGGTCGATGCGGGTGTTTTCTAACTTGTGACCCATTTCTTCGCTAATGACTTCGCCGCCGGTAACAGCTGCAATATCTTTGAGCATTTCTTTACGGCGGTCACCAAAACCAGGTGCTTTGACAGCGGCAATGTTTAGGGTGCCACGGAGCTTGTTCACAACGAGGGTTGCAAGCGCTTCGCCTTCAACATCTTCAGAAATGATGAGTAGGGGGCGGCTCGTTTGCGCAACTTGCTCGAGGACAGGCAGCAAGTCTTTAAGTGCGCTGATTTTCTTCTCGTGGATAAGCAGATATGCGTCTTCGAGAACAGCTTCCATCGAGTCGCTGTCAGTGACGAAGTAAGGGCTCAAGTAGCCTTTATCGAACTGCATACCTTCAACGACATCTAAATCAGTGTCGAGTGAGCGGGACTCTTCAACGGTAATGACACCGTCGCGGCCCACTTTGTCCATCGCCTCAGCGATGAGGTCGCCAATTTCCTTTTCATTTGCAGAAATGCTAGCGACTTCGGCAACGCTCTTAGTATCTTCAACCGCTTGCGCCATGCTGCGAACTTCGGAAACGGCAGCTTCAACACCCTTGTCGATACCACGTTTGAGCGCTAAGGGGTTTGCACCCGCAGCAACATTGCGCAGACCTTCTTTAACAATAGCTTGGCCAAGCACGGTTGCGGTGGTCGTACCGTCACCCGTAATATCATTAGTTTTGCTGGCGATTTCGATTAAGAGTTTCGCGCCGATGTTCTCTAAGTGATTGCCAAGCTCGATGTCTTTAGCAACAGTAACACCGTCTTTCGTAATCGTGGGACTGCCGAATTTCTTCTCGAGGACCACGTTACGACCACGGGGGCCAAGCGTTACTTTGACAGCGTTAGCCACAGCATTTACACCGCGCTCTAGGCTGCGACGTGCTTCTTCTCTAAAAATAAGTTCTTTTGCCATTTGTTTTGACTCCTTCTAGTTAATCTTAAAGTTGAACGATATTTCCCGTGCCAGTTAAGCTAAATTTGAAATCGAAGATTGCAAAATCCTCAATCCTCGAAAACGTTTAGCCAACAATCGCGTGGATGTCACGCTCGCTTAAAATCATGAGTTCTTTACCGTCAATGCTCAGTTCGGTGCCGCCGTATTTAGCGAACACGACCGTATCGCCTTCGCTAACTTCTAGGGACACGCGCTCACCACTATCGAGCATTTTGCCTGTGCCAACAGCTAGAACTTTGCCGCGCTGGCTTTTTTCTTTAGCCGTGTCAGGCAAAACGATACCGCTCGCAGTTTGTTGCGGCTCATCAATAACTTCGACAATAACTTTGTCTCCGATTGGTTTCAAACTCATCGTGCTCGTTGCCATTACTTACCTCCGGTTTTACTTGATTCTTTGACGTAGTACATATTTTTAGCACTCTCACCTGCCGAGTGCTAAGCGCTTAGTAGTCTAACGTACCCGAATTCTCTATGTCAAGTACCTTGAGCGCGAATGACTCATATTTTTAACTTAGCAGCGACGATAATTTCGAAATAGGCGCTTGCCAACAGTTTTGGTTGACGAAATGAGGCTACATTTACCCTGCCTACGCTTCTACCCTCGTTTCAATCCAAAAATAAACGCGGGAATAAAGGCGGCGGCAAAGGTAACATTGTAGGTCAGCACATTCACGAGCCCTTGCCATATTCGGTTGAGCGACTCACCCTCTAAGTAAGGATTGACGCGGTTTTGCACCTCGAGCCAGTCAATGGTCACGAAGCCGTAATAAGCGAGAATTTGTATAAAAATAAATAAAATACCCAGAATAAGCGCGGCTAGTTTGCCAATTTTCTTAAGCGCGTACCCAGCCGCGAAGCCAGCTAGTGCGCCAAAACTAAGCTGCTGCAAATAAGGGCCAAAGGTCTCAAGACTCGGAAGTTCCACGGCGGGAGTCTATCACAAATGCGCAGCCGCAACTGATTACCTACTGCTGTCAGTCCTGTTATCTTAAAGCGTTACAAGTTTTCCCTAGGAGTTATGCCATGACTTATTCATTTATCACTGCCAATTACGTTGCTCGAGAACTCGGCTACACGATGACCGAGGGCTGGATGCAGGGTGACACGGCTACGCAAGCTGCCTTCTCGCCCACTGAATCGTTTCCTCAGAAGTTCGAGACCATGCTCAGAGATATTAAGGGTCTGGGCTTCACTACGATTGACCTGTGGCTGGCGCACCTCAACCCCGACTGGGCAACAGACGAGCATTTGACCGTTGCCAAAACCCTCCTGGAAAAGCGTGAGATGACCGTAAACAGTTTGGCAGGGTCGGTGAGAACACTCGAGGGTCTGAAGAAAACCTGCATGATTGCGCAAGCGTTGGGTGCAGAGGCAATTGCGGGCGGTGCGCCGGTTCTCGCAGAGGATAGAGTGGAAGCTGTAGCCGTTCTAAAAGAATACGGGGTCAAACTTGGCATAGAAAACCACCCTGAGAAAACGCCCGAGGCCATCTTGCGACAAATAGGCGACGGGGCTGACGGGCATATCGGAACAGCTCTAGACACCGGCTGGTGGGGTACCCAGGGGTATGACGCAGCGCAGGCTATACGTGACCTGAAAAACCATCTTATTGCTGTTCATATGAAAGATGTCAAAGCGGCAGGTGCTCATGAAACTTGCGCTCTGGGGGAGGGTATCGTGGACATCAAAGCTTGTTTGAAAGCCTTGCAAAAGGTTGGTTATAAGGGTGTCGTTGGTATCGAACATGAACCTGAAGAGTTTGACCCGAGTGACGATATTGTCAAAAGTCATAAACGTTTACAAGCCTGGGAGGAACAAGCGTGAATATAGCTATCGTCGGATGCGGAAATATTGCTGGACCCTATTCGAAAAGTATTAAAGGGTTTGATACCCTCAATCTGGTCGGTTTTTACGATATCGACGCCTCGAGAGCCCAAGCCTTCGCAGCGGAGCACGGGGGTAAGGCGTACTCGAGCCTGGAAGAATTACTTGCTGACAATGAGGTCGAAACTATCGTCAACCTGAGCATTTTCCAGGTTCACTATGAAATTAGCAAACAGGCACTCGAGGCAGGTAAGCACGTTTATTCTGAAAAGCCCTTGACGTTGGAATATGAGCAGGCCAAAGAACTCGTGGCGCTCGCCAAAGCCGAAAACTTACACCTCGTTTGTGCGCCTGTAACGTTTTTGGGCGAGCCGCAGCAAGCAGCCATGAAGCATGTCGCGGACGGCACTATTGGCAAGCCTCGCCTTATCTATGCAGAGGTCAACCACGGGCGCATTGAAAGTTGGCACCCAAACCCTGCTCCCTTTTATGAAGTGGGGCCGAACTTAGATGTTGGCGTTTACCCGCTCACGCTAACGACGGCGTTGCTAGGACCTGTGAAAAGACTGCAAGCTTTCGCAACCACACTCTCTGCTGAACGCGTTACTAAAGACGGTGCAGCTTTCACCGTAAAAGCGCCCGACTACTACGTCATCAACCTCGAGTTTGCCAGCGGTGAAATCATGAGGATGACCTCGAATTTTTATGTTTCAAACAAAACCAAGCAAGCCGAGGGCATCGAGTTTCACGGGGACAAAGGTTCTCTTTATTTGTCGAGTTGGTTTGCGCTCAATGCAACGCTCGAGTACGCTGACTTTGGAGAGTCTTACAGCCTGCTCAGAGACAAAACTACTGATGACGTCATCAACTGGGCTATAGGACTGAACGACTTTGCGCTAGCCCTACAGGAGAACCGTGCTCCTCGCTTGCAAGGCGCGCATGCCGCACACATTGTCGAGATTTTAGAGGCAACTAACACCTCAGTTAAAACTGGGCAGAGCGTCGACCTCAGCTCAACATTCGAGCGTCCTGCACCGATGCCATAGGAGAAAGGTAGGAGAAAGGAAAAAGTGGAAAGTGGAAAGCTTGGAAAACTTTTTCCTTTCTCCTTTCCACTTTTTCCTAGTTCTGCACCAACCTTCCTTATCATTTACCCTAGAAACCAGTCCAGTAACCACTAAATCCACAAGTAATCCTTTTCACGTTATTCGCTTCTATCTCAAATCGCCTTTGCGGTATCATGGTGCCTAGAAGACACCGTGAATGACTAGGGCTTTTCACCGTGCGTTTGAGTCAAGCCCTGCCTATGTTTTAGAGGAGTTGCGATGGATACCCCCGACCTTGAACCCACACTAGGCCGTGACCGAAGCCTAGGCGATATGTTACGTGACGCACGTCAAGCCAAGGGGCTCGAGCTTAGCGACGTCGCAGAAATCACCCACGTTCGCAAAGAGTATTTGAAGGCGCTCGAGGCTGACGATTACAGCGCCCTACCCGAAGATATTTACACGAAAAATTTTGTCAAGCTGTTTGCACAGACGGTAGGGTTACAAGAGGATAGGATGCTGGACCTGTATGCTCGAGCGCGGGGGCGTGCCCCCGCGCAGGTGGTCAGCGTAGAAAGCGCCGTACCCGAAGCCGAAAGGCCAGATAGGGTCAGACCTGCTGGCGCGTCGCGGCCACCCTTCCGCATAGGGGCCTGGCTACCCATCGTACTTTTTATCGGCCTTATTGTCGGCCTCGCCCTATGGGGGTTTTCGAATTTTTCTAGACCAACTCGTTTGGCAGCGCCGGACCCCTCCAGTATAGAAAACACCGCTGAAACAGATGCCCCCGAGGTAGCCCCAGAACCCATCACTGAATCAACCTCAGAAGCTACCCCAGAAACACCTACTGTTACTGAAACCTTGGGCACGACAGATGATGAACCTGAGAGCCCTGCTACCGAGGACGGTCTTTTCGCTCTCTCCATTTCGACAGACCCTCCTGGAGCTGAAGTTACGATTGATGGTTTCGTCTTACCCGGTACGACGCCCCTGACGTATAGATTGAGCCCAGGGACAGACCGTACCCTACTTCTTAACTTAGCTGACTTTGAGCCCTATGAAGAAAGTATCGACCTGAGTAACGACGTAGAACGCACTATTTCTTTAACGCCCGAAGGCCAAACTGCCGCCGCGCCGTCCGCACCTGAAGACGCACCTGAAATTACACCTGAATCCGGTGAGTCGGCTGAACCAGCAGCCGGTGCATCCGCAGAAGCGCCCGAAACAACTAAAGGTTTAAGTATTACTGTCACCGAGACCACCTGGCTCGAGGCGTATCAGAGTACAGGGCGCGGCGTCGGTGAACGACTCGTTTACACAACTGCCCAACCGGGGCAAAGCTTCTCGTTTGAGTTGCCTGTTTTTTTGCACGTCGGGAATGCAGGCGGCGTAGACATAACGCAAGACGGGCAGGCGTTAGGCGCAATGGGCTCGAGTGGCGAAGTTATTAGCCGAGCCTATACTCCGTAGCACCCAGCCAAGCTTATACTCTACAGTTATGGTTTGGTTTTTAGCACTGAGCGCGCTTAGACAACGCGTCCTACGCACCTTCTTAACGGCGCTGGGCATCGCTGTCGCGGTTGGCTCTATGGTTATTTTTCTTTCCCTCGGTGAAGGATTACGCCAGGCTTTCGTGGGCCAAATCGGCAGTATCGGCCCCGATTTGCAGGTGAGCTTCGGTCCTTTCAACGCTAGCGCATCATTAACGTCGTTACCTGAACTGCCGCTCGAGTATGTCGAGCGCCTGAACGCCGAGAGCGAAACGTACGGCATTACCGATATCACGCCGCTACTCTTTCACCCGCGCGGCGGCTTTACGCCGGGCAGCTCCTTTTTATTTCAGGGGCTCCCCCCTAGCAAAGATGCGGGCGCGATTTATTACAAGTACGAGGTGCTCGAGGGTCGCACCCTTACGGAGACTGACGACACCCATAAAGTTGCCGTTATCGGTGAGCAGGTGGCGCAGCGTAATCGACTCGAGCTAGGCGAGGTTTTGCGCCTTAACCAGAGCAGTATTTTTGAAATCGTTGGCATCGCTAAGTCAGAGGGTGGCCTCATCGACAACGCTATATTAGTACCACTCAAGCCCTTACAAGAGGCCATAGGCATAGAGGACCGCGTGACCTTCTTAGCCCTCGACCTCAGCGAACCCGGGGCTGCGGCTGCAACCGCCGAGCGGCTGGGTAACGATTTTCCCGAACTAGGCTTTCAAACAAGGGGCGATGTACTTGGCGTGGTCGAAGAGGGTATTCGCATTACGGACGTTGTACGCCTGGGTATAAGCGCCATTGCCTTGATTGTCGGCGCGATTGCGGTAGCCAATACGATGGTGATGAGCGTGATTGAACGCACCCGAGAGTTCGGCGTGGTCCGGGCTATGGGCGCGAAACCGAATTTCCTTTTTCGTCTAGTCTTAACGGAGGCCGTTGTTCTAAGTATCGTAGGCGCATTTTTTGGCGTGATTATTGGGCGGCTCGGAATGATTGTGGTTAACAATATTGCAAATGACCTTATCGGATTGGATGTCGCTGCACTAACGGTGCGCTTGGTAGTTTTCGCTATCGCTGTAGCCATCGCTATGGGGCTGGTGTCAGGTCTGCTACCCGCTTTCCGGGCGGCGCGGATACCTATTGCCGTTGCAATGGCGAGAGAGTGACACGGATTCCCACAGAGCACGCCACCTCTCTTAAGGCAAAAGGTTTAGGCAAACGCTACGGGGGCGCTTCGGGCGAGGTCGTAGCGCTCAAAGATTTTTCGCATACCTTTATGGCAGGTACGCTCTCTGTGATAATGGGGCCATCGGGTTCCGGAAAATCGACCCTACTAAATCTCCTCGCTGGGCTCGACACTCCTACTGAGGGCAGTGTTACCGTTGGCGACCAGGACTTGACGACGCTCGCAGAAACGGCTCGAGCCGACCTGCGCCTGAACACATTCGGTTTCGTTTTTCAATCGTTCAACTTGATTACCGTTCTAAGCGCCTTGCAAAACGTAGCCTTTCCTATGGGCTTAGCGAGCGTCTCTAAAACTGAGCGAGAGGCCAAGGCTAAGACGCTACTGGGGCGCTTCGGTTTGGGCGAACGGCTCAACCACTTACCCCACAAACTCTCAGGCGGCGAACGTCAGCGGGTATCGCTAGCTCGAGCCCTTGCCAATGACCCCGCTGTCATTTTTGCCGATGAACCTACGGGTAACCTCGACTCGAAAAGTGGTAGGATCGTTCTGGACGCCCTGCGCGGCGTTGCTGACGAGGGTCGAACCGTGATTGTGGTCACCCACGACCCTGCTGTCACCGAGATTGCTGACACGCTCATCCGACTGAAAGATGGGCAAAAAGACTCGAGCTAGACCGCTAAAGTGAAACCCTCTTTAGCTGAAAACTGACGGGAATATGATCGCTCTCATCCTCGGGATAAGCCTGGTCCATCGTGACGATGGTGTACATTTCACCTTGCCACTGCACGGGTGTGTCTTTCTCGAGAAATGCAGCCTTGAACGCTTCACGCTGTTCATCTGACAGTTGCGCCTCTTTTACAGTAACTAGTTCGTCGTCGGCTTCTTTCAAACCTTTCTTCTCAAATTCTGCTTCGATTTTGCCTTTGCTCAAGCCTGATTTCAACATAAGTCCTGCCATCTCACGCTTTTCACCCTCGAGTGACTCGAGCCAGGGACTTTCACTTTGCATCAAATTTTCGTTTCTTTTTTCCATACTCTAGTTTAGACAGAGCAAAGAGACACTCTTTTCAGCGCACCTCACATTGGCGCGTGCAAGTCGACAAGCTATCGAAGATGAACTACAATTTCAGGGCGCTTGAGACGTAATACTAATGTCATTGGAGGCAGCTATGTCAGAAAACTTACGTGAGAAATGTCAGGCCGCAATTGACGCGCTCGAGGCTTGCACGGAAAAAGAGGTAGATACCTACGGCGAAAGGGGCTATCAAGAAGTGAAAGAGATGGAAAGCGAAGCGCCCGCCCCCACACCATGCGTCGACCAGTTCAACGCTGTTATCGAGGCGCTCACCGAGTACGACGGCGACCCCACCGATTTTGATTTTGGCAAACACGAAGACGCAATCCGCGCCACCCTAAAAGCGCGCCAAGCTTGAGAACCAACCCTGCAAAGCTCGGAGCAATCCTGGCCTTTTTGGCAGTGGGGCTTGGTGCGTTTGGCACGCACGCGCTGGACGGAACTGTCACCCCGGAAAGGCTCGAGACCTTTGGTACGGCGGTGCGCTACCAGATGTACCACGCACTAGGTCTGCTTATACTTACGTCCCTACCCATAAAAGCAAGACGCGCCACCTGGCCGTTGTTCCTCGGCTCAGTCATTTTTTCGGGCAGTCTGTATTTACTCGTTTTAACAGATACCTCGTGGCTCGGTGCAGTTGCACCGATTGGCGGGGCACTTATGCTGGCGGGTTGGGCAATTTTGTTTTTCTCATTGGGCGATTCGAATATAGATTCAGGCTCGTTGTAATCCTGACACAAAACGCATATATATCTGTTAAAGCGTATGAGATTTTAACGGCAAGAGGTCGCTGACTCGAACCTTTCCAACATGCTCGATAGCACCGACATCCCAATGATTCTCGGCCATACTCAAAATAACCCAGGCATCTGGATTAAAGTCGCTAATAACCTCGCGGCATCTACCGCACGGTGGCAAGAGGAAGTACTGCCCCTCCTCGTCACGCCAAACGGCGGCTACCGCAGCTAAATCTCTACGGCCCGCCGCAACCATGCAGCAAATGGCGGCTACCTCGCCGCAGACAGTTGCAAAGCCTGTCGATGTCTCAAAATGTATACCTGAAAAAATCTGTCCATCATTTGTGCGAACGGCGGCACCGACCTCTTGAATATCTTTTACATAGAGGCGGCTCGAGACCTCAATGGCAGCCTCGAGGGTTTTCTTATCCTGTTCATTCAATTCAGAATACTTCACCGATTGTTAACTCCACTTCGGTCTGCAAAAATAAAGCTGGTAGCAGGCAATAATTTAACGCTTCAGTATGGAAAAATTTCATTCAAGAGCTCATTATATCCTCATTCTACATTTCAATTTGAAAGTGGATTACTAAAAAGGGCATAATGGATTATGCCAAAGTTTCAAAAGCCTGTCCGGAAAATCCGAAAAAGCCGCGTAAGCAGAACCGGTTACATTTCAGCTCGAGGTGAGCAACCTGCCGCCAACTATGAATCTTCTCTGGAGAGAGATTTGTTCGTTATCTTACGTTTCGACCTTGGCTACGAAGTTGATTACTACTGCCATCAACCTTTATACGTTGAAGTTCCTAAGCCAAACGGCAAGAAATCCCAATACCCTATTGATGCCTATGTAGAGTTTTGTGCCAATCTGAACAAATATCCGAGATTGATCGAGACAAAGTACCGGAAAGACTTGAGAAAGCGCTGGGCAGAGTGGAAACCTAAATTCAGAGAGGCTCACAAATCAGCGCGTGCACACGGTGCTCGTTTCCACATATACACTGAGCGTCATATTAGAACACCCTATCTCGACAATGCAAAGTTTTTACAAGGCCCTAAGGATCAACTCGAAATCCCAGAGTTGACTCAGCGCTTAATAGGTCAACTTGACTACCTTGGACCGTTAACACCAGAACGCTTACTCACGTCACTTTCTGAAGACCCTTTAGAAGTTGCAACGTTAAAACCCATGCTATGGCACCTTATTGCTCATCGGCGTATCAAGACTGACTTAAATCTACCACTAGACCCTCTAACATCAGTTCTTGAATTGGGTATTTTGCAATGAACATTCAACATAAGATGACCGTTGGCTCAATCGTTCAATACAATCAGAACGACTATTTTATACTTGAATTATCAAGCTTAACTCATGTGCTTGCTCGTGAAAAAAGGACAGGGGCTACATCATTATTAGCGATAAGCGACTTACGTCCAGCTATTGAATTTGAAAACGAAGAAGTTGATCTAGCCGTTCTAACAGACTCTCAATGGGAACACATCGACAGGTGCTTGGATATCGTTCGTCCGTTTATTGGAAAGCGTAAACATTACCGCGGTAAAGGTGCAGTGCAAAAACAGGCTGAGGCTTACGGCGTCTCTTACAGCACTGTCAATCGGTACATTAACAAATACGAGAAAACTCGCTCAATCGTGGCCTTCTTGCCCAACTATGGCAAGAATCAGCCTAAAAGACTTATTCCTGAGTTAGAAAAGATAATTAAAACCGCAATGGAAGAAAGGTATGAAACTGAAGAGCGACGGTCAGTTGCAGATCTCTATGAAGAAATATGTTACCAGTGTCGTTTACAAGATTTAAAGCCCCCTCATATAAATACTGTATACGATCGAGTAAATGAGAAAAAAGGGGAATTTCCTGGTGAAGTTATAGAAGCTAGGGAAGGTGAGCAGGCAGCTGAGCAAGCAGCGAAAGTTATTGAGGAATCTTACTCCGATGCCAATTACCCAAATGCTCAATTCCAAATTGATCACGTAGACTGTCCGGTAGAACTTCTTGATGACATTGACCGTCTGCCCTTGGGAAAAGCCTGGGTAACCCTTTCAATTGATGTGTTTAGCCGCTGCGCCATCTTTGCATACCCCTCCCTCGAGACACCAAACGAAAATTCCGTTGGTATGTGCATTTCAGGCTCGGTGTTATCAAAGACAGACTTTCTTAGCTCTGTCGGCATCGACCAAGCTTTTCTCGACGACCTCAAGAAAGAGTTCCCCGATATAAGCTTCGATTCCGTGGAGGAGTTACACCCCTTCTTCGGTTTCCCTGACCGCTGGAGCGCTGACAATGCTGGCGAGTTTCGTGGTTCACTTATTAGAAATTCGGTGAAAGTCCATGATGCTAATTCGGATTTTGAATGGCGTCGTGTGAAAGAACCCCAGGATGGTGCCCATATAGAAAGGCTTGCTGGAAGCCTAGGCCGACGTATCAGAACACTTCCTGGAACGACGTTCACAGGTCCAGAAGAAAAAGGAAATTACAACTCAGAGAAAAATGCCGTCATGACAGTATCCGAGTTCTGCCGGTGGCTTGTCATTGAGGTCATTAAATACAATCATAGCTTTCACGAGGGAATTAACACCACACCAATTGCAAAATATAGAGAAGGCACTATTGGTACTGCAAGTACCCTGACCAGGGGTTTGCCACAACCCATAGCCTATCCAGAAAAACTGCGAATCGATTTCCTCCCGTTATATGAAAAGGGGGGCGAGGTTGGGTTAACCATTCAGAGCTACGGGTTTCAGTGGGACATTATTAAGTATAGCCATAAGCTCCTCAGAAGGCATAAGCAGAAACGCGATCCAAACGATCCCAACAAGAAAAAGCGGTTCATCGTCCGTAGAGA